>Ga0256845_1000063_pt1 | contig 86524 bp, 75 predicted proteins | sample RiftiametaG_FD_189101 | JGI IMG/M metagenome (GOLD analysis project Ga0256845, IMG submission 189101) | Tube worm associated microbial communities from hydrothermal vent at the East Pacific Rise, Pacific Ocean - Riftia | ecosystem: Host-associated > Annelida > Integument > Unclassified ...
TTCAGCCAATCGCTGCACCCAGGTTGCGTTCAGCTAATCGCTGCACCCAGGTTGCGTTCAGCTAATCGCTGCACCCAGGTTGCGTTCAGCTAATCGCTGCACCCAGCTAATCGCTGCACCCAGGTTGCACCCAGCTAATCGCTGCACCCAGCTAATCGCTGTACCCAGCTAATCGCTGTACCCAGGTTGCGTTCAGCTAATCGCTGCACCCAGCCAATCGCTGCACCCAGGTTGCGTTCAGCTAATCGCTGCACCCAGGTTGCGTTCAGCTAATCGCCGCACCCAGGTGCCTCTCTCATACCCGGCGCTCCATCATCCGTTGCCCTCGTCTCGTCCAGAAACCCACCCTGTTGCAGTAAGGTCAAACTATGAGTCGGATCGACCGCCTCTATCTTGAGTGTGTTTTTCAAAAACACGTGAATTCGCAACAAATCATGTAAAACCAAAGGGTACTTCGATAACTAAGACATTGGCGTACGCACCCCGTGTTCCGCCACCACATTCCGAACTTTAGGTAATCGACTAATTGCCCCCCCTCCTATCCGCACGCCTGTACGCACAAGACCCTGTGAATACGCGGCATCTGCCAAGTACCTCTCGGGAAAACCACCTGCCGTACACCACTTCGCCACTGATCGAGTGCTCCTTTGTAGGCTAGCGTGAACGCCTTCCAACGTTCCGCCAACATGTTGCGGATGCGAGGGTCCTCGGCCAACCAGCGACATACCCTCTCAACTCGTTTCTCGGGAGTAGATGGGGAGTCGCTGGTGGGCGTCGCCTTTACAGCTTTCACCCCCAGAAACCGTCTACCCTCTCTGCGTATTCGTCGTTGTGCCGCTTGAACGCGACTCTGCAGGGCATGGCCTAGTCGTTTGTTTGCTTTTTCCTGCCCTAAGTCCCGAAGCTGCGGTGGAACCGAATATTCGATGCTGGCGACGTCCGGCATTGATCCAGAGCGACTAAAGTAGTGGCTCGGACGTCGGTAAGTTTCCCTCATCCCGAGGGAGCCCGACATAAATCCAGGCCAATCTTGGGGCTGTTCCACAAGCCCCGCTTCAGTCGGATTAGCTAGTACGTAAACCATTTTTTCTAGAACAGCCTCTGCATCACCTAGCTCTATTCTAGACCCCTGCGACGCCACCCACAGAGGCTCTTTTCGACCGAGAAGCGAATTGATTGCGAGAGTAATGTGTCGAGCAAAGAGAGCCATAAATTCTGGAAGATTACCTCGAACATCCGTCAACACCGCGTGAATGTGGTTAGACATTGCGCAAAACGCGTGAATTTCGACACCAGTTCTGCTCGCGGCTTCCGCGAGACAATAGGCAACTATCCCATTGGTATTTCGGGATGGTCGCAGCAGAAAAATTCGCTCCACGCATCGACGAGTTACAAAATACGTGACCCCAGGTCTTACTTCTCTAGCGAGCATAACTAGTACTCGGACGCAAAGCCGTACGGTTGCGTAGAAAATGATGTTGCCGAACACTTTACAATCCATCTTTCCTTGACGCGTCAGGCCGATCAATGAACCTGGGTTGCAGGAGTCACGCTCCCGATCCATGCACCCGGGTTGCAGCTTGCCGGTGGTGAAATGCACCCTGGTTACTGCGATCGCGTTCTAAATATTTTTTTACGCAGCTGCGTATCAAGCGGCCTCCGCCTCAAGTGCCTTCGTCAGCGGTGGAGACGGTTAACTCGGTTACATCGTTCTCTCCAAGATAATTTGCCCATGCTCTATAGCCCCCTCCTAGTCGACGAACGGCCTCGCTCTGGATAGGCCATATCAACTTTGCGCTCACTCCATGTTCTAGACCTGAAAGGGCAGCTCCCAATGCAGCCATGTTCCGATTTCTGTCTAGAAACGCCCGCCCCAATGCGACCCACACGCCTTCTGTAGACTCCTCAAGCGCGACCGCGCGCCGAAGGGGTCCGATTGCCTCGCCTGGACGTTCATGCGCAAGAAGAGCCAAACCTAAACGACAATAGACGTCTGCCGCCCCGTCACATTCACCGGCGAACTGCACTGCAAGACGTAGTATTTCTTCGCCTTTTTCAAAATCCTTGAGCGCCACGCAGGCAGAGCCGAGTAGCGAGAGTCCCCGCGCAACCGTCGCACGTGCCTCCGCGCCTAGAACCTGCCCTTCGGGAGTCCGTAGGAAGATCGCGAGTGGCGCTGGCCAGGCTCCCAGTAGCTCAACAACTCGCGACCAGTCACCCGCCGTAGCGGCGTCCTCTGCCTCGCCCACACGACCTAGGTCAATCGCACCATCGTTCTCGGCCCGGGAAATTCTTTCGTGTTCCTGTCTCACATGGGTGCGCAGGCGCGCCCGAAATGCGGAAAGTTGATAACTTTCCTCCATGCCATCATGGAGAAGCTGGATTCTAGACCCGTTTTCGTCGACCCGAAGCATTTGCAGGCCGTAACCAAAGAGCGGCGCTAGCAATAAATAGCGAACTCCTACGTGCTGCTGCAATCCCTCGACGTCCGTATCCCGGGTTGGAGGATCGAGAATCGGTTCCTCTTGGACCAAGGCTGAAACTAGCCGCTGCCGAAATTCGGCTAGGTTGACGCTTTGCACTTCTGCGCCTGCGGCGTCCGCTTCCTCCCCCACGGTGAAGTCCACCATCGTCTTGTCAGGCACGCGACGATCCACAGTCAGCGCTGTAATTCGCGCGCCCGTAATCATGGCAAACGCGAAAAACTGAGGACCAATAATATCGCACAGTGCCTGAAAACTACCGATGGTGTCACCGATACGCTCAAACCATCCGTCCGTACGAACTGCTTCTAAAGAAAATTGCCGGGGTGCCGACATAGGTTTTGAACTGTAGCGGAACTTTTCCTTGACGATACTCCTGAAGCTCAAATTTTCTCACTTCGACCGTATTGACTCTTCGGTCGACTAATATCCTAGGGAAAAACGGCAAAGCCCTCGGCTTGCTCACGTGAAAAAAATTTCACAGAAACGCTCACTCGGGCCCTTTTCAAAGATTCAGACGAGGCGAGGCAACAGATTTTCGTAGAAGCCCGACAATTTTCCGATGAGGGGCCGGAAAAGCCAAGATCTCCAATTGATCGAAAGAAACAGCGCGATACCCGTTGCGCTGAATAGCATCCAAGGAACAGTTCAGAACAAATGCATAGAGTGTAACTCGATATCTGGTCACCGTGTGTCGGACAACGGGTAACGCAAGCAGCTCTCCACACGGAGCACCCGGGTTGTAGATCCCCCTGACGAGGGTCATTGCAGCTTCAGTAACAGCCTCCGTATCTGCCACGTTGGCAAAGGGAAAGGCATCCAGTCCAGCCCACCAACGTGCATCTGGAGGAATCACATGGACCACAAATTTGTCCTCCGCGGTCAAAATCACGGTCACCATTCTAAGAGGCGTCGGTTGAGGGCGCGCGGGCAGCTCCGGATAGCGTTCGACCTCCCCCCGCGCGTCGGCAACACATGCACTTTGCCAGGGACAGGCAGTGCACCGAGGTTTCTTGGGCGTGCACACCAATGCCCCGAGTTCCATCAGACCTTGGTTGAATTCACTGGCGCTCCCCTTGGGAACAAGTTGGCCAGCCACACGCCATAACTCGGCTTTAAGCTGGGCACGGTGGGGATCTCCTGAAAGCGCAAATAACCGAGTGAGCACTCGAATCACATTGCCATCTACAATTGCACTAGGTTCTCCAAAGGCAATGCTCGATATGGCCCCGGCCGAATAAGGGCCGATTCCCGGCACTAACTTGAGCTTCTGAGGTGCAGACGGCAATCGGCCTCCCCAAGCTTCGCATACAAATTGTGCGCCCAGTCTCAAACGACGGGCCCTAGAATAGTACCCTAGGCCCTGCCAAAGTTTAAGTACTTCGCCCTCCTCTGACTCAGCTAAACTTTCAAGAGTTGGAAATGCTTCCATCCAACGCTCGAAATATCCTCGCACGACATCGACACGCGTCTGCTGAAGCATCACCTCACTGACCCAAACGCCGTAAGGAGTTGCCTGCTCTCGCCAAGGCAACTCTCGGCGGTTCCCGCCAAACCACAGCAATAACTCTGTTCGAAGTTTCCGCACCTGAGCGGCGCTCAGCACAACAAGTGGCTTCACAACCTTTTTCATCTGTTTTGAACAGCCTACAATTTACCGAAAACTCAAATAGAACGTCACCCTATTTGGCAACGAAGGGCCGCCTTTATCAAGAGGAAGCCCTTCCCACCAAAAGGGAGGTGTTAGATAGAGAGCGGCTCGATCTTTTCAGGGTCGATCCCTAAGTCCTCAATGGCCTGAGCGACGACGGAGCTAGACACTTTACCCTCTTTGCGCAATGCATCCAATACTCCAATAACGACCATTTCCTTGTCTATCTCAAAGTGACGACGTAACTCTTCACGGGTATCGCTCATGCCATACCCCTCAGTTCCTAGAGAAGTGAGCCTACCTGGAAGCCACTCACGAATTAAGTCAGGTAGAGCTTTCATAAAGTCACTGACTGCGACGAAAGGGCCCTCTACGCCATCAAAAATCGCTTTGAGCTTGGGTATCTTTCCCTCTTCAGTCGGATGCAGTCTGTTGTAACGGTCTACCTCGAGAGCGTTAAATCTTAGCTGCTGATAACTGGTTACGCTCCAAACATCTGCCGATACATCGTACTTATCACGCAGTATTTCCTGGGCTTCTAACACGCGCAACATCATTGGCCCGGAGCCGAGCAATTGCACATGGTTGGTAAGATTCGACTCGGCTTCGTTGTAGCGATACACCCCATCCACGATACCCTGACGGGTTTTGGCCATCAATTCGTCATCGACCGCTTGCCCCGTTTGGTCAGCCCAATTCTGATGACCGGGCATGGGGGGCATGCGCATGTCTTCATTGTACACTGTTAGATAGTAGAATATATCCTCATTCTCTTGGTACATTCTGCGCATACCGTCTTGAATGATAACAGCTAACTCATACGAAAAAGCAGGATCATATGCTTTAATATTCGGAAACGCCATGACATTGAGGAGGCTGTGACCGTCTTCATGCTGCAAACCCTCCCCGTTTAGCGTCGTGCGTCCGGCCGTTGCCCCAACGTAAAAGCCTCGAGCCATCATGTCGCCCGCTGCCCATATCTGATCTCCTACACGCTGAAACCCAAACATTGAGTAGAAGATGTAAAATGGAATCATCGGCTCATCAAATACGGAATATGACGTCGCCGCTGCCGAGAATGAGGCGGTCGCGCCCGCCTCGGTGATGCCTTCTTCGAGTACTTGGCCGCTCTTCGATTCCTTGTAATAAAGCAGATTACCCTTATCAATGGGCTCATATAGCTGACCCTTAGCTGAATAGATCCCCACCTGTCCAAACAAGGCGTCCAGACCAAAAGTGCGCGCCTCGTCAGGCACAATGGGAACAACTCGCTTTCCCATCTTCTTATCACGAATCAGCTTTGCCAAGAGCCGAGCGAATACCATCGTGGTAGAAGCTTCGCCCTTGAGCATACCAGCCTCAAATTCTTGGTAAACTTTTGCCTCCGGTAGTTCTAACTCCTTGGAGCTCTTAGTACGACGCGTGGGCATACAGCCGCCCAATTGCCGACGTCGCTCAAGAATATACTCGACCTCAGGACTATCCATTCCGGGGTGATAGAAAGGAGCTTCAAGCAATTTGTCGTCCGTGATGGGAAGTTCGAGACGGTCTCTGAACACACGCAATTCCTCCGCTCCCATCTTCTTCTTCTGATGAGCGGTCATAGCGCCCTCGAACCCTTCGCCGAGAGTCCACCCCTTTACGGTGTGGCACAAGATGGCAACTGGACGGCCCTGACCCTTCAACTTCATCGCCCGATCATATGCAGCGTATAGCTTTCGATAACTATGCCCACCTCTCCTGAGACCGCCAACTTGGTCGTCGGTGAGATGCTTTATCATCTCGAGCATGCGAGGATCTTTCCCGAAAAATTCCTTCCTTGCCACTTCGCCCGAAGCATTTGTAAACTTCTGGAACTGACCATCAACTGTGGCATTCATGTGGCGGCGTAACACCCCATCCGTATCCTTCTCGAGAATATCATCCCACTCGGGTGCCCAGATCACCTTGATAACCTCCCAGCCTGCCCCACGAAAAATTCCTTCGAGCTCCTGAATGATTTTTCCGTTGCCACGCACAGGCCCGTCGAGGCGCTGCAAATTGCAATTCACTACGAAGGTGAGGTTGTCGAGCCCTTCGCGTGCAGCAATGCTGATTTGACCCAAAGATTCAGGCTCATCGCACTCGCCATCGCCCAGGTAGGCCCAAACATGCTGCTTTTCTGTATTCTTGATGTTGCGATTGTGGAGATAGCGAGCAAAACGTGCCTGATAGATTGCTGTGATGGGTCCAATGCCCATACTCACGGTCGGAAACTGCCAATAGTTGGGCATCAAACGAGGATGTGGGTAACTCGAGAGCCCCGCACCACGCTTAGTTTCCCGCCGGAAACGCTCCATGGCACTTACCGGCAAGCGCCCTTCTAGAAAACTTCGAGAGTATATTCCAGGTGCAGCATGCCCCTGATAGAAGATCAGATCTCCGCCACCCTCATGATCTGCTCCGCGAAAAAAATGATTGAAGCCAACCTCATAGAAGCTAGCGCTTGAGGCATAACTTGATAAATGCCCCCCAAGGCCGGGGAAATTCGTGTTGGCCCGCTGAACCATCGCCATTGCATTCCAGCGAACGATCTGACGAATGCGCTTCTCCATATCCCTATCACCTGGGAACTCTGGCTCCTCAGACACGGGAATCGTATTTACGTAGTCCGTTGTGAGGGGACCCTTGGGTGCCACACGGTTCAGCCGAGCTGCGTCCATCACCCGTTTTAACAAATAGCGAGCTCGTTCCGGTCCCTCATGAGCGATGACCGCTTCAAGGGATTCGATCCACTCTTTGGTCTCTTTAGGGTCGCGATCGGTTGCTTCGGGAATTTGTGTACTCACTTTGATTTCTCCGGTACTGGTGCGATCTACGTTCGAGGGGAGCGTATCCATTCTTGTCGAGAATAAATAGGCATTTGCCTTCGATTCGCGCCCACGAAATATGGGCCCGCACGAGGTCCGTACGAGAACTTCATAGACCCCAGAGTAGCAGGCGTCGAGGAAAGTTCTGGCTAAATTGCGCTCCCAGACGACTGTCCGGGCCCCTCTCCTTGGGAAGAAATTAGACGGCCAGAAGAGGAACAGTCGCCGAGAAAAAACGCCGCTAATTTGCTAAACAATGGGGCCCTTTCAGCGTTCTGACCGGCCTGCCCCACAGTGCGGCCTCAAAAATGAGGGGCCGGCGCCTTGGTCAATTGGTCCAACCACTTTATGTTCTCGGCCCATGCCATTCACGCGTATCATTGTAGGTGCTCTCCTCATGACGATTGTTCTGGGGGCCGTGCATTTCTATCTCTGGCGCCGCCTCATTCGCGACATTCAGTTACCCCCTCGATGGCACCGCATTCTCTCTATTGGTCTTGCGCTTGCCCTCCTGTCGCAACCATTGCTCTTCGTCTTTGGGCGAACCCTCCCAAGGGAGGTCATCAGTCCCTTTGCCTTCGCTGGATATGTTTGGCTAGGAATGCTCTCGACATATTTTTCACTAACGGGCCCTCCTGACTTCGTTAGATCAATGTTTCATCGTGTTGCTCAGTTATTCAAGAAAAATAGAGTCCAGGACCAACCTGACCCTGAAAAACGCCAGGCACTCAAACGCTTTTTCGCAGGTGGTGTCTTTGCCTCCGGTGCCGCGCTAGGGGCCACATCGGTAAATAATGCTCTGGATGGATTTCGCATTAAGAAAATAGAAATTGCCCTATCGAAACTACCCCACGCTTTTGATGGATTTCGCATCGTACAACTTTCCGATATTCATGTGGGCCCAACACTTGGAAAAGATTTCGTAAGCAAAATTGTCGAGACGGCAAATTCTCTCGAGCCCGATCTGATTGCGATTACTGGTGATCTAGTAGACGGCACTGTTGAAAACCTTGGTCGACACACAGCTCCTTTGGTGAACCTCAAGTCCGAGTTTGGCAGTTTCTTCGTGACAGGAAATCACGAATATTACTCCGGGGTTGAACAATGGGTTGAAGAAGTAGAACGCCTAGGCATCACCCACTTGCGGAACCAAAGAGTCACAATCCGAAGAAATTCGGAGTCTTTCCTACTTGCAGGCGTCACAGATTTTCGAGCAGGGCGTTACGGCGATGCTCCCGACCTTGCTTTCACCCTGCGCGATCGCAAACCTCACGAAGAAGTCGTACTTCTTGCTCATCAGCCACGTGAAATTGACAATGCAAAAAAATTGGATGTCGGCTTGCAGCTTTCGGGTCACACGCACGGTGGGCAATTTTGGCCCTGGAGCTGGGTAATTCACCTAATAGAGCCAGTCGTTTCTGGATGGGCCCAGTTTGCACGAACGCAGATCTACGTAAATTCAGGAACTGGCTATTGGGGGCCCCCCATGCGCATGGGAACCGAGTCAGAGATCACATTAATTACCCTGCGTAGCCGCCCCGAGAAGTCCACTATTTGACAATACCCCCCCATTTCGAACGAGCAAGCGAATGAATTCCACACAATTGGCTTCGAATAATGGGGGGGTCCGTCTACGGAAGGCCCACGTGCTTACCGAGGGCTAGTTATTAGTGGTTCGACGAGTCTTCAGACAACGTCCTTCAGAGCCAAACGGGCCTGGGTCGGTAGATGCTCCAGCTCTAGATTCAGTTCACACATAATTCTTCCCAAGAGGCTCCTCTCGGCACTCGTTATGACGTCGTCAGCGATGGCTTCACCCCACTTTTCGGAAAGAAAAGCAGTGAAAACACTGAGGGTTTCCTCCACCGGGATATGTGTTGTGGCGAGAGCAAGGGCATCACGCTCCTTTGAGTCGACGATCGAATCCTCGAAAATCTCCTCGAGGAGTTTTTTAAGCTCTGCAGCTGATTGAGTCAAAATGAAATCTCTTTTAGACGAAGTAGTAAACTAACGAACAACTATGTGTATTTGCCAATCGACATGCTTCATCGCAAAAACACAACTAGTCGGCACCTGTACCATCGGGGAGAGCTATCGTCACCCCAATATTTTATCAGCAACGCGCATACCATCGACCGCCGCACTCACAATGCCCCCCGCATACCCTGGACCTTCGCCACAGGGGTACAGACCCTTGATTGCGTCCGTTTGCAGGGTGTCGCCATTGCGAACAATGCGCACGGGCGCACTCGTGCGGGACTCTACGCCAACGAGGACAGCCTCCTCGGTAAGGTAACCGCGCATTCGAGTGTCAAAGTGAGCCAAGCCTTCACGCAACTTCGAGGCAAAGTCGAGGCCACACTCATTGAGAACCTCGCCTACCGATGCGGCCGTAAGACCCGGTAGGTAGCTGGAGTCAGGCAAGGTGGAAGACTCATGATTCTCCAAAAAGTCAGTCACCCGCATGGCCGGCGCGCGATTTTCACCCCCACCCGCTTTTTGAGCTGAACGCTCCACCATGCGTTGCAATTCAACCCCACCGAGTGGACCGGTGAGACCGAGCTGCGCCAAATCTTCCAATTCAACACTCACCACAAGGCCCGAGTTAGCAAAGGCGGAATCGCGCTTGGACAGACTCATGCCATTGACGACCAAATGCTCAGCGTCAGTCATTGCGGGAACTATCCAACCTCCTGGACACATACAGAAAGAAAAAACACCCCGATTTTCCACCTGAGCCGCCAATTTATACGAGGCGGCCCCTAACTTGCGATGCTTGGCGTTGCGACCAAATTGTATCTCGTTGATGAGTGCTTGCGGGTGCTCAATACGAACGCCCACAGCAAAACCCTTTGGTTCAAGAGTTACCCCCCAATCCGCCGCCATCTCAAATACATCACGAGCCGAGTGTCCAGTGGCTAAGACAACAGAATCAGCCTCAAGGCTAAATGTGTCTCCGCTCTCAACATCGGCAAGTTCAAGAGCTGAAACTCGACGGTCCGCACCAGTGCCTGTTGTCTGTAGACCCACCATGCGGGTACCAAAACGGAATTCTACGCCTACATTTTCGAGACGTTCACGAAGGTCAGCTATAATTACAGGAAGAAGGTTGGACCCTATATGGGGGCGAGCTTCTGTGAGAATTTCAGTGGGTGCGCCATGAATTTCAAGTATTTCTAGAACGTCACGTACAGCTCCGCGCTTGTGGCTGCGTGTATAGAGCTTACCGTCACTGAATGTCCCAGCGCCACCTTCACCATAGCTATAGTTACTATCTTCATTCACGCTGCCTCGCGCATTGAGTAACTTCAGGTCACGACGTCTGGGTTGCACCTTCTTGCCTCGGTCGATAACAACACATGCCACACCTTTTCTAGCCAATTGATATGCGCAAAAAAGTCCAGCCGGACCATCGCCGACAATGACGATTTTTTGTTCTTTTTTACATTCTTTTGGCAAAAGCTCGTCAGATGCAGTTTTTTCTTCTCCCGCCAGCGAGAGCAAGAGGCGAAATTGAACTCGCCCCCGCCGGGCGTCAAGTGCACGCTTTTTGAGGTAAAGAGCGGGGAGCTCTGCGACCGGAACGCCTAACTTAGAGCTCACGGCATTGCGGAGAGAGTATTCATCGTCGGGACTATCTATTCCCAGCGTAATTTCGACCTGTTCGGGCAGTTCAACTTGCGACATCATTATTTCTTTTCTGCGGGCTTGGTCTTGGAAGGACCTTTGGGGCCGTTGGCGCTCTTGCCACTACGCAACTTATTACCACCAAATGGACGAACCACAGGCAACTCGTCGAATTTTTTACTCAACTTGGTCGCTAGTTCCTTCACTTTTTCTGGCTGCTCTTTCGCGAGATCTGTAAGTTCTCCCGGATCTTTCTTCAGATTGAAGAGACTCTTTTTCCATCCAGCGTCAAAAACTATCAATTTATAGTCGCCCTCGATGATGGCTCGCCGGGCTGGATTATTTGTGTCCTCCGCCAGCTCCAAATAGAGTGGTTCACGACTTTGCGGCTTTTCTTCACCGTAAATTTCAGGCACCAAGGAACTTCCTTGAAATCCATCCAAGGGGTCAAGCCCCATGAGGTCGACGATTGTAGGGGCCAGGTCGATATGGGTGCGCCCCTCACTAATGCGTTTAGGCAAGGCACCAGGGGCTTTGATAATCAGAGGAACTCGGGTCAAAACATCCCAGACCTCAAACGCGTGTTTATACATGCCGTGCTCGCCAAATGCTTCGCCATGATCTGCGCTAATGATAATGGCGGTATTTTCCCACCAAGGCTGTTTGGAGCAAAATTCGAATAATTTGCCCAGCCACATATCTGTATACCAAACCTCCGAGTCATAGCGCCCACGATTTTTATCGCCAAAGTCTGGTGACTCTTTATGTTTTACGTACTTGTCATGAGGATCCATCAGATGGGACCAGATAAAAAATTGCCCCTCGGTATTTTTCGGCTCCTCCAATAATTTGATAATCTCGGGGATACTCTTTTGGCTTGTCACACTCTCGTCCGTTTGAGAGTTCCAGGTGAGCCCGGACACCATTTTGTAAGTATCGAATCCTTGTTTTAATCCTGGTGCGCGATCAAAATACAGATGAGCATGTACCGCCATTGTGACAATGGACTTCTCCTGCATTTTTTCAGTGATCCATTCATTAGAATCGAAGTAGTTTGTAAAGAATGTACCTGTTCTATAGAGGGTGGATGCGTAGCGCCCGGACAATATGGTCGCGACCGTCTGCGCAGTGTAACTTGAGACAGAACGGTGATTCTCGTAAACAACGGACTCCCCTGCCAACTTGGTGAGATGAGGAGCTATCTTCTTGTCATAGCCGGCCCAAGGCATATCTGACCGTAAGGCGTCTACCGTCAGCAAGATAACATTCAGCGGTGTTTTCGAACGTACCTCCTGGGGCAGCTCTACTTTCACGGGAGCGACAACAGGCGATTGAGCCTTCTCTGACTTTGCGGGGCTCGCCTTTGGCGCGGGCTTCTCCTGTCGTTCTTTCGAACATGCGGAGCCGCCACCGGAAACGAGAAGAGCAAGACCGATCTTGAATAGGAACTTCACGAACGACTTCGTAGAGCGGGGATCCCAAGTGAGCAAGCCCCCAAGGCATCAGACTCAAGGAACCCATAGAATCCACGAAGAAAGACCGCTTCTGACGAAGAGAACCGTCGAGTAAAACGAAAAAGGCCCCGAAGGGCCTCTTTTTTACTCTAGCGGAATCGTCGTTTGGGTGCGCTGAACTTGCGCGCTCCGCCACCACCTGCACTTGGACCGCGATCATCTCCCCCAGGAGGGCCGCCATTGTAGCCCCCACCGCGAGGACTTTCACCGCCGCCAGAGCTATTGCGCGCTCCACCATAGCCTCCCGGGCCACCGCCGTGACCACCAGGGCCACCCGAGCGTTCACGATCGCCGCGCCACTTGCTACCGCCGCCGCCGCCGCCGCCGCCGCGCCTGGGACCACCTCTCGGATCGCCACCACGCCCGCGGTACTCTTGTCGGCGTCCACCACCGCCGCCACCGCCACCACCACCACCACCACCGTGCTGCGGGAAGTGTTCGGTAATATCACGAGGAATACAAGGGGGGACCACGTCCACCTTCGTAAGGAGCTGAGCTATGATTCGTTCAGGAGCATGCTCTTCCATCAACTTGCGAGCGTAGGCGAGTTGTTCCTCTTTTACCTCTTCATCAAGAGAGTCATAAAGACGACGACGTCCCAATTTTGTGTAGAGTTTCTTGATCTTATCGGCCGTGGGTACTGGTCCCCATTGGGGCTTCACGCGGGCATGGTGCAACAAGCGCTCAACTCTATTGCGTGCGTTAGGGGGCATGAGTAAAATACTCGTACCTTTTCTTCCAGCGCGACCAGTTCGACCACTTCGGTGAGTGTAGGTATCGGCGTTCTCTGGCGGGTCGAGGTGAACTACCAAATCAATACCTTGAACGTCCAAACCACGCGCTGCCACATCGGTGGCTACTAGTGTAAGAACTCGTCCCGAACGAAACGCTGCCAAAGTGCGTGTACGTTGCGCCTGAGCTAGCTCCCCGCTCAGGGGTTCTGCTCGTAAGCCGTCTTGCTGCAACCGTTCGCAGATATCGACGCAATCAGCGCGAGTTCGAGTAAAGATGAGGGTTCGCCCCTCTTGTTCTTTGGTGCGCTGAGCGTGGGCGCGCAGGAGAATATTAATCAATGCATCGTAGCGATGGCGAAAGCCTACAACGTGCACCATGTGTTCGATGTCTTGATTGGCGGCCCCTAACGCCGAGCCCTCCAGCACCACAGGGTTCTCCTGGTAGCGCTCGGCAATGCGTCGAATTTCACCTCCAAATGTCGCAGACACTAAGTGGGTACGCCGCCTTTGGGGCAATAGTTCAAGAATAGCCTTGAGCTCATCGCGAAAACCCATATCAAGCATCTGATCGGCCTCATCAAGTACTACCTGCGTGACTTGCTGGCCACTGAAGCCCCCTCGATTGAGATGGTCTAAAACTCGACCTGGAGTTCCCACCACCATGCGCGGACCGCGGGAAAGAGCTTTGCGCTCCAATCCGACGCTTGTTCCTCCTGTAACAACTTCGACAACCGCATCGGGAACGTCCTTGAAGAGCCATGCAAGCTCTTGTCGGACCTGACCGGCTAACTCTCTTGTGGGAGTCAGTAGAAGAACCTGGGGCGCACGGGGATCGAATTTCCTGGGTGATCCACCTTCTTCAGCACTCGGTGCCTCCTCGTGCGTTTGATCGCGACGGGGTCCCTCGAGCAAAAGCTCACGACCCACGGCGATACCCACCGCCACGGTCTTACCCGAGCCGGTTTGAGAAGAAATGCGCAAATCTCGCGAGTGGGTATCGGCTTCTACAACTGCCTTTTGAACGGCTGTAAGCGCAGCAAACCCCTTCTTGACGAGGGCTTGACGCAGAACAGGTGGCAAAACGTCATCGGAGAATGAATCGACAGCCCCTACTACTACGCTCTCACCTTCCTCTGTTTCTTCGCCCTCGGCCTTGGCCTTCTTCTTCTTTTTCTTCTTGGGCGCAGCAGCTTCTTCAGGTTGAGTTCCCTCGAGAGACTCAGTCCCGGTGCTTGCAGCGTTCTCGGGCGCAGCGCCCTCTTCCTTGGCGGGGGTAGGCGCCCCATCGCTCACGGAATTCTCCGCGATCTCCTCGGCAGGAGCAGCTACCGCTTCCGGCTCGGTCGAGTCGGTTGCAGCAACTACCGCTTCCGGCTCGGTCGAGTCGGTTGCAGCAACTACCGCTTCCGGCTCGGTCGAGTCGGTTGCAGCAACTACCGCTTCCGGCTCGGTTGCGGCGGGCTGGCCTTCGGCCAAATCAGTGTTCGTTTTATTTTCGTCAGTCATCGTATCAATTCTCTAGGAGCAATTGGGCTCAGGATTCCAAGAAATGACCTTCGTCGAACTGACGTGGAGATAGCTCCCGCAGACCAGCATCACTCATTTCTATCACACGGTTTGCCACCCGGCTCACCATGTCACGATCGTGTGTTACGAAAATGACGGTTCCCTCGTATGCGACGAGCCCTTGGGTAAGGGCACGAATTGCTTCGAGATCTAAGTGATTGGTGGGTTCATCGAGTACCAGTACATTGCGTCTGGTAATCATCAGTTTGGCGAGGAGCAGGCGAACAGTTTCGCCACCAGAGAGCACCTTGGTAGGCTTCATGGGCTCTTCTTTAGTAAAGAGTAAGCGACCAAAGAGCGCGCGAAGATTTTCTTCGTCGTCTTGCTCATTGAATTGCCAGAGCCACTTGTGGGCGCTCATATCACTCTTCTCAATCTCTTCGCTATGGTCTTCGGGCATGTAGCCGATATGGGTCTCATAGCCCCATTCAATCTTACCCGAGTCAGGCTTCACCTTGTCCAAAAGCATCTTGAGCATGGTCGTTTTGCCAGCTCCGTTGCGCCCGACAATGGCTATCTTATCACCGCGCATGACGCTCAAATTAAAGCGCTCGCAAATGGTGATGTCTTCGCCAAATTTCTTTTCGAGCATCTCAATGCCTATCACCTGCTTACCGCTGGGCCGCTTCTGCTCAAAACGAATGAAAGGGCGAGCTATATTGGAGCGTTTCAGCATCGCAAGCTCACGTTTTTCGCGATCGAGCTTCTTTTCTCTACTCTTTACCTGACTTGCGCGAGACCCCGCGCGAAAGCGCTGAACAAAGCCTTGTAAGTCCTCAATTCGCTTGCGTCGAGCATCGTTGACCTGCTCCATACTGCCGCGAGCCTCAGCCTTGATCTCAACCATATCATCGTAATTTCCAGGATAGATAATGATGGTCTCATAGTCGATGTCGGCAATCTTTGTCGTCACCGCGTTGAGGAAATGCCTATCATGGCTGATGACTATCAGTACGCCAGTGTAGCGTTTGAGAAAGTCCTCCAGCCAGCGAATGGTGGCAATGTCCAATGCATTGGTTGGCTCATCAAGAAGAAGGGCATCGGGTGCCCCCGAGAGAGCCTGAGCCAAAAGCACGCGCACCTTGTCGCCGCCAGTTAAAACACTGAGAGTCTCGGTATGTAAGGACTCTTCAATTCCCAACCCATCAAGCAAGGCCGCAGCTTCAGCCTCGGCTGTATATCCGTCCTCCTCTGCTATCACCATTTCAAGCTCGGCCAAGCGCATTCCGTCGTCGTCTGTCAGTTGATCACCCTTGACCAAGAGACCCTCCTTTTCGCTCATCGCTGCCCACAGGGGAGCGTTGCCCATCAAAACAACATCGATGATACGCACCGAGTCGTACATATGATGATCCTGACGAAGGATCCCCGTTTTCTTAGGGCGCCGCACATGACCACTCATGGGCTCAAGATCACCCGAGATGATGTTCATGAATGTCGACTTGCCTGCCCCGTTCGGTCCCGTAAGACCATAACGCTCTCCAGCGTTGAAGCTCACATTGACCTCCTGAAAAAGCATTTGGGCTGCAAAGTTCATCGTAACATCATTGACGGTGATCATAATTTATTTCAGAAGAGTAGAGAGGCAACAGCCACTGAGGACTGCAAAAGTCAGGAAACGGAGCCGAAAATCGAGAGATCCGGTCAGGGGGGGGGGCCTTCGTCTGGTCGGGGAAAAGCCAGGCGGGTTCGGGAGGGTCGCGGAACCTAGCAGGATGGGGCGCTCAAGCTAGGGAAAGTACACGGAATCTCCGACCACCCAACATCGGGCACAGGGAGGGGCGAAATAATGTCCTATGGACATATACTGTCCTTTTCAAGGGAGCTGGCGACGGGCTACATGCACTTCATGCTGCTTTCGCTAAAGATAAGTAACCTTGCCCTAGTCCAAAAGGTCGAACTTTCGTTTAAAAGCGGGCTCACGGTGCTCACTGGCGAAAGCGGGAGCGGCAAATCTGTTGTCTTGGACGCGTTGGCGCTCATCTCTGGGGTAAATCGACCGCGTCTGCGCGCTCGCTCTGGCTCAAGCAGTGGTTTCGCAGAAGCCGAATTCCTCCCCGCACGGAATTTGGACGGGCAATTCGCCCAGGAGGAGCTCACCGCCACACTCCAAGAAGCGGGCCTCCTTGAAAGTTGCCTAGAAACTGAGGAACCCCTGGTTCTAGCAAGAAGGTTGCACGCATCCGGCCGCTCGCGATGTTTCATCCAAGGACAGACGGTCAGCCGAGCAACACTGGCAGCGGTAGGATCTCAACTTCTTGAAATCTGCGGGCAAAGTGAAGCCCATCGACTGCGTTCTTCAGCCGCACAGCTCCTAGCTCTGGACCAATTTGCAGGGCTCGGCGAAAATCGAAGGGATCTCGAAAAGCTCTACAAGAAGCTTCGTTCCCACGAGCAAGATTTGGAAGAGCTGAGTCAGCAAGTAGCCGAGGCTGAGATTCGCGAAGACTTTCTACAGTTTCAATTAGAAGAACTTGGACAAGCTCAGATTGCAGACTTAGCCGAGCAACGAGAGCGATTGATTGTTCTTGAGGCTATAAAAGACAAACAAGAGGCTCACGAAGAATCGGTCAACACCCTCAAGTTGGGTGAGCACGCAGTGCTCCCGCAATTGCAATGGTTGCTCTGTCGCCTGGCAACCTCAATTGACTCCCCAGCCCAGGAAAACCACAACGCCCCCCCAGACAAGAGTCACAATGCACAAAGCGTCATAGAACAGCTACACGAAGCAAAAGAAGTGTTAGAATTGGTATACGACAATTCAGCTTTAGAGCTCAATCAAGGTGAACGCTACGAAGAAGAACTGGAGACCATCAAGAACCACTTGCAAGAAGTAGACACCTTGGCGGCAAAACATCGCATCACTCCCGAGCAATTGCCCCTAAGAAAAGAACGCATCGCAAGGGATCTTTACGAAGCAAAAGAAGTTCATCAACGTCACAATGCCCTCCACGTAAAGACAAAACACTTGCGCGAACTTCTCTTGCACCACGCGGAAACACTGCATCAAGCACGAAAAGACGCGGCCCTTCTCTGGAAAAAGCGTTTAGCACTGGAGCTAGGCCGTGTCGGTCTGGCTGAAGCGCTCATAGAAACAACCCTTGTACGCGGTCAAATGACAGCTAGCGGAATCACCCAATTAGAAATCGGTTTTTCGGCTAACCTTGGCCACGCACCCCAGCCCCTTGCCCGGGTGGCATCAGGGGGAGAATTAAGTCGTATTCTTCTTTGCTTTCGCCTAGCCACAGAGAGCCCTGGAGCATTGCTCACCTTTGACGAAATTGACGCGGGAGCTGGGGGAAAAACGGCCGAGAAAATTGCCCAAGCCCTCTTGCGGGCCGCAAATAAAAGTCAGGTGCTTTGCGTTACCCATTGGGCTCAAGTCGCAGCCCTAGCAGATCATCAACTGGCAGTAGCTAAGTCGACTATCGAGGGTTCTGCCTCTACCACAATTGAGCCAGTAGTCGGCGATAGCCGGATAGAGGAACTGAGCCGCATGTTAGGCGGAGCAAAACTAACCGCGAGAAAACACGCAAGCGAACTAGTCCTCGCCCCACTGCACACTAGTTAAAGCTTAGCTCTTCCCTTCGCCTTCGCCTTCGCCTTCGCCTTCGCCTTGCTTGCCGTCTTGGTCCTCACCACAGAGAAGGGAGGGAGCTGGATCCCCCGAGTCCTCGCCGCCATTTTTGTCTTCGCCACATAGACGCACCGCGTCGCCTGGGCCGTCAGGCTCACTGTCTTTGTCTTCACCACATAGACGCACCGCGTCGCCTGAGCCGTCAGGCTCACTGTCTTTGTCTTCACCACAAGCAAAAGCTGGGCAACTGAGCGCGAGGATACCGATAAAAACAGCGAGTAATAGTGACTGACGCTTAAAAACAGACATACAAGCACCATGCAGCCGCACTGAGCGGGGGTCAAGAGACCCCGGGGGTGCTATGGGGGCCTCGATGCCCGTCCTAGATGCCCAAGGCCTTCATAAATCCTACGGAACCCGCACCCTTCTGAAGGATGTCAATCTCACCATCGTTCGCGGTGAAAAAATTGGAATTGTCGGTGACAACGGTGCCGGAAAGAGCACTCTGGGGAAAATTCTTGCAGGAGCAGACGAACCAGACTTGGGCACGGTGCATCGCCGACGAGGAGCCAGTGTCTCCTACCTGGCTCAAGAGCCTCACTTGGAGGCCGGGAAAAACCCTCTACAGACAGCTTTGGGTGGGCTTGGAGAGTGGTTGGACGCTCACGTTCGCTATGACGAGCTCTGCGGTCAAATCGCCGGCGAAACCGAAGAGAAAGCGCTTGAATCACTTTTGGCAGAACAAGAGCGGCTCAACACCCTGATTGATACATTGGGTGGATGGAACTGCGAGGAAGATGCAGCGCGTATCTTAGGTATTTTGGGTATTGTAGATCTCACCCAAGACGTGGCCACCATGAGCGGTGGGGAGCGCAGGAGAGTCGCCCTTGCACGATTGCTCATTAGCAAACCAGATTTGGCAATACTTGACGAGCCCACCAACCATTTGGACGCTGATACAGTTGAATGGTTGGAGGACTATCTAACCAATACGTTTACGGGGGCCGTCGTCTTGATCACACATGATAGATGGCTACTAAACAATGTGGTTCAGCGTACCCTCGAAGTTGTTGAGGGCGCGGTGCATTCCTACAACGGTGGCTGGGAGGACTTTCTCATTGCACGTGAAGAACGACGGGCCCAGCAGGGCCGAACAGAGGCCAACCGACAGAACTTTCTTCGAAAAGAAATCGAATGGCTACGAAGACAGCCTAAGGCGCGCGGGGGAAAACAAAAGGCTCGTATAGGGCGCGCCGAAGCGGCGATCGCGTCAGCACCTCAAGGTGATCAGAAAGAGCTCAACCTCAATTTGGCCGAAGAACGCCTGGGAGGCAATATCTTAGAGGCTCGCGACCTTACAGTTTCGATTGCCGGAAAAGACCTACTCACCTCATTGGACTTTCAACTCGTCAAAGGTGACAGAATTGGTATTTTAGGAAAAAGCGGTTCGGGCAAGACCACGCTACTTCGCACCTTACTAGGGAAAATTCCCCCTGGATCGGGCGAAGTAATCTTTGGAAAAAACACAAAGGTTGCCTACTTGGACCAAATGCGCTCCGTTCTGGACGACACCCAAAACGTTTACGACGCGGTCACAGGGGGAAGACCCAGCGTAACAGTTGGCGACACTGCGATGAGCAGTTACTCATATCTCAAACAATTTCGCTTTGAGGGGGATATGTTACGGCAAAAGGTTGGGGGCCTCTCGGGAGGAGAGCGCTCGCGCATTGCCCTTGCCCGTCTTTTGCTCTCTACCGCTAATGTATTGGTGCTTGATGAGCCGACAAATGATCTCGATGTAATGACATTGGGCGCCTTGGAGGAACTTATTTTAAGTCTCAAGGGCGCGGCGCTCATTGTGAGCCACGATAGGTATTTTCTTGACAGGATTGCCTCTTCGGTCTTGGCCTTGGACGGTGAAGGCAACGCTCACCACGTGCAGGGCGGCTACAGTCACTACGCCATTTGGCGGGAGAATTTTCAGAAGGCGAAGCGTGCTGCCAAGTCGAAAATAAAGGCCGCCGCTCAAACGAGCACTGGTAAGGGGCGATCTCGTGCTTCGCCCACCTCAAAGCCCACAAAAAAAAAGATAAAGCTCACCTATGCTGAGCGCATCGAGCTATCGACTCTCCCCGAACAAATAGAAAAAGAAACGAGCCTGGTCAGCGAGTTGGAAGATAAGCTGGCCGATCCTTCTCTCTATGTGGAGCGAAGAGAGGAATGCGCAAAACTGGAAGCAGCCTGTCTCGACGCTAAAACCTCCTTGGAGAAACTCGAGGTTCGTTGGATGGAACTCGAGGAAAAACAAGAGGACTAAGACCCCCAACTGGGCACGCTGAGCTATACACTAGCGTATACAATCGACCACTCTATGCTTTAATCTATTCGGCAGCGTATGTTAAAAGAGCATCTTTGGCCATTTTGCCAAAGATGCTCTGGAGATTTTCTACTTTAGTGCTGCACAGCCCTGCACAAGCCTTGGTCGCAAGAAGCCGTGAAGTTCTTCTTTCCTTGGCACCTAGCCATGGGACACATTACCTTCGGCGCGCACTCGCTCTTTCGCTGGGCCTCTAGTTGGCTAGCAAATGTACGGTTATATGTTTGTGAGCACCAACACAAGTCATCACAGCAACTTCCGTCATTCACGCAAGAGATGATGCAGTCAGAGTCTTGGGCACAACCTCGTTTTATTTGAGGCGATCCTCCCAATTTCTCGAAGTATCTGCTGAGAGGTTCTTCGCCTCTCTTTACCTGGTAAGCGACCTCGGTGGGCCGAATACTTTGCCCGTCGTTCTCGGGTTTAGACGCATCATCGCTCTCAGAGTGAGTCTTGTCGGGGTTGCTCTTCTCCTCTTTGGAGGGGAGCTTACGCTCAGTCTGCTCTACACTCTTGGCAGCAGGGGGTACGGGGATGATTGTTCTTTTCTCGGACGACGCTTTTAGGTCCTTCTTGAATGTATTTGTCGAAGCAAGCCCCGGGGCCTCGGGTTCAGTTCTCGACTTTTCGCACCCGCCGGTAAACGAGAAGAGGGCGAGGGCTGCAATGTACTTGAAATGACCTCCATTTATCATAACTTGTTTTTTCCTCTTGGTAGAGTGGGCGTGGGAATTTTTTGATAGCCACCAGCCGACAGAATCAATCCATCAGAGAGCACTCTCACGGAATAATTGGCACAAACTTGATTTGTCCACGATTGATAGAGTCCCCAACTGGAGCCTGTTTTGGTCATCTGCCAATCGTCGGTTCCACGCCATCGATGGGAAATTTTTAAAGTTGATTGAGGGGTCTCCAAGCAAGTCCTCCCGTAGCCGTAGGGCGAGACTTCGTCCCGCGAGAGAAAGATGACTTGTTCGTCCAGGGTATTGACCCCTGCAGCTCGAAGAACAACGAGCGGCCGGGCCTGGGCTCCCGCCCAACCTCCGCTCACTAGATAGTCAGTACAACCCTCCGCAGCACCACAAGGAGAAAGGGAATATGCCTTCGTCTCGTAGTCGGGAGGGACTTGCCCGTAGCTCACTTGGCGCGTCTCCACCAAAAAGTGAGATGCTAGACTCAGGCTCCATGCGTTGAGGTAGGTGCATACTGTTCTTGACGGGTCGATGCGACAGGTGTTCATCGGCCATATTTCCTCAGTCGCAACCCCCTGTACCGTCTCCACGTAGACCTCAAAGGTACGCTCTTCGGGGGGAAGAGACGCTCCGGCTGCATCGAGTGGGCTTCGATTCCACAGGGCAAGAGAGAGGGGGCCCGCGCGCAAGATCACTTGAGTTGAGCTAGCGGGCAAAGCCACCACGGTCGCTTCAAGCTCTACATCGCGGACTCCCGCTTCGAGCTGGGGGGTGAGGGCCACCGCCGGGGAATGAGTGACGCTACGACCTTCACTCCCCCCGGAGAGAGGCTCTGCATCGTGAGGACGAGCTTCCCCTGAGATCTGACCTATTATCGGTCCGTTCGAACTCTCGACCATGACTTGCAAAGTCTGCATGGAAGCCGTTCCGGCTACCCACAGAGCTTGTACCTCACCATTGCTATTCGAAAGAGGGTTTTGAGCAAAAGCGGTACCGCTGTCGACGTCATTAGAAAAACTGATCTCACAACCTTCGACAGGTTGCCCCGCACGATCTAGCGTTCGAATAGTGAGGTAATCGACTATAAAAGGTTCAGCCCAGCCCCCAGGCCGCACAAAGAAACGCTGGGGCACATAGTAGCTATCACCAAAGAGAGAGCCCACCCGCGCTTTCAGGGAAGCAAAGGGTGACTCGACCACTATTGAGTCCACCAACTCACACCCGGCTCCTTCTACACAAACGCCATCAAGACAAATACTGTGCTCCGCACAATCTCGATCTTTATCACAGTTTGGTGCACACATACTTTGCCCCGAGAGGGCACTTTCGGGCTCGCATCTCTCCCGAAAAACCTGAGAATCAATTGGGCAACTCGAATTGTCTAGCTGCTGACAATCGTTTTGGGTTGCGCAAAGAAGTGAACAAGCCCCGCAGATGCACGATAACTTATCGCTGCAGTCTCTATCTTGATCGCAGGATTGATACCAATTGGTATTGCTGCCCACCCCGTCGCCTTCTCCTGCGACGGGCCCGCAGGACCCCAGGACGCCCGAGACTACGATCGTCCAGAGCCCATGGCCCCTTCCGAATGATCGCCCTCTAGCTCCCAGCAATCGTGAAACAATGTGACTCATGGTGTTTCTCCAGGAGAAACCGATTGCCCAAAGTAAAATGTCACTGTTTCGGCTTCGCTTTCTGGAATGCTCTTGTCAGGAACGCCCTCATACTCCCCATTTTTGGGCGTGGTGTTGTTCGGCGTGCTGTTCACTCGCGCGTTGTGGTCCCCCACCCTTTTCCAGAGGGCGTTTACGTCCTGACGTACTTTGCTCAAAAGCCCATGCACTTCGTTTCTTAGGGGATGTTCCTTTGAAATCTCAAAGGTAATCGTGGAGCCTCCCGTGCTTTCGTGCTCAGGGGAAACGGTCGAACCCAGGGCGAGTTTTCTCGTCAGTGCAGTCACTAACGCTTGATAGTGATCGAATACGGCCGCTTCCCAACCGATGGTCGAACCCGCCGGTATAAATATACCCCCGGTGGCGAGCTCCCCCTCGTCAGTCTTGGTAACGAGCCCTTCGTCTATCAGCGCATCTACAACGGGTGCTAACCTATCGACGCTCATGCCCAATTTACGCGAGAGTCCTTCGAGCCGGTGAGTACCTCGATAAATTGCCACCCGTAAAATTGCGGCCAGAGCCTGATCGTCTTGAGCCTCAAGAACTGACTCACGCTCCTCTTCTGAAACAGCGCGGTAGCGAGTCGCGGCCCCAGAGCCCGTTCGATAAATCAACCCACTGTCGCAGAGATCTTTTAAAACGGCTCCTAAACTCATAGGATCGTCCGCCTCAAAATGTTCCTGCAATTGCCCTCGACTACGCCCGTTCTCTTGCTCGATATAGGCGAATACGGCGCCCCAAAGGCTGGTACCTTTCTCGGTGACGCTCTCTTGCAAACGATTGACTTTGGCTTGATACGTACGCAGCGCCAAACCAAACATGTCGGCTGCGACTTTCTTGGAGACCCCTTGGCGTTCGATCTCACGGGCGAGTTCGACAAATACTTGATCTGCTATCGTTGCCAGGGGCGCACGTACTCCGGCGGCTGTCGAAAGCTGAGCAATGAGCACGGTCGTCTGCTGAACGATTGCGTCAATGAGAATAGTAGGATTCATGATTGAAAGAGCGCAATCAACTGGGTAAAAGCGCACGCAAACTATACCCCATTTCGCTCATTCGAACAGATGAAGTAATTTGCATCCCCGCGCTCCCGAGCGCTGAAACTAGTACATCGTGCCTTCAGAACGTGCCGGGGCTCATTTTGCCCTCGGCACTACTTTTTGTCTCATTGGTACCAAAACCCAGCACGAAGTTCCGGTCGTTGGTACTAGAACTCAAATTCTTCGAGATGAAAAACGACCAAAAAAGAGCGCTCGACGGAATCTCCGCGAGCGCTCTTTTCGTTGATTGCGGCCAAAAGGGCTTTGGCTCAGCGAAACTCAATAGGTCAATATGGGGCCGCCCTCGAGACCTACCGCGTACCAACCAGGCTGGGCCATCGGTACGTAAAGCATATAACCCAGATCTTCAGACATATTGACCCGGTAAACGCTTACCTCGGCAACAACGTCTCCGCTCTCGTCGTAGACTTGGGCGTTTTCAGGATTTCTGCCCGGCTCACCTCGGCCTTCAACAGGACGCGACCAATAAGCACCGCTATCAGAGACTATCATCGTAGCCCAAGTAGCCAACTCGCCTGTTTCCAGAACGTAGGGGCTAGGCACACCATTGACGGAGCGAATCCGCTTAAAGTAACCCTTGTATGAGTAATCGCTCACCCAAGTGTCATTACAATAACCCATAAAGTCGGTTACGCTTGCTGGGTTCTTCAACTGCTTGCTATCGCGATCGTAGCCCCAAACACCAATTTTTCCACCTTGATAGGCAGCGCCCGAGGGCCAGTTGCCGCCACCTGCTACCTGACACGGTGCATGCATTCGACCATGGTTGTGTCCCAACTCATGAGAGAAGGTAGAGATTCCAGTTTCACCAAACGAAACCCCCACGCCAGCTCGCTGCCGCGCGGCCCAACTTGCCTCGCCCGGCGCCCAGGCCACGCCCATAACGCACCCTCCCCTGCAGTACTCTCCAAAACTATTCGCCGGATTAATTAGTCCGTAATAGTATACATCGGTAGCGACACTATCGTCTTCTCGACGTTTGGTCACTGTATCCAAAAGATTGCTAATGTTGATATTGGTGCCCGATTGACCACTTGGCATGACTGAGGCAACGCTAAAATTCACCTTGGTCGTCGGATACATGCGCTCTACGTCCGCCGCGTATTTCTTCATCATCGCATTGGATGTGTTGGGCGTACGGTTATCATGCTTCAGGGGAACAAAGACGACCTTGATGGGTCCAGTCTTCTGGGCAGAAAGAACCTTCGTACCGGTCTGAGGAACACGAACGATCCCAGCTGCACCAGTAGCGCTGCCCCCACACTCAACGAGCTCAACCCAATACTCCTTGTTTGCGCCCATTGCTGAAGCAGGAACTTCGACCTGAATCGTCGAACCCAGATTGTTTTGTACCGACTGGCCAGAAACACTCTTCTTTTTGAAGAAGAGCTCTAGGTTGTTGCCCTCTTTAACGAAGACGCGTGCTGAAAGCTCACGCTGGGAGAAGCCGGGCTTGGGCTGAACAAATACTCGCACCATTGCTTTGCGCCCTTGGATGACTGGCACCTTTCTACTGTCAGGCTCCACGGTTTGGCCGCCCTTGAAGAGATCAAGTTCAACAGCCTGGTACATTGAGATGCGGGTGATATCGATCTTTTTTGCTTTTCCGCCGCATCCGTCTGCGTCTTGACATTGTCCTTCTACGCACGCCTCAGAGCCTGTGCACTTCGTACCGCAAGTACCACAATTGTTGGCGTCGTCTTGCGTGTCGACACATTCATTGGAACAGGAGGTCTCCCCTGTAGCGCAAACACAAGAGCCGCTTTCGCAGGTCTCCGTGGCAGTGCAAGAAGTACCGCAAGTGCCACAATTATTTTCGTCAGTCTGCACGTTGACACATGAGTCGCCGCAAAGATTTTTTCCGCCACTGCACTCGCACACACCAGAGCTACAAGACTGACCCGTTTTACATGTAGTACCGCAGGTGCCGCAATTACTTCGATCGTCCTGAAAGTCTACACAAGAACCAGAGCACTCGTTGGTGCCTGGCTCGCATGTACACGAACCACCTTCGCAAGACTTACCCGTATCACATTTGTTATTGCACTCGCCGCAATGCAATGCATTGGTTGAGGTATTTACACAGGTATCATTGCAAGCGCTCTGCACACTAGTGCAAGAGCAGGCTCCTCCTGTGCAAACGGGTGTTCCAGAGCCACAGGCCCCCTCAACACAGGCAACACCAGCATCACAAGCAGTCCCGCAGCTGCCACAATTGGAGGCATCAGTGCCGAAAATCACACATTCGCCATTGCAAAGGGTTTGATCGGCTAGAAAACAATTCTTGACACAGACCCCCGCCTCGCAAGAGTCGTTTGCCTCACAGGCTTCGCCACACTCACCACAGTGAGCAGTATTTTCTGCAACATGCACGCACTCAGTGCCGCCATTGCTGTCGGAACATTCTACGCCTGAGCACTCGGTGCTGCATTTTCCTGCGTCACAGAACTCACCGTCAGCACATTGATTGCCACAAGAACCACAATTGGCGGTGTCGCTGGCTGTCACCAAACATTGACCGTCGCAATCCGTCTCCCCTTGGGCGCAGAAGAGTACGCAGACTCCTTCTTGACAGGACTCAGAGGCTCCGCAAACGGTCCCACATTCGCCGCAATTGGCAGAATCAGACGCAGCCGAGATACACTCGCCCCCACAATCGATTGTACCTGCAATGCAGCCAACAATGGGGGCGGGCTCGGGCTCGGTACTTGTATTTGTTCCCGCCGTCGACCCGGTACCGGTGCTTGTGATGGCATCTTCCTGCTTACCCGAATCGGGGTTCTCGTCTCCGAGATCTCCCGTGCACGCGCTTGGAAATATTAGGAGTGAAGTGAGCAGCAACAATTTGGAGAGCTGGGCCATAGGTCCTCGTGGTTCGAGTGGTTGATTTGCTGGAAAGCATTTTGCGCCACGAACAACGAAATATCCAAGGCGCGCAAGCAACCTAGCTCAGGATTGAAGACTTGGCAGATGTGAATTATCACGCCACCGTGAGAACAGACAATTCGGCTAGGCGTGTAAAATTGATGCAGCCTGAGTGAAAGTCTCAATTGTGATAGAAATATCCACAACGATGTAGGAATATTTTAGCAAAGCTAGAATGACTCAAAGTCTTCATTTGCGCGGGACAGGAGGCTGGGGCCACAATCCTCTTCATAGAAATAGCAACAGAACGTCCAGCGCGAATTAGCTCTCATTGCCTCTGCCATCACTGCCCTCGCCATGGGAGTGACCGCCATGGGAGTGACCGCCATCGCCATGGGAGTGACCGTGATCTCCCTGCAACGTAGACAAGAAACCACGTACTCCTGACTTGGCTATGGCGCGAACAAGTAGCAGCCCCGCCAGAACAGCAAACACATTCCACAATGCACTGTGCTCGTGGCCATGCTCCGAAACAAGACTCTTCAACTCGGGACGCCACACAAAATCCATCAACAAACCAACCCCCCAGGACAGAAGAACGACAACCAAAAGACCCAACGCCGCAGCACGTGCGCCAAACCAACGACGCAAGAAGACAACCGTGGCAATATTTGTAGCAGGACCTAACAACAAGCCAACAAGAACAGCGCCTGGCGAAAGCCCCTTGGCCAAAAGCACAGCAGCCAAAGGAGTGGCCGAGGGCGCACATACGTAGCTAGGGACGGCCACCAAAGTAATGGCTAGAAATTGAGCAAACCAGCCTTTGACCCCACTAAAGGCTTCTGGGGGTAGCGCCACTTCTAAGAGTGCCGCACCTACAATGCCCAAGATCATCCAGGCGCCAATATGATGAAATAATTCGTCAAATGAAGCGAGAGCGCGAGGCCCCCAAGAGCCCGGTTGAGCCTCAGGGGTCAAATCGCCCGGCTCCACCAGGGTAGAGCTATTCTTCTTTGTAGCATAAGCAATGGCCAGGGCGGCCCCAAACGCCACAAATAGAGCAGCGAAAAGCCGAACCCAAGCTAACTCCCAGCCGAGAAATCTAACGCTAAGAGCAAAAGTCTCTATACCGAGCTCGGGGGTAGCTAACAAAAAGCCAACAACAAGAGCAGGGGCTGCACCGCGCTTTTTAAGGGCCGCCGAAATGGGTAAAACACTGCACGAGCAAAGAGGCAAGGGTGCCCCAATTAAGGTACCTCGTGCTGCGTCTATCACCGCCCCGCGCGAGCGAAAGAAACGACTGGGGATGCGCGCTCCCCAGGTGGTCATGAAGGCCCCCACGGCCAACCCTAATATCAAGAGTGGACCGGTTTCTATGGCAAAGTCAGCAAGAGCGTCCTCAAAGTGGCGCACCACATGAGCCGCCTCGGCTTCATGGCCATGATGAGCGTCTCGGCCAACAAAGCTCACAAATATCCCAAGGGCGGCAGCAAAGAGATCGATAACACGCTCCTTGGGAGTGCGAGGCAGCTGAACTCCCAAATCATGGGTAACAACGTGTAAAAGCATGCCTCCAACAAAAGCTGCTATCCAAGCGCTGGCCGTGGCCACTGTCTCTGCAGCCACTGTTTGGGTGAGTAGAACCCCAAAAATGCTAGCTATGCCCAAACCTGCCGCACGACCAATTGCCGAACCTCGGCCTCGCACCGAATCGAAAGTAAGAACGACGATGGCCACCACAGGCACAGCATGAGCGGCCAAGGCAGTAACCACTCCTCCACTGCCCGCATTCACATGAAGCTCACCTGTAAATGCGCCGAGCCCAATGCCGTCACCCACTCGATGAAGTAAGAGCCCGAAGTAGCTTGCCTCAAGAGCTAGGTCTCGATGACGAGTAGGACTTTTGTCGGCCGGAACGTCCCGCCCAGCGGTCCAAAGAAAAACACCCAACTTACCCAAAAGTTCTGGAGCTATCAGGCCCAGAATGAACACCAAAATGGCGCCAATGCCGACCTCGCCTAAAGCTTCGGGTAAAAGATGAAGAACCACGACCGAAAGAGCGGCCATCAGGGCAAAGGTCCGCACTGGTCCCATCCATGCGTCGCGGCCCTTGGGCACAAGAGCGAGAAACGTTCCGGCAAGAACGCTGAATACAGTGATGAGTATCGCCCAAATCATCGGGACCGGGACTTGAACCGTGTGGGCCACAAAGTCCAGCCCTTACAGCGCGAAAAACGCACCCGTCGGTAAAAATCGCCCTCTTTTTTGTCAAAGACGCGAACAGAGCCAAGGCATCTGCCAAAATTAGCTTCGAGCCCCAGGATATGGCATCGACGTTACCCAGAGAGCCCCACGGTACCTCCGCTGGCGTTCCGCAAGATCATGAACAACTCGCCCCTCCTCGATACCCCCAGTGACGCCGTCTTTCACGAGGCTCCCACGGCCCCTCTCGATACCCCTTGGGCTAAGTTTTGGGCCCCTGCCCTCAATGATCCCCGCGATGTAGTCTTCGTCAACCTCTCCTTACAGATGACGATTTTTCTGCTTCCGCTCGCGGTCGCACTCTTTGTTGCTGGTAGTTTTAGCTGGTGGTGGGCCCCAGCTTATTGGCTTTTCATGTTCGCAGCTTTCTTAGATCGCTTCATTTTGATGCTGCATTGCACTTGTCACCGCCCGCTCTTTAAAAAGAAGTTTAAGTTTTGGAATAACTACATTCCTTGGGTTTTGGGTCCCCTCATTGGTGAAACACCAGAAGCATACTTTGTTCATCATATGGGTATGCACCACAAAGAGGGCAATTTGATGGGCGATCTCAGTTCTACCATGCCCTATCAACGAGATCGCTTCAGCCATTGGCTACGCTATTGGGGCACCTTCATGACCGTGGGCCTCCTTCAATTGGCCAGTTACCATCGCAACAAAAATCGAACAAAAATGCTCAAGCGCCTCGCCTGGGGCGAAGGGAGTTTTTGGGTTGCAACAGCTCTTCTGGCAACATTCGTTAGTTTACAAGCAACATTAGTTGTCTTGGTTTTACCGGTCCTTGCAGTACGCACGCTCATGATGGCCGGCAATTGGGGACAGCATGCATTCATTGACCCCCGCGATCCAACAAACGACTACACCAGCAGTATCTCCTGCATCAATAGTCGCTACAATCGTCGTGCATTCAACGACGGTTACCATATTATCCATCACCTCAAGCCTGCCCTCCACTACTCGGAGATGGCCAACGAGTTTGATAAACATCGCGAAGAATATGGCAAGCAGGACGCCCTCGTCTTTGAAGGTTACGACTTTTTTATGGTGTGGTTGATGCTAATGTTGGGCCAAAAGAAGCGCCTAGCAAAAGCATTTGTCCGTCTGCCGGGCGCTCCTCAGCGAACTGACGAGGAAGTCATTGCCCTCATGAACGAGCGCCTCAAGCCTTTTGACGCAGCGGGCCTACCTCTCACCTCTTAATACAAACATCATTCAGTGAACGCGCGCCCCAACTCCAGCCCCTTAGTTATTTTGGGTTGGCACGAGCAGATCTCTATTCCCCAATTGGGTATAGAATCGGCCTTTGCTAAGATGGATACCGGGGCGGACGGATCAAGCCTACATGCTCGCGATATCATTGTTATAGACAAGTTGGACTTGGTCGAATTCAGCGCCCCCACGTTGCGGCGTCAAAGTTCGTGCAAAAGCTGGCCTGGTGGTGGGGTGCGCCGAGTTCGCGCCCCTTTGGTCGCTCAACGCATGGTACGCAGCTCCAATGGCGAGGAAGAGCCTCGACCAGTCATTCGCAGCCGAGTTCGCCTAGGAAACCTCGAATTTGATGTCGATTTCTCCCTCACAAGCCGCGAAGGTATGAGATTTCCGGTTTTAATAGGTCGCAACGCCCTCGCCGGTCGATTTTTAGTCAATGCAAACAGCGCACACCTATTGTAAAAGAGAATTCTATGGGACTTGCCGACGTACACGCTCATCTAACAAGTTCTCGCTTTGAGGGCGAGGTGCACAATGTGCTCCAACGCGCGCAAGAAGCCGGCGTGAGCACAATCATCTCCAATGGTCTCAATATCGCTGACAATAAAAAGGTGCTCGCCCTCGCCAAGACCAATGGCTTGGTAAAACCAGCCCTTGGCTTCTACCCGGTCGACGCGGTTTTACCAGAAATGCTCGAAGCTGGCGTAGACTACCCACGCGATGACGCGGACCTTGTCTCTGCGAAAGAGACTATCAATTGGTTAGGGGAGCATCTTGACGAAGCCATCGCTATTGGGGAAATCGGTTTAGACCATCATTGGGTTCCCCCCGAATTTTGGAAAGCTCAAGAAGACGTTTTTCGCGCATTGGTCGGTCTAGCAATGGACGCGAACTTGCCCATCATCATTCACACACGCAAGGCCGAGGCTCGTGCCCTGGAGATATTGTTAGAAATGGGAGCGCCCAAGGTAAACTGGCATTGCTTTTCGAGTCGCCTCAAACTGGGCCGACGCATCGCAGAAGCAGGTCATTTTCTTTCAATTCCTGCCAATGCGCGCCGCCATGAAACATTCAGCGGACTTTTACGTGGCGCCCCCCGCGAACAACTGCTCTTAGAAACCGATTGCCCCTACCTGGCTCCTACACCTGGCACGACCAACGAGCCCGCAAATATCGTGGGCACTTGCCAATACGCCGCCGAACTTTGGGGAGAATCCACTGAAAACGTCGCATCTCAACTCGAAGAAAACTTTGAACGCCTTTTTGCTTGTGTACCCTAAAGGCTGCCTCCTGCTGCGTGCAATGGGTTCATTGCTCAGCTCATCCCTCCCCAAAGGGGTACCAACGAAGACTTTTTTAGGCCCAGGGTAAGCATTTAAAAAGCGGAGCCGTCCTGCCTCGTGCGCCTCGCCTCCTTACCGCCCCCTTTCCTTCGGGACGGATTGACATCTAATAGATTGGACGCAATTTCACGATATGGACGTCGCAACATCCGTCGCTAACCTTCTTTCTCCGCCTTTACGCCCTATCGATCGGGTGCTTTCGCCGGTACGAATTTTTCTCAAGCACCGTCTAGCTGGAGCTGCACTCTTGATGGTGGCCACCCTGGCCGCAATCATCATTGCAAACTCTCCCCTAGCTCATGCTTACCACGCCATATTGCATTCACATATTGATGTAGATGCTGGCCTAATTTCACTCAACTTCTCCCTGCACCATTGGATCAACGACGGGCTCATGAGCGTGTTCTTTTTCCTTGTGGGCTTAGAAATTAAGCGTGAGTTAATGGTCGGCGAGCTGTCGACAGTCCGCAAAGCGACCTTGCCTGCGATTGCTGCTTTAGGAGGCATGGTCATTCCGGCAGGCGTTTACGCACTCATGAATAGAGGCACCCCCACAGCTGGCGGCTGGGGCATCCCCATGGCCACGGACATCGCTTTTGCCCTGGGGGTCTTGGCTCTTTTGGGAGATAGGATCCCTCTAGGAGTGAAGGTTTTTCTCACCGCTCTCGCTATTGTGGACGATATTGGAGCTGTGTTGGTGATTGCTGTTTTCTACACCAACGACATCAATTTAACGGCTCTTGCAGTGGGTTTCATCGTACTTGGCCTCGCCGCGTGGTTGAATCACGTCGACGTACGCAATTCAGCCGTTTACTTGCTCCTGGGTATCATCGTTTGGCTAGCTTTCGTCGAATCGGGTATTCACGCCACAATTGCAGCTATTTTGATGGCCTTTGTTATTCCAGCCACAACGCGCATCAACGGAAGCGACTTAGTAGCTCGGGTCGAATTCATTACCGCCAGGCTCAAAGCAATTGGGCTTCCGGAGGACACCAAGATGAACACCGACGAGCAACAACATGCTATCACAGCGATGAGCGAAACAATTGAGCATGCTCAGGCCCCCTTGCAACGCATCGAGCACGATCTGCATGGCCCGGTGACCTTCATTATCTTGCCCGTATTTGCCCTTGCCAATGCAGGGGTCACCTTGGAAGGTGATTTCATGGGCTCCCTCACCAGTAATCTCGCCTTGGGGGTCATCTTTGGGCTGCTCTTTGGCAAGCAAATTGGCATCACGTTGGCCACGTGGCTCGCGGTTAAACTCAAAGTTGCGGATTTACCCGAGGGTGTCACCTGGCGCCAAATTCACGGAGCCAATATCTTGGCCGGTATCGGTTTCACCATGTCTCTCTTTGTAGCCAGCTTGGCCTTCAGCGATCCTAATCATATTGCCCAAGCAAAAATCGGCATTTTGGCCGGTTCACTGGTTTCGGGGGTGGTCGGCTATTTATTCCTTGCAAGCAGTGTAAAGGCGTCGGGCGAATAGTTTTTTGAGTGCGCCTCTCGGCGTCTCCTCCTAATCCGCCCTAAGTTGCCTCGATTCATCGCTCCCTCGCCAGAGGAACCGAGTTTTGGCACAGTCCCGCCCCATCGAGCTTTGAGCTCCCCCCCGAATTGTCAAAAAATGCGCAAAACTAAGATCGTCTGCACCATCGGCCCTGCCTCCGAAGCTAAAGAAAACCTCGCCAAGCTAGTTCACGCCGGCATGAACGTAATGAGACTCAACTTCTCTCATGGCGATTTCGAAGAACATGGCGGCCGAGTCAAAGCACTTCGTGAAGTGCTCGCAGAAACCGGCAAAAAGGTCGCGATTCTCCTCGACACCAAGGGTCCCGAGATCCGCACCATGCAGCTTGCCGACGGAGAGGTCATCCTCGAGGCTGGTCAGACCTTCACCCTCACCACCGATCAATCAGTCGTGGGCGATCAGAGCCGCGTAGCGATTACCTACGAAGACTTTACCAAAGACATCAAGGTGGGCAGCACCGTACTGCTTGACGATGGTCTCATTGAACTCGTTGTCACCGAAATCAAGGGTGGAGACACCATCTGCAAGGTGCTCAATAGCGGCGAGCTCGGTAATAAAAAGGGCGTCAACCTACCAGGTATCAGTGTGGCGCTTCCCGCTCTCTCGGACAAAGACAAGGGCGACTTGATCTTTGGTTGTGAGCAAAAGGTCGACTTTGTTGCAGCTTCTTTCATTCGCAAGGCAGCCGATGTTGTCGAAATTCGTGCGCTCCTCACCAAAAATGGTGGCGCCAACATCAAAATCATCTCCAAAATCGAAAGCCAAGAAGGCGTCGATAGCTTCGACGAAATCCTCGAAGTATCCGATGGCATCATGGTTGCCCGTGGCGATTTGGGGGTAGAAATTCCTGTAGAGGAAGTCATTTTTGCTCAAAAAATGATGATTCAAAAGTGCAACGAAGCACGTAAGCCCGTCATCACCGCGACTCAAATGCTCGAGTCGATGATCAAGAACCCTCGTCCCACTCGCGCAGAAGCAGGCGATGTGACCAACGCAATTTTGGACGGAACTGACGCTGTCATGCTTTCGGGTGAGTCAGCTAAAGGCAAATACCCCTCCGAAACGGTCGCCATTATGGCGCAAATTTGCGAACGCACGGACAATGCCATGCGCCAGCAAAACCCCACCCATGTCGAGGACTTTACGGGGGACATCGCCATCACTGAGTCCATCTGTAAATCAGCTGTCAACAGTGCAACCGACCTCAACATCGACTTGATTGTCGTCTCTTCTCTCGGGGGAAAATCCGTCAAGTCCGTACGAAAGTACTTTCCTCGCGCTCAAATTCTCGCACTCACCACCGACGAAAAGACCGCCAAACAACTTTGCCTCATCAAGGGTGTTACAGCAGAACTCATCAAGGGCGTTTCAGGCGTCGATTCCATTCATAACATCGCGGAAAAGTCCGCTATTGCATCGGGCTTGGCAAAGTCCGGCGACAAAGTTGTTATCGTTTCGGGTGCTCTTATGCCCGGCGGTTCCACCAACAACGTTTCGGTTCATCGCCTCAAATAATTCATTCTTTTGCGATTCACATTCAACACGGGTGAATCAGTCACAAGAGCGTAAAATACGGCTTCGGGATGCATATTCCGGGGCCTCTTTTTTCTTAAAATGTGGATCGTAACTGAGAGCCCCGAATTCGCCACCCGAGCACTTGGCATCGAGCTTGCGGGCGATCTGCGTGACTTTCCCTTAGCGAGAGAAGCTCTGACGCCATCACTTCGTTTTTTGGTGGACGAGCTCGTTCCGGGTCGACGTATTTATGGGCGTAAACAACGCCCCGACAACCGTTGGGTAGGCGGTGATGTGCTCGCACTTCAGGCTCCCATCGCCAGCCAATTTGACGCCGCCATCGAGTTGGTCCGCGCCGGCTATGAGCGACCACTTTATTGTATCGCTGGAGCAGGAGCGAGTTTTCGCGGGCACCACGGTCGTAGTTGGTCCGCAAGTTTGGGCAATTTGCACTTGACGGCCATTTTGCGTCCAGAAAAAACTGGCAGCCACGCAGTTTCAGCCCTCGTCGCCCTCCCCTCCGTAGCTCTTTGTGACGTCTTGATTCGTCAAGGAGGTTTGAGTCAAAGTCGCATCAAGTGGGTCAATGACGTTTTACTTGACGGCTCCAAGGTCGGTGGAGTTTTGGCCCATACGAGTTGGCGAGGCGACCAGGTGGCTGCCATCGTTTACGGCCTAGGACTCAATGTTGAGATCACTCCAACCATTGCGCTTGATCCAGCCGTACCTTCCGCCACCAGTGTGTGCGCCTACATTCCCCAAGCCCAGTTGCACCATTTTGCCATGCCCCTCATGCGCGCTCTCGACCAGCGACTGAGAAACTGGTCAGACCACGGTGGCATGCCTCTTCTCGACGCTTACCGAGATTTATCGGTTGTCTTGGGTAAAGAAGTCGAAATTCTCAGAGATCCACGCCCTCTTCACGAGGGAGAAGCCTCTTTGAGTCGACAAATCGTCCGAAAAGGCAAAGTCCTGGCTATTGATGATGACCTAGGCGTCACTCTAGACGACGGCAATTTATCCCCCGTTCGCGAGGGACGAATCCGGCTGGTTGAGCCAGTTAGTCATCAGCTCGACGACTAGTTACGCAAAAACAGCGCATATTGTCCCAGAAAGTGCCGCGTATGGCTCTCCGCACCAACGTAGCTATAAGAGCCACCCCTCGGGATGCCTCTCTCCGTTCCGAGCAATAGTTTCCGCACAACGCAAAAAACCATGAATCTTGAACAGGTCTACGTAAGCGCCGTCTCTTTTGGCGCTGTGTTCGTTATGCTCACGGTCCTCGCCGGGCTGATGAGCATCCTCACTCGAATTTTTCCGGGCAAGCCCACCTCCAAGAAAAAGAGTGTACGAAAAACGAGTGGACCCGATCAAGCAGTTATCGCCGCTGTTTCAGCCGCAGTGTCCACGGCCGTGCCCGGGGGATGCGTTACCCGAATAGAAGAAATCTAAATGATCCGCTCCGAAAAACCCAAGAAAATTGGCGTGCAACTCACCACTTTCCGTGATGGCCTGCAAAGCTCATTTGGTGGCAAGGTACGCCTCAACGACTTTCTTCCTGCAATGGAGTTCGCTGCAAAAGAGGCAAAGGTTCGCCATTTTGAGTTTGGCGGCGGTGCCCGTTACCAGGCGCCGTTCTTTTATCTTCAAGAAGACCCTTTTGAGTGCATGGCAAAGATCCGCGATACTTGCGGCACGGATCTCGATTATCAAATTCTGACGCGCTCCGTCTCAGGGGTGACACTCACAACTCAATCCATCGAAGGGCTGCAGCTACAGGCCAAATTGATGGCTCAATACGGTACCACCATCGACCGTAACTTCGATTATATGAACGATGTCGACAACCTTGTCGCCACCGGCAAACCAATTAAAGACGCCGGTATGCACCAACAGGTGTGCATTGCGCTCATGGGGCTCCCCTTCAAATCAAACAAGGTGCATACTTCTGCGTTTTACATTGAAGTCGGTAGAAAACTCCTTAAAAGACATGAAAAGGGCGATATTAAAATCGACTCAATCTGCCTAAAAGACGCCAGCGGAACGACCGATCCCAACACTATTTACGAGACAGCTCAGGGCCTCAAAAAGCTCATGCCTCCCGGCATGAAATTAGTGCAGCACACCCACGACACTGCCAGCCTTGCAGTGGCTCAATACATGGCCGGTATTGCCGGTGGCGTCGACGGAGTCGATCTTTCTTGTCGCCCCATGGCGAGCGGTACAGTCCAGCCCGACGTTCGTTCGGTCGCCCACGCCCTCAAGGGCACCGGCTTTTCTCTTGATATCGATGTTGAGCGCATGGGCGAGATGGAGCGCATGCTCGAAGCCGACATGAAAGACTACGCCTGGAACCCCACCACCGTTTCTCCCGACGCTCGTGTGGTTGGTTTTCCAATGCCTGGTGGGGCAATTGGCCCCAACATTCACATGATGGAAAAAGCTGGAATCTCAGACAAATACGGAGATGTTCTAGCAGAATTCCCCGTCGTGGTCGAAGCCGCCGGAGCGTGGAGCAGCGTCACACCTGGCAGTCAGCAATACTGGCTTCAAGCGTTCAATAACGTGATGTACGGCCGATGGAAGCAAATGGACGCCGGCTATGGTCGTGCCGTACTGGGTTACTTTGGCAAAACACCTCTTTCTCCCACCAAAGAAGTGATTGACGCAGCCAGTCAGCAACTCGACTTGCCTGTTTTTGAGGGTGATCCCCTCAAGAAGGCTCCAAACAATATCCCTGTGGCTCGCGAAGCTATGGCCGCAAAAGGAATCGATCTCACCGAGAAAAATATTTTCCTAGTGCTCTCGGCCATGACACCTACCAAAAAGATGGAGGCCAACGAGGGTCTGCGCTTCTTGCAAGGCAAGGGCAAACTGGACATTCCTCTCATCAAAAAAGAGGCGTCTCCAGCGACCGGTTCCTCCAAAAAGCGCGGCGCTACAAATGCACTCACCGGTCCAATCCAGACCAATGTGACGGTTTCCGAAGGAGGCAAAACTCGCGTATTTCAGGTCCGCGTCGAGCCCGCTACCGGAGGCGCTCCTGCCGCAGTGCTGCCCACGGGGGACTCAGGCAGCACACCTGCACCTATTGAAGGCACAGACATCTACTCCACCTTTGGCGGCACCGTAGAGGTCGCGGATATCCTTGTGCGTGTGGGCGATACAATCGCAGCGGGGCAAGCTGTTGCAAAGATCGAAGCAATGAAAGCGACCCACGACATCAAGGCTCCGTCACCCGGCGTTGTCTCGGCTATTCATGTGGCTATCGGGGACGAAATCGACTCCGATACCCCGATCATGACCGTTTGAGTCGTCTCTAAAGGAAACAAATGGACGCAGTAATTAAGCTGATCGAGCAGTCGGGCTACGCGGGCCTCACCCTCGGGCATTTTACGATGCTTTGTATCGCCGGGGTAATGCTTTATCTCGCAATTGTTAGAGAATACGAGCCCCTTTTGCTCATCCCCATCGCTTTTGGGGTGATCATGGCAAACTTACCCGGCGCCGAGATGGGCTCCAATGACGACGGTTTGATGCACCTCATCTATGCAGGCGGCATCAAGAGCGGGCTCATGCCCCCTGTTATCTTTATGGGAGTGGGAGTCCTCACGGACTTTCGTCCTCTACTAGGGCGACCCATTACTTTTCTCCTGGGTGCGGCTGCGCAATTTGGCATCTTTGGGGCTTTGTTGGGTGCCTATTATCTTTTAGGTTTTACCCCCTACGAGGCATCAGCCATTGGCATCATCGGCGGCGCCGATGGACCTACCTCCATCTTTCTCGCCAGCAAGATGGCCCCCCATCTTTTGGGTCCCATCGCAGTGGCTGCCTATAGCTACATGTCGTTGGTTCCCATTATTCAGCCGCCCATCATGCGCCTTTTGACTACGCAAAAAGAGCGCGAAATAGACATGCCCCAGGCAAAGTCTGTTTCCAAAACGGCGGCAATTCTCTTTCCTATCATCACGGGTATTCTGGCAATTCTCGCAGTTCCGTCCGCTGGTCCTCTCTTGGGTATGCTGATGTTCGGCAATCTCTTGCGTGAATGCGGCGTTACTGAACGTCTCAAAAAGACGGCAGGTGGTACCCTCATCAATATTGTGACCATCTTTTTGGGTCTCAGCGTGGGTGGCACCATGTCCGCTGATACATTTTTAGTCTCCAAAACGCTTTTCATTCTCGCTTTGGGTCTGATCGCATTTGTTCTCGGTACCGCCGCGGGTATTCTCTTTGCCAAGTTCATCAATCTCTTTCTCAAGAAAGAAGAAAAAATGAATCCGTGTATTGGAGCCGCTGGCGTATCGGCCGTACCCATGTCAGCCCGCGTGGTACAAAAATTTGTGTCAGACGCCACCAATGGTCGCGTCAACCCTTTGATGAACGCCATGGGTCCCAATGTTGCCGGTGTCATTGGTTCAGCCGTGGCTGCGGGTGCGCTCCTCGCTCTTGTGGGTGAACCACCTGCCGCAAACGCCGCCCCCGCGGACACTCAAGCGGTTGTAGCCGCGGCCCAACCTGAACGGCTCGAAGACACGCTCGAAAAAAAGCAAGACAAACCCCACGACAAGCGCCCCTCTGGGGAGAGCGCCCTTCAGCACTAAGTCACCTTGCCAACTGTGGCTCCAGCCCCGCCCCCTGCAGTCAGCGCCGCGACCCGGCTCACGCGGGTAACTGCCATCTTTAGCGCTCTCTTTTCTATAGGACTAGGAAGCGCTGCGTGGCTGCACCACAGCACCTTGGCATGGGCGCAGGCCGCCGACAGCGTCATGGACACAGCGGGGGCCATTACCTTGGCTTGGTTGGTACGTGTTGCGCAAAAACCTGGGGATGACGACCACCCCTTTGGGCACGCCCGCGCCGAGCCTTTGGGCGCTCTGGGCATTGCTCTCCTGGCAGGCATGTTGGCCGTGCAAGTGGGGTCCGCCGCTATCGACTCACTCACAGAAGATGTGCATGTTAGCCCCCATGTAATTCTTCTCGGGCTCTTTGTCGCCAAAGTGCTTTTTAAGGGCACTATTTGGCGCTTAGCTCTAGGCGGTGGTCGCAGCCCTGCAGTGGCAGCACTTGTAGTCGACGCCCGCAACGACGTCTTGGTCGGCGTAATAGCTATTGTTGGTTTTTTCGGTATGCGCGCCGGCTACCCTCGTATTGACGCTTGGCTCTCCTTGCCTATTGCCGTTTACATTGGCTGGTCGGGTATTTTATTGGCCAAAGAAAATATCGATTTACTCATGGACGTCGCACCTCCTGAAGAGCGCCAACGGGCGCTCTTGCACCTTGCCGGCCAGGTAGCGGGCATTGTGGCCGCGTACGATCTCAGGGCGCATCACGTAGGGGCCGATATCTCTGTACATGTGTGTGTCAGTGTCCCAGCACACCTCACCGTGGCCCAAGGTCACGATAGGGGCGAAGACGTAAAAGAGTTATTGCTAGCCGAAGAAGACGTCTGTCGATGCACCGTACATGTCGATTCGGCATAAAAGTACGCGAGCACTTCAACTGACCACCCCCTGAAGCGAAAAAAACGTGAGAATGCGCGCGTGGCGGACCATCTTTGCTAGGGTGAGCGTGTGAAACGCTTAGCATTTGTCCAGTTCATCGCTCTTTCCGCAGTGTCTCTCTTGGGTCTGCAAGCTTGTGGCGAACCACCACAAGACTATGGCCCCCAATGGCGTGGGCGCGAAACGACCCCCCCCTTTACGATTTTACCCAACGACTTTTCGACCACCTTTAGTGGCAATGTCTACCCCCAAACTGATTTCGTCTTTGGAGCCGCTGAGGGCTTCTCCATGACGGGGTCTATGCTCAAGCTCACTGTGGTTGCCGGGGACGTTTGGGCGTATGCACCTATTTATGTTGAACTCTACGACGGGCCTCGCGACCAAATAGGAAGTGAGGCGACGCTGATTACCAAGTGGGAAATCCCAACCCCTGACCGTGGACGAGACTTTACCTTTGAAAATATTCGTCCACTGCCTCGTATCCCCAACTGGGTCGTCGTGCGCTTTCCGGACTTTGCCGGCGATTGCGTCGTGCAATTGCTTGGCTACCAATAACATCACTTTTATTTCGCGACAAACCTAGTTCTCTCAACTCACTTGGTTTTCGTAAACGGTTTCAAGCGGCATCCCTTCGCCATTGCCCTCACTTATCATGATTGATTTCAAAAAAATGGGCATCGTTGCTCGTTTTGAGCTATTCGACGCTTTGCGTTCCAAGTTGGTTCTGCTTGTGGTCGGCACTTTCGCGGCAGGTTCGGCCATTGGCTCCCTCATCTTCATCAAAAGCATGCAGGTGGCAGAAGAAGGCGCCCGTAATTTTCTCGCTCAACAAGGTGGCCTCCAGCCCGCCGATGTACCCATTGTAGAGATCAAGCAGCGGGCCATTAAGAACACCTTTTCTTCGCTAGAGAACGAAGGGTTGCGAGACACTCTACTCGATCTCTCGCCCCTTGCTATTTTCTACGGCTTTGCGGCTATCTACTCAGTACCCTTCTTAGTATTGGCACTTTCGGCAGGCTCCCACGCCAGCGATATTCAATCGGGAGCGGCACGTTTTGCCCTCTTTAGGTGCAGTCGCCCCACCTGGGCCCTGGGCAAGCTTTTAGGTCACTTCTATCTATTAGCTACTGGTCTGCTAGTTGCTGCCCTCGTTTCGGGGGGGCTGGGCTCGTACCTTCAACCCACTTTTGAGAGCCGTACTTGGGCAGATTTTCTGGTATCTTCTTTACGAGCCCTTGTTTTTGGCTTTGCCTACTTGGGTATTTTCTCTGGGATCTCTCTCATGGCTCGCGCCCCCTTGCGCGCCCGCGCCTTTTCTCTCTTTACGCTCATGGCCCTGGGGGTAGCGCACCTCTATGTGTTCAGCTCAAATTCACCGGCAGCTCATATTAGGTGGCTCTTGCCTGGTACCTATTCTCTCAATCTTTGGAGTTCTCAACTACCCGCCCTACTTCTCTCAGTCGCGGCACTTTTTTCACTGGGCTTCCTTGGTTTTTCCCTGGGCGCATTTGTATTTTCTAGGAGAGACGCATGAAAGCCGCAGTCTTTGACGGAGTGACAAAAAGATATGGGCGCCAACGCGCCCTCAACGATCTCTCTTTTTCTATTCCTTTGGGCTCTATTTGCGCCTTGGTCGGCCCCAATGGCTCCGGCAAAACAACCACCATGGGGGTTCTTTCGGGGCTTTTACAAGCACAAAGCGGCTCCATAGATATCTTGGGTAGGGGGGCATTCTCTATCGCCGAACATGGTGGGCGCGTGGGCATTATGCCTCAAGACAGCGTGCCCAGTCCCTATGCCTCCCTTGTGGACAGCCTCACTTTTTTTGGAGAGCTCCAGGGTTTTTCATCCTGGGACGCCAAGACAGAAGCCAATCGTTGGCTGGGGCGAGTGCAGCTGCAAGATCGCGCAAATGCCCGCTACAGCTCCCTATCTCATGGTATGCGTCGGCGGTTTAGTATTGCCCAGGCAATGCTGGGCGAGCCCGAGTTCATTTTGTTGGACGAACCCACCAGTGGCCTTGATCCCGAGTTAGTGGTCGAGATACGACAGCTCATTTTAGCGCTCAGGGGCAAAAGCACGCTTTTAGTAAGTTCTCATATACTCAGCGAGCTAGAGAGTATTTGCGACTACGCAATTTTCTTAGAAAAAGGCCATTGTGTCCGCGAAGACACTCTCGCTCAAATTACCGGCCAAGACTCTTTAGCGCGTTTCAAACTCTCTAAAAAACCTGATCTCAAACAAATGCGAGTTCTCCTACCCCACTGCGAACTCAATTGGAGTGAGCCTTATCTCTCGGTAGAAACGGCCACAAAAGCACCCATTGAAGAAACCAACGCCCTTCTCTTGCGTGCCCTATTAGACGCGGGCATCGGCATTTTTGAGATCACCTCGGGTAGCTCATTAGAATTAGCCTACTTAAAGAGCCGGGGTTCCAGCCGAACAGCCCCATCAAAGTCCCGGAAGTAGTTCGCCGCTTGACACCCCCAAAAGCGAAAACCTCGCCCTCTCTTTCGAGAGTCGAGGTCTTCTGGGTACCGAAGGTCGGACTTGAACCGACACACCCGTAAAGGCGGGGGATTTTGAATCCCCTGCGTCTGCCAATTCCGCCACTTCGGCTCGTTTATTTTTGATATTGCGTCAAAAAGACATTCGACCAAAAACACCCTCAAGGTACGCAACCCTTCGGGAGATGCCCACCTAGCGCGACTTTTGCGCTCTGTAAAGAACTTCAACCCTGGATTGTTGTAAGATGAAATTCGAGGCAAACTTAGTCCCATGAATGAGCGTCGTGCCCCAAGTAAGCCCTCCCCGCGCCAGACCGCGGCTTGGACTCCCACCCGACCTCAGCGGCGTGGGGCCGACCCGGCAAGCCTAGGAGACGTTCTGGTAGGCGCCCAAGCGTTTCTTGCGGAACGGTCAGGCAGCGCAATACCCCGCGACGAATGGCGCTCCATTGTGGGCCCCCGCATCGCCGCACGCACCCGAGTTGGCAAAGTGTGGAAAGGCACCCTGACCATCAAGGTCGCCTCCAGCGCTTGGAGTAACGAGCTTTCACTCCTCAAACCCGAGTTACTCGCTAAATTGCGACGCGCGGGGCGCGATATTGACGATTTGCGCTTTCGGGTCGACAAAATTCAAACAAACACGACTCCCCAAAACCGCTATCTAAAGAATCAGTCTCTTCTCATACCAAAACAAACAGAGCTCTCACCTGAGCTTTTGGCAAAGCTGCAAAAAGTAGAAGACCCCAACTTACGAGCCGCCATCGCCGAAGCAGCTCGCTGGAGCATGAGAGAAAAAAAATAGTTCACCTCAGGGGGATGCAGAAAAACACAAGCTAGCTCGCCAGGCTGCTCAAACCGCAATAATCCAAAAAGGCGGAGTGGGGACTTTCTGGCCAAGCCGCGCTCACTTGCGAATGACTCGTGCCTCTTGCATAAGAGCTGACGCGCACCTCAGGTGGACGATTGCGCACGCCAAAAATCTAACGAAGCACTTGCCACGTTCAATACAGCTCAAATGCTTAGATCGCTTGAGGGTGCCTCAAAAATCATGGTAAAGTGCACTTATTTATCAATTTATGTGCAATTTACCACGATTTGTTCGGTTCAAGAGGTGTTAAATTGCCAATTCAACTCGACAGAAGTTAACAGGCCGGCCTGCTAGGTTGGGTAGTATTGATGAGCGCCGAGCCCGTGTGAACGCGCTCTAACTTAAAAGAGCCTCTAGGCCTTCTATGCGCTTGAGTACAAATTTTTCGCCCGGCGCGTAATTGCTAGCTTGCTCGCGGACTACCTCGAGGTAAATGCGTAAGTGTGCGGGACTTGCCCCCGCGGCTTTACCTACAACCGAGTAAAGTACGTTCACTAACTCCGCATCCATCAAACGCCCTAGAGAGCCGTGCATGCGAAAAAGAAAGTCGAACCACTTGGCCTTTTTTGTGAGAACGCCAATCTTCAGTGCGTACTCGACCGATTTGGTAAATTCTTCGGCGCTGACTTCTTTGCCCTTTTCGGCGTTGAGTAAAATTGCCTCTAACTGCCTGGTTAAGATGCGCTCAGCTTCGTCGCCATGACCTAAAGCCAAAGCTTTTTCGGCTAGGCCGCCAAGCAGTCCAAAAGTCTCCGCTGGAGAAGTTGTGGGTCGCTCCATTAAAGTCTCCGCCCTGGCAAAGCGTCCTCGGCGAACAACTTTCATGAGCGCCGCACCAATTTTTATTTGATCGCCCTCGCCCACTTGTTGTGCTCCGGAGATACGCTGCCCGTTGACAAAAACCCCATTGCGGCTTTGCAGATCTTCTACCTGGACCCCTTGGGCCACCACACGGACTGAGGCGTGATTGCGTGAGGCCATCGCATCATGCAAACAAAGATGACAAGTGTCATTTCGCCCTATAAAAAAGGCATCTTCGCTCAAAGGATAGTCCTTGTCACCGTGGCGTAGTGCAAAACTCATATTGGGCCCTCACCCGCTTGGGAAAGCTCGCGCAACATCTGCATCGTCTTTTCATCGACCGACTCGCCCCCAGCAGAGTCGGGGCGTAAACTGCGCACAACTTCGCTAAATGCTGGTGCCAAAGACTCGCGAGCTAGAGGCGGCAAGCTAATAAACTGCTGCCCCACCGCAGAGCCCGGAGCAATACCACGAGTTGAATAAAGACAAAGGGCCCAACGTGCCCAACTGACGTTGTCGGTTGCAGTAGCCACCAAAAGAGCGCCGTCAGCCAACTGATCGAGACGCCGGCGATCTATTGTTACCTTTGTATGATCCAGTAAACCACGAGCTTGAATCAACAAGCGTTCAATGTCGTCTTTACGACCTAAGGCCATGGCTCGGTGCATTGTCTCGGCCAAAAGCTCGATGCTCCATGCTTGCTCGGTCGTCGTCGTGGGCTCCTCATCGAGAGCGTTGAGCTCATCTTCGTGGCAATGAGGGCAACTTTTCATCTCGGTTGCATAGGGCAACTTGCATTGAGGGCAATGAATCATGAACCCCGTTGCCTGACGGCGCGGCAATTGCACCTGAGATTCCTCGATACATCTAAAAAGAAACTCTTGGGTACCAATGCGAAACCTCGCGCCGTCGGTAAGCTTTGCTCGACCAGAGATCATACGACCGTTGACTCGAATGCCATTGCGAGAGCCAGCGTCCTCGATACACGCCCCCTTTTCGCTCACACTAATACGCGCATGGGAGCGCGAGACCAATGGATCGTCAATGGTCAGGCCACAAGACGCACTGCGACCTATAACTAACTCCCCCAAGGGAAGGTCCATCTCGTGGAGAAGAAATCTAAGCCGGTATCTCGCCAAAAGGTCCTCGTTTTAATAACCCGCTACATATGCCGCAGGGTAAGCGGAATTTAGTCGAAGGGACGCCTTTGGTCAAAAACAGAAAGCATCAAGCCTATTGCAAGAGCTAAAGGGCCAAGCTGAAGACAAGCAGTCATCAACGTTGCCCTACAATAGACCGATGTGAACGTAAGGGGCATACATGTAGGACCCCTGCGACTTGTTGAAGGACTTTTAGGCGCGTCTTTTATAACTGCGTAAAAACTCGCACAATACGTCTACCGATTCTAGAGAGACCGCATTGTAGATTGAAGCGCGCAGCCCCCCCACAATTCTGTGCCCCTTGAGCCCCACTAAACCGGCTTCTTTTGCGGCAGCGACACAGGCGGCGTCTTTTTCGGGAGATGCTAGGCTCCACACGATATTCATAAACGAACGACTGCTTCTTTCTACGTGCAGTTGATAAAGGTCGTCCCGCTCTTCGAGGACGGAATAAAGCTGAGCGGCCTTGCGCACATTGATTTGATGAATCGCCTCGACCCCCCCTTGCTCGTTTAACCAAGAGAGCACATTGCGCAGCATATAAACGCCAAAGGTCGGAATGGTGTTCGCCAACGAACGAGCGCTGGCCTGGGTGCGGTATTGTAGAATGAAAGGAATGTCCTCGCGACCGCTCTCTACAAGAGATTTATCGATGATGACCGCGGTGATGCCGCTGGGTCCCATATTTTTTTGTGCCCCAGCGTAAATGAGTCCAAATTGTGAGACATTGATGGGTCGCCCCATAATATCGCTGGACATATCGGCAACTAAAGGCACCCCAGGACTTTGAGGAAACTCATGATATTGTGTGCCCACCACTGTATTGTTACTGGCAACATGCAGGTAGGCGGCTTTTTCGTCGCGATCAATTTCGTCGTCGCGGGGAATACGAAAGAACTTTTTTCCCTCGACAGTACTGGCCGCTTCGCGCGCCTTGCCGGTGTGGGCTGCTTCTTTAAAAGCCTTTTGAGCAAAGATACCAGTTGTGACATAGTCGGCACTGCAAGAGCCCGCGCGCAGGTTCATGGGTACTTGGGCAAATTGCATGGTGGCCCCCCCTTGCAGAAACAAAATTTCGTGGGTGTCAGGCACCTTGAGCAAGCTCCGCATTAAATCGAGGGCCTCCTGGTGTACCGCTTCATAAACGGGCGCCCTATGGCTTTGCTCCATAATGCTCATACCCGATCCGTTGAAGTCGAGTAGTTCGTCTCGAGCTCGTTGCAGAGCGGGTAAAGGAAGAGCAGAGGGACCGGGGCTATAATTATGAACACGTGCCATGACTTGCATGCGGCTAGCGAGCCCTGGGCCCTCCGTCAAGGAAACACGGCGACCGCCAAGGAGAACCTCATTGGTCCGGGGCTTCTCCATAGTCGTTTTCGCCCTCTGACCCTGCCAAACACCCCAACTCGATGAATTGCCAGAAACCACCAATGTAGGGAACTATAGAGATCAGCATCCACCAAGCGCTCTTATTTCTGTCGTGCCAGCGCTTTGCGCCAATGGCAAAACCAATCCACATCAGTGGAAACATAGCCAATGCGCAAAGGCTATTGAAAACGCCCGCTACAATGCCAAAGCCGCCAGCGCCAACGTCCATCACGTAAACAAGCAATGCCACAAACGGCAAGAGGGTCGCGAGCATCAGCGGAATGGAGACTTTCCAGTATTGTCCTCTACTGATTCGGCCGTGAATAGAAAAAAGCAACCATTTATAGTCCTGCTCGGGCTCCGAACTAAAACTCAACTGGTTGCTGGTACCGGTGATCTTATTGGTGGTACCGGTAAACTGGTTGGTGGTGGTCTCGGTGACCCGAAAAGGGCGCAATTCATCCATAACCATGAGGTTAACCCTCTCACTGAAGAGAGGAAAGCTCCGTCCACCCTCTGCGCCAATAGATGCAGTTGAAGGGTGCCAACTCTTGCCAGCTAGCCCACAGACCAGCCGGCGCGTTGCCTATGGGAGGGCGCGGTAGCCTATGTCGCGGCGCGGTAGCCTATGGGAGGGCGCGGTAGCCTATGGGAGGGCGCGGTAGCCTATGTCGCGGCGCATCTGTTTACCTTCAAACTCAATCAAGTCAGCAGCCTCATAGGCACGCTCTTGGGCCTCTTGAAGAGTCTTACCTTGGGCTGTCACGCCTAAGACGCGGCCACCGCTTGTTACGAGCTGCCCTTGGACCCATTGAGTGCCAGCTTGATAGACCTGCACCCCTGGCACCGCGTTGGCAGCTTCTACCCCTGTAATCACGTCGCCCTTTTTAGGGGATGCTGGGTAGCCTGCGGCAGCCAGCACAACACACATTGCGTGTTTTTTTGAGGAAGTGAGCACATCGGCTTGTAGACGACCTTGAGCGGCCTGCAATAAAGCTTCGCCCAAATCTCCTTCGATAATTTGCATCAGGACCTGAGTCTCAGGATCACCAAATCGCACATTAAACTCTAATACAACGGGCTCGTTCTTATCGTTGATCATCAGCCCCGCAAAGAGAGTGCCAATGAAAGGCACGCCATCTTCTTTCATGCCACGCACCACTGCATCCATCACGTCTTGCTTGATACCACTCAGCATCTGTTCATTGACGCGAGGTGAAGGGGCGTAGGTACCCATGCCGCCGGTATTGGGGCCCTTATCGCCTTCGAAAATTCGTTTATGATCTTGAGCCGAAGGCAAAACGAGAGCGCGTTCACCGTCACAAATAGCGTGTATACTCGCCTCTTCACCCAAAAGGCGCTCTTCGAGCACAAGGGTCGTGCCCGCTTCTCCAAAACTTTTCCCAGTCAGCATGGCAAGGGCCGCCTCACGAGCCTCACCCATCGATTCAGCCACCACGACCCCCTTGCCCGCGCACAGGCCGTCGGCCTTAACCACAGGGGGACTAGTAAACTGAGCAAGGGCGGCCTCCAACTCTTCGGGCTTCTTCACAATGACATCAGCCGCTGATCGAATATTGTGGCGGCGACAGAAGTCTTTCATGTACGCTTTGGATCCCTCCATTTCGGCAGCCTTTTTAGAAGGACCAAAACAGGGAATGCCGGCCTGAACGATTGCGTCTGCCAGGCCCTCACAAAGAGGCACCTCGGGTCCAATCACCACAAGATCTACTTTTTCTGCAAGGGCTACCGCCAGGGGTTCTCCAGGCTCCGAGCGTAAAATTTTAGGAGCTAAACTTGCGGGAGCAGAGCGCATGCCCGCATTTCCAGGACAAACAATCACTTCGCTCACCGAATCAGAAGCGAGAAGACGCAAAGCCAATGCGTGCTCGCGGCCGCCGGTGCCAACAACCAAAATTTTACGTGCAGTGCTCATAGCCGCAGCTTAGTAACCGATCCTCAGGTTCAGGCAAGGGTGCAAGGCAAAAGCATCTTCTGACACACGTTTGTACTGCAGACGTGGTTTGTACTTACTTTGAAAGATCCAAGTTCGAATTGGGAAGCCCAGTTCCTTTCCATGACGGCAGCAACGGTATTCTCTAAAGCGCATAGGCCCGAAAAAGGTGGCTACCTGGGGCTCTTTTCATGTCAGATTTCCTGACTGAGGGATCGACAAACAGATCGCTGTCTGATCTAGATCATGGGTGGCCCCCCTGAAGACGAGATCCATGCCTGCAATTGGTAAGAATACGCCAAGTATCTGGAAAGTCAGGTGTAGAAGCATGCAGGTCAGCTGGAGGCGCTCAATGCAACTGCAGCGCTCTTGAAGGAGCAAGTTGAGGCCATGAAACGCAGTATTTTCGGCAAGAATTCTGTTTCGCCGACGCGTATTTTGCCAAGAGACCCTTGAACGTTGGACCTTGGCTGGCACGGCCAGTATCGTAGCTTCGCATTTGAGCAGGTGAGCTAAGAAATTGAGAACGCTATTTCTAAGGGGGCTCTCCCCGACGCATCTACCCTCTGGGCTACTTGCGTTTGGCTCAGCGTCGGTCAACATGTTACCCGGCTATGATGCCTCAGACGAAAGACCACGGAACGGATCTTCTGTCCACACTCCAGTTGCGTCCGAAAAATCGCCGCGTCTATCTAAGGACCCAGCGGGACCCGGGACCCGTCACGTTGAAGCCGAGCAAGCGCGACTGGTTAGGGAAAGAGTCGTCGAATACTTTCGGTTCGCGACTCCCGACAGAACAAGTGAAGGCTATCGCGACTCCATGTATCGCTGCGCCCCGATGCCTATTTCGTGGTCTCCCGTCACATGAGGGACTAAGGGGCATAATTCACCTGGTGCACGGCCTCCGCACGTCGAATCCCGCCCTGCCCCCGCATGTCGGAAGTCCGTCCGCTGAGTCACCACACCGTTGCTACGCCCGAAGGGGAGCAGCTTCAGGTCATCGGCAAGGTAACGCTGGCGCCCGGAAGATGCCGAGGAACAAGAGCGCACATTCAGTGCGGGGCCGCGCTGCAGCTATCGAGTGAGAAGAACACGACGCAGGTCTTGCTCCTCCTTGACGACGAGGCTCCGCTTCCTCCGCTCGATCATTTGACCCAGAGCGCTTGGATCTCTCGGACCGATGAGCTGCGCGGCACCGGAGTGGGTGAGTTCTGCTGTCCGCGCGACTTCGGCAGACAGGGTGAGGCCGCCGGCGTCGTGGCGACAGGGCGTATGGTACCCCTCGGTAAGTACTATCCGGGCTCGGTCAACCATGAAGACATCGACGGCGCGCTCGTCGTCCGAAGGCTTTGCAGCCCTTGAATTTAGTTGGAGTCGCCTCGAGGGATAGGAACTCGAAAGAACTTCTTGGTTCACGTGAGGTTCCGGTCGAGTGCGGCTTCACAGGTCTCCTCGTTGATCTGTTTCACGACGATCTTGACCTACTTGGACGCGTCATCATCCCAGACAACGATCCTCAATCTGCTCCAGGCCGGCTTGGGCGACAAATTAAGCTGAGTAAGATGCGCTCGCCCTGGGCGGGAGCGGGGCACCCCGGAGCAGCGTCATCAGGAAGGTAGCGCGACTCCTTGGGCTCCACGCCCCGGTGCCCTTTTTTGTGCAATAACGACCAATTGGTTGGTCCATTGGGCAAATGGTAGACCGGAAACCCGTGCAGCCTCTGGAAAAAGGCTCGTTTTAGTCATACCTGGCAAAGTATTGACCTCTAAAAGATAGGGCTCGTCATTCTCGTCAATGATAAAATCTGCACGGGAAAGATCGCGCGCCCCTAAAACTTCGTGAGCCAAAACAGACATTTCCTGAATTTTTTTCAGTAATGGGGCGCTTAAAGGTGCTGGGCAGATATGTTTGCTGCCACCTTGAGCATATTTGGACTCAAAATCGTACCAATCGCTCGCCTCGGCAATGATGAGAGTGGCAGCAAGTGCACGGGGCCCGCTTCCCTCGTCTATCACGCCGCAGGTGATCTCACGCCCCTCTATATATTCTTCGACCAATACCTGGGCGTCGTATTGCAAGGCTAAGGACAAGGCTTGGGCAAAGTTGTCTGGGGTAGCGCTAGATAATATACGACTAATTCCAATTGTTGAGCCACCTTGCACTGGTTTTAAGATCAAGTTTTTACTCAGCTTGGCCCGCAATGTAGAGAGCAATTGGGAACAAGGGGTTCCTTGGTCCTTGCGCGTAAGAATACGTTCGCGCGCAACGCGCAACCCTGCCGCCCTAAAAAAAACTTTTGAACAGGCCTTGTCTGCGGCCATGGCACTAGCGCGCACGTCGCTACCTACATAGGGCAAACGCAATACTTCTAACAAACCTTGCACGCAACCGTCCTCGCCTTGAGTGCCATGTGCCGCTGGAAAAACCACATCAGGAGCAAGTTGAAGTAGTTTTTGTGACAATTGAGCGCAGAGTTCAAGCTGATGGGTCTCGTGGCCCGACTCTTTAAGGGCTAATGCTAAACTAGTTGCCGATGCTCGACTCACTTCGGCCTCGGTTGATGGCCCGCCCTCAATGATTGCAATTTTCATCAAATACTAACCTCTAAAAGCTCAACACCCAAAGCTTGAGAAAAGGTGTATATTTTTTCGTCCCGGTAAAACTCACCAAATGCTATGCGCCTAATTCCAGCATTGGCTATCAACTTAAAACAATTAAAACAAGGCGACGCTGTGACGTAGATAGCAGCCCCGTCCAGGTGGGTTCCACTGCGTGCCGCTTGAACAATAGCGTTGGCTTCGGCATGCACTGTACGTACGCAATGACCATCTTCCATCAGGTGGCCCACGTCGTCACAATGGTCGAGACCCGCAATGGAGCCATTGTACCCCGTCGCCAAAATCATGCGTTCGCGCACAATTACGGCTCCTACATGCTTGCGAGAACAGGTAGAACGAGTGGCGACCTGGCGCGCAATACCCATGAAATATTCGTCCCAACTGGCCCGGGGGGGCGCGCCCTTGCTCGATTGAGGCGGCGGGGTGACGAGTTCTGAGGGGGGAAGATCAGAGGACATAGAGCAGATATAACCCTCGGAGAGGGGCAAGCTCAATCACCCCTTGACCGAAGCCCCCTCCCCATGGCTTGGTGACGGTGTGACACGCTCTAAAGCACTCGCAGCCCTGCCAGGTTTCCTCGTTATTCTGGCTATTTCCTCTTCTGCTACGGCCCAAAAGCCAGCGGCAAAAAAAGTCGCCAAGTCTTCCACAAGCTCCCAAGCCGCCCAAAACGTCGCCGACGCAAAAGCGCGTGCCTCTCGGGTGACCTCTCCCGGTAAAAAACTCGTCAAAGAGAGATTTACCCAATTGATAGCTCTTTGGGAAAGTGTGGTCCTCGCCGAGAAAAAAGCAGCGCTTCTAGAAATTGAGGCTCAGTCCCTAGAAAAAGAAACCTTGGCCCTTGAGGCCCAGGCAAAACGAGCAGCTTCGTTGGTCGAGCAAACCCAGGCCCGACGCGCCCGCGCCTTAGCTCGTCTAAAAAAGTTAGGTTTGACCAGAGCGCCTTCATCGCCTGCGGCTTCCGCCACGACTTCTCCTCCCGCGGCATCTACCGCGCCGACTCCTCCCACGCCTCCTCAAGGAGGCTCAGCAAAATGAAATTGCATTACCAAACTTCTGTTAAAAAGTTTGCTCCCCGCCGCCCCCTGCAAACCGGGCTCCTCAGCTTAGTCTTGGGGTTCAGCTTTTCCTTGGGTCTCACAGGTTGCGCGGCTGTGCCCACGCCTCCCCCCATTACCCAAGCTGAGGCAGTGTCCAACTCGCGGGCAGCCGCAGAAGCTAAAGAATATGCGCCACAGGCATACGCAGCTGCAGAAAAGCTTCGTGCCGAGGCCAATTGGCTCAATCGCGAGGGACGCAGAGACGAAGCAAGCGTCGCTGGCGAAAGCGCAATTGCCGCTTACACCCATGCATTTACTCTCAGTCGCGTTGCGAAAGCAGACGCACGCTTAAAAAACTCACAAGCGGAAAAAAAGCTCGCCCAAGCCAAAGTAGACGAGCTGGATAGACTGCAAAACCAGGTAGCAAAAGAAGCGGACGCATACGAGTTGCGTGCTCGCATTCATCTTGATACCGAGGAGGTCAAGGACGTCAAAAGTCTCTCGCCAGAACACGCTCGGGCGCGCCAAAAGGCAGCTCGTCAGTTAAGTGCCGAGGCGGCCATTTTGTGTCTTGCAACGCGTTTGCTCAACAAAAACGCAAAAGACGTGCCTCCGCTAGAAAAAAAGCTTGAGCGCTTAGGTGTCGAGCTTTCTCATGGCTCGGTAAAACAAGATCTTTATCCTCGTGCGGCTGAGCTTCGCTCACAATGCCTGGGAGAACTCTCTCGGGCCCGCCGCCCAATCATTGAGCGCGCCCCCGAGTCAGCGGCCTCCGACCGTCTACTCAAAGAACTCACAGAGACTGGCAAAGTCTTTGCCTATCGAGACGATCGAGGGATTGTTATCAATTTGGGCTCGCCAGTAGATAAAAAAGGTGAGTTAACGAAAGCTAGTTTGGCTGTGCTCAAGTTATTGGCCGGCACAGCTCAAACCCATCCTTCGTTTCCCCTCATTGTCGCCGCTCACACGGCAAAAAAAGGGCAAAAAGAACGCTCTAAAAAATTGGGCGAGGCGACAGAGGCCGCATTACTCTCTTTTGGAGCGAAAAGTATCAGTCTCTATTCGGTAGAAAATGCTCAACCAGTTGTGAGTACGCGAGTGCGCGGCGCCGCCGAAAGAAACGAGCGGGTCGAGATTATTTTCGTGGCCCCGGGCCGCTAACTTACTCCACCTTGTTCGCCTCGGTGGGTTCCCCAGTGTCATTGAAAGCGCCCTCGCCCTCGCTCTCAATACTCAACTGTTGAGCCCTGCGGCATGGCTCCTGCAAAAATTCAGAAAGCCGCTCGCCCAGGGTAACTTGAGGAGGGTTTGCAACAGGCTGCTTGGGGGCATACTTTTCTGCAGAAGAGACGAGCTGCAAGGGGGGCCTCAACAGGGCGCAAACAGCCAACTTTTTGCTCAAGTCACCAGGGCGTACCTTTGGAGAAACTGCCAACCAAGTTTCTCCCCAAAGAAGCACGGCGCGCGCAGCTTTTTGGCTACTGGGCGTTAGGTGTAAGTCCCAAAACATGTTGATACCGCTCACTGTCGACCGTCGTGTATTGTCCGCCGATGCTTCAAAAGCGCTCCTATGAAAGGAAATTTCATCCCCATGAAAAGTCTTTACGAATGCCAGCCCAACCGTTGCCTGTACACGTAAACGCTGAGGACACTCTAACCCCCGCACGCGCAAAAAGTCATTTTCTGCTAAAATTGGCCTATTTCTTTGAAGTCGCTGCCAGCCTCTCACTACCAAAACTTGGGCGCGCACGTCCTCTCGCCACGCGTGTTTGAGAGCTAAACGAAGATGATTTTCTACCTGACGATTTGTTTGAAGGTGCACACTGAGGTGAGCAATCTCCAGATGGGCCCACGCTTTTTCTGTATGAGAAAGCGCACCGCCCAACGCTTCTTGCAAGTACATGTGAGATGATTGAACCGGGGAGTAACCGAGCTCACGCCGCCAACGCAAAAGATAAAGCACCACCCGTGGGTCTACGATACGCCCTCGTGAAAGGCTCGTCAGGGCCACCCTAGCGCGTAATAGTTCCCTTTCGTCCGCCTCACCACTGAGGGCCTTTTCTATGGATGATAAAAGGAGCGTTTTATTAGAGTTCGTACCGCGCACGGCTCGCTGCCAAACGCTTTCTCCTAAAGAAATACGAGAAAAAGTAAAAATTACAGCAAAAAGAACCCCCCAAGACCTACTGGGGCTCCAAGTCATGGTGTCGAGACGGGACTAAGAGCAGCTTGAGGCACGGTTCTTAGTAAATGAACGGGTAAAGCTCGCCCCCCTTGCCGCACAAAGAGGCGCCAATGGTCAAGGGCCTCATCGTCTTCGGTCTGCTGGGCAACAGCCGCTAAAAGAGCGTTTTTTTCCCCCTGGGGGAACACAGGTAAAGGGGCCGAGTTCGCGTCCCTTGCCTGGGCATGTTGCGAAAAGACCCAACCGAGTTTCCAGCTAGAGCCCAATTGGGTAGCTACTTGGTTGGCTTCTTGAGCTTTTCCTTCGCGCAGAAATGCAAGGGCTAAAGCCCCGGCCAATACCTCTTTTAAAAGGGGTGCGTTTTTGCGCCCGGCCGCCCTCAAATACATACGTGCCTCCGAGCCTTTATTAGGAAATACGTAGGAGAGTACCGTGGCTGTCTCAATTAATATTCGCCCTTGTTCGTGAGGGCTTTTTATCTCGTCCAAGTGGAGAGATACTTTTTTATATTGCTTGAGTGCAAAGACATAATCAGCCTCGAGGATTGCGGCCCGGGCACTACTTACCAGAATAAAAACCGAGAAAAACTCGTGGGCCAGCGAGATGCCTGACTGCTCTAATTCTGCTTGAAAAATAGAATGGGCCGTTTGTGAGTTCCCCAAAGCTAGCTCCGCTTGAGCAAGCACAAGACGAGCAGCTATTGGTCTCTTGGTCTCCTTTATTGCCTCTTGGGCGTACAATGCCGCTCGCTTGGGTTGAGAAGAGAGACTGGCCTGAGCCTGAAAGAGTAATTTGCAGTAGCGACGGGGACGCGGAAACAAAAACCTGCGCCAAAAATGGGTAGACTGGGCGCAGAGGGGTGCAATTGTCTCTTTCTGCGCGAGGGCTGCTTTTGCCTCGGCCCTTGGCGCAACTGGCAGTAAAAAAAGAGCAATGACGCCGCAAACCAGGGCGCTTCGTTGTCTTTTTAATAGCATATTCTTGAAAGATACTACGGACGCCCTGGGGAGACTACCAGGACCCCCAGATGCAACAATGCCCCCCAACTTGGGTAGGGGGCATTTGATCCCCGCTGATTCGTCTCAGTTTGCCCTCGGTACTACTTTTTGTCTCATTGGTACCAAAAACCGGCACGAAGTTCCGGTCCTTGGTACGAGTGCCCAATAGAAGCCAAGAGGAAGGCTCTTTCTACTTTTGTAGCTCTAAGATAAATTAGTTATCAAAGGGGTTTTTTAGAACAATTGTAGCCGCACGACTGGGTCCAACACTTACCAAATACATGGGTACGCCAGATTTTTCCTCGACATATTTGATGTATTTACGGGCGCTCTCGGGCAATTTTTCAATCTCACGAATCTCCGAAAGATCTTCTGTCCAGCCTTTGAGTTCCTCGTAAACGGGGATCGCTTTGCTAGGATCGTCCAATAGATCGATAGGAAGATCGTCAACCCGACCCTCGGGGGTATCGTAGGCGACGCAGACTTTTAAAGTCTTCATTCCTGTAAGAACGTCGAGCTTGGTGAAGGCGATGCCGTCAATTCCGTTGACGCGGGCCGCATATTTTAGACCGGGTAAGTCAAGCCAACCACAGCGACGGGGGCGACGAGTGACCGAGCCAAACTCGTCCCCCACTTCGCGCATATGTTTGCCATCGGCGTCGTCTAATTCAGTGGGAAAGGGACCTGCTCCAACGCGCGTTGTGTAGGCTTTGATGATACCCAATACAGTTTGAATGCGGTTGGGTCCAATGCCTGCACCAATTGCTGCCCCGCCGGAAACAGCCGAACTGGAGGTTACAAAAGGGTAGGTGCCGTGGTCAACGTCCAATAACGTGCCCTGAGCGCCCTCTAACATCACACTCTTGCCAGCTTTAATAGCGTCGTCAGTAACCTTCGACGCGTTGCCGAGTAAAGGTACCAGGCGAGCGGCCAAGGGGCGTAAATAATCGATCATCGAGCTGGCGGTGGGCACTTTACCCCCCAAAGCTTCAATGGTGGGAGCCCAAGCGCGCAGAGCCATTTCAATGCGCCCCTCAAGCTTGACTAAATCGCGTAATTCTCCCGTACGAACTCCCGTGCGACGCACTTTGTCTTCATAACAAGGGCCAATACCCTTCTTTGTGGTACCAATTGCGTCCTTTTTGGAAGCAGCAGACTCACGAAGGGTATCAATTTCAATATGGTAGGGCAAAATGAGGTGAGCGCGGTCGCTCAGAAGCAAACGCTCCTCTACATTTTCGTGTCCGCGGCGTTTTAAATCGTCAATTTCGCCAACAAGAACAGTGGCGTCGACCACCATACCCTGAGCCATGACGCAAAGCGTATTGGGACGCAAAATACCGCTGGGTAACAAACGTACGATCAGCTTTTCATCGCCGACCACGAGAGTATGCCCCGCGTTGGGTCCCCCCGCATAACGAGTGACCACCTCTGCCGACTCCATATAGATATCGACAATCTTACCTTTACCTTCGTCGCCCCATTGGGCGCCTACGATGACCACTGCGGACATGTTGTTTCTCGTTTTCCGATGACGTGTTTGGACAGGCGCGAAGCAAGAGTGCGCACGCCTTAAAAATTAATTACTTGCCGACTAGGCGAGGACTTCGCTCACCAATTCGTTCAGCGATTTGGTTTGCTGACAATAAGTAGCCAGCGACAATTCTCTTGAGAGCACCTTGATGTCGGCCTCGGTCGCTACAGCTGGCTCTAAGCGACTGAGCCTGCACTCGCTTCCCGCCTCGTTGACCCGAACGATATGAGAAAATCTCCAGGCGTGCGCGTATGAAAGAATGTTGGTGTTACCTTGGTTCAAGACCGTGGCAATACCAGCCCCGCGCAAGGCATCAATGAGCTTTTCGCCAGAACCCGAAGAACTCTCTACCACGAGAACCCGCGGAGATTTTTTTCCGCCGGGGGCGTGCCCACGGGACTGTAAAGCCCACCGAAGGTGATCGAGGTGCAAAGCGCCTCCCGCGGCTGGGCGCGCCACCCCAAATTGAGAATAAAGAGCGTCGTAACGTCCCCCAGAGGCTAATGCCTGACCTGGACCTTCTGCCAAAATCTGAAATGTAGGACCAGTATAATAGGCTACCCGACGGGTTTCTCCTAAGTCGACTACAATCGACGGGGCAACTTGAGCGGCACTGACCTCCTGATACAAATCTTGAAGCTCCAGTACATGAGGCCAAGCAGGCGTGGCGAAAAGTAGAGCTTTTGCTTGAACAAAGACGTCTGCCCCACCTTGCAAGGTGAGTAAACCCACCAACGCTTTTTGCCCCTGTTCGCTGAGACCCGCACTTTTTGCCCGACGGGCTAATTGAGCCCCATCTTTCAACGAAAGAGACTCCAAAATATCGGCATGGGCGTCCTTGGCGATCTCTTGAAGAAGAGAAGTCGCAATGCCTCCATGACCCAAATCAAGAACAAAAGACTTGAGCCCCGCGCGACGTACTGCGGTGGAACACACGCGAATCACCTCAAGATCGCACGCTGTCCCGCCCTCGCCGACTAGCTCGATACCAGCTTGGAGAGATTGTTGATTGTGTCGAGCCCGCTCGTGTTGACGACGTAAGACCGAGCCCCGATAAGAAAGGCGTGCAGGGGCGGGTAAATCGCCCAAGCGCGTGGCCACCATGCGAGCAATTTGCGGCGTCATATCAGGGCGCAGGGCAACCACCTCGCCTGACTCGGGCTCGACAAAGCGTAAAACACTGGCCAATTCTACAGTTCCCAGGCCTTTTTCAAGGACGTCAGCATACTCAAACGCCGGCACGCTCACACGTTGGTAACCATATAAATCGAATGTACCCAAAACGCTGGCGGCCAGCTTGCCCTGGGCCTCGGCCTCGGCGGGCAAAAGATCGCGCATGCCCGCGGGGAGAGGATGGGCTAAAGAACTCAAACCGAGTCCATTGGCCGCGGGAGATCCGACGGCATCTAGGGGGGGTATGCTGGGAAGACTCAAAGCCGGCGGAGCTTATCAAAAGCCGCCCGCGAGTCACGAGATCTCGCAGGCGAAATTCAATAAATGAGCCGCACCCTAACTTTTGGGCCCCAAGAAGCCCTAGAGCTCTCTTGATGCACCCCAGTTGTATCCCCCACAGAGGCCATCTTGGGACGCGAATCTGATAATTTCTAGCCAGTTGGCCAATTGGGCTCAGGGGTGTATTCCGCTCTGTATGCAACCATCCGAACCCACGCCTCTCGATCTCCGCGAAAAGGGAGCCGCCATCGACGGCGAGCGCCAGTATCTCAACAAGCGACTCTTCATGCAGTTGCTCGTTGTTCGCCCTCAAGAAGTTACCCGAACCACGGGGCAAGCTTTGGGGGAGCACATTGCCAAAGAAGGCGCGGGAGTCGTCATTTACGAAGATGTCAACGATCCTCATAGCTTTGGTGTGCTCACTTGGGGCACCGATCCCTTGATATTTGTGGACAAAGTGCGCCCTGCCCTCCTCTCGCACGAGTTTACGGGCCTCACGATTCGCAATGAAATGAGCATGTTGGGTCGTGCCTATTCCACCGGATACGAGCCTGACTTGGAGCATTGGATGATCAACCGCCACATTGAGACGGTATTGAACGAAGAGGTGCCTTGGGCCGTTTGGTACCCCTTACGCCGCTCCGGCGCCTTCGAAAAACTAGAGCCCCGCGAAAAAGGAGGCATCTTGCGTGAGCATGCCGAGATTGGCAAAGCTTACGGTGCAGCTGGTCTCGCCAACGATGTACGCCTTGCTTGTCATGGGCTCGACGTGAATGACAACGAGTTTGTCATCGGCCTCGTGGGCAAAGAATTGCATCCTCTCTCCCATTTAGTGCAGCGCATGCGAGGCACCCGCCAGACCTCCGAATACATCTCCCAAATGGGCCCATTCTTTGTGGGCAGAGCTGTTTTTCGCTCACCAGGAAAGTAAGGTCAGCTCTAGAGAGATCCCCCACTCAGCAATGACAAGCACAGACGCGAAAATTGCCGTTGTATTGAACGGCAACGCCAAGAGCGTAACAGATGAAGTGGTCGCTTCATTGCGTAAAACAGTGGGGGATAATGACCTTTTTGTATCCAAGCACATCGAGGAGGCCCGCCCCATCGCCCAAGCCCTTCTCGATCAAGGATATGAAACAATTCTCACAGGTGGAGGGGACGGCACCTTCACAGTCATGGTCACAGAAATTGTCCAAGAAGCCCGGGCACGGGGCCTTGAGCCCCCGCGTTTCGGGCTCCTCAAGTTAGGAACCGGCAACGCCCTAGCCTGGGTAGTTGGCGCCTGCCCTCTCGACCCCAAAAGCTCAATTTCTCCCCTCACATCCTTTCGGCGACAACTCGCAACCAAAAAAGTTCACCTCGTAGAGACCGAAGGCTTTCTCTCACCCTTTGCGGGGCTCGGAGCTGACGCGCAAATCTTGGCCGACTACAATTCGGTGAAAGACCAGCTCAAGGGGGGGGCTTTTGAAGCATGGGGCAAGGGGCTCAGTGGTTATGCCTTAGCTGCCCTCACCCGCTCAATTCCCTCCATGCTTTTGCAAAAGATGCCCGATGTCCGCGTCATCAATGAAGGGGCCGACGCGTGGCCGGTCGATCCGCAAGGAGTGCATCAGGGGCGGCCTATCAAAAAAGGCGATGTGATTTACGAGGGCCCAGCTCGACTCACGGCGCTCTCCACAATACCATATTATGGTTTTGGTATGCGTCTTTTTCCCTTTGCAGAAAATAGGTGGGGGCGCATGAATTTACGTATCTCACGCATTGGCTCCCGTCAGGCTCTCGCAAATTTACCCGCCATATGGAATGGCTCTTATTACGAAAAAGATGCATTTGTCGACTTTTTGGTGGACAAAATTCGCATAGATTGTGTGCGCCCCACCGAGTTTCAAATTGGCGGGGACTCCCAAGGCTGGCGCCGTAGTGTGCATGCTTCGGTCTCTCCCGTAGCCTTCAATATTGTGAACTTTCTCGCGCCGGGCGCGCTCTAGGGGGCCAATTAGTTCTCAGAAAAGTGCTCGCGCCAGCTCAGCTTCTGTTTTTAGCTTCTGGCTTTGGCTGAGTGCCCCTGCGGGCTCACAAATTCGGGGAGCGAGCTGAGCGCTGCTAATTTGCCCAACTTGGGGGCCTAGGGGTACTTCTTTTGATGAGATGCGCCTGCCTGGACAACTAAAAGATACAACTCTTGGTGATCTCTTAGGAGCACTGCATCGCGAAAACGCTGATGGAAGCCTCGAACTCATCGAACCTCTCGGCCGCGTACACCGCATCGAACTACGACGGGGTAAGGTCGAACACGTCGAAACCGAGTCCCCGGGCCCCCGTCTAGGAGATCTGCTCGACCTCGCTCAGTTGCCTGAGCTGGCGGCTGGTCAACGTCTCGGTGAGACCCTTCTTCAAAGAGGAATTGTCAGCAAAAATCAGTTGCACAAGGCATTGCGAACACAAAACCTCTCGCGGCTCGAGTTACTCTTTTCGTTAAAAGACGCCGCCATTCGCTTTCGCGCCCCTCGCCCCTTTGCCCCCGACCCCACCGCGCCAAGCAGCATCGAAAAAAACGAATTTCTGGCAGGGCGGCCTCGTAGCCGCTCAAAAAATGAAACTCAGCCCAGCGCCCGCAAGGCGCCGGTACGATGCTCCCCGATAGGCTCCTTGCGCGTGCTGGGACTCGAAAGTTCGGCCTCGTCCACAGAAATCCGCCAGGCGTTCCGCACTCTAGCCGCCGAGTACCATCCGGATCGATATCCCGATGCGGACAGAGTCGAACGATTGCGACTATTTCTACGTTTCTCGGAAATTTCTCGCGCCTACCATCTCCTCACCGGCTAATTTTACCCCACATGCCCCCGTCAGACGGGTGCACCAGGGTATTTGCACGAGAATATACCACTCACCGTGGCGAAGCCGAGCGTTTCGAGATAGAGCCTCGTCGTGCGATTTGTAGATGAATGCGTTTTCCGCATCGAAGCCGGTGCCGGCGGAAACGGCTGCGCGTCGTTTCGTCGCGAAGCCTTTGTACCTTTTGGCGGTCCCTCCGGAGGAGATGGCGGTAAAGGTGGTAGTGTTATTTTTGTGGGAGACGAAGGGCGCACCTCTTTGCTCGATCTCAAGCACATGCGCATCACTCGCGCAAAACGCGGTGAGCATGGCAAGGGCAGCGACAAATACGGCCGTTCCGGAGAAGACCAATGCATTCGCGTACCCATCGGCACCATCGTAAAAGATGTCGAAACGGGAGAGGTGATTGGCGAAGTACTAGCTCACGAAGAAGAGCTGGTTGCCGCTCAAGGTGGTATTGGCGGACGGGGAAATAAGCACTTTGCTACTCCCACCGACAGGGCTCCAAAAAAAGCAGAGGAAGGAACCCCCGGAGTGGAGCGTGATGTACGCCTTGAACTCCGCGTGATGGCCGACGTCGGTCTCCTAGGCTTTCCTAATGTAGGCAAAAGCACATTCATTGGCGCAGTCAGCCGAGCCCAGCCAAAAATTGCAGACTACCCCTTCACTACTCTTGTCCCCCAACTGGGAGTCGTCAAATTGGACGATTGGATAGGCGCTGCCCCCGGTGATACCTTTGTTGTAGCCGACATTCCCGGTCTGATTCGTGGAGCGAGCGAGGGCGCTGGTCTTGGGGCCCGATTTTTACGACACGTCGACCGCACGCGAGTCCTACTTCACTTGATCACCCTCGACCCTGCCGAAGATCGCGATCCCTATGCTGATTACGAATGCCTTCGAAACGAATTAGCCCACTTTGATCCCCAATTGGCTCAGCGTCCCGAAATTGTCGTGTTGAGCAAGTGCGATATCACCGAAGTGCTCGAACAATATGAAGAACTCAAGGCTAAATTTGAGAAACGAGGCGTACAAGTTCTCTCCCTGAGCGCAGCGACCAGACAAGGGCTCAAGGAGATTGTGCAGGCTCTACAGAACCAAATTCGCGCATCAAAAGAAGCCGAACTGACTCGAGGAGAGTCGAACTGACTCAAGGAGAGCCCAGCTGACTCGGAGAGCCCAGCTGACTCAAGGAGAGCCCAGCCGTCTACAAGAGAACCCAGTTGACTCTCTTGTAGACAGCTCACATCTCAGAATGCGCTCAATGTTTGGACTCCTCTTTAGGGGCTAGGAAAAGAATCCATTTCGCTGTCAAAGCTATAATCGTCTGACGCCAAGTTGTCGAAACGTGTGTACTGCTTGGTGAACTTCACTTTGACAGTGCCCGTTGGACCGTTTCTTTGTTTGGCCACGATAATTTCCGAGACGCCCTTGTCGGGGCTGTCTTCAAAATAATAATCATCGCGATAGATGAAAATAATCGCGTCTGCATCCTGCTCAATCGCTCCCGACTCGCGTAAATCGCTCAATTGAGGACGTTTGTCCTTTGTATTGCGCGTCTCCACACTTCGATTGAGCTGACTGAGGGCTATCACCGGAAATTTCATTTCTTTGGCCAGTTGTTTTAGACCACGAGAAATTTCACTGATCTCCTGCTCACGACTGGACACTCCCTTACGTCCGCTCATCAGTTGCAAATAGTCGATTGCAACCAAGCCCAGTTCTTTGGGCCCGTCAGGGTGGCGACTCAATTCGGCTTGCAGTCTACGGAGTTTTGCCCGCAAGTCTAAAAGGGAAATAGCGGGAGTATCGTCCAAAAAGATCGAAGTACGCCCCAAGCGTGCCGCTGCTTCTGTGAGCTTATTCCAGTCCTCGGCCCCGACTTGACCACTACGTAAATCAGCCATATTCACGCGCGCCTCGCTTGCTAGCATACGAGCAGCAAGCTGCTCCCTGGGCATTTCCAACGAGAAGAAGGCACAAGCGTCCCCCGCAACTTCTACAGGAGCCGCTCCTGGCTCACCGCTAGAAACCATACGAGGGGCGCAGACATTTGCCGCTATGTTGAGAACAAAAGAGGTTTTACCCATACCGGGACGCCCCGCCACAATATAGAGATCACCCTTGTGCATGCCCGACATGCGCCTATCAAGCTCACTGAACCCAGTCGTGAAGCCCGTGACGCCACCACCCTTTTGCCGAGCCTTCGTGAGAGTATCAAATGCCTGCAAAATTGCGTCACGAACTGGAACAATATCGCTCTCTGACTTAACACGCGCCAGAGAAAAGATGGCTTGCTCCGCATCGTCCACGAATTCTTGAATATCGCCGCAGTCGCCATACCCCTCGGCCGCAAAGCGCTGACAAGTTGCAATGAGGCTGCGCAGGCGCCATTTCTCGCGAATGGTCTTTGCGTGCTCCTCAACATGAGCAACCACAGGGGTTGCATCGACAATATTCGCTAAGTAAGGGGTGCCTCCTACCTGCTCTAATCGACCGTGGTCTCTCAGGTATCCAGAGACAGTCACGATGTCTACCGAGCGACTCTTTGCCGATAAATCGAGCACGGCCTCAAAAATACGACGGTTAGCATCTGTATAGAAATGAACAGGCTCTAAAAACTCCTGCACTGTATCAAACGCTGCACTCGACAGAAGAATTGAGCTGAGTACGGCGGCTTCCGCATCGATATCGGCAGGAGGCACACGCCCAGCAGACTCCTGAAGCTGTGAGGCGGGATCTTTGGGCGCGCTGCGCTTCCAGTCTTTCTTAAATTCCTGTGGACTATCCATGTCTGCATTCTTGTAAGCGAAAATAACTGAGGCTGAGCCCTCACCCCTCTCTGTCCGGGGGGCCAAGAGTTGTAGCCCACGTACTCGTCAGAGACGAGAACTCGCTGACTCAAATCAAAGAGGAGACAATTTGCACAAAGAAAAGCACCCTACAGACTTACGTCTACAGGGTGCCTTCATTTGCAATCGTTCTTGCAAATAGTTGCAAGGGGGGAAATTATCCCGCCTTGACAACCTCAACGCGAAGACTTGCCTCGACCTCGGTATGAAGGCGAACCTTCACGTCTGAGAGCCCAAGAGTCTTGATGGGATCCACCAAGGTGATCTTACGACGATCAATCTTGAGTCCCTGAGCTGAGTAAGCCTCTTCGATGTCCTTCGCCGTAACGGAGCCGTACATCTTAGATTCTTCGCCAACACTACGCTCTAGCTTAACACTAGTTGCCTCAAGCTTCGCTTTGAGCTGCTTTGCCTCATCAAGAAGCTCAGCCATACGAGCCGCAGCCATTCGCTTGAGGTCTTCTACACGAGCTAAGTTGCCCGATGTAGCAGCCATTGCAAGGCCACGAGGAATCAAGAAGTTACGTGCAAAGCCAGGCTTTACTCGAACAACTTCTCCACCCTCACCAACATGATCCACGTCCTGCTGTAGGACAACATTCACTTGATTTGCCATCGTATGCCTGGCCTCCTTAGTAGTTCGTTGTGAAGGGCAAGAAAGCGAGAACACGAGCACGCTTCACCGCATTGGTGAGAGTACGCTGATGCTTTGCGCAAAGACCCGAAACTCGGCGAGGAACAATCTTGCCGCGATCGGTGACGAAGTAACGGAGAACTCCTGGATCTTTATAATCAAGAACCTGAGAATCATCGTGACAAAAAGGACAACCTCGGCGACGACTACGACGGAATCCGTCTTTTTCGCCTCTATCTTCTTGCATCATTTGTCGTCACCTTCAGTTTTTTCTTCGGCGGGTGCAGCCTCTGCCTTGGCAGGTGCAGCCTCTGCCTTGGCAGGTGCAGCCTCTGCCTTAGCAGGTGCAGCCTCTGCCTTGGCAGGTGCCTCAGCACCCTCTTCAGCTTTTTCTTCACCTTCAGCAGCTTCAGCGCCTTCAGACTTCTCGTCTGTAGACTCTTCGCGAGCTTCGGGGCGAGGTGCACGAGGAGGCTGAACGAGACCAAGCTCTTGCTCCAGTGTGCGATCTTCTTCATCTTCGCCAGCAGGCTCAACAGCCTCAAACTTGATGAGTTCAGCGTCTACCTCGACACTGTCAGACTGATCGGCAATCTTAACAGTCTGGAAACGAATGACCTCGTCGATGAGACGGAAGTTACGCTCCAGCTCAGAAACGAGCGCGCCGTTGCCAAGAAAGTTAATGTATACGTAAATGCCGCGCTTGTGATGCTCGATCTCGTAAGCCATCGGACGACGGCCCCAGTTCTCGACCAAAGTGAGAGTCCCACCTTCGCGAACGATGATATCGGCTACGCGCTGAGCAAGACGCTCTGATGCTTCTCTATCGATATTGGGTCGGAGGATATAAATGACCTCGTACACCCGTGGCGGTAGTTCCGCCTTTACTGCTTCTGACATAATGTCTCCCTATGGGCTGGTTGCCCCACGCAATTCCATCATGGAATTTTATGAGGACGGGGCCCCCGAGCTGACAAATACCTCAGCGCAAATGGCCAAGATGTATGAAAAGTTCGAGAGCAAGGAGGCCGCTATTTCGAGCGGCGATTGATTTGATTCATTGCGACTTGCTTACCGCGTTTCACGAGAAGCTCGACCGCATCTGCCGCAGAAGTTACAAGCTCTTTTACCTGAAACTCCTCCGACGGGCAGAATCCCTGTAGCACAAAATCTGCAGGAGATCCTCGAAAGTCGACAGGCGGACGACCAATTCCTATACGCAAGCGCAAATAGTTGGGCGTGCCAAGACGCTCGGTTACCGACTTGAGGCCGTTGTGCCCCCCGGCACCTCCACCGTCTTTGAGTTGAAGTCGCCCCAAAGGCAGATCTAGCTCATCATGAATGATCAGAATTGAGCCTGGTTGTACCTTAAAAAATGCGGCTGCAGGCTGTACTGACTCCCCCGAGAGATTCATGAAGGTCTGGGGCTTGAGAAGATACGATTTTTCGAGCCCCGCCGCGCCAGGTAACTCTACCATGGCCAGTTCCGCACGAAACTTCTCCCTAAATGCAGGACGACCCCACCGCTCAGCGATGAGGTCGATTGCTTGAAAGCCGATATTATGCCGCGTATCGCAGTAACGGCTGCCGGGATTTCCTAACCCGGCAAGGATCACTTCGCGTCGCCTGAAGCAGCGTCGTCGTCAGAATCGTCGTCGTCGTCTTTCTTGGCGCGCTTATCAGCAGCAACCAAGGTGACGGTACGTTTAGCGTCAAGCAAAATCTCTACGCCTTCAGGCACAGCGAGATCACCAGCGGCAACAGACTGATCGAGATCGAGTTCGCTAATATCGTGAACTATTTCTGCGGGAATGCGACTTGCCGCGCATCGCAGGGGAAGGTCACGGAAAACCGCGCGCAACTTGCCACCCACTACAATGCCCTTGGCTTTACCCTCGAGACGTAAGGGAACCTTTACGTCTACCTTTTCGTCCGGTGCTACCTGAATGAAGTCAGCATGAAGAAGTTTACGAGAAAGGGGATGATATTGATATTCGCCAATCATCGCGTGAATGCTCTTTCCGTCGACAACAAGCTCAACGAAAGAGTTGATTCCATGCTCGCTATTGAGAAGGTTCACAACGTCCTCTGGTGTAACCGAAAGAGACTGCGCAGCAGCTCCTTTTGCGTAGGTCACAGCAGGCAATTTGCCCGACGCGCGCAAGCGGCGGCTCGCGCCTTTTCCATGGTCAGTTCGGAGAGTGGCAGCAATTTTAGTAACCTGCATGATTCGTATTCCTCAAGGGTGCGGAGCGCCTACTAGCATCAGTAAAGTAAGAAGGCGAATCCACCGCAAAGATTATGGGGGACTAGACAAAAGTAGTGGTAAATAACTCTTAGACGAAAAGCGAACTTACAGAATCGCTGTTGTGAATTCGTTTCAAAGCTTCAGCCAAAAGACTGGCAGTAGAGAGTAACTTGATTTTTCCGCACTTGGCGACCTCTGCTGAGGGAGCGATGGAGTTCGTCACCACCACTTCGTCCAAGGGGGAATCGGCGATACGTTGAACGGCAGGACCGCTTAAAACACCGTGAGTCGCGCAAGCAACCACCGAGCGGGCACCCGCGTCATGCAAAGCCCGTGCGGCGTTACAGAGGGTACCAGCGGTATCGATCAGGTCGTCAACAATGATACAATCACGACCTTTTACGTCACCAATGATGTGCATCACTTCGCTGACATTAGCGCGCTCACGCCGTTTGTCGATAATGGCCAACGACGCGTCCAGACGCTTAGAATAAGCACGAGTTCGCTCTACTCCGCCGGCATCGGGAGAAACAAAGACAGCATTGCCGTCGTACTTCTCTTTGAGATAACCGTCTAAAAAGACAGGTAACGCATGAAGATGATCGAAGGGAATGTTGAAAAAACCTTGAATTTGTCCGGCATGCAGATCGATTGAGACCACGCGATGCACCCCTGCCGCCACCAGTAAATCGGCCGTCAACTTTGCGGTAATAGGTGTTCGCGGGGCAGACTTTCTGTCCTGGCGAGCATAGCCATAATAAGGAATTACCGCTGTAATCGACTTGGTAGAAGCGCGCCTCAATGCATCAACAATGATGAGGAGCTCCATCAAACTATCGTTGACTGGAGATGAAGTCGGCTGAATGACGTAGACGTGACGACCACGAACATTCTCCTGAATTTCACAAAACGTCTCGCCATCGCTAAAGCGCGAAACACGCGCCTTGCCCACGGGAACGCCCAGCCTTTTTGCGATATCAGCAGCGAGCTCAGGGTTTGCGTTGCCGGTGAACAGACTGAGAGTAGTTTCGGACACAAGTTTCCTGATAAAACGAGAAAGCGAAGTTTGGTCAGAGAGTGCCGCAAACCACATTGCGGGCTGCCCTGACGGGCGCGTCAAGTAGCAGTCGCTATTCAGCCTGTCAATGAGCAGAAGTAACTGATTATTTAGCTGTCCCGACGGAGGGCGGGCGTCCAGCCGGAGAAGAATACTCGTTAAAAGTACGGACTAGGGCGTAGATGCGACTGTATCGCCCCCTCGCCAAACGGAACATTGAGCAGGACGCCCTTGTCAGCGATAAGGATTAGTGCCCAGTGCGTCGGGCAAGGCCTTCGGCTTGGGCTTGGGGGTTGGTTTCACTGGGAGAGACGACCCCCCTGAAGCGGATGAAGAACCAGACTTAGTGGACTTCGTCACCTTCTTCGTTGGACGGCGACGCCTTGGGGGTCGCGGCTTGGGCTCTTTGGAGGTGTCCACCGCTGGCGAGCTATCGCTTGAAGGAGGCTCTTTATTCAGTTCTTCCGCAACACGTTCATTCGAATCGGAATTTTTCCCGACTAAATCTGCTTTTAGTGAATTTTCGGAGCCGTCCAGTACGGGAGCAGGCAACTGAATCTCTCTTCTAGGCGGGACGGTAGACTGGGCCACAGGCGCATTTTCTTCACCCTTTCTTACGAGCTGGTAGGTCAAAAAACTACCTGCAAAGAGAACAAGGAGGCCCCCGAGAACCAAGGGCAACCAAGAGCGTTTTGCCGTCGACACGCGGGTAATTTCATCCCCGTCGATCAGTCCGCTCACGCCTGTGCCCAAGTCGCCAGCTAGGCTTTTTGTGATTGTGTCGCTGCCTTGAATCCGCGAGCTTACCCCTGAAGGCAATGGATGGGTCGGTGATGAAGCAACCTGGCTATCGGCAATATGGGTCCACACTCGCACAGCCTCACGGTGTGTTTGAATGTCTTGGCCCATTACCTCGTCCATATACGAACGAACCCCGCGGGCATTGGACAATTCGCCACTCTCATTTGCTGCGATTTCAAGTGCGTCTGCAAAGGCGGCACAAGTGGACAAACGCTCATCGCGATTGCGGGCCAATGCTTTCATCACCACATCACAGACGGCTCTGGAGATGTGAGGAGCTATTTCGTGGAGATCTGGAATTGGCTCGTGCAATACGCGAGACAAAGTTGCAGCCTCATTCTTCGCCTTGAAGAGCCGACGATGAGCGAGAGCCTCCCAAAAGACGATTCCAGCAGCAAACACATCTGCTCGACGATCTAGATCATCGTCTCCGCTTGCTTGCTCTGGAGCCATGTAGGCAATTTTGCCCTTGAGTTGACCCACTCGCGTGGCTGTTAAACGGCTCGCAGCGCGAGCCACGCCAAAGTCGGTAATTCGCGAAATTCCGTCAGCACCCACTAGTACATTTTGAGGGGAGACATCGCGGTGAACCACCCCAGCAAGATCCCCCTTGTCGTCCCGTAGCTCGTGAGCAGCATGCAGACCCGAAAGCGTATCCATCGCGATGCGAAGAACTTGAGGAACCGGTAGGCGAGTTTTCTTGGAGGCAGCCCGGGCAAGAAGGCGCGCCAGAGTATCACCCTCGATGTACTCCATCACTAAATAATAAGCGTTTTCACTCGCCCCTACCTCTAAAATAGGCACGACGTTCGGGTGATGAATCCCTGCAGCGAGTCGCGCCTCGTCAAGAAACATCTCGACGAAACCAGTCTCGTGCTGAAGATGAGGATGCAATCGCTTGATTGCATACATGCGCTGAAAACCACCGACCCCGGTCAGTCGAGCCAGAAATACAGTGGCCATTCCTCCGGACGCAATTTCGCCCATGAGTTCATAACGGTCTACGAATTGACGCCCCGTAGCCTTCACATCGAGCAGTTTTGCTCCCACCGCTGTATAGTCCTCGCCTGATTTCTAAAACTAGAAAGTACCCATCGCTCCGAGCGATGCGCCTCTGCCTACCGCAAAAGTGGGACGAATAGATAGGTCTCCCTTGGAGTATGCGAGGGTTTCCTTGCCGCCCCAATCAGTCAGAAACGCGCTGGTTATAGTAAAAACCCCCAGTGCGACAGTCGCTCCGACGGCAACATTTACGTACGTTTCGTTCTTTTTACCCTCTTTGTACTCCGGACACTCTTTGTCACCGGAAACACATTTTTCGGTGATCACATCGCGACCTGGATTATTTATCGCGTAAATACCCAAGCCGACAATTGCAGCGCCCCCAGCAGCAGTAAGCCCGACCCCAGTCCAAAAGACAGCAGGATGCCACCCATTGCTTCCCCCAGTATCCGCAGGTTCGGAACCAAAAGAGTTCTCCTCGCCCCCCCCGTATTCCTCAGAACTTGAACTAGGGGCAGCTGTAGCAACCGGCGGAGCGCTAAAGTTCACGTCTTGCTCGCCTCCTGCTTGCAGCTCTAAGTCTTCGCTACGAGTTCGTCCTTCGCTCCAGCTAGCTCGTACCAGGCTCGTACCTGGGCTCGCGTAGACGACTCGATATTGGGACGCTTGGCCGGGAACAATTCGATTGTTTAGAACTAACTCGCACGAAATGTCGCAGGTAATATTCAGGCGAGCAAAACCGGCAGCCTCTTCTGTAATGATCGCCTCGGCTTCTTCGAGCAGCTTTTCTTCGTTTGGATAGAGTTCCAAAGCAAGAGCAGCATGAGTGAGCGCCCGATCGAGCTCACCCGCCTCTTTTCTGGCAAAAATTGCAAGACGCAGAGCAGAAGCGCTTGGAGCCGATTCGTTAGCGGCTTCAAAATGCTCAGCAGCCTCTGTGTATTGCCCTTCGCGATAGCGCTCACGACCTAGATCGTAGGCTGCTGCCGCCTTCTTGATCGCGGCTGAGCTAGGGGCATCGTCTTGCGCCCAGGCTGTAGAAGCCAAGAAACTGCTGACGAGAAAAACTGCTGACAGGATTTTTGTTCTCATAAGGTGAACGTCCGCACATGGGTCACGGCGCGTAGAGAATACGACGAGAGAGGAATACTTGCGAGGAAAACAAGAAAGAACCGCTGGTGCGAAAACATTCCTCTCCAACTGTACTATTGACTAGCACAGCACTCAATTCAAGTGGGTGCATTAGGGTATCGACCAACAATAAAGCACCCAGACCTATGCTCTGAATGCTACGCCGCTCCGAGTACGAAATAGCCGAAGGGAGCCCGCTTTGGATTCTCTGGATCGAAAAAGGTCGCCCCCTAGAGCGGCGGTTCATTTACCAGTCTTTGCGAGCAGAGAGACACAAAAAGCGCCGACTCGCTCGGGATGAGCGGAGCAAGTGATGCTGCGTTGCCCAACTCTAGAGTTTGTGAAAGGGCAAGACCGCAGCGCATTTTGTTCGAACTAAGAGGTGCTCGAGGAGCAAGCACCGATGTCTCTCAATCGACGAGACGCCTAGGGAAAAAGCTCGCGCATTCAGGTCATCTCAACAAAGAGGCGATCTGGATCTTCAAGAAGGGCTTTTACGTCCTGAGCAAAGGCCGCTCCAATGTGTCCGTCGATGATTCGATGATCGAATGAAAGAGCCAACACCATCACCTGACCAATACGGATCTCGTCGTCGACGATGATGGGACGCTTTTTCATTTCGTGCACCCCCATGATCGCAACCTCGGGATAATTGACGACGGGGGTAGAGAACAAACCTCCCAATCGTCCCAGAGAGGTAACCGTGAATGTAGAGCCCCCCACGTCCGCTGGATTGATTTTTCCATTGCGAGCATCGGTAGCCATGCGAGAAATCTCTTTTCCGATTTCTACAATGCTGAGTCTGTCTGCGTTGCGTACGACTACAACCACCAAACCAGCGGCTGTAGCGGTAGCAATACCAATGTCATAAGTTGCCTTATGAATCATTTCGTTGTTCACATCGTCAACCCAAGTATTGAGCATGGGGTTCTTTTTGAGGGCAGCTACTACTGCCTTCACGATGAACGGCAAGTACGTAAGCTTGAGCCCCTGCTCTTCAGCGATTGGCTTGGTTCTAGTTCGTAGCGCCACCAGCTTTGTGCACTCCACCTCGTCGGCGTAAGTAAAGTGAGCGGCCGTACGAGTTGAGCGAGCCATATTCTCCGCGATGCGCTTACGCAAACCACGCAGGGGGACACGCTTGTCTTCGGGAGCGGCTGTTGGAGCCGAAACGGGCAATGCAACCGGCGCGGGTACAGCTGGGCTAGGAGAAACAATGCTCGGCGCGGCAGATTTCGCGTTCGCCGAGTGGGAAGAATGCGCAGTCGCGTATTTCTCGACGTCCTCGCGAGTGATTCTACCAGCCGAGCCCGTGGGCGGAACGAGACCTAACTCAACCCCCAACTCTCGAGCCAGCTTCCGCGTAGCGGGAGCCGCTAGGGGTTTACTATTTCCCTCAGCTAGGGGTGCGCTAGCAACCTGGGTATTCGTACCGGGTAACTCCTCTTTGATGTCCCCCACCGCAGTAGCAGCGGACTCAACGACAGGAGAGGCGGCAGTGGCGGCAGGAGAACCGCTCACCGATGCAGAACCTTCAGCTACCTCAAAAACAACCAGGGTATTTCCGACCGGGACAACGTCCCCTTCACCGCCGCAAAGCTCGGTGACTCTTCCAGCTTTGGGGGCACCTATGGTCACGGTGGCTTTGTCAGTCATCACCTCGACCATCTCTTGGTCCTCCTCGACCTCATCGCCAACAGCGACAAGCCAGCTGACAATTTCACCCTCGGTAACACCCTCGCCGATATCCGGCAGCTTGAATTCGAACTTAGACATTTTAAAATTTCTATTTTGCTTTTGCGGACTAGGGGAAATCAACAGGAAAATACCGTCAAGATTCAGAGGAGACGAGCAAGCCCCTGGGGCTCGAAATTATCTCTCTTCTGTTTGGCGAACTTTCACCTGGGAATCAACTATTACGGACAGCTTCGAGCACTGCCGGGAGAATTCGGTGGGAGAGAGGCATATATTCGGCCTCAAGTGCATAGGGAAATGGCGTATCAAAACCAGTAACCCGTATGGGCGCTGTTTGTAGGTGATAAAAAGCCCGTTCGCAGACCAACGTAATGAGCTCTGCGGCAAAACCTCCTGTGCGCGGAGCCTCGTGCACCACGGCTAAGCGCCCCGTCTTTTTTACGCTCTCAACAATTGTATCAATGTCGACGGGCCATATCGTGCGTAGATCGATAATTTCACACTCGACCCCTTGTTTGGCCGCCTTGGACGCAGCGTCCAGAGCCTCGTACAACATGGCCCCATAGGCCAAAACCGTAATATCGCGACCGGGTCTGACGACAGCTGCCTTTGAAAGGGGCACACGATAATCCCCCTCGGGGACCTCGCCCTTTGCCGCTCGGTAAACACGTTTGGGCTCTAAAAATACGACAGGATCGGGGTCCGCTATAGCGGAGAGTAGAAGTCCTTTTGCGTCGTGAGCATTGGAGGGAATGACCACTTTGATACCCGGAATACACACAAATTGTGATTCGGGGTGCTGGGAATGATAGTGACCGCCTCGAATGCCCCCTCCGACAGGTGTACGAATTACGATTCCAGCACTGAACTCGCCCCCCGATCGATAGCGGTACTTAGAGAGTTCGTTTACAATCTGCTCATAGGCAGGCCAAATAAAGTCGGCAAACTGAATCTCGGCAACGGGAACCATGCCGTACAAAGCCATGCCGACAGCCGCCCCAATGATGCCGTTTTCTGTAAGGGGGGTGTCAATGACCCGCTCCTCGCCGAACTCGTTGTAAAGCCCCGACGTCACGCGAAACACACCGCCTACTTTGCCGATATCTTCACCCAGGAGAACCACGCGCGGATCTGCCGACATCGCGATACGTAGAGCATCGTTGATGGCTTGGACCATGTTCATCTGAGGCATGAGAAAATTTGACCGCTGAGATTCAAAATTAGTGGCTCTTGGGGGCACGAGGCCCCCGCACAAGTTCTTCGCATTGCTCGCGCAAATGCCAGGGGCGTATTTCGTAGACGTCGTCGAACATGCTTTCAAGTGCTGGCGGCGGCGTTGCCTCGCTCACGGACACTGCTGTGCGGAATTTTTTGTCGATTTCTTCTTGAAGTTCTTTTTCGCGCTCATCGTCCCACGCTCCTTGAGACTCCATATAAAGGCGCACCCGCTCGATAGGATCGCGCTTTTGCCAATGCTCAACTTGCTCGTGACCCCGGTAGCGGTCGGGGTCATCACTTGTTGAATGCCCCCCCATACGATAGGTCAACGCCTCAATTAAAGTCGCTCCCCCACCCGCTTCTGCACGGGCTATGGCCTGACGCACAACGGCCACCACAGCAAAGAGGTCGTTTCCATCGACACGAACGCCCGGGACGCCATATGCCTTCGCTTTTTGAGCGTAGGTTTCTGAAGCGGTCTGACGCTCACTGGGAGTGCTAATAGCCCAACCGTTATTGCGACAGAAAAAGATGGTGGGGATCTTGAAGACGCCTGCCAAATTCATGCCCGAATGAAACTCAGGAGTGCTGGTGGCCCCGTCACCGAAGTAAACCAGCGTCGCCAGATCTTCTCCGTTTATTTTTGCACCCCATGCAAAACCAGTGGCTTGGGTGATTTGGGTGCCAACTGGGGAACTAATTGAAACAAACTTCTTTTCGCGACAGGTATAGTGGTCAGGCATTTGCCGCCCCTTCACCACGTCGTTGGAGTTACCAAACATGTTGTCCATGAAGGTCTGCAGATCTAACCCGCGAATGAGAGCCGCCCCCAATTCGCGATAACATGGGAACACCCAATCGGTTTCTCGCAAGGCAAAAGCGGCGCCAATGATGGCAGCTTCTTCACCCAAAGAGCCCACATGAAACCCCACGCGCCCTTGACGCTGGAGTGCGGTCAGTTTTCGATCCAAACTGCGAGTCAGCTGTAGGTAACGGTAGATGAACTCCACTTCGTCCAAGGAGAGGTGGGGATCCAACTTGGGATCAAGCGTACCATCGTCCTGTAAAACTCGGACAACGGGATACTCTCCCTCTAAATCTACATCTTTCATGAAAAGCGCTCCCCCAAAAGGGCCCGGTGGGGGTCAGCCTACTCAAACTCGCCAATTGCACCAGAGGGGTCAATAGGGGCTGAAAATGCCCCGGCCCAGCCATCTGACGCAAACCGAGAAAAAGTCTTCGCACCCAGAGGACGTAATCTTGCTCACGTGACCGGGCTGCGGACCAGACTTTGAGCGCTGATCAATGGCGCGTCACTGGGCTCCCAAGACTGTGCGGAACGGGTGACCAAGGGGGAGCGCCCCGTACGAACGCGCGCGCCGACAAATCCTTCGGCTGCGTGATAGCTTGAGCGTACCAAGGGCCCCGAAGCCACAAAGTCGAAGCCGATTTCGTAGCCACGTTTTTCATACTCGGCAAACATATCAGGATGAACAAAGCGAGCTACAGGTGCGTGTTTCTCTGTGGGACGTAGGTATTGACCCAAGGTAACAATGTCCACACCTGCATTTTTCAGATCTTGCATGGTGTCGATGACTTCATCATCGGTTTCACCCATTCCTACCATGATGGAACTCTTAACGAATTTATCAGGAGCAATCTCTTTTGCACGCGAGAGCACGCCCAAAGAGCGATCATAATCGCAGCGCGCGTCACGAATGAAGGGAGTCAAGCGACGAGGCACCTCAATATTATGGGCGAATACGTCGGGCTCCGATCTCAACAATGCCTCAATATCGCGCTTTCTGCCGCCAAAGTCCCCAACAAGCGTCTCGACCAAAAGTTCAGGAGACAGTTGGTGCATTGTGCGCACTGCCCGCGCCACGTGGTTCGCACCACCATCAAGAAGGTCATCACGATCAACCATTGTGAGCACGACGTATTTGAGCCCTGCTTCGCTGACCGCCTTTGCCAAATGTTCCGGTTCGCGCGGGTCCACGTAACCGCCAGGGTTACCGGTGGTCACCGCGCAAAAGCGACACCCTCGCGTGCAGGTATGACCTAAAAGCATCACCGTTGCGGTGCCCTTGCCCCAACACTCGCTCATGTTGGGGCAGCGAGCCTCCTCACATACGGTATAAAGGTCCAACTTGCGCAGGTTCTTCTTGAGCTCAGCGTAGTTCTTTCCCCCTGGGGCCTTTACCTTGAGCCAAGAAGGTTTTCTGTCTTGATGAACGATATCAAGCTTGCGGATCCCCCGGGGAGCCGTAGCCCCATCAATTGATATTTTGGGGCTTTTTTTCGAATCGATTGAATCAAGATCTGACACGGAGCCGGAATGTAGAGCCAGAAGGCACCCCACGCTAGGCGCCAAGAGACTCTTGATGCAAAAATTATAGGGCTTCGATCAGTTGACTGAGTAACTGATTGACAAGGCGAGGATCCGCCGACCCCTGCGTCGCTTTCATCACTTGGCCCACAAAAAATCCAGCTAGCTGCTTCTTTCCTTCTTTGAGCCCGGCTACTTGCTTGGGGTTATTTTCGATGAGTGTGCGTAAAATCTCTTCTAGCGCGCCCGTATCGCTGACGACCCCAATTGCCTTTTCGGCAACAATATCTGCTGCAGATTGGTCAGTCTTTTCTAGACAAGCAAAAACCTCTTTAGCCTGTTTTCCTGTAATCTTACCTTCTTCGACCAAGGCAAGGAGTTCCCCTACCTGGGTAGGAGTAACGCTAAATGTGCATTTCAGTCCTTCGACGCTCGCGCCTCGCAAGACTTCCGTCTGCACGAAGTTAGCAATCCGTTTGAATCCTGCTTGGGGGGCGAGTTTACGAGTTTCCTCGACGAAACGAACGTACCCAGGATGCCCCGTAAGAGTCATAATAGCCTCTGCGGCTAAACCCTCTTTTGCCCAGCGCGCTCGTACCGCTGCGGGAAGCTCCGGCAGGTTGTTTTTCTCCGACTCAAGAAGTTCATCGGTCACGACAACCGCTGGCAGGTCAGGGCAAGGAAAGTACCGATAGTCATGAGCATCCTCTTTAGAACGCATGGAGTAGCTACGATTTGCCTCCGCGTCGTACCCCCTCGTTTCCTGGGCAACCTTGCCACCACCTTGCAATATGGCTTTTTGTCGTAAGATTTCCGAATCGATAGCTTTTTGAACATAACGAAACGAATTGATGTTCTTCAATTCAACTCGATCGCCAAACTTCTCTTGACCAACCGGGCGAAGGGATACGTTGGCATCACAACGAAAATTTCCTTTCTCTAGGTTACCGTCATTGACTCCGACAAATACGAGAATATCGCGTACCCGGCGCATATAGTCCGCGGCCTCCGCGCTGGAGCGCAAATCGGGCTCCCCTACCACCTCCAAGAGTGCCGTCCCTGCTCGATTGAGATCGACTGCCGAGTCCCCGCCGAGTCCGTGCACGCTCTTACCCGCATCTTCTTCCATATGAATTCGCGTGATACCTACGCGCCGAATTTTTCCTTCGGACTCGATGTGCAAATGGCCGTGCTGACTATAGGGAAGATCGAATTGGCTGGTTTGGTAGCCCTTGGGTAGATCAGGATAGAAGTAGTTCTTGCGAGCAAAAATACTTCGTTGATTGATCTTTAGATTGAGGGCCAGAGCCGCGCGGACAGCAAATCTCAAGACCTGCTCATTGAGCACAGGCAGCGACCCGGGGAGCCCCAAACAGACTGGACATATATTTGTGTTCGCCTCTTCGCCAAAACTGATAGGACACCCGCAAAATAGCTTGGTATTTGTGGGCAGTTGGGCGTGAATTTCTAGCCCGATCACGGGTTCGTATGAGGTAGCCATGGGTCGCTCTCTCCTTAACATCGCGAGGCCAGCCTTGCATCCCACTTCTTTTAGATACGGAGAACCCCAGCTCAACGCCTTGACTCAGCCCTCCAGCAATTCAAAATGGCCTCCCAAGAGAAAAAGACGGAAACTTCCGCCTTTTCGTCCTTGAGCCCCCTACCTCAGATCACTTCATTGAGGATCTGCGGCAGGCGTTTTAGGCGTCGAGGGGGGTAAGGGGGGCTCCTTGACGTATTCGGCCGGCACTTTGCCCGTGAGAGAAGAAAGCCACGTAGCAATAGACGCAACGTGCTTTTCCGATAGGTCGCGCCCCAATTGATGTTTGCCCATCAATTCGATCGCCTCTTCTAGTGTCGCGGCTGAACCATCATGAAAGTAAGGCGAAGTTTTTTCGATATTGCGCAAACTAGGCACCTTGAAAAGCATCTTGTCGGTAACCTTCTTGGTTACTTCGAATCGCCCCTGATCTTTTTGATTGGGCCAAGGAGAAACAGCACCGAGTTTTTGATAGGCGCCGCCCCCAAGGAGAGTGCCATTGTGACAGGTACTGCAGCCGGTAGAGACAAATAGATTGAACCCAGTTTTCTCCTCGTCGCTCAATGCTTTGCGCGACCCTCCCAAAAATGCATCCCAAGGTGAAGGCGTCACTAACCCACGTTCGAAGGCCCCGATGGCTTTTCCGGTGTTCGCAAGAGAAATCGCTTCTTTTTCGTCAGGAAACGCCTTTTTAAATGCAGCGACATATTCGGGCATCGAAGCCAAGGTGTCTACCACCCGTTTCTCATCGGGCATGGCCATCTCCACTGGATTCATGATGGGTCCAGTAGCTTGGTCCTCAACGTCTGGAGACCGGCCGTCCCAAAACTGAACAAAATGTCCTGCGGCATTGTATACGGTGGGAGAGTTACGCCCTCCCAACTGCCCCTTGTGACCTGGAGACGTTTTCTGATTGTCGACTCCAAAAGAATTGAGACCATGACACGAATTGCAGCTCACATCGTGGTTCTTTGAGAGTCGCTTCTCAAAATAAAGCATGCGTCCCAAAGCTATTTTTTCTTCGGTTACGGGAGATGCTTTACTGATAAATTGAGTAGGAAGCGCTGGTTTGAACATGCCAAGGGCAGACTTGTTCACCTTCACCTTCACCCGAGCCGGCCCAGGCGCAGCAGCGGTCTTCTTCTCAGCCTGAACCCCCTGGTGTTTCTGTGGCGTCTCCTTTTTGGGGGAGCGGCATCCATTCAACAAGGCCAGACTACTGGCTCCAATCAATATCCAATTCACACGCTTCATCTGCATAGCTCCGTTCTCTTCCCTCTCTTGTAATATAATTTTCCGCGAAGAAAATCACATTTCTTAAGCAGCCAACTCTGGGGTCTTTTCTACGGGCTTCTCCTTACCTGTACCACGCGCTGCAGCGGGATCGTCTTCGGAAAAGACCAAGGTAAATAGGACGAAGGCCCCCCAGAGAGCGGCAAGATGATAGAGCATCGCAGGACCACCTGCGACCTGAAAGATTGCTCCGGTAACAGCCGGCCCCAGCATCATGCCCAAGGCGTAGAAGCCATTGTAAACGGAGCTACCTCGACCGTATTCCTTTGGGGGTAAAATAACCCCCTGGAGAGCAAGACTAATGGGAGAGATGCTTGCAAGGGTTGCCCCAGCTAGTCCCACAGCAAGAGCCATCATGAAAAATTGATTCAGCACCACAAAGCCGATGACGGTGCAAGCGCCAATGACCCCCAAGATCCTCATCAAACGCAAATGCCCCCACCTATCGCCGAGAACTCCAGCCGCATTGACAAACAAAAGCATGCCAAAGGCGAAAAATGCAGGAATGAGCATAGTTTCTTCTCGAGAGATGCCCTTGTCAGCGATTAGGTACAAGGGCAAAAAGAGGACAACTGATGCCTGAAAGTAACCGTAAGAAAAGTTTCCAAAGCAAGAATTTTTAATTTTCCAAATCAATAAAAAAGTGGAGAGTTTACCCTCGTTTTTTCCCACTTCATGGACACAAGGCTCGGGCTCATGTGCGTCGACTCCCTCCAAGTAATTGTCTGAGCACACTTCAGGCGCCATCGAATCTAAACGAGCCCAAACTATGAGCGCCGTCAATGCCGAGAGAGCCCCACCCACCATAAACGCCACTTCGAGGGAATATGCCTGAGCTACTTGGTTGGCCAGTACCGAACCCAGCATATAACCAATAGATATACACGCGGCGTAGAGACTGGTTACCGTCGCCTTTGCGTCCGCTTGGGCGCGGGCCAGAAGTATAGTTTCACAACAAATCCAAATGCCTGCCGAGGCCGCGCCATCAACAATTCTAAGCAATGCCGCCGATTCAAACGCTACGGTGGCATAGGGTAAAATGAGTACTGTTCCTCCATAAAGAAAAAGCGAAGTTACCAAAATAGCTTTCGATGTGAACTTTTTGATGAGCCACCCCATCACGGAGGCTGCAAGCACAATGCCCGCAGCTCCCCAGGCGGCAAGAGCTCCAATTTCCCCCTCATCAAAACCACGATCGTCGAGGTGCAGAGCCAAGAGACTAATGGCCACCCCGCTGGCAGCCCCGACAAAGAGAATAGATATGTTGATCAGCCAAATATTGCGATCTGTAATATTGCGAAAAAGGGGCATTGCTCGTTTCAAAAAGAGGTCTTCGTTCTTAGGAGAAATTCTGCCCCTTGACGAGACAGCCCCCGTCGTTCACTCAGAGACGGTGATAGAAGAATTCCAAAGCCGATTTGTCTCTGAACTCCCCGGGGACACCGAAGCCGCGAACAATACGCGGCAGGTCCTCAAGGCATGTTTCTCGCGCGTGACCCCCACTCCCGTTTCCTCCCCCCGCGTCATCGCCTACTCCCATGAGATGACCCAGTTGCTTGAGCTACAGCCGTCCAACATGGGAGCGACACTCATGGCTGAGGTTGCGAGTGGAAATAAATTACTCCCCGGCATGCAACCCCATGCGGCTTGCTACGGAGGTCATCAATTTGGTGGCTGGGCGGGACAATTAGGCGATGGTCGAGCGATTAGTTTAGGAGAGAAACGGGGCCGCGATGGGAAACTTTGGGAGCTTCAACTGAAAGGAGCCGGGCCCACTCCCTATTCCCGCTCTGCAGATGGGCGCGCCGTCATGCGCTCCAGTGTCCGAGAATTCCTATGCAGCGAAGCGATGTTCCATTTGGGCGTTCCCACCACCCGTGCCCTCAGCCTTGTGGCAACAGGAGATCACGTATTGCGAGATATTCTCTACGACGGGCACCCTCGTCACGAGCCGGGTGCAATCGTCTGTCGAGTTGCCCCCTCGTTTATACGCTTTGGAAACTTCGAAATTTTCGCATCTCGGGGAGACACCGAAACTCTTCGGACTTTAACCAACTTCACTCTTCGACACCATTTTCCTCATCTTCTCACCCCCAAGATGCGCTCAAGTGAAGAAGACCCAGGCTCTGAGGAGATAGCTCGCTTCTTTGAGGAGGTCTGCTTTCTAACGGCGCAAATGGTGGTCGAATGGATGCGTGTAGGCTTCGTTCATGGGGTCATGAACACCGACAATATGTCCATTCTTGGTCTAACCATCGACTACGGTCCCTACGGGTGGCTTGAAGACTTTGACCCAACATGGACCCCCAACACGACCGATGCGAGTGGACGCCGCTATCGCTTTGGAAGCCAACCACGCGTCTGCGAGTGGAACCTAGTTCAACTGGCCAATGCACTCCTACCCCTGGTGAACGAAACAGAGCCCTTCGAGAAGGCTCTGGGGAAATTCGCAGAGCAGCTACATGCACTTGAAACGCAAATGATGGCAAACAAGCTAGGGTTGCGTGGCTTAAGCGTCGACTCAACGGAAGGATCCCGCACCCCCACCGAGGATAAAAAGCTAGTGGAAGGACTCCACGAGATGCTCACCCTCGTAGAGACAGATATGACCATATTTTACCGCTCTTTGGCCCAGGTGGAGATGAGCGGGGAGGCCCTACGGAACAGTAGTATCGATAAACTAAGCGCCCCCTTAACCAATGCATACTACAGCCCTCGCTTGATCACCCCAGAGCAACGCACACAAATCGACGCTTGGTTGCGGGGCTATCTACGTCGAACTCTCCAGGAGCAAAGGGAACCTCAAGAACGAATAGATTCCATGAATCGGGTAAACCCCAAGTTTGTTCTTCGCAATTACCTTGCCCAAGAGGTCATCGACGAGGCCGAAAAGGGTAACGGTGAACCCATCATGCATCTTCTTGAAGTGCTACGGAACCCCTATGCAGAACAGGAGGGCGAGGAACATTTTAGTCAAAAGCGTCCCGAGTGGGCTCGTTCGCGAGTAGGCTGTTCAATGCTCTCATGCAGCTCTTAACAAGCCTCCCCAACAACACCTCACTCGGGCGAAAACCAACGAGGCTCACTTAGGTAGGTCGGCAAAGAGTTTTTCTACAGCGAAGCGGAGCCGCTCCTGAATCAACTCATTGCTACGCCCCGTCTGAGTTTCTGCCGTCGCGGCGGCCAACCAAATGGTGTGCTTGGTTCCAGCGTCCATTAGCTCGATGAGTAGGGCCCCCTCACCCACCCCGACGAGATCGGGCACTTCTCCAGCTCGCTCGCTTTCGATCAGCTTCAATTCCTGCACATCATTCACTACCAAAAAAGCGATCAGCATATCGGGATTGGACGCTTCGGCCCAACCTCGCTTACGCATCTCGATATCGATGAGGTGCTTAAGCTCTGCGGCGATATCAAATTCTGGAGGGGTCCAGAGTTTCTGAGGATCGTTGACAAGCCCCGCACCACCGGCCCACGCGTAGGTTTTCATCGCAGAGAACCTTACCTTGGGATCAGCCTCGGCCTGGGTCTTGATGTCCTGGATGACGGGCTTCGCGCACCCGGCCGCTGTTGCGGCGAGGGAGATGCACAGAATCGCTTGCTGAAGTTTGCGTAGCATCGTCTTCATGTAGAACACACGGCGACAAGTAACTAGAGCGGACCCTGATTTCCCGGTCGTGGCGGCCAGTAAAATATCAGGAGCATCAAGGTGATACATGAATCCCCCCTGCCGGTATTGTCATAATATAAGCATTCGGTAATATTGGAACATAATTCGGGGCGCGAATTTTACATGTCGTTCAATACTGATCGGCGGGCGCTCCCCATTTGGCCCTTTCGAAACAGCGCGCCCCATGCCTAAAACTCTCGCACCCCTATTTAAGCAATACCAAGTCGAGTTGCGCGCCATACCTCATCTGCAGGAGGGGGCACAATTCTCCCTCTTGGTTCCGCCAAAAAAAGTAAAAGACGATCCATCCAAGGTATTGGTGCGCGACAAGTACGGCCAACGAAGGGCCGTACTACTCATTTCTCCTAAGAGTTTTCCCAACACGGTCGCCGAAGGCATGCAGCTTACCCTCGACGCAAAAAGGTCGCTCGGCTCCCCATTGGGAGAAGTCGTCATGACGCCTCTTGCTCAAGGGAGACGAGAGGGTCGCACGTTCGCAATATTACCCTATCAAGAACCCCTTCAATCCGGCAGGTTTGCTTGGTTCAAACAGCGAAGAGCCATCACCCCCCCCCTCATGCAATGGCTGCTCGAGTCGACAAGGCACACAGCTCGCCTACCCAGCCCTCTCGAATTCCAGACAAACTTTCTAACACCACTCACACACCTACAAAACCTCAAGGGCGTCAGTTCAAGACTCAAGCGGTCGGCCGAAAACTGCCTTGAGCGCCATGAACAAGGCCAATGGAAACCCAGACTCGTGCTGATGCACAACGACCTGTGGAAAGACAATATACTCCTAAAAAATAACCGCTACGGGTTCGTAATCATCGACTGGCCCGGCTCACGAGTGAATGGTTATGGCATTTACGACGTGATCAGATTGGCTCAATCGTTGAGTCTAAGTAAAACGCACTTTTCTTTGGCCATTCGGACCCACTGTGAGGCGCTCTCTTGTGACTCCAGAGACGCGAGTTCACACCTTATCTCGGGTTTAGCAGAACTCTCTACACGTCTTGGCGCGTTTCCTTTGGATCAATTTGTAGCCCTCGCGGAGGGTTGCCTCGACTCTCTTGAACGTCTCAACCTGCGATAGAACCTCGTCAATCTAACGTATATCGCCCCTAGGAAAATAGAAGCCTCGTGGTATTGCACGCCACATGATCTTTTCTCGCTGCGCAAATCCTGCCCTCTTAATTTTCGGACTCCTATTTTGGGTACCCAAAGCGCACGCCCAAGAGAACCAACCGCCGGCAAGCTCTGCAAAGTCGCCAAAATCTGCCTCCGTGCCGTCCAAGGTTCAAGACGTAGACTCAGTAAAAAAAGTCTCGAGCACACCTAGAGTTCAAGAGGCCAGCGCGCCGGATATCAATGACGAAAAGCAAAGTTGGTTGAAGGGTCTGTACGCCAACGCTCGGCGAGCAATCGTCCGGGTTGAAACTGAACGAGGGGTAGGCACTGGATTTGTCTTTCATAGCACATCACATATCGCCACAGCATTTCATGTCATTGAAGACGCCGAGCAGATACAAGTGGTACTTGTTGATGGGTCGATCATTCGTGCATTCGTAACAGCTCATGACCGAGAACTAGATCTCGCCATCTTGCGTCTAGCCCTTCCTATGGTGGATGCGCCAGTTCTTCACGCCGAAACGGAAACAGAAATTGGATCTCGAGTTGCGGTAATAGGGCACCCTATGTCCATCTACGCGCGCATGGACCGCCGATTGAGTGGACTACTTGATTGGACACTTACAGCCGGCATCGTGGGGGCAATTTCAAAGCATTACGTACAAACTGACGCTGCGGTAAATCCGGGTAATTCTGGGGGACCCCTCCTTTCGGAGAGAGGGCGAGTCATTGGTGTCGTCAGCTTTCAATTGCGAGAAACTCAGGGGGTTAATGTCGCGATTCGTAGTAAAGAACTGACTCGCTTGGTAAAGAAAATTGGCACGCAACCCGCACCACGCGCCTCAATCTGGGAGAAAAATGCATTCGAGCTCGGCTACATGGCTCATTATGGCGAGCGAACCCTGCAAGGAATATCCTTGGGTCTCGATCTCACCGCATACAGGCGCTACTCCTTCGCAGCGCGCATGGGTCTGCTTCGTGGTTCGGGACGACCCGAGGGGGACAATATTATGAACCGAGTGGTCGACCGTACGTCATTTGAACTTGAAGGGGGCTACCGTCTCGCTCATTCTTTTGGCGGCGGCACTCAAAACGGGCTCACATTGGGCTTAGGTGGAGCCCTTCATTTTCAAACAACCGACACCTGGACCGTAGATGTTGCGGCCGCGGACCCGACCTGCGCGAGTGATTGCACATTTATAACCAAGACCACATTCGAGAAGGAGAAGAAAATTCGAGTGCTGCCCATGGCCACCGCTGCGTTCACCTTAGCTCCACTCCGAGTCGGCTACGCTTTTCAATTAGATCTCCAACAAACAGAAAACTCCATCCATCGACTCTATCTAGGGTTCGCCCTCTAGTAGAACGCAAGTGGTGACTGATTTACCAGTCGACACGGCCAAAGAGACATCAAGAGCGTCCGCTTGTCTTGGGTTCGCTCGCCACTTACCTCGTTTCGCTCTCCCACTCGTGCAGGGCGCTCGCCTCGTTGCTGGAATCGACCCGTCGATCGCGCTAAACTAATCTTATGATTCGTCCTGTACCCCGAAAGCTCCTCCTAGCCCTTCCTATTGTCTGGGCTTTGCTCGCCTGCAATCCCAGCGTCGTACAAAATACATCTCAAGAGGGCTCGGCTTTATCAAGAAAGAAGAAAAGTTCTCCGCTGATCATGTGTATGTGGAATGCCTACGGCAAGAGCCAGTACGTTTGCTCTAAAAAAGAGATGAAGGAGGCGCAAAAGAATTGCGACGAAAGGGCCACCAAACAACGAGGAGATAAATCGACCTGCTCCTGCACAGACGATCCTAACTACATCAAAGATATGTGTGACGACGGGTTTGAGCCCCCGGTCAACAGCCGATGGACGCGGCGCTGAAGTCCCTATGACAGTTGGCAGGAACAAGTAAGCGATCACCAAAAGCTCTATAAAAGGGCGACTCGTGGGGTTCGTTTTCTCCAAAAATTGAGTGATTCTTTCGGCAAATAGAAAAGACTGCCCATAAGTATTTTTCCTAAGCGCCCGTATTGATTGAGATGGATACCAAGTCCACGCTCGTGATGAGTGCGTTCGCGGCTCTACTTCCTAGCTGTTTGGAACCGACTCAAGTAACGGTCGAGCTGACCACGGATGTAGCGTGTCAAGATCTCGACGAAACCCAAATTGTTCTCGGCTCTCTCAACGCACTCAATAGCAGCGCTCCCCATGCCACGACCACCGCATGCAACGCAGGACGCATCGGCGACATCGTTATCGTGCCCTACAAGAGCGCTGATGAAACTTTTGGATTTCAGGTGGTCGTCGGCGTTGGCAAAGACACTGACGCATGCGTGGCGAGTGGTTTCATGGGTGGTTGCATTGTGGCGCGTCGCGCCCTCAGCTTTCAACAACGAACTCCACTTCAGCTCACGGTTCAACTAGAGGTCGACTGCATTGATGTGCCCTGCGGCGCGACGAAAACTTGTAGAAAGGGCACCTGCGTACCAGCTCTATTGCAAAATCCCATCGAATGCTCCGATCCTGCAGGGTGCCTAGATTCAGGGAGTGGCGGCTCAGGGAGTGGCGGCTCAGGGAG
>Ga0256845_1000064_pt1 | contig 86437 bp, 73 predicted proteins | sample RiftiametaG_FD_189101 | JGI IMG/M metagenome (GOLD analysis project Ga0256845, IMG submission 189101) | Tube worm associated microbial communities from hydrothermal vent at the East Pacific Rise, Pacific Ocean - Riftia | ecosystem: Host-associated > Annelida > Integument > Unclassified ...
CCTTCCGGTGGACCTACGACAAAGACGGCTCCGTCAACACGGGCCAAGACAAGATCTGGGTCGACAACATCTACGTCGGCCCGCCCTGATCCGGCGGCGATCGTCTACAGACAGCACCCCGCCCGGCTCGCCGAGCGGGGTGTCTTCACGACAGCGCCCAACCACCCCGACATCCCCGATACCCAGCCATTGGTGTCGCTGTACCTGGCGATTCGGCTTGCCAATTACGTAGGAACGATCACGGATAAAAACTGCCATTCCCGGCGTTTTGCGCCTGGATCTGGGCCACAAAGGTCTTGGCCCGATGTTTGCTCATACAGGGCGTCATGACGACGCGAACCCACCTGTTGTCCACGGCCCTGACCACGCTCACCTCGCTCGCTGCGTTGACCTCGACCGCATGCGCCGACGTCGACGCCGGCGACGACGGCATCAGCTACTCCGGGGGCAGCGAGGACGAAGGTATCGTCATGGACGATGATGGAGAGCCGCTCCCCGACCTCCCTGAAGACGACAGCGGGGAGAGCAGCGAGATTGAGGACAGCGGCACAGAGGGCGACGCCGGGCCCCCCACCTGCGAGGCGACCACGGCCATCGCCTCCACCGAGCCCCCCAACGTCATGCTCGTCCTCGACAAGTCGCGCAGCATGATCCTCAACAGCTGGGACGACGACGACGACCCGGCGACACCCGAGGTCACCCGCTGGCACAGCCTCCACAACACGGTCGAGGGCCTCGCCTTTTCATACGACGCGGGGATGCGCCTGGGCCTGACTCTGTTCCCCTCGACCGCCGCGAGCTCGACCTACGAGGGCGCCTGCCTGGTCGCCTCGACCCCCGAACTAGCGACCGACATCGACAACGCCGCCGCGCTGCTGGCCGCGATCCCGAGCGCGAACGCCACGAACCTCTACGGGGCGACCCCCGCCGCGGCCGGTCTGAGTACGGCCCTCGCCCACCTCGAGTCACTCGACGACGGCCGCCCGGCAGCCATGATCCTGGTCACCGACGGGGCCGCCAACTGCGACACCTCCCTGCCTGGGAACGGCCGCTTCGACGACTACGATGAAAACCTGCCCGCGGTCGTCGCAGACGCATGGGAGCGGGCCGGCATCCCCACCTACGTCGTGGGTATCGATATCCAGGAGCTCAGCGAGTACCCCTTCACCGCGCCTCGGGACAAGCTCGACGAAGTCGCCTCACTCGGGGGGGTCCCCCAGCCGGGAGAAGTCGGGTTCTTCGACGCCGCGGACGCCGACGGACTGACGGCTGCCCTGGACACCATCGCCGCCTCGGTCAGCTGCGGCGTGAGTCTGGGCGAAGCCCCCAGCGGCCCCGACCAGCTCGTGATCCGGGTCGACGGCCAGTTCGTGGACCAGCTCGACAGCTGCGACGATGGCGATGGCTGGGTGTTCGCCAACGACGCCCTGACCCGGGTGGAGCTGTGTCACGCGGCCTGCGACACCCTGCTCGAGACCGGCGAGGTCGAGGCCGAGTTCCTCTGCCCACCGCAGCCCTGAGGCCCGTCGAAGCCCCCCGGCTCAGCCCAGGCGCGCCTCGAGAGCCAGGTAGGTCGTGGCCACGTCTTGCGCCGAGATCCCCAGCTGCCCGGCGAGGTGCTCGGCGGCCGGCTCGATCGTCGAGAATACGTGCATCGAGGTCTGGCGCTCGAGCTCCAGACCGAGCCCCGTCACCGCGCTGCGCAGGGCCGAGGCCCAAAACCCGGCCCCGTGCAAGATCGCGGTCAGCCCGACAAAGCGGTCGCCCAAGGAGTCGAACAACACGGCCGCGCTGTCTCGGCTCGCCCCCTCGGGGAGACGAGTTCCCTCGTAGAGCACGAGGAGGACCGCGACGGCGGGCTGTTCGGAGAGCACGCCCTCAAATATTTCGGCCAGCCGGTCGATTCCGTGGCTGCGCGCATCCGCTCCTTTGTCTATCCAGACAACCAACGGTCCAAAGGTCGCTATCAACTCTCGCTCGGACTGGAAGTGGACCTCGTGAACCACAGCCGCAGTCTAGCAAACTCGTGTTCCAGGCCTCTCGCCGCTGGGGTGAAGACCGTCCCTTTGGCCGGATTCAATCCAATTCAAGACGTGTGCCTAGTCACGTGTTCTACAGTGATCATCTCACCTGAAACTATCACTGCACCACTAACCACCGAGGTTTTTGAGGCTCCCCATGTCCGCCAGCTTGTTGATCGACCGAGTCCACATCCACGCGAGCGCCTGGCTTCAGGCTTTTCAGCCCGTGCTCGAGGATAGCTACGCCTATATCGAGGACCGCCTGCAAGAGCGTGAACAGGCCCGAGAACCGGTCGATCCCATCGCGCGTCGCTGCGCTTGCGACGCGCTCAGCCTGCTCTCCGGCGAGCAGCCCGATCATTTCGCGGCCTGCTTCTCGCTTCAGGTCGCGGCCCAACGGGAACCCGAGATCTACACCTGCACCTACCGCCTCTTTCTCGAGTTCCTGATGCAGTCGACCATCGGTGCCGCGCGAGGCTCCGGCTTCATCCCCGAGCCCACCGAGTCCACCGAGCCCCAGTATTGCTCGGGCCACTGACCCTCTATGCGGCCATGCCGACGGCTATGCGGCCATGCCGACGGCTATGCGGCCATGCCGACGGCGAACACGACCGACAGGATGACCAGGATGATCACCGAGATCATGGCGATACCCTTGATCATCAGCGCCACCTTGAGGTGACGCAGGCCGTTGGCCAAAATCACACGATCGTCGATCGAGGGCTGAGCCAGAGCCCGCAGGTTGAGGCCCGCGATCAGCAGGAACACGGGGATGACGGTCGCGACCCCAAAGCCGACGAAGTTCTCCCACCCAATCGAGGTGCTCGAGATCAGCGATCGGACGAGCCCGATCGCCGAGGCGAACAGCTGGAGCCCGCCCGCGACGACCATGAACATCGCCGTCTTGCCGATCAACGCCCGCAGCTCCGGGTTCAGGGCGATGCTGCCCACGCCGCTCCCGACCCCAGGAACATCGCTGCCCGGAGATGGAGCCGCGTAGGGGTTGAGCTCTCCCGAGGGGTTCACGCCACCCCCTCCAGCCCGGCCCGAAGGACCATCAAGACACCCACCCCCACGTCGATAGCGAACGCGACCTTGAAGCGCGAGAAGGCCAACTCGAGGAAGTCCGTGTCGCCCTCCAGGGCCAGGTTCTTGAGCTGCTCACCCGCCGTCAGCAGGCGCAGCGCCTGCATCATGTACATGGACGCGACGACGATCATGACCAGAGAGGCAAACACGATAAGGATCCCGGCCAGCCCCTCCGCCGTCACTTGCATCGTCCCGCAGGCGGCCTGGATGAGCAGGAAGAACAGGCCGACCCCCGACAGGGCGAGCTGCAGCGTCCCCGTGAACCGACACCACTTCCCCAGCGAATCGACGATCCCCCCCAACTCACCGCTGAGGTCCATCTTGGCCCCCGACTCGAACTCACTCCCCTGCTCGACCTGTTCCATTCTCCCAACCATCGCACACGCCCCCCATTGAAAAGGGGGAGACCTCTCGGTCTCCCCCTTTTCGATCTGGGCCTTCCGGGTCCGACCCTCCCGGGTCGGAGTAGGTGGACGGTTTCCAGGCCCTCGGTGCTCAGTCGACCGGCGGGCAGCCGTAGGTGCCGTCGAAGGTCGTCGTACCGTTCTTGAAGTTCTCGCAGTAGGTCCCGCAGAAGATCACGACCTGGCCCTCTTCAAGCCAGGTCCAGCCGTCCTCGGTGTCGCAATCGTCGACCTTGGGCACCAGCATCCCGTTGGACTCGAAGCTCACGAAGGGGATCTGGGTCACGTCCGGCGCCCCCGCATCCGTCTCGGCGAGGTCGATGGTGCAGTTGGTGACCTCGCCCAAGATCAGCTCGATCGCATCGAGCAACTCCTGCTGGTTGGTGGAGTTGAAGAACTTCTCCGGGTCCAAGCCCATGTTCTTGGGCGCGCCGCCAGCGAGCGCGACCTCGTTGAGCTTCTCGAAAGCGTTGGCCTCGGGCGAGCCGTCGGGCCCGCCCCCGGTCAGCGCGTTGACGATGTCGATGCCCACGACGAAGGTGGTGATGCCGTCGTCGTAGAAGGACTCCACGGTCGTCGGCAGGTGAATATCGTAGGTCTCCTGGGGCCCCGGCCACACCAGCGAAAGGTCGCAGTTCGCCGCCCCGTCGGTGATCAGCACGATGTAGCGAGGCACAGCCTCGTTTTGCGCGAGCAGGTGGTTCGCCGCCGAGGTGATACCGAGGCTCGCCGGCGTGGCTCCGACGACCTCCGTGACTCCCGCGTCCGGACCAGGAATCGCCGCCAAGATGGCGGCTGCGTTGTCGATGCCCACGTTGACCTCGGGCATCGTCGCTGTGATGCACGCGTCGACGTTGTAGCAGTTCGCGGTCATCGGCGTGGCGTCAGGGCACGCGCCGGCGGAGGGGAAGCGCTGGACGCCGGCGTTCATCGCCGCCCCAAAGTTCGAGGTCACCGCATCGACCACGCTGTGCAAGGTGTTCCAGCGGGTCTGGTCGTCAGTCTCCGGGTCGCCGTCGTGATCCCAGGAGTTCTTGACCATGCTGCCCGAGGCGTCGACCACCAGCATGACGTTCGGCGGGACATAGCTCGGCTCGATCGAGACCTCGCCGCAGCTCGGACCGTCGCCCGTCTCGGCTTCGGTCGCCGTCTCCCCATCCATGGTCTCCTCCGCCGTGTCGCTCTCGAGCGTCTCCGCCGTATCGGTATCCGTACCGAGCGAAGAGATGCTGTCTTCTGAGTCGATCTCGTCGTCGTTCATCCCCTTGCTGTCGTCGCCGGTGCACCCGGTGAGCGCGATGGCGAAGGGGAGAGACAGACACATCAACAAGCTACGATTCATGCTTTCAGGCTCCTTATCAGGCATCGAAGGGTCACGGAGGTGAGTCCCGATATCGATGACCACACGATACCCGATCTCTCCGAATTTTGTCGCCGATAACGAGCATGGCCCTCCGCGGTCGCCACGCTCTACGCGACGAGTTTCGAATTGCGAGCTCCTGAATTGGGAATCTCAGAACCGGAACTGGAGCCTCAAACCGCCCGCTCTCTCACCCTGAGAGGGGAGGTTCAGCCAAGGTGCGACATGCAGGTTCGGCGCTGACAACCACGCACTTCCGCGTAATTTCCAGCGCTGGTAGTTGCGGCGTCGGATCCCCCCGATGACCAAATGCACAGCCCCTGTGACCAACATAAAGCCCCCTTCTGCGACACCGAACCAGCCGAAATTTCCGAATTTCTTACAACCTTCTTCTGTGGACGAGGGACAGGCGTCTGGGTTTGACCCCATCCACACGCTCACCGCACCGCCTCCCGCTCGGACCAGACCCAAACCGAGGAGTACGGCGCCGATGGTCAGTGCCTCCTCCCCATCCAAAGGCGCAGTCTCGCGCTCGCGCGATTCGCCCAGGGTCCAGTAGCCACCAGGGGGCACTGCCGTCGGTTCAGGGGGAGCAAATCCGAGAGTGAATGCGAGGCTGAGGGCGAGGGCGGACACGCCCGCCGAGCATGACCGGTCGCTCCCGCTCGCGCAATCGCCCGCGAGACCCGTCACACGGGGCTCGGGAGGCCCGGGGGTTGCGGCCTCGAGATCGATGGCCACCCTAGGTGCGAGCGAATCCGACACCGAGCGAGATCCCTGAGTCCAGCCCAGCTGGTCCAGGTTCTCTCTCGGCGGCGCTCCGACCTACCCATCACCACACGAGAGGAGCCTGATCATGGCCACATTCGACCCCGAGAAAGCCACCGTCAAGACCCGCCAAGCCATCGCCAGCGCCCAAGCCCTGGCCCGGGAACACGGCCACCCCGAGTTCGACACCCTCCACCTGTTGATGGCCGGCATCACCCAGACCGACGGCGTGCTCCGACCTCTGCTCGAGCGCGCCGGGGTCTCCGCCTCCGCCCTCGAGGCCACCATCAACGACAATTTCGCGCGCCGCTCTCGGGTCGAGGGTGGCGAGATCCAACCATCCCGCGAGCTGCGTCGGGCCCTCGACTTCGCGGCTGCCGAAGCCGCCGCCCTCGACGACGCCTACCTCAGTACCGAGCACCTCTTGCTCGCGTTCCTGTCTCCCCAGGCCGAGCGTGCCGACCTCCGCGCGAGGCGCGTATTGGCGAGCCTCGGAGCCTCTCGCGAGGCCGTGCTCGAGGCCCTCAAACAAATGCGCGGCGGACAGCGGGTGACCACAGAGGCCCCCGAGGCGACCTACGAGGCCCTCGACAAGTACACCCGGGATCTCACCGGCCTGGCTCGAGCACAGAAGCTCGACCCGGTGATCGGCCGTGACAGCGAGATCCGCCGGGCCCTCCAGGTGCTCTCGAGGCGGACCAAGAACAACCCGGTGTTGATCGGAGATCCAGGCGTGGGCAAGACCGCCCTCGCGGAGGGCATCGCCCTGCGGATCGCCGCCGGCGATGTCCCCGAGTCGCTCCGGGATAGTCGTCTGCTCCAGCTCGACCTCGCCTCTTTGGTCGCTGGGGCCAAGTACCGAGGCGAGTTCGAAGAGCGCCTCAAAGCCGTACTCAAGGAGATCGCCGACTCCCAAGGCCGGATCTTGCTGTTCATCGACGAGCTCCACACTCTCGTCGGCGCCGGCGGAAGCGAGGGCACCCAAGACGCAGCCAACATGCTCAAGCCCGCCCTCGCCCGCGGCGAGCTGCGCTGCATCGGCGCCACGACCCTCGACGAGTTCCGCAAGTTCATCGAAAAGGACAAGGCCCTCGAGCGCCGCTTCCAGCCCGTCATGATCGACGAGCCCTCGCGCGAGGAGGCGATCGCTATCTTGAGGGGGCTGCGGGAGCGCTTCGAGACCCACCACGGCATCCGCATCGAGGACGCCGCCCTGATCGCCGCGGTCCAACTCAGCACCCGCTACATCCAAAATCGTTTCTTGCCCGACAAGGCCATCGACCTCATCGACGAGGCCTCGGCCCGGCTCAAGATGGAGGTCGAGAGCGTCCCCCTGCCTATCGACAAGCTCGAGCGTCGCGTGACCTTGCTGGAGATGGAACGCCAGGCTCTCGGGCGCGAGCTCGAAGGTGGACTGGGCGGCGAGCTCGCGGCCCTGTTCACCGGCGAGCGCCAAGCCCAAAAGCAGCAGCGTGAGCGCCGTGGGCAGCGACTCCAGACCGTCGAGGCCGAGCTCGCCAGCTTGCGCGAGGAGGCCACGGCCCTGCGCGCCCGCTGGCAGACCGAGCGCGAGGGCATCGCCGCCATCAAGACCCTCTCCGAGCAGATCGAGGCCGCCAAGGCCGACGCCAGCAGGGCCCAGCTTCAGGGTGACCTCGAGCGGGCGTCGGAACTGACCTACGGCACCCTCCGCGATCTCGAGGCCCGCCGCCAGCAGGCCCGGGAGGCCCTCCATCACAGCCAGTCCGAGGCTGGGGGCTCATTCCTCCGAGAGGTCGTCACCGAGGACGACATCGCCGAGATCGTCAGCAAGTGGACCGGCATCCCCGTCGCCAAGATGTTGGAGACCGAGCAGGCCAAGCTCCTGACCATGGAGGACTCCCTCGGCCGGCGGGTCATCGGCCAGCCCACCGCGATCGAGGCCGTGTCCTCGGCGGTCCGCCAGTCCCGGGCCGGGCTCGCCGACCCGGATCGTCCGGTCGGCTCGTTCCTCTTCCTCGGGCCGACCGGCGTCGGCAAGACCGAGCTCGCCAAGGCGCTGGCCGAGCTGCTCTTCGACGACGAGCGCAACATGATCCGTATCGACATGAGCGAGTACATGGAGAAGTTCGCCGTGTCCCGACTGATCGGGGCCCCGCCCGGCTACGTCGGCTACGACGAGGGCGGCCAGCTCACCGAGGCCGTGCGCCGCAAGCCCTACAGCGTGGTCTTGCTCGACGAGGTCGAGAAGGCCCACCCGGAGGTCTTCAACCTGCTCTTGCAGGTCCTCGACGACGGCCGGCTCACCGACAGCCAAGGTCGCACCGTCGACTTTCGCAACACGCTGATCTTGATGACCTCGAATATCGGCTCGGACCTGTACAGCGACTCGAGCTTGAGCCCCGAGGCCCGAGAGGCCGCGCTCCAAGATCGGCTGCGCAGCCACTTCCGCCCGGAGTTTCTCAATCGCCTCGACGCGACCTTGGGCTTCAACGCCCTCGGAGAGGAACACATGCTGGCGATCCTCGAGGTCCAACTGACCAAGCTGCGCGCGCGGGTCTCCGACCGGGGTATCGACCTCGAGTTCACGCCCGAAGCCAAAGACTGGCTGGCCGCCCGCGGCTACCAGCCGGAGTTCGGCGCCCGGCCGCTCGCCCGCGTACTCCAGCGCTCCGTGCTCGCGCCCCTGTCTCGCGCGATCTTGGGGGGTGAGCTCAACCCCGGGGACACCGTGGTATTGACTGCGCCCGAGGGGGACTCGGAGCTGGTTCAGATCAGCCTCAAACCCGAGTCGAGCACGCTGCGGGACAGCGCCTGAACCCGGCCCGGGGCAGAGGCCGCGGGCACCGCAGAGCCCGTTTTGGCTGTCCGGGCCTATCCTGCCTGTCCTGGCTGTACTGGCCTGGGGCTGATAGCGTCCGGCCGTGAACGCGGACCCAGATCAGGCGGGCCAGGACGAGCAGAGCGAAGCGAAGCCTGCCGCATCGAGCGCGACCAAGAAGCCGAATATCGTCCGCCGCCTCTACAACTGGGTGCTGAGCTGGGCCGAGACCCCCTATGGGGTCCCGGCCCTGTTCGTGCTGGCCTTCGCCGAGTCGAGCTTCTTCCCGATCCCCCCCGACGTCCTGCTGATCGCCCTGGGCCTGGCCGCGCCGACCAAGGCCTTCCGGTTCGCGTTTTGGTGCGCCCTGGGTTCGGTCCTCGGCGGGCTGCTCGGCTACTACATCGGCTACGCGGTCTGGAGCAGCGTCGAGCCGATGATCATCCCGCGCCTGTTCTCGGCCGAGAAGTTCACCCACGCGACCGACCTCTATAAGGAATACGGGGTCGCCATCGTCTTCGCGGCCGGCTTCTCCCCGATCCCCTACAAGGTGTTCACGGTCGCGGGCGGGGTCGCCAGGATCAACCTCTTCGCTTTCGTCGGTGCCAGCATCGTCGGTCGCAGCGCCCGGTTTTTCCTGGTCGCCTGGGTGGTCAAGCGCTTCGGGGACCAGGCCCGCGACTTCATCGATCGCTACTTCAACCTGGTCACGATCGGCTTCACCCTGTTCTTGGTCGGCGGCTTCTTGCTGATCAAGCTCGTGCTCTAGCCGGGTCCAGGACCAACGGCGGCCCAGGGTACGGGGGATTTTGCCCCGCGACCCACGTTCGCCGGTTCGCCCCGGGGTGCTATCGTTTCGAGGATGCGCCTGAAGGACGCCCGGAAACGTCTCCCCATCGTCGACCACCTGCCCGAGGGGCGCGGCCGTCGATTCCTGACGACCGAAGAGGCGGGTCCGACACCCAGACCGGCGCTCGCAGTCTGGGAGTTCACCCTGGCCTGCGACCACCGCTGCATCCACTGCGGACCGCGGGCCGGCGTGGCGAGGCCCAACGAGCTGACCACCGAGGAGGCCCTCCGCCTCGTCGACGACCTGGCCGAGGCCGGGGTGGGCGAGGTCGTCCTGATCGGTGGCGAAGCCTACCTGCGCAACGACTTCCTCCTGGTCATCCGCCGAATCCGTGAGCGCGGCATGACCTGCACCATGACCACCGGCGGCCTGGGTATGACCTCGGCCCGGGCCGAGGCCATGGTCGAGGCCGGTATCCAGAGCGTCTCTGTGTCCATCGACGGGCTCGAGCCCGCCCACGACAAGCTCCGCAACCGAGAGGGCAGCTGGAAACACGCCTTCATCGCGCTGAGCAACCTCAAGGCCGCGGGCGCCTCGATCGCCGTCAACTCGCAGATCAACGCGGTCAACTTCGGCGACCACGAGCCCCTGCTCGAGCTCATCGCCGACGCGGGCGCCCACTCCTGGCAGCTGCAGATCACCGTCGCCCACGGCAACGCGGCGAGCAACGCCGAGATCATCCTGCAGCCCTACAAGTTCATCGAGCTCTTCGAGCAACTCGACCGCATCGCAGACCGGGCCTTCGAGCGCCGGGTACGGATCTGGCCGGCCAACAACTTGGGCTACTTCGGGCCCTTCGAGCAGAAGCTGAGGCGGTTCCAAAAGGCACACTACCGGGGCTGTGGGGCCGGCAAGAACGCGATCGGCATCGAGAGTGACGGCGCCATCAAGAACTGCCCGAGCCTCGGTGGACCCGCCAACGTCGGCGGCTCTTGGCGAGAACACGGCTTCAAGAAGATCTGGTCGCGCTCCTCCGAGATCACCTACATCCGCCGCCGCACCATCGACGACCTGTGGGGATTCTGCCGGAGCTGCTACTACGCCGAGACCTGTATGTCCGGATGTACAGCGGCCAATGAGCCGCTGCTCGGACGACCAGGCAACAATCCTTTTTGTCACCACCGCTCGCTCGAGATGGACAAGCAGGGCCTGCGCGAGCGCATCGAGGTCGCCGCGACGCCCCAGGGTGTGCCCTTCGACAACGGCTTGTTTCGCCTGATCGTCGAGCACAAAGACCCGGAGATGCGAGCCGCACGGGGGCCTGTGGAGGTCGTCGAACCGCGCATCTCCAGGCTCGTAGAGCAGATGGGCCCAGGCTACCCCGTGCGGGTGGAAGACCTCCCCGACGGCAAAGTCCCGTTCGAAAAGACAGGCCCAGACTCGCTGGCCGACGACGACCCCGTCACGGTCGAGCATGCCTCGACCTGACTGAGTCAAAGTGGCGAGCGACGCTCGCGTCACGTTGCGCGGCCTATGTGGAGCCCCCTAAGCTGGCCATATGCCTCCCCTTCGTACCCTGTTCTCGGCGCCCAGTTTGCGCCGTTTGCTCAGCCCCCTCGTGCTTGTCGCGTTTGCGTTGTTCACCACCGCCTGCGCCGCCCACTACACGGTGATCAAGCAGTCCGGCCCGCCCTCGGCCCTCCTCGGTGTCCAGGCGATCGCCGTGCAGTACGACTACTCCCAGATCAGAATCGGCAACACCGACAGGATGACCGAAGAGCAGTGGCTCAGCTCCCGCAAGCAAGAGTCCCACCGCCAGACCTACCTGGACACCAAGAACTCGGCCAACATCGGCGTGGTCGAAGGGCTGACCAAGAACCTCAACCAAGTCGTCGTCTCCGAGGGCCAGGCCGGCCCCGGCCAAATCCAGGTCACGGTCACCTACCTCGAGTGGGAAGAGGGCCTGTATGCCGCCGTCATCGCCTGGCCCTCGTGGATCAAAGCCAGGATCATCTTCAGCCTCGACGGTCAGGTCGTGGATGAAATCGAGATCCAAGTCTCTCAAGATGCAACCTTGACGACCCCCGCACCGACCCAGCGCATTCACACCTGTGGCCAGAGGATCGGCACCTACGCGGCCGAGTTTGTACGCGAGACCGCCAGCTGATCATCCTGGTTCATCCCGCATCATCCCGCATCATCCCGCATCATCGCGCATCATCCCGGTGTCGCCTCGCGCCTGTTTAAATGACCCAAACAACGCGCCTCTGGTACCGTTAGACCATGCTCGTTTGTCATGTCTGCACTCGCCACTACCAGGCCGTAGCCACACAATGCCCATTTTGCGCCACCTCCCTCAGAGTCGGCGCGGCCCCCTCGGCCCTGAAACTCGGTGCCGTCGCGTTGGCCCTCGGCCTGAGCGTGATGGGCTGTGACGACGAGGGTGACACGACGACCAGCACCACGACCTCCGATACGGGCGAGACCACGACCAACACCGAGACCGAGACCGGCGCAGAGGCCGAGACCGGCGCAGAGACCGAGACCACCACCACAGAAGAGGAGGGCAGCGCCGAGTCCGACTATGGCTGCCCCCCTCCTGCCAACGCATTTTGGGACTGAGCTGCGGCCCCTTTCGACACCCAGAGACCCCGCTCCCCGCGGGGTCTTTTCGTATTCTGTGCGAGTCTGTTAGATTGAGTCCATGTTGGTTTGTCATGGGTGTCGTCGTCACTATCGAATCACCGAGCTCGGGTGCCCATTTTGTGCGACCTTGCTGAGCACCACCACCGCCCCGGTGCCCTCCAAACTCGGCGCAGTGGCCGGCCCTCGTGGTCGGCCTCGGGCTGCTCGGCTGCTCAGACAGCGGGAACGAGGAGAGCTCGACCAGCTCAGCCACCGACACCGAGAGCGGTGAGAGTTCGAACGGCACGAGCTCCGGCACGACAGAGACCGGCACGACGGACACGAGCGGCACCACCACCACCACCGACACCTCGACCGAGACCGGCTCCACGGAGACCGGATCCACCGACACCACCACCGAGGACAGCTCGAGCGAGGCGGACTACGGCGGCCCGCCTCCCGATACGGAATCGGACACCACGGCAGAGGAGGAGGGCAGCGCCGAGTCGGACTATGGCTGCCCACCGCCCCCCAGCTCGCTGTGGGACTGACTCAAAACCGCACCGCAAGCTCGAACTGCCCCGCGACCGGCTGCTGAAAGCTGGTCTCGACACCAAAGTTTCCCTGCGGTCGAACAATCCGACGGTCGAAGAAACCGTCGCCGCCTCCGGTTTGGTGGACCTTGGCATGTTTGAGGTCCCGGAGGTCCCCGCCGGCGATCGCTCGGGCCCCCTCGAAGCTGTACACGTCGTCGACCCGCAAGATGGCCCGCGCGTTCGTCACGTTGACGATCCTCGCCACGAGCTCGAGTTCGATGTCATGGCCGAGGGGATAGCTGTAGGACGCACTCAAGTTGACCCGATAGTTGGCACCGACCCTCCCAGCCGTCCCCCGGGGGAGCAGGTAGACCAGAAAGTTGCCCCGATACTGGGCGCTACCCGTGTCGGCACGAACGTCGACCGGTACCCCTGATCGGTAGCGAAAATTGGCGCCAAAGGTCAGGCGCCCATTGTCACGAAAATCGAGGCTGTAGATTCCATCGACGTTGACCATGTGCGGCACGGTCCCGCTCAGCGGTCCGAAGCTGTTGCGCACGAGCTCGGGGATGTCGTACTGGGTGCTCGCGCCGAGGTTGACCGACCCGTTGCTGGGATCGACGTAGCCATCGTAGTTGCCGACCTGACGTGCGTAGGTGTAACTGGCGCGCAGGCTCCATCCCTTGGCGAAACGGCGCGTGAGCTGGAGGCTCCACACGTCCATGGTCCGCACCGGCTTGGGAAACATGTCTCCCAGTCGGCGGTAGGCACTCACCAAAAAGTCGCAGCGTTGAAGCTCCCGCGCAAGTTGCCCACGGCCGTCATCGTCGGTGGACAGCCCGCGGAGCTCTCGGCCGAGCGCCGCGCACTCCCGCTCTTGGCGAGAGACCTGAGCACCGGCGATGGCCTCTCCTGGGTTGGCGATCACGAAGTCGAGCCCCCCGTTTGTCGAGACGTCTTCGACCGCCCGACCGAGATCCTGGTGGACCCAGCGCAGGTTGACGACCAGATCTTCAATCAGCTCCTGTTCATAACCGAGCTCGAATTGCTTGTTGTAGGGACCCTTCAGCCCTGGGGCGACCGAGCCCTGGGTCAGGCCGGTGGTCGAACCGCCCGAGTCGATGCACCACTCGCTGGGCTGACCGTCCTGTGTGCGTGGGTGTGACTGCCCCCCAAAGGTGCTCACTTGGTTGTCGCAGTCTCCATGTTGATAGCTTCGCTGGACCTGCACGAGGCCGCCGAACACCCGGCTGTTCAGCTGCAGAGGCAGGGGCTGGAAGAACCACCCGTAGCTCGCGTAGAGGCGGCTCCTGCCCTCGTCGGTCCAGTCGTAGACCACACCCAGACGCGGGGCGACGTTGTCCGCGATCAGCACCTGACGTTCACCGAAGATGTCACGCATGTCTTGGATCTCCCAGCGCACCCCCGCAGAGAGCACCAAGTTGGAGACCGGCGCCCAGCGGTCTTGAAGGTAGAGCCCGTAGTTGAGGGTCGAGAGCGACTCGTCGTAAGCAGCCACCCGCGCCCCGCGACCCAGTGGATCCGCCAGCGCCCTGAGCTCTCCTGTCTCGTGGCGCACGGTCCCGTAGCCGAAGCTGGTGCGGTTTCCGGGGTTGTCCGCGTCGACCACTATGAAACGGTTGTTGTTGACCCTCTGGCCCCGCTCGAAGCGGTAGCCGCCCGAGCCCTGGTCGAAGCAATATTCGCCTCCCGCGACCTCCCCCGCGTCGCAGCCATGACCGAGGAAGTCGTCTTCGTTCCGCCCGGAGTAGGCGTAGACGCTCTTGCGCTGCAACCACGAGGCTTCGCCGCCCCACTTCAAGCGGTGGTTGCCCGCCCGCGGTGTGTCGAAGAGAACCGTGAAGTTGAGCCCCCCTTGAACCCGGCGGGCCAGATCGCGCTCGTGCCGGCCCATGCCCCCCGAGACCCAGGTCCGCACGGGGCACGAGTCTCCGGGGATATCTCGGTTGTTGCAGGCCTCCTGAACCCCGCTGACGTCTGCACTGCGACCATCTCGGTCCAGATAACGGATGAGGTTTCGCCCGGTCGCGCTCTGTTCTTGGGTTGCGACCCGATCGCGCAGGGTCGGGTCGTCCAGGCGCCAGCCCATCTGCGAGCGACCCTGCCAGTAGCTCACCTGGGCGTCGATCTCCAGCCGATCATCGCTAACACGGCCGTGGTACCCGAGACCGACGAGGTTCTGGATCCCAAGATCGGTCCCGAATTTTCCGTTGACGATGCCGGTGGCGACCCGTGCCCCCCCACCGAGCGGGTCGGCGGAAGGATTGGTCCCAAACGACGAAGGATCGACGCTGAAGGGCAGGCGGTAGCTGGTCCGCGAGAACTTCGGGCCCCCGTTGACCGTCAACTCCAACCTGTGGCTGGGGCTGATCTGCCAGTCGATACCACCTATCCAACCGACCTGGACCCCTCCCATTTTGAAATTCTGCTCGGCGAATTTCTCGGTCGCAATAAAGTTTCCCCCATCCACACAGTCGTTGGTGCCGTTTTGATAGGGACAGCCCGAGTAGCCACCCGATCCGTCCCTATCGATACGGTGGTAGAACGACTGATTGAGGGTTTGACGGGCCCCCGAGACATTGAGGCCAAGGGTAAAAAACAGCCTGTCTTCGACCAGGGGCCCACTGACTACAAAGTAGCCGGCCGCCCCATATTCGGGGACCAAGGTCACCCGCAGGGCCTCATCCGTGTCGAGGATGAAGCGAGGCGCGGCCAGGCGTGGGGAGAAGCGCAGCCCCGCCGTGCCCGCGAAGCTGTTGGTCCCGGCGAGCCGGGTAGCCTGGAATTGACCGCCCGAGGCCCCTCCGTACTCGGCCTCGTAGCCGGCCTCGAGCACCCGCGCACTGGCGATGAACTCACTGATCAGCTGGGCTCCGACAGCCCCCATCGTCGGGTCGCTGGTATCGTGATCGTTGAGCATGTAGCGCTGCTCGAGATCACTGTTGCCCATCGTCGTGGACCGGCCCCCTGGGCCCTCCCTGGCGGTAGGCGAGAGCGAGATCAGCTTGTCGTAGACCCCATTGGAGACGCTCGATCCAGCCTGAACCTTTCCGAGCTCCGCGCCTGTGGTCTCCACACCTGTGCTCGAGGTCTGAGTGTCGACGGCGTTCCGCTCGACGATGAGCTCGACGACCCCGCTGGTCCTGCGCCCACTTGATGTCAGGGCGATGTTCGCCCTCGACTTCTGGCCGCGAACGACCTCGACGAGGCGAACCCCATCCGACTCACCGTAGAGCCCCTGAACGGTGTAGATGCCAGGGCGCAATCCATGGAGCTGATAGATGCCACGCCCATTGGTCAGGACATCGATCTCCTCGGCCATACATGTGCACTGAAGAACCACGAGCGCACCCTCGATGGCCTCGCCTTCTTCGGTGCTGACGACCCCGGAGATGGATCCTGTGCTGTTGGATGATGGAGTCGGGGGTGCCGCCCGGGCCCGGGCAGGCGTGAGCAAGACACAGATCCCTACGGCCACCAGCGAGGAGCTCGCCAGCAGGTGACACAATACGCTTCGTTTCAATGTGGGCTCTCGAAAGCCCCGAAGTACAGACCCCAGTTCGCTATGGGTTCAGGGGATCAACGACCCCCGCAGAGCCCACTTTCAGCGTGTGCCGCCCACTTTCAATCGACCAACAAAAAAAGAGCAGCGCCGAGGCGCTGCTCTTTTTGTAGGGAGTTCGAACTCAGAACCGAAGCTTGAGCTCGAACTGGGCCGAGAGCGGCTGTTGGAACGAGGTCTCGACTCCGTAGTTGCCCTGGGGTTGGACGATATTCCGACCGAAGAAGTTGTCGGCACCGCCGCCGGCAGCCCACACCTTGGCGTGCTTGAGGTCACCCAGATCGCCGCCGGCGATCGGGCGCGCAGCCTGGAAGGTGTAGACGTTATCGATACGCAGGATGGCCTTGGCGTTGGTGACGTTCAAGACACGTGCGTTGAACTCGATCTCGAGGTCCTTGGGCAGCGGGTAGGCGTAGCCGGCGCTGAGGTTCCACTGGTAGTTGGGCTGGACCCGTCCGCCACTCCCGCGGGGGAGCATGTAGACCAAGAAGCTTCCGCTGTAGGTCGAGTTCGGCGTGTCCGAGCGGACGTTGATCGGGAAGCCCGACTGGAAGCGGAAGCTGGTCCCGAGGGTGAGCCGACCGGCCTGCTTGAGGTCGAAGCTATAGAAGCCGTCGATCTTGGCGCGGTGCGGGATGTTGCTCGAGAGCGGGCCGTAGCTGTTCCGGACCAGCTCGGGGATGTCGTACTGGGTGCTCGCGCCGATGTTGATCGAGCCGTTGATGGGGTCGACGAAGCCGTCGTAGTTACCCACGAGCCGGCTGTAGGTGTAGCTGGCGAGCAAGAGCCAGTTTTTGGCGAAGCGCTTTTGAACCTGGAGGGTCCAGGCGTCGTAGTTGCGGGTCGGCTTCTCGAAGATCTCGTTGATCTGCGTGTAGGCGTCGGCGAGGAAGTTGCAGCGGTTGAGCTCGCGGGCGACCGGGTTGCGGTTGTCGTCGTCGGAGTCGAAACCCTCGTACTCGGCCTGGAGCGCGGCACAGGTGTCCCGTTGAGCTTGGATGTCCGACTCGCGGACGGCCACGCCGGGGTTGGCGATGATGAAGTTCTGACCGCCGTTGGTCGAGACGTCCTCGACCGCGCGACCGAGGTCCGTGTGCAGCCAACGGACGCCGATGACCAGATCCTCGATGACCTCTTGCTCGTAGCCGACCTGGAACTGCTGGTTGTAGTTGCCCTTGAGGTTCGGGACGATCCCACCCTCGGTCAGGCCGGAGGTCGAGGTGTTGTTGTCGACACACCACTCGGTGGGCTGACCGTTGTCGTCGACCCGAGGGTGAGAGACACCGTCGACCGTGGTGCTCTGGCCGAAGCAATCGCGCTGTTGGTAGCGACGCGAAACCTGGACGAGACCACCGAAGACCCGGCTGTTCAGCTGGAGCGGAAGCGGCTGATAGAACCAACCGTAGCTGGCGTAGAGCCGGCTCTTGCCCTCGTCGGTCCAGTCGTAGACCACGCCGAGGCGGGGGGCGACGTTGTCCCAGATCAGGATCTTCGAGTCACCGAAGATGTCCCGCATGTCCTGGATCTCCCAGCGGACACCTGCGGTGATGTAGAGGTTGGACAGGATGGCCCACTTGTCCTGCAGGAACACCCCGTAGTTGAGGGTCGAGAGGGTCTCGTCGTAGCCGTCAGTCCGGACACCGCGGCCCAGCGGATCGGCCAGCGCTCGGAGGTCACCCTGCTCACGACGGATGGTGCCGAAACCGCGAGAGAAGCGGTTGTCCGGGTTGTCCGTGTCGACCTGGATAAAACGGTGGTTGTTGACCCGAGTGGACCGGACGAAGCGGTACTCGTTGTTGGACGGGTTGTAGCAGTACTCGCCGCCGCCCTGCTCGCCAGCGTCACAGTTGTCCGTGAAGTCGGCGTCGTTCGAGCCCGAGTAGGTGTAGGTGCTGTGTCGTTGAAGCCACGACACGGTGCCGCCCCACTTCACCTGGTGAGAGCCCGCGCCCTCGAAGAAGTGGGTGAAGTTCAAGCGACCAGCGACACGGCGGTTGACGTCACGGTCGTACTCGCCGATGCCCCCCGAGACCCAAAATCGGGTTGGGCAAGCGATACCGGGCAAGTCGGCGCCGTTGCAGGCCGCGTCGACCCCTGGGACCCTGGAGACCGCGCCAGCGCGATCGAGGAACTCATAGAGGTTGCGCCCCTGTGAGTCCTGCTCCTGGGTGGCGACGATGTTCTTCAGGTTCGGGTCCTCGAGCCGCCAGGCGTCCTCGGACACGGACTGGAAGTAGGAGATTCCCGCATCGATCTCCATCTTGTCCTGGAGGATCCGCCCCTCGTAGTTGAGCGCGACGAGGGTCGTGTGCGCGACCGAGGTCCCGAAGTGGTCGTTGACCACACCAGTGGCGATGCGCGACGAGCCACCCAGCGGATCGGAGGAGGGGTTGGTACCGAAGGCGTTGGGGTCGAAGCTGAACGGCAGCCGGTAGGAGGTCCGCACGAAGGTCGGACCACCCTGAACCGTCAGGCCGAGCTTGTGCCGCGGGGTCACGGTCCAGTCGAGGCCGCCGATGTAGCCGAAGTTGAGGGCTCCCGTGTTGAAGTTCTGCTCGGTGAACTTCTCGGTCGCTATGTAGTTCCCGCCAGCGACGCAGTCGTTGGTGCCGTTCTCGTAGGGGCAGTCCTCGTAGCCGCCAGAGTCGTCGAGATCGACGCGGTGATAGAAGCTCTGGGTCAGCGTGAAGCGGGTGCCGCTGGGCGCGACGCCGATGGTGAAGAACAACTTGTCCTTCTTGATCGGACCGGAGACCACGGCGTAGGCCTGCGCGTTGTAGTCGCCGACTTGGGTGACACGCAGGGCTTCGTCGGTGGAGCTGATGAATCGGGGGGCGGCCAGGCGTGGGGCGAAGCGAACGCCCGCCTCACCGCGGAGGGTATTGCTACCAGCGACCCGTCGCGCCCGGATCTGGCCACCAGAGGCGCCGCCGAACTCGGCCTCGTAGCCCGATTCCTTGATCTCGACCTCTTGGACGAACTCCTGGATGAGCGTCGCGCCGACCGTTCCGAAGGCCGGGTTGGTGATGTCGGCGCCGTCGACCGTGTACTTCGACTCGGCGCCGGTGGTGCCGCCGAGGGAGATGCCGGCCGAGTCTCGAGTCGCCGTCGGGGCGAGGTCGACGACAGCCGTGAAGTCGCGGCTGGTGTTGCCGCCGACCGGGAGGCTCTTCGCATCCTCCATGCTCACGGTCATCGAACTCGCAGCATTGTTGGCGACCGGAGAGGACTCGACCACGATGATCGTGGTTTTGTCTTGCTCGGGGTTCAGGTTGAAGTTGGCCCTGAACTTGGCGCCACGTGGCAACTGGGTGATCTTGGAGACGTTGGCCTTACCGGCCAACACCTGGATCGTGTAGTTGCCCTGGGGCAGATCAGTGAACGAGTAGATGCCACGCGCGTTGGTCATCCGCTCTTGCTGGCCGGCGAGGCAAGCACACTGGAGCACGACGATGGCGTTCTCGATCGCCTCGCCGCTCTTGGAATTCTTGACGACACCACTGATCACACTTTTGTCCGAAGGCGGTGCAGCCTCGGACGTCGCTGGCGCAAGCAGCATCCCAAAGCCGGGGACGGCCACCAAAGACACGGAGATCAGGGACTTGAGCAAAGAACGCTTCACAGGAGAGGGCTCCTCGTAGGGGCGGTGCTGTGCATGTAGAGCATGCAGATAGGGTCCGCTGAGGCCTGCGGGTATAACACAAGCCTGCCGGGCTGTTTACCGGTTCTTGGTCTGAACACGGCTCGGTCGCGCCATCGTGGGTTGGACTTCGGTGCGACCACGGAAGGATCTGAGGGATCGGGACGGTTCGACGAACCACTGTCCCTTGGGTCTCGCGGGCAACGGGAGCTTCGAACGTGGCTTACACGCGCACGCCTGTCGGCCACAGGGCGATACATGGCGGTGTTTGGGCTGTTCCATGAGCGTGGCTGTCGTGCGACGAAGAGAGAGCGTTTCCCGGGTTGTGGACGAGACTGCGATACACCTGGCCAGTGTGCGAAGCGCTGCTCGCTGGCGACAGGTCACACGGCGGGCCACGTAGATCTCTGAACACGGGCAATCCACAGCCTCGCCATGGGCGGCGTTCAGAGCAGATTCCCGAGTGAGGTGGTGGACCCGGCACCAGGCCCGTCGACCGACAGCGTCATTCACGCATCCCGCGGTTCCGGACTCAGAAGCGGCCGGAGATGACGAGACCACGGGTGCCGCCGCCGAAGCTGGGGACGACGCTGATCTTGCGCTCCTCCCAGCTCTTGGTTCTCTTGTTGCCCTGAATGAAGAGCACCACGCCCGTGACCACGCCGATCACCCCGATGCCACCGAGGGTCAGGCCGAGACCGACAGCCAGGCCGTTCGCCTGCCGCCCGTTGTTGCGCAAAATATCGATCTCCGCCTCGACCAGCGTGCACTCATCGCGGTTGTCGTTGGTGCTGCAGTTGAGCGCAGTCCGCTCTTGGTACGCGTTGGAGAGCTCTTCCTCGAACTCTTGACCACGCAGACCCAAGACCACCCCACTGACCGCCCCACCGACCACGAAGGCCCCACCGACGCCCATGGAGATCGCCCCACCCAGGCGCAGCTTCTTGCCCGGGTCGGCGCCCAGGTCCAGAGGTGCCACGTGTGCGTCCCTGTCCCTGTCTGCCGCTGCGGCCGCCGCTACCTTTTCTTCGTGGGCGGTGAGTTTTTCCTCGATCTGAGAGATCAGCGACTCGGCCTCGTCGGCGTCGCCGAGCTCCGGGTTCTTTTGAATCTCGATCTGGTAGTTCTGGAACACGACCTTGGCCTTGCGCAGGTGCGCGATGTCCGGGTCGGTGTCGTACCAGCGCAGGTGCGAGAGGCCGATGTTGTAGAGGATGTCGGGGAGCGCCGAGAGCTCATAGGCATGTTCGAACGAATCGGCTGCGGCCTCGAACTCGCCCAGCCGATAGGCGCGCTCGCCATCTTTGTAGGCGGCCTGCGCCCCGCTCATGTCGACGTCGGCGGGCTGGATCAGGGGGTGGATCTCCAGCGAGAGCTGACCGGCGTACACCACACACGGCGCCAGACCAGTCATCACGCTGGCGGACAGAGCAAGGAAGCTTCCGAGGGCCTGGGTGCGCACGATCATGAGGAGTCTTCCCGCGACTCTAACATAGGGGGCCGGGCTTCTAGAGCGACGCCACTCAGAGATCGACGAGCTCGATAGAGGTCGAGGGGATCGACTCACCGAGAAAGACGGCCCCCACCCGAGCGAAGCGCTCTGGGGCGTCGGTCGCAAGGAAACGTGTGTCCCCGACCGAGCCCTGGGACGCCTGCAGCTCCACACTCGCCAAGGTCTGGGCGACGACCACAGCGCTGGCCTGCGCCGAATCGACCAGCGTCACGCTCGGCCCCGCGATCTGCTGGATCACCAGCCGCAACACAGGAAAGTGGGTACAGCCCAAGACGATCGTGTCGACCCGTCCGCGCAGTTGCGTATCCAGCTCTCGCTCGAGGTAGCGCCTGGCGACCGCCTCGGCGACCTCGCCCGCGATCCAGCCTTCCTCCGCCAAGGCCACGAACATCGGGCAGGCCAAGCCCTCGACCTGAAGCATCGGCTGGAGCAGCCCGATCGCCCGCTGATACGCGCCTCCAGCGATGGTCCCCTCCGTGCCCAAGACCAACACGACTCCCCCCTGGGTCGCCGCACAGGCGGCCTGGGCCCCGGGCGCGATCACACCGACCACAGGCAGGGGCGCGAACGCATCACGCAGCGCCGCCACGGCGACAGCCGAAGCGGTGTTGCAGGCGACCACCAACAGCTTGATGCCCCGTCGGACCAACAATCCAGCTGCCTGGAGTGCGTAGCGACGCACGGTCTCGGGGCTCTTGGCCCCATAGGGCAGGCGCGCCGTATCCCCGAGGTACAAAAACCGCTCCTCGGGCAAGCTGCGACGCAGCGCCTCGAGCACGGTCAGCCCGCCGACGCCGCTGTCGAACACGCCGATCGGGAGGTCGGACAGAGCCCCTCCCTGGCTCGGAGAGTCGACCACGAGATCCTAGACCCCGCGCAACAGGCTCTTGGCGATCACGATGCGCTGGACCTGCGAGGTGCCCTCGTAGATCTGGAGGAGCTTCGCGTCCCGGTAGAGCTTCTCCACCGGATACTCGCGGGTGTAGCCGTAGCCCCCGAACACCTGGACCGCGTCGGTCGCCGCTTTGACGGCCGCGTCGGCGCTGAAGCACTTGGCCAAAGAAGAGGTGACGCTGCGCTTGACCCCGTTGTCGACCTCCCAGGCCGCCTTCAGGTAGAGCATGCGCGAGGCCTCGTAGCCGATCGCCATGTCGGCGAGGATCATTTGGATCGCCTGGTGGTTGCCGATCGGCGTGCCGAAGGTCTTGCGCTCGAGCGAGTACTTGAGCGACTCCTCGAGGCAGCGGCGGATCAGCCCGGCCGCGCAGGCGCCGATCATGGGGCGCGACTTGTCGAACACCTCCATGGCCACATAAAAGCCCTTCCCGGGCTCACCCAAGATGTTCTCGTCGGGGATCTCGACGTCCTCGAAGAGCACGTCACAGGTGTCGGAGGAGCGCTGTCCGAGCTTCTTCTCCTTGTGCCCCACGCTGACCCCGGGGGTGTTGCGATCGACCACGAAGGCCGTCAACCCCTTGTGGCGCAGCGCCGGATCGATGGTCGCAAAGCCCGTGAAGCTGCTGGCGTGACCGGCGTTGGTGATCCAGCGCTTTCGACCGTTGAGCAGGTAGCCGCCCCCCTCTTTCTTGGTCAGCCGAGCCTTCATTCCGGCGACGTCGGAGCCGGCGTCGGGCTCCGAACAGGCGTAACTCATGAACTCGAAGTTCTCGGCCAGACGGCCGAGCCACTTGTGTTTTTGGGCCTCCGTGCCCGCGACCATCAGCGGCAGCGCGCCGAGGTGATTGCACATGATCGAGGTCCCGATGCCGGCGCAGCCAAAGGCCAGCTCCTCGGCGATCAGACAGCCCTCGACGGTCCCCAGACCGAGCCCCCCGTAGGCCTCGGGCAACTCGACGTTCATGAGCCCCAGCTCCCAGGCAGCCTCGAACACGGCCGTGGGGAACTTCTCCTGCTCGTCGAACTCACCGGCGACCGGGATGATCGACTCGGCGGTGAACTTGCGGGCGGTGTCGACGAGCTGCTGTTGCTCGTCACTGATGGTGGGGTTGAACATCAAGTGGCGCTTTCGAGTGTGGAGAGGACGGTTCCGGCGCCCAGCGTGGGTCGAGCGCGGGCAGTGATAGCCGCCCCTGCGCGACCTCGCAAGCGCGTCTCTAGGCCTCGTTTGGGGGCTCCACCGCCGACTCGTCGACGGGGGCGGGACTCGGCACCGAGACCTGTTCGCGGGCCCGGCGTCGGGCGTCGCGGGCAGCCCGTCGCTGATCCTTCTCTTCATCTTGCGAGCTGGCGAGCTCCGCCTTGCGAGCGCCGAGCACAAAACCGATCACGATCCCGAGCATCAGCATCCCGGGGATGTAGATGAAGTGGCCGAGGGTCACCGCCGCCTCACTTGCCGCGCTGGCGCAGGGCCTCGAGGTCCCGCGCTTGGGTGCTGCCGCGGCGCCACAAAATCACACCGTAGGTCGCGAACAAGGCCCAGATTATCCCGTAGGCCCAGACGATGTGGCTGTAGTCCGAGGCGACCTTGCTCTCGACCTCGGCCTCGTACTCGCGCTTGAGACGGACGGTCTGGCGATCCCGGCCCTCGACCTTCTTGGTCGGGCCCGCGTCTCCCTCTCGCCCGTCGCCCGCTTGGGTCCCGGGTTCGACAACCTGGCCGCCCTCGCCTCCTGAATCACCCGAATCGTAAAACTTCATCGTAAATCTCCCAATCTTCCAATCTCTCGAGCTCGATCCGACGTGGCCTCAAGCGGGCGCGGGGACCTCTTCGCTCTCGATCCAGGCCTCGTCCAGAGCCATGGCCAGGCGCGCCTGCTTGGCGCGGATCCATACCAGCGAGATGCTCAGCAACAGCAGGGCCAGCAGACAGACCCACAGCGTGTTCCACATGGTCTGGGGCAGGGAGCCCACGACCCCCGTCTGCGGGTGTGTGGTCTTCCAGATCTTCACGGCGTAGTAGATGATCGGAACGTTGATCGCCCCGAAGATCGCCAGCGCCGCGGCCAGCCGCTCCGAGCTCGCCGGTCCGAACTGGCGCACCAGCAGGTAGGCCACAAACACCATCCACAGCAGCGCTGTGGAGACCTGGCGGGCGTCTCCTGTCCAGGGCGTACCCCAGGTCGCATCTCCCCAGATCGGCCCGGTGATCAACACGCCGATCCCGGCGAGCACGCTCATCTCGGCCGCTGCGACCGAGAGAGCCTCGGCCCGCTCCGAGCGCCTGCGCAGCTGGACCCCCGCCGCGATCCCGCACACGACGGCGAACAGCATGGTGATCCACGCCAGCGGCACATGGAAATAGAAGATCTTTTGGGCTGTGCCCATCTCCGCCTCGATGGGTGTGTACAAGAACACCCGCGAGACGCAGTAGGGGAACAACAGCGCCGCGATCACGAGCATGGCGTAGGGCACGTACTTCATCACCTTGACTACCTTTCTTGCGAGCTTCCTGGGGATCCAGCGCCGACCTGGTCGCCGACTGTGGGCGTGTCAACGCGGAGCTCGGGCCTACGTTTCTGCCCTTCGGGTGCCTGGACGGCGGCGCCGATCAGGACCACTTCGAACAGCCAGCACCCGACCCCGACCAGCGCGAGATCGAGGGCCGCCATCTGGGCCAAGGTCGCCCAGAGCTCGCTGTGTCCCTCGAGCAAGCGCTGGGTGGCGACCAGCGCGAACAGCAAGACCGGCGTGCTCAAGGGGTAGAGGATCACGGAGAGCAGGACGTTCTTGCCGGAGCTCGTGGCTAGGCCGGCCGCGAACAGAGTTCCGATGGCGGCGTAGCCGAGGCAGCCCAGGACCATGAGCGTGACCATGGCGAGGGGGTCGGCGGAGAACATGTGGGCGCCCGGGAACAGGAGCCCCAAGCCGGGTACGAGCAGCGCAGAGCACAGCAGGAGCACCACCAAGGTCACGCTCAGCTTGGCCAGATAGATCGCCAGGCGATCGATGGGCGCGGCCAGCAGCGCGGCGAAGGTCGCGGCCTCGCGCTCGCGCTCGAACACACGGGTCAGGGTCAGGGCACCCACAAAGGCCACGCTGAGCCAGATCATCCCGGGGACAGCCTTGGACTGGACCTCGTCGTCGAGGCTGAAAAACGCGAGCGCGAACATCACCAGCACCACGAGGGTGAAGAAACCCGCCGTCAACACCAGCTCGAGTCGACGGGCCTCTTGCCGCAGATCGTTGCGGGCCAAGAGCCAGGTCTGTCGCAGCAGGCGCATCGACTGCCGAGAAGGTACGCTACGTGCGGCGCCCGGCCCAGGGGGACGATTTTCGTGTCGGCGAGCGCTTTCTCGCCTCGCCCTCCCGGCCCGAGCGCGGGTTTTGCACCCTCCCCCCCATCGAGCCGTGTCCGAACCTTCATCGAGCCCCTCGGGCCCTCCGAGCCCCTCGACGGGAGGCCAGGCTCCAGCCGCGTCGGTGGCCGCCCTGACTCTCCTCGCAGTGATCGGCCTGTGCCTGGGGGCGACCTCCCCCTACTTCGAAGCGTTCCTGAGCGACAACGAGCGGCCCCGCCTGCTCCAGGCCATGGCCGTGGTCGACGCCGGCGAGACCGCCATCGACGGCCCGTCTTCACGCGGGCTTCGACCCGGGGCCGACGTCAGCCGAGCCGATTTCGAGGGCGCGCGCTTGCACCCGAACAAGCCCCCGGGCGCGACCGTCCCGGCCGCCCTCGCCTACCTCGGTCTTCGGGCCACCGCCGGTGGCGATCCTATCCGTCTCGCCACCTTCGCGGCCTTGGCCCGCCTGTTCGGGAGCCTCGCCCCGACTCTGATCTTGCTGTTCGTATTTTGGCGCCGCTACCGGAGCCGGATCTCCGCTCCCACGCTCGCGGCCGCCGCCTCGATCTATGCCCTGGCGACTCCCGTGGCGACCTACGCGACCGTCCTCTACGGTCACCAGCTCACGGCTTGCCTGCTGTTTTGTGGGGTCTTGGCCCTGACGGGAAAAGTCGGAGAGCGCCCCTCCTCGGGCCTGAGCTTCGCCGGCGGCCTGTGCTGCGCGAGCGCGGTCACGGTCGAGTATGGAGCGGTGTTCGCCGGCCTCCCGATCGGCGTATTTTTGCTGCTGCGTGCGCGAGAACCCGGCGGGGTGGGTCGCTGTGTGGCGGCCTTGGGCGGGGCGCTGATCCCCATCGCCGCGCTCGCGGCCTACCACGCCCACGCCTTCGGGAGCCCGTGGACGACCTCGTACCACCACGTGCTCATCCAGGATTTCGCCGCCCAGCACGACCGCGGCCTCCTCGGTCTGCACCTCCCGACTGCGAAGAGCTTGCGCGAGGTGTGGATCTCGCCGTGGGGAGGGCTGTTGGTGTGGGCGCCGGTGACCATGCTGGCCTTCGGCGGCGCCGTGGTTGGAGCGACCTCCAGCGCGACTGGCGACGTCGACGCCCGCGCGGAGCTCGGCCTGCACCTCGCCATCTTCGGCGTGTGGCTGGTCGTCGTGCTCGGCCTGACCCAGACCGGGGGCTGGCGCGTGGGCCCGCGCTACCTGGTCGCCAGCTTCCCGTTTTTGTTGCTCGGCCTGTGCGCCGCCGTCGAGCGTATGAAAGCCCGCCCCTGGCTCACCGCCCTCATGGTCGCCCTCGCCCTCGGTCCGACCGTGCTCAACGGACTGGCGGCGAACCTCTTCCCCCACCTCATTCCAGAGGGCAACCCACTGCGAGATCAGCTGTGGCCGATCACCCAGGCGGGGCGTGAACCCTGGGGCATCCTCGGGCTGTGGCCGGTGGTCGTGCTCAGCGTGGTCACCGTATTCTCGACCTTGGCCATGAACCTGGCCGAGGGCACCGAGCTCCCCCGCAAGGCCGGGCTGGCCCTGCTCACAGGCACCCTCGGCGCCGCGCTCTACCTCGCGCTAGCGACCCTGCCGCGGTCGAGCTCCCGGGTCGAGTGGATCCGGTCGGCGATCACGACGATCTACGACAGCGCACCAGGGGGCAGCCGTCCGATGAAGCGCCTGCCCTTGATACCCAGCGGAGACTGAGTTCAGCCCAGCGCGGCGATCCGATCGCGGAAATCGAGCTCGCCGTCCTCTCCATCACGGGCCTCGCGGTACACCTGATCGTGGATGACCCCGGCCTGCAGCAACATCACCCGGTCGGCGACCTTGGCGACCACGTCGACATCGTGGCTCGAGAGCAAGACCGCGGCCCCCCGTTCGGCCTCGGCACGCAGCATGATGCCGAGCAGCGCCCGACCGCTCCGATCGAGGGCCGTGAACGGTTCATCCAAGATCAGCAGCTGGGGGCGCAGAGCCAGGGCTCGGGCGAGGGCGACCCGCTGGGCCATACCCCGCGAGAAGGTCTGGACAGGGCGATCGATGACCTCGGCCAGGCCCAGCTTTGTGAGCAGAACCTCGGGCGAGGGCGCGTCGCTGGGCCGCATCGAACCAGCGAGGTCGACGAAGAGCTCGATGTTCTCCCGGGCCGTCAACAGCGGGTAGAGCTGCGGGTTGTGGGCCAGCCACGCCAGGCGTGCGCGCTGCTCCAGCCCGACCTCGTCGCAGCGCTCCCCCGCGAACAGACGGGCCCCCGAGTCGGGCTGGCGCAGGCCGACCATGATCGAGAACAGAGTGGTCTTACCGGCACCGTTGGCCCCAACCAGACCCACGACCTCCCCCGCCCGGACCTCGAATCCGACCCCCCGCAACACCGCCTTGCGACCGAAGCGGCAGCGGATGTCTCGGAGCTCGAGGGGTAAAATGCCGGCGCTCACACGCCGCTCGCAGGGGGCTCTGGGGCGGCCGGCGGCTCGCTCGGGTTCGGGTTCGGGTTCGGGTCTGGGTCTGGGTCGAGGGCCTCGAGCTGGCGGTAGATCCCATCCAGCGCACGCAGTAGACGAGCCCGAACTCGGCCTTCACCTTCGCCAGGCCCCGTGGTCTCGGCCTGAACCTCCCCGCGAGTATCGAGGGCGAGCAGCTCGGCCATGAGCGTGTCCCGACGTTGAAGCAGGGCATCGCGGGTGCTGATCTTGGGCCGAAGCACAAAGCCCATCCCCACCAGCACACCGGTCAGGCCCACGAGCACCCACGCGGTCGTCGGCCACACCCGGCTGCGCACCGGCAGCTCTTCCACCAACAGCGAGATGCTGGACCCACCCCAGCTGTCGAAGGGGCAGCTGTAGCCGGAGGCCGCCAGACGATCGCAGACCCCAGTCTGAAACCGGCCATGACCGAGCTTGTAGAGCTCGAGCGGACCCCCGTCGCGGGCGGCGTGCGGGTTGAGATCGGGGGCCCCCGCGACACCCTTGGTGACCTCGAGTTCGGCCGGCACGGTGACGATGGAGGAGCCCTCGACCAAGGGGAAAGGAGCGCTCCAATCCAGATCGAGGCTTCCATCGTGGTCGAGGCCGACCGCGAAGCTCAGGCGCAGCTCTACGCCGGGCTCGAGCGGACCGGTGAGGTCGACCCAGGGCGCCTCCCCGTCGTTGAAGATCTGGCCCTCCGACTCGGGCAAGACGTGCATGGACCGGGTCCCTGGCGGGCCGTAGAGACGCATGCCATCGGGCGGCCAAAATGCCTTCTCCCCCTCGACGAACACCGCGTACATGAAGGTCACCGCCGCAAAGTCGTTCTCCCGCGGGACCACATCGATCTGCAGGGCGCTGCGGACTTGGGTCCGGTCGGTGGTGACCTCGAACACGCGCATCACGACGATGGCCCCTGCCTCCTCGGGCATGGCGAACATGGTGCTGCGGTAGGGCGCGCCATCGTAGGCCACATGGACCTGAGCCAGGGAGTCGTCTCCTACGGGCAGGTCGTCGAGGATCACCTCACCGACGGCGTCGGTGGTCCCGCGCCGGAATTCCCCGCCCCCCGCGGCCTGGCTGCTCTGCACAGAGACGACCTGACCAGCGACCGGCCGATCTCGGGCGTCGACCAGGAGCACCCGGACCTGCCCTCGACTCAGCTGCTTGTCGACACGGGGTCCCGGCAGCTGCATGCGCGTGGGGGTCGAAGTCGAGCGGGGCTGTCCCCCACCCTGAGCGCCGGGCGCTGGTGTCGGCGTCCCACGGGTCAAGATCACCGCGTAGGCCGTCTCTCCCAGCGGAAAGCTCTCGGACCGGGTCGGCACACCGTCATCCTCGATCACGGCCTCGACCATGATCGTCGCGCCCTCGGGCAGGGTCTCGTCCAGGTCCTCGAACATGGCCCGGCCATCGGCGTCCGTGACCATCTTCAGCAAGGTCGGCTCCGCCCCCTCCTCGGCCGCCGGGTCGCGGATCGTCAGGGTCACCTCGATATCCGCGATCGGGCCTTGGGGCGTCGCAGGATCGGCCTCGGGCCCCGTCGCCTTGGGTGAAAGATCGAGCACACCGACGATCAGCGTGCCGCGGGGTCGACCGGCGAGCGGGAACGGTTTGCCGGGCATGGGCACCGCGCCCTGGCCACCGTGGGGATCGGCCTGACCGGTCCCAGCCCCTGCCCCTGAGTTGCCGGCAGCGCTGCCGCTGGCGCTTCCACCGACCAAGAGCAGGGCCACGCCCGAATACCGGCCGAGCACAAAAGTCTGTGACTCGAGGGCCCGACCGCCGACCGTGGCGCGGGCCGTGACCTGGTAGCCGATCAAGTTCTCCAGGTCCGAGAAGGTCGCCCGCCCCTTCTCCACGCTGAGCTGTGAGCGAGTCTCGAGCTCGCCCTTGGGTCCGACCAGCTCGAGCTCGACCTTCGTGCCGACCGCCGGGTTGGCGAAGCTGCCGTGGAGGCAGCGGACCGTGACCGTGCCTACCTCCAAGTTCGGGTCGGGACGCGGGACACCGGACATCTCCGAGGGGTCCGGCATGCCTGGGGGAGCCGCCGACGCAGGGGCGCCGGCCAGGGCCAGCGCGACCCCCATACCCACCCCGATACACCGAAGTCCCCAGTACCGATGACCCTCGAGATCCTTCGATGCGCTCACGAGCGGGGCTCCTGTGGAACGGGTGCCCGGGCGCCCTCGATATGCTCGAGCAGCAGAGGGTGCACGGCATCGCTGCCGTCCAGCTCGCGCATGACCTGGATCGCCCGCAGCTTGTAGCGCTCGCTGACGGCCTTGAAGTCGGCGTCCGAGAGCTTGCCCATTCCGTGGTCGAACTCCAGCTCCTTGATCGCCCGCAGCACCCGGCGCTTCTCCTCGCGCAGCTCCGAGAGCGAGCTCCCGCTCGTGTCGTGCTCGCCCAACAACGTGTCCGTAGCCGGACGAGCGAGTGCGGCGACCATGCCCCACAGCGCCCTCAAGGCCCAGATCAGCGCAACACAAGACAGGGCGAGGGCCAAGGTCGGAGCGTCCAACTCGACCCCCACGGCGACCCGCAAGCCCACGATCACGGCCCCCGCGATGAGCAGGGTGAGCCCCAAAAAGATCCACACGGAGATCGGACCGGCCGACCCGGACTTCCTGGGTTTCTCAGATTTTCCGGGTTTCCCGGATTTCCCGTTGTCGGCCGTTCCTCGACCGCGGGTCTCAGCCTTCATCGATCGCCCCATTCTTGCGGCGTGTGCCGATGCAGATCACCCCGCCGAGAAGCATGATGATCGTGCCGATCCAGACCCAGTTGACCAGGGGGTTCACGAACAGGCGCAGCTGGGTCTCGCCCGTGGTCATGTCGACGGTCTGCATGGACACGTAGACGTCCTCACCCACGCTCATGTAGCGCGCGACCTCGGTGGTCGGCTGCTCGGGAAGTTGGAAGTACCACCAGCGCGCGGGGTGCAGCGTGTCGAGGACCTTTCCGTCACGCATGACCTCGAGCTCGGCCGTGATCATCTGTTTTTGCCAGTCTTCACTCGCGGTCAGGCCGACGTGCCGGACCTCGTAGTCGCCCAGCTCGATGATCTCGCCCGGAAAGGCGTTGAGTTTGCGATCGATGCCCGAGGACTTGCCCGCGAAGCCGAAGAACATCAGGACCACACCCAAATGGACGATGTAGCCGCCGTAGCGGCGCCGGGCCCTGACCAACAAGTTGATCGCCGCGTCGATGACCCGAAGTTTGCTGTTGTTGCGCTTGGCCAACGCGATGCCACGGGCAAACTCCTGCACGATCGTCGCAATCGTGAACGCACACAGCCCAAAGCAGGCCAGCGCCCAGACGTGGTCGAACCAGGCCGCACCGAGCTCCGCGGCAGTCGGCGCAACCCCACCGAGGACCGAGCGCAGGCGCCCAGCTTGGAGGATCATGGCCACCACGGTGCCCATGGACCCGACCACGAGCGGGATCAAAAACTGCCGCTGCAGACTCTCGCTGGAGGTCCGTCGCCACGCGAGCAGCGGCCCGACCCCCATGAGCAAGAGCAAGGCCAGCCCCGCCGGTGCCATGTAGTGGTTGTAGTGGCTCTCGCGGATGGTGATTCGGTCGTCGAGGATCCATTCGCTCAAGGTCGGCCAGATGGTCGAGCCGAGCACGAAGAAGGCCATCCCGAGCAGCACCCAGTTGTTGAGCAGGAACGCGAACTCGCGGCTGAGCGGACTCTCGAGCTCTGCCCGAGCCCGCAGCAGGGGCCAGCGCCAGATCAGCGCGCCGAAACTGGCGACCAGAATGACCACCAAAAAGATGCCGAAGATCCACGCCAGCTGCGGGTCCTTGCCAAAGGCGTGCACGCTCTGGACCACTCCCGAGCGGGTCAGGAAGGTGCCCATGATGCTCAGCCAGAAGCTGAAGATCACCAGGGTCAGGTTCCAGCGCTTGAGCATGCCCCGGCGCTCTTGGATCATCATGGAATGCAGGAACGCCGTGGTCGTGAACCATGGGATCAACCCTGCGTTCTCGACCGGGTCCCAGGCCCAGTATCCGCCCCAGCCGAGCTCCTCGTAGGCCCACAGCCCACCCAAGGCCAGGCCGAAGGCCAGGAAAGCCCACGAGAACAGGGTCCAACGCCGAACGCTGCGCTGCCAGGCCGAGTCGACCGATCCGGTGATCAGCGCGGCCATGCCGAAGGCATAGGGCACCGCGAGCGACACGTAGCCGAGGTAGAGACTCGGCGGGTGGATGATCATGTAGGCGTTTTGCAGGAGCGGGTTGAGACCGCGCGGTGACGCGGCGACCTCGGGCTCGAGCAAAAACGGCTCAAAGGGGTTCTTGACGAAGATCAGCAGCGCGACGAAGAACAAGTTGATGGCGACCAAGATCCACACCACGTGGGGGATCAGGTCTTCATGGCGGCGCCGATTCGAGCGCACGGCGATGGCCGTGAACACGCTCAGCAGCAGCACCCAAAACAAGAGCGAGCCGTCCAGACCACCCCAAAACGCGGTGATCTTGTAGAACAGCGGCATCGCCGAGTCGCTGGTGTGGTGGACGTACTGAATGGAGAAGTCGTCCGCCAAAAAGGCATAGATGATCAGCGAGGACGCAAAGGTCGCCAGCGCGGCGATGCCGTAGACGCCCTGCACAGAAGCCTCGACCAGGCGCGCCGACTTGCGTCGTGCCCCCAAGATCGCCATGGCGATGGTCGCCAGACACGTGGCGAAGAGGACCAGCTGGGTGATCGTTCCGAGGGTAGCTACGCTCATGACAGTAAGATCTTCTTGTTCGTAGAGAGCTGATCGCCAGGGCCGACGACCGACTCACTCAGGTCTTGGTGGGGACGCCGGGCTCTTCCTCGTACTTCGAGGGGCACTTGGCGGTCATCTCGCTGGTCCGCATAGTCATCTCGTCCTCGTCCAGGCGCCCGGTCAACACGACCTCCCCGCCCTCGGCGAAGGTGTCGGGGAGCAGGTCGTCGTAGACGATCTTCAGGCGCTTGCCCTTGAACTCGATCACAAAGTAGTAGTCGCCGTTGTCGGCTTGGCGCAGTGAATCCTCGACCACGTTGCCGTGGACCTTGAACTCCCGGCCCACGTAGTCGCCGGGACTCTCGACCACCACGTCTGCGTAGACGTACTCGAGCACACCCTCGTCTGGAGAGGAAAAGACCAAGAAGGCGACCGCCGCCGCGACCATGCCGCCGATCGCAATTTGAGTTCCCGTAGTCAGTGCCATCGTTGTTCCCGTTCTCTAGCGACGTTCAGCCGCCGATGCTGATCATGGCCCTTTCTGGACCACCTTGCCCATCGACTTCAAAATCGTGGGTGTCGCGCTTGCGGCCGAGCGCGGCGGCGACGACGGCGGCGAGCTGCCCCGGATTGCCCCCCCGCAACACCGCGCGGAGGTCCCCGGCCTCGTCCCGCGCCAGGCAGGCGTGGAGCTGACCGGTCGCCGACACCCGCAGACGGTTGCAGCTGTCACAAAAATTCTCGGTCATCGCAGCGATGGTGCCGAAGCGCGACCCGGATCGCGGACCCCCGACCAGACGCCAGTAGTGCGCGGGGCCCACAGCTCCCCCAGGCCGTCCCTCGGCCGCGATCTCTCGAGCCCCAAAGTGCGCCTGGATCCGCGCCCGGATAGCCGCCGCGGGCATGAGCTCCCCGGGCACAAACAAGCGACCGCCGGCCATAGGCATGAGTTCGATGAAGCGCGGCGTGGCCCCCTGGGCCCAGGCGAACGCACACAGCTCTCCGAGCTCGCCGTCGTTGAAGCCCTGGATCGCTACCGTGTTGAGTTTGAGCGAGAGCCCAGCCCGCCCCGCAGCCACGACCCCAGCGCGGACCTCGTCCAGCCGATCCCGCCGGGTGATCGCCGCGAATCGCTCGGGTACGAGACTGTCGATGCTGATGGTCAAGCCCCGCAGGCCCGCCCGAGCGAGCGGCTCGGCGAGCGTGACGAGGCGCTCGCCGTTGGTGGTCATCACGACCTCGACGGGGGCACCGGCGCACGATGAATCCCCACCCACCCGCAGCGCGGCGAGCTGTTCCACGAGCCAGGGCAAATCGCGGCGCAGGGTCGGCTCCCCACCGGTGAGGCGGATGCGCTCCACTCCCCAGGCAGCGAACGCCGAGGCCAAGTGTACGACCTCCTCCAGGCTCAGGATCTCGGTCCGCCGCACGTGCTCGATGCCCTCCGAGGGCATGCAGTAGGTGCAGCGCATGGTGCAGCGATCGGTGAGCGAGATCCGGAGATAGCGGACCCGCCGTCGGGTCCGGTCGACGAGCGAGAACCCGGCCTCTGGTACCGGGGTGACCCCGGCCTCGGACTCAGCAGGGACAGCGCGCCGCAGCTGAACCAACTTCATGCGCTGGCCTCACTTCCCCAGAGCCGGAGCGCGACCCCAGTTCGAGCCGAGTCGGATCGACCCGAGCGGGCTCGGCTCAAGGCGGCCATGTGCTGAGGAATTCGCCACATGAAGGGGTCCAGCTTGCCACAGTCTCACGACACCCGCATCCGCCCAGAGGCGCTTCGATGTGCCGCAGTTGGCCCCGAGTGAACGCCCCTGCCCCTCGGCTGTTGCAGCCGGGGTCATCTCAATTACGAAAGCCCGACCGCCAGGGCCGGGCTCTCGAGTCGGCTCGCTGGAGCCGGCTCAGTGTCCGCCGCTGTGAGCGGCCGCCGCCGGGGCTGCCGGGGCCGCCGGGGCCTGAGCACGGGCGGCCGCCTCGGCCGCAGCGAGGTCACGGTCGGCCTGTTGGGCGCTGTCGTCCACGTCGCGCTTGTAGCCGATCCCCGACTCCTCGTTCAGGTCACCGCTGGTCTTCATGTCGAAGAGCACGAAGGTGAAGAAGATGCTGATGAACATCACCGTGCACATGAACAGGAACGAGTAGAAGCGATCCTCATACTTCAGGTGCATGAAGAAACCGACCACCAGCGCTCCTTTGATGGTCGCTACGACCATGGCCACCGGGAGACTCGCCGGACCGAGGCCCGCGAACGAGACCGCGTAGGTCAGGATGGTCAGAAAGAGCAGGGCCCCGAACACCACACTGAACTCCCAGATCGGGCTCACATGGTGGTGGTTCTCGTGCGGGTGATCGACGGGGACGCCGTTTAGATAAACCTTGGACTCGGACTCGGACATGACGGCCTCACTTCACCAAGTACAGAAGGGGGAAGAGGAAGATCCAGACGAGGTCGACGATGTGCCAGTAGATACCGACGTTCTCGACCGCGACGTAGTTCTCCGAGCTGAACTCACCGCGCCGGGCCCGGATCAAGATCCAGGTCAGCACACCGATGCCCACGATCACGTGGACCCCGTGCAGACCCGTCATGGTGAAGTACAGGCCGTAAAACACCCGCGAGTACTTGGGCAGGACGTAGCCGTGCTCGGCAGCCGCGAACCAGTTGCCGGGCAGCAGTCCGTGGTCGATCTTGGCGGTGTACTCGAAGTACTTGACCACCATGAAGATGCCTGCGCAGACGATCGTGATGATCAAGTTGCGCTGGAGCGCCTTTTGATTGTTGGTCTGTGCTGCCCTGACCCCGAGCGCCATCGTGAACGAAGAGGTCAGCAAGACGATGGTGTTGGCACCACCTGCGGTCTTGTTGAGCTCCTCCGATGCGACCAGGATCATCTCCGGGTACATGGTGCGGAGGATGAAGTAGGCCAGGAACAAGCCGCTGAACATCAGCAGCTCGGTACTGGCGAACAGCCACATCCCCAGCTTGGCCGCGCTCATCTGCTGGCCAACGGTGTCGAAGTGATCGGCGAGGAACCAGGGGCGTTCCTCTGTCTCGTGCTTGCTGCTCATGGGATTGCTCTCCAGAGTTCGCGCGGTCTGTGATCGCTGTCCAGGCCCCTAGAGGGCGCCCGACTTGTCGATCTCCGGGAAGTCGTAGGGGCTTCCGGTGACGTGAGGGGTCTCGTGGAAGTTGTGCTCGATGGGCGGACTCGCCGTCTGCCACTCGAGCGAGACTGCGTTCCAGGGGTTGGGCCCCGCCCGCTCCCCGCTCTTGATGGCCTTCACCAGTGTGAACAACACGGTGAAGAACCCGAGGGCCAGGATCCAGGACCCGATCGTCGAGACCTGGTGAAGGAACTCGTACTCGGGCAGGTAGGCGTAGTAGCGCCGCGGCATGCCTTGGTGACCCAGGAAGAACTGGGTCAAGAAGGTCAAGTTGAAGCCGACGAACACCAACACCGCCGAGATCTTGCCCAGGGTCTCGTCGTACATGCGGCCGAACATCTTGGGCCACCAGTGGAAGAGACCACCGAGGAAGGCGACGACCGTGCCGCCGACCATCACGTAGTGGAAGTGGGCGACCACGAAGTAGGTGTCGTGGAGGTGGACATCGACCGACAAGGTGCCGAGGTAGACGCCCGTCAACCCACCAATGGTGAAAGTCCACAGGAACACGAGCGCGTACCACATCGGTGTGGTGAAGCGGATCGAGCCCCCGTAGAGCGTCGCCACCCATGAGAAGACCTTGATCGCCGTAGGCACCGCGACCGCGAAGGTCAAGAACGAGAACACGATTCCGGCGAGCTCGGACTGACCCGACACGAACATGTGGTGACCCCACACGACGAAGGAGATGACCGCGATCGCCACCGAGGACATGGCGATGGCCCGGTAGCCGAAGATGTGCTTGCGGCTGTGAACGGTGATCACTTCAGAGATGATGCCGAAGCCCGGCAAGATCATGATGTAGACGGCCGGGTGGCTGTAGAACCAGAAGAAGTGCTGGTACAGCACCGGGTCCCCGCCCATCGCCGGGTCGAAAATACCGATGCTCAAGGTCCGCTCGATGACGAGCAGGAACAAGGTGATGGCCAGGACCGGCGTCGCCATGACCTGAATCAGGGCGGTGGCGTAGAGGGCCCACACCATCAACGGCATGCGGTTCCAGGTCATGCCCGGGGCCCGCATCTTGTGGACCGTGACCACGAAGTTGAGGCCGGTGAGGATCGAGGAGAACCCGGCCACAAAAGCGCCCAGGGTCGCCATGATCACGGCCGTGCCCGTGGTCTTGGAGTAGGGGGTGTAGAAGGTCCACCCAGTGTCCAAAGACCCGAGCACCAGGGTCAAGACCAACAAGATCGCTGCGATGCAGTAGATGTAGAAGCTCAACAAGTTGAGCTTCGGGAAGGCCACGTCCTTGGCCCCCAACATCAGCGGCAGCACGAAGTTCCCCAACGCCGCCGGGACCGACGGGATGATGAACAGGAACACCATGATGGCGCCGTGCAGGGTGAACACCTTGTTGTAGGTCGCCGCGGACATGAAGTCCTGAGCGGGCGTGAACAACTCGGTGCGCAAGGCGATCGCCAGCAGACCGGCGACCAGGAAGAAGAACAGCGTCGCCACCAGGTACATCAGGCCGATGCGCTTGTGGTCGACGGTGACCAGCCAGGACATCAGTCCCTTCTGGGCCGTCAGATAGCTGCTCTCTTCACCTTGATCGTGGTCGTCTGCGGTCGCCTTCGCGTCCGCCTCCGACTTGGTCTCAGGCTTGGTGGTCGACGTCTCGGAGGCCGTGTCTTCGGCCTTCTCGTCGGTTGTTTTGCTGTCGTCAGACATGCTCTTCTCCGACTCGTTACTTGAGCGACTTGATGTACGCGAGCAGCGCGTTCATCTGTTGGTCGTTGATCTGTCCGGCAAAGGTCGGCATCTGCGGCGTGAAGCCTGAGACGATCTTCGCGTTGGGTTCGAGGATGGACTCGCGGAGGTAGTTTTCGTCCACGGTCAGCGATGAGCCGTCCGTGAAGCTCTCGGTCTTGCCGAAGAGTCCGCCAAAGGCGGGGCCGACCTTCGCCGTGGTGTCCGTGTTGTGACAAGAGTTGCAGGCGAAGGACTTGAAGACCTTCGCACCGAATTGCTCGGCGCTCTCACCCTCGCCCTGCTCGAGGGTGGTCGCGGCCAAGACCGCGGCCTCGTAGTCCTCGGGCGGGACGACCTTGACCACCGCCAGCATCGAGGAGTGCTCGTCGCCGCAGTACTCCGTACAGAAGATGGGGAAGGTCCCGAGCTCGATCGCCTCGAACCAGAGGTTGGTGTAGCGGCCGGGGACGACGTCCTTCTTGACCCGAAAGGCGGGGATGTAGAACGAGTGGATGACGTCGTTGGAGGTCATCGTCAGCCGCACGGCCTGGCCCAAGGGCACGATCAGTAGCGGTGCGATCTCGCCGTCTTCGACCTCGACCGTCGAAGCGACCGGGCGTCCCGGGTACTCGATGGTCCAGTACCACTTCTGAGCCGTGATCCGGATGTCGATCGCGTCGGCTGGCGGTGTGCTCATGCGGACGAAGTCGATCTCGCCCCAGATGAAGAACCCAAACAGGAGCACCGCAGGGATCGCGCTCCAGATGAACTCGAGCTTACCGTTGTGGGTCAGCGGCGAGGTCCTGTCGTCGTCCGAACGGCGCTTGTACTTCACCATGAAGTACACCATCGCGCCGATCACGCCGGCAAAGGCGATGAGCGAGACGACCGTCAACGCGACGTACAGGTTGTCGAGGGACGCCGCATGGTTGCTGGCGGTCGGAAGGAGCTCCCAGGGGGAGTCCGACATCGGGGGTGTTCCGAGCTTATCGGGCGGGATGAATGTGGCGATCACGCTCGTGCCTCCAGTTCATGGTTTCGCCGACGACGCTCGCGCCGCCAGACCATGCCTAGTGGAATGCCAACAATGAGGATCATGAAAAAACCGCCGAGGCGCATGATCCCCATCGCAAAAGGTCCGTACTTCCCCAACGTGGCGTCGTAGTGGAAGCAAGAAAGGATGAATTTGTCGACCGGGCTGCCGACCCGCCCCTCGGCGGCCTCCATGAGCGCGAACTTGATGTCGGTCGCGTTGTATTCGAGGCCATAGAGGTAGCGGGCAACCTTGCCCTTGGGTGAGATGAACATCAGCGCCGCCGGGTGGGCGTACTGATCTTGCTCGGCGTCGTAGGCGTAGCCAATACCGAGCTGGGCAGCGAGCATGCGCACTTGCAGGGCATCGCTGGTGAGGAAGCTCCAACCGATATCGTCGCCTTTGCCGAGCGCGTCGAGGTGCGCCTTGCGCTTGGCGGCCGCAACCTCGGTGCCCTCGCGAGGATCGATGCTGATGGTGACGACCTGGTATTCGTCGCCCGGCACCCAGTCGAAGCGCTCCAGCGCGCGGGTCAGGCCGTTGAGCTGGAGGCTGCACAAGGTGGCGCAGCGGTAGTAGTTGAGGGTGATGAGCACCGGGTGCTCACCGTCGAAGTAGTCACCGAGGTGGACCTGGTCACCGTTGTGGTCGGTGAACTCCAGGTCCAGGTCCAGGTACCCGCCGAGCATCTCGTCGACGGCGACCTCTTTGGCCTCGGGAGAGAGCACCTCGTTGCTGACCGCGTTGAGGCGCGACCCGGTGCCCCGAGGGCCCTGCGCATGCGCGTCCGGAGCGAAGGTCGTGAGACCTCCGATCAGGGCGAGCGTGGCGAGTAGGCGTTTGGCAAACATGGTGAAGCTCGAGTCTGGGTTACTCGGGTTTTTCAGCCTTCGCGTCGTCGGCCTTCTCGGCCTTCGCGTCGTCCGGCGTCTCGGCCTTCGCGTCGTCGGCCTCCTCGGCCTCCGGCTCGGGCGCCTTCTCGATCTCGCCCACGGGCTCCTCATGAGTCGCGGGCGCGGCCACGGCAGCAGGTGTCGCTGCCATGTCGGGGTTGACCCACCCCGGGTAGACGGGCGCAGCTTTGAGCATCGAGAGATCGGCTTTGACCGCAGCCACGGTCTTGGGCAGCTCAGCGAGCTCCTCGCTCATGTGGGCCTGGTACTCCCTGAGTCGGTAGGAGCCGTCGGCAGCGTGCTTCTCCTGGAGTTCGGCGCGCTGGCTGTAGAACCACTGCACCACTCCTATCGAGAGGAGCAGGGCGAGCCCGCCCAAGCTGAGCAGCAGCTTGAAGAGCATGCCCGTGTTGATGGCCTCGAGCTCGTGGCCGCCGGGATCGTGATGTCCGTGGTCAGACGACATATCTGCTCCTAGAAGTTCTCGTGGTTGAGCGACTCTTCGAGTCGCGGGTCTTTCACCGGCACGAGCTTCGCGGTTTTGAGAGACCAGCCGAACAGCGCCAGGAACAGGCCGAAGAAGCCAATCAAGAACCCGACGTCGGGCGCCGTGATGTTGACGTGGTGGTGGAAGTGCTCAGCGAGCTCGATGGCCCCCGCGGTCTCCGAGCGGTGCGCTGCATGGTGCGCAAAGGGCGGTTGAACCAGCCAGAAGATGTCGACGAACTCCATGGCCACGATCCAAAACGCCATGCCCACCAAGTAGTTGGGGTTGCGCTTCCAGTCCCGACGCAGGAGCAGGAAGAACGGGATGACGAAGCGACCGAAGATCAGCAGGAGACTGAGGCTGAGCCACTGCCCGTTGGCCCGGTACATGAAGAAACCGGTCTCCTCGGGGATGTTCGCGTACCAGATCAAGAAGTACTGGCTGAACCCGATGTAGGCCCAAAACACGGTGAACCCGAACATGAACTTGCCCAGGTCGTGATAGTGCTCCGGCGTGACGACCCCCTGCAGCATGCCGCCGCGCTGGAGGAAGAACACGATGATGACCAAAAATGCGTGGAAGCTCAGCGCGATGCCGGCGAAGTAGTAGACCCCGTACATGGTCGAGAACCAGTGCGGGTCCAGCGACATCATGAAGTCGAAAGCGCCGAAGGTCATCGACAGGGCGAACACGATCAGCCCGATCGGCGCCAGGAAGCGCATCTTGAGGCTGAGGGCCTCGGCCTCTTCTTCGGTCTTGGCGGAGTCCTGGTCTCGGGACCACTTCCAAAACGCGATGCTGAGCCCCGCCCATGCGACCAAGTAGATCGCAAAGCGAGCCTTGAAGGCGCTGGCGTTGAGGTAGCTGATCTTGGCGCTGAGCACCGGATCGTGGATCACGTGCTCTGGCGCGAGCCACTCGAACACATGGTGACCGCCACTTCCGAACAGCAGTGGGATGGCTCCCAGCGCCACGAAAGGCAGGGTGAACATGGCGTTCTCCGCCAGGCGACGGACGACGATCGACCAGTTCGCGCGGACCAGGTGCTGGATGACCGTGAAGATCAACCCGCCCAGCCCAAATGAGAGCGCGAACATGAAACCGTTGAGGTAGCCGGTCCACAGCTTGGCGGACCACAGAGCCTCGTCGTCGGCGAAGGCTCCGGCGGGGGCGGGCCCCAGGAAACCAATCGCGAATCCAAGCACACCGAGCACGAGCCCGATGATCCAGACCTTGGCCCACAGGGAGCTCGCATCGACGGTGATCTGTTTGTCGGTGAGGTCGGAGACCTTCTTGTGATGGGCACTCATTTTGGACCTCCCTCGGGTGCGGGTGCGACGGGGTCAGCCGCGGCCGTAGCGACGGGCTCGACCTTGTCCCAACCCTGGGTGCGACCGTGGACCTGAAGCGTGCGGACCCACGCGGCGATCGCCCAGCGGTCTTCCACGGGAATCTGTGCGGCGTAGGGCAACATGGTGCCCTTGCCGTTCTTGATCACCTCGTAAAAATACCCCAGGGGCACCGGCTGGAGCGCCGACTTGTGTAAGTCGGCGGGCGGGACCTTGAAACCCCCACCGCGCAGCGTGGCGGGGCCATGGCCCCGGCCGCTCTGGTCGTGACAGGGCGCGCAGTAGATGTTGAAGCGCTCCTCGCCACGATCGATGAGTTCGGCGCTGAGCTCGATCTGCTTGGGCAGCGTGTCGACCAGGAGCCCGTCGAAACCGCGGCCCTCATGGAGATGCCGATCGGTCTTGAGCTGACCGCGGGCGACCGTGCCCTCCACCGGAAGCCTGCTGGAGCGGTGGTCCGCGTAGAAGTCGCTGCGCTCTTGAGCCTCGAACCTCGGCTGGAAGTCCATGTTCCAGATGATGTGGACGGGCGGGGCCTCCGAACGGTTGCCCCGACATCCGCTCAGACCGGCGGTCAACGCCAGTCCGGCGAGGCCCATGCTCAAGGTGCGCAGAAGATGCTTTTGGTGCTTGGGCGTCGCCATCAGTCGTCGACCTCCTCGACCGCATCGGACCCGGTCTCCTCGAGGAGCTTGCGGGTCTTTTCGAGGTCGTATTTGGGGTCGCTGGCCTCGATCGCAATGAAGAAGCGATCGTCGGTCGCACGCGCGAAGCGGGCGATGTTGAACAGCGGGTGATAGAGCTGGGGCAGTTTGTTGAGCCCGAACATCCCGAACACGGCGCCGAAGGCCGCGAACAAAATGCCGAGTTCGAAGGTCACCGGGACGTTCGCCTGAAAGGAGAACAGAGGCTTACCGGCGATCACGATCGGGTAGGCGATGGTCGAACTCCACCACTGGAGCAGGAGCCCAGAGGCAGCTCCCACCATGCCGCATGCAAACACGATCCACGGCAACACCGAGGGCTTGAGGCCCATGGCCTTGTCCAGGTTGTGAACCGGGAACGGGGTGTACGAATCCCAGCGCTTGTAACCCGCGTCGCGGACCTTTTCGCAGGCCTTGTAGACGGCTGCCGCGCTGGCGTACTCGGCCAGTAGGCCGAATTTTTTGGAACCCTTGGTCTTGGCCATCGTAGGTACCTCTTAGTGGTCGTCCCCGAAGTGAGGGTCAGCCTCGGGCATCACCGCTTTGATCTCGGAGATGGCGATGAGCGGCAAGTAGCGCAGGAACAGACAGAACAGGGTGAAGAACAGGCCGAAGGAGCCTATCAACAAGCCCAGGTCCCAGATCGTCGGGCTGTAGTAGTCCCAGCTCGACGGCAGGAAGTCCCGGTGCAGCGAAGTCACCGTGATGACGAAACGCTCGAACCACATGCCGATGTTGACGAAGATCGAGAGAATGAAGAGGGCCACCGGACTACGGCGGATCTTCTTGAACCAGATGAGCTGCGGCGTGATGACGTTGCAGCTGACCATGATCCAGTAGGCCCATGCGTAGGGCCCAAAGGCGCGGTTGATGAACGCGAAGCTCTCGTAGGGATTGCCCGAGTACCAGGCGATGAAGAACTCCATCGCGTAGGCGTAGCCGACCAGCGAGCCGGTCAGCAGGATGATCTTGGCCATGTTCTCGAGGTGCTTGGTGGTGATGATGTGCTCGAGCCCGTACCACTTGCGGATCGGGATGAGCAGCGTCAGCACCATGGCGAAGCCGGAGAAGATGGCGCCCGCCACGAAGTAGGGCGGGAAGATCGTCGTGTGCCAACCGGGCAGCTGGGAGACCGCGAAGTCGAAACTGACGATGGTGTGCACCGAGAGCACCAGCGGCGTCGCCAGGCCGGCGAGCAGCAGGTAGGCCTTCTCGTAGTGTTGCCAGTGGCGGGTCGAGCCGCGCCAGCCCAGCGAGAGGACGCCGTAGGCGACGCGCCGGATCTTGGTGGTCGCCCGGTCCCGCATGGTCGCCAGGTCCGGGATCAGACCCACATACCAGAACAACAGGGAGACCGTGAAGTAGGTGGAGACCGCGAACACATCCCACAGCAGCGGGCTGCGGAAGTTCGGCCACATCTCCATCTGGTTGGGCAGCGGGAGCGACCAGTAGAGCAACCAGGGGCGCCCAGTGTGGAAGGTCGGGAACTGGAGCGCACAGATGACGGCGAAGATCGTCATCGCCTCCGCCGAGCGGTTGACCGCCGTGCGCCACTGCTGCCGGAACAGGAACAGGACCGCCGAGATCAAGGTCCCGGCGTGGCCGATTCCGACCCAAAAAACGAAGTTGACGATGCCCCAGCCCCAGCCGACCGGGTTGTTCAGACCCCAGACGCCCACGCCCTCCCACAGCAGCCAGCCGACGGAGATACCAAAGACGCTGAGGAGCCCGAGCGCGGGCAGAAAGGCCAGCCACCACGCCAAGCCGGGCTGCTCGACCGGCGTGCAGACTTGCTCGGTGATGTCGTGGAAGCTCGAGCCGCCCTCGACGAGCAGCTTTCGCCCACGAACGGGGTCGAGAGGATCGCGTTTTTGAATCGCCATGGTTTACGCGAGCTTGGGGTTGGGGTTGCTGACGCGGGCCAGGTAGCTGGTCCGGGGTTGGGTGTTGAGATCGGCGAGCACCGCGTAGTTGCGCTTGCTCGGCGCGCGCTTGCGGAAGTCCTCCTCACTCGAGGAATACTTGGTCTTGGAGACCGCGCTGCTCGGGTCGGTGAGGTCGCCGAAGCTGATCGCCCGGGTCGGGCAGACCTGCTGACACGCGACGATGACCTCGCCGTCGACGACCATGTCGCGGCCCTCGATGTGGGCCTCGATCTTGGCGGCGTTGATGCGTTGCACGCAGTACGAGCACTTCTCGATCACGCCGCGAAAGCGGACCGTGACGTCGGGGTTCTGGGCCATCTTCTCGGTGATGTCGAGATCGCCGGTGTAGTTGAAGAAGTTGAAGCGCCGGACCTTGTAGGGGCAGTTGTTTGCGCAGTAGCGCGTGCCGATACAGCGGTTGTAGGCCATGTCGTTGAGGCCCTCGGGGCTGTGGGCCGTGGCCTGAACCGGGCACACGTTCTCACAGGGCGCGGTCTCGCAGTGCTGGCAGCCCATCGGCATCACTGCCAAGTCCGGGTTGTCGACGTCGCCGGTGTAGTAGCGGTCGAGACGAATCCAGTGCATCTCCCGGCCGTTCCCGCAGTCCTTCTTGCCGACCACGGCGATGTTGTTCTCGGCCTGACAGGCGATGACGCAGGCGTTGCAGCTGTTGCAGCTGTTGAGGTCGATGGTCAGGCCCCACTGGTGTGGGCCGCTGAGGATCGGCACCGAGAGGGTCGGGTCGGTCTTCGGGTCGTAGCGCGACCACGGTGACTTGAGGTCCGCGGGCTTCATCACGTCGCCCTTGGAGGCGAACGCCGGGTCGCTCTTGAAACCCTCGACCGTGGTTGCCCGGAAGATGGGGCGCGGCTCGTAGTTGATGCCGATCGGTGTCCCCTCTTCGCCGTCGGGATCGAGGGAGCCGTAGTCCTGGGTCGAGACCAGGTCGTAGGTACCGGATCCGCGGGCGACCTCGCCCTCCGTGAACCAGCGGGTCTCGTCCGTGCGGATGGAGTTGACTGCGAAGCCCGCTCCGTCCGCGACCTCGCCCACACCCTCACGGCCGTAACCCAAGTTCAGGGAGACGGTCGCGTCGTGTTGGCCAGGGGCGATCCAAACTGGAACCTGGATGCTGACGTCACCGACCTTGATGGCCAGGTTGTCGCCGTTGGCGACACCCAGCTGCTCGGCCAAGGTCGCCGAGATGTAGGCGCCGTTGTCCCAGACCAGCTTGCTGATCGGGTGGGGCAGCTCCTGCATCCAGGCGTTGTTGCTGTACTCGCCGGCGAGCACGGCCGGATCGAGGTGAAAGTTGATCTCGACCTTCCCAGGATCGACACGCCGGCTGACCATGAGGTCTCCGAAGGCCTGCCAGTGGTTGGGGCGGATCGTCAGGCGGCTACGGCCGATACCCGAGACCAGGCCATCGTGGAGCCAGGTCTGCCAGGTCTGGTCCGAGAGCGCCTGGGCGCCGCGGCTCCCCGTTTCAATCTCGTTGTTCCAGTAGCCGCGGACCAACTCCGCACCGGGAACCTCGACCGTGGCCAGCGCCCACTCACCGTCGGCGCCCTTGGTCGGCACGAGCATGTCGAGCACCTCGAGCAGGCTGCGGGTGCCGTGCAGAGGAGCGATCAGCGGCTGCTGAATGGTCGTCGTACCGTCGAAGGCCTCGAGGTCACCCCAGGCTTCCAAATAGTGCGAGGTCGGCAGGTGCCAGTTCGCTATCTGTCCGGTCTCATCGAGGTAGATGCCCGCGTGGACCAGGAGCTCGGCCTTGGCCAGCTTCTCGCCCATCGCCAACGAACCGGGCGCGTCGTAGACCGGGTTCGAACCCAGGCAGACCACGTGAGTGATCGTGCCGTTGTCGAGACCCTGGGCGAGCTCGCCCAGGCTGGCGGTGGGCAGCACGTCGAGACGGTGGTTGAAGCGCAGCGTACCGGGCGGGTTCGAGCTCGCCGAGAACAGCATCGTGTTGAGCAGGTAGCCCAGGCCGTGGGCCAAGGGCGGCTGCCGCTCACCGACCATGATGGCGACGAGCTCGCGGCTGGCACCACCGGGCTTGCCCGACTTCCCGGCACGCTGGGCCAGATCCTCGGCCAAGGCGGTGATGAAGCGCTGGGTCCGGGGGTCGAACTGACCGCGGGTCCCGATCGTGGCCACGAAAGCCGCGCTGCCCGGGGGCACCCCGATCTCGTGCTTGGTGACCAACTCGACGACCAAGCCAGCGAGGAAGTCGACCATGTCGCGGCCGGGGAGGCGGAGCCGGTTGTCGGCCTGGCCACCGGTGGCTGTGAGGTGCGGCTCAACGACGTAGAGCCGGTTGAGCTGGTCGCCCTGCTCCGGGCCGTCGATCCGGCGGTTCTCGGACCACTCCCGCGCGAGCCGGACGTGGTCCGTCTCGAGGGTCATGAAGTCGGAGTCCACGGCCACGATGACCGATGCGTCTTTGATGGAGTGGAAGCTCCGGGCCCCGTCCCCGCCGACCATCTCCGCAGCGCGGATGGCGTTGATCGGGTAGGTCGGGTCGCTGATCACGACCTTGGCCTCGGGGTAAGTCTGCACGAAGCGCTGCTGCATGGCGCGCAGGCTCGGCGACATGCTGCCCGAGACGACCAGGGCGAGACCTTGGCCGCCCGCGGCGTGAAGCTTCTGGAAGCTCGGCACGAGCTCGGCCCACGCGCTCTCCCAGTTGGTCTCGATCTGTTGATCCCAGTCGAGGTTGATCTCGGCGATGACGTTGTTGCCGTCTTCGATGGTCCGCCAGCGGCCGTGATCGGCGATCGCCTTCTCGCACTTCGCCCTCGCCGTTGCGGCGGCGTCGACCGAGTGGGTGCGGGCTTCTGTGCGTGCGTAGATGTCCTCGCAGAGCACCTCGGCGGCGTGTTTTTTTGCCTCTTCGAGCTGGGCCGCGGGCATGCTCGCGTTGGCGCTGGCGACCGTCGAGCGGACGGTCCGTGAGCGACCGGGGTCGTAGATGCCCAAGATGCTCGCTTGCGCGAACACGTCGGTGGCGCCCTGCGAACCCGAGTGCTGTGGGTTGCCCTCGACCTTGGTCGGACGCCCGTCGTGGTTCTCGACGAGGATGCCCTGGACTGTGCCGCCGACCTGGATGGCGGTGGCGTAGTAGACAGGCACGCCCGGGATCCGGTCCTCGGGGCGCTTGGCGAAGGGCATGATGTGCTCGACCGGCTTGCGTACGCAGCCGGCAGAGGTCAGCCCAGCGAGCGCCGTGGAGGCGCCGATCAGGCCCATGAACTTGCGCCGAGAGGCGCCCCCGTCGATGATGAGTTCGTCCGCTCCGGGCGCGAATTCTTGATCGCTGGCCCCGTCGGAGCCAAAGACCTTGAGTCGGGTCTTGCGGCCCTGGACGCTGCGCCAGTAGGACTTGAGACTATCGTTCGGTTTGCTCATTGGTGAAGCCCTTCCAATTTAGCGGTGGCATCCCGAGCAGTGGACCGGGGGAGCAGGCAGTCGCTTGCGATCCGGGTCCTTGGTGTAGTCGTACTGGGCCTTCTCAGGTGAGTCGTCCCAATTCATGTTTGTGATCTGGTCGAGGGGCCGCAGGCTTGGGCCTGGGTCGCGGTGACAATCGAGGCAAAAACCCATCGACATCGACTCCGCCATCTCCACGACCACCATGCCGTCCACACGACCGTGGCAGCTGGCACAACCCACGCCCGAGGCGAGGTGAGGCCGGTGGTCGAAGTAGGCGTAGTCCGGAAGTTGGTGGACGCGGACCCAGGGGATCGACTCGCCAGTCTCGTAACTGGTCCGGACCAGCGCCAACTTGGGGCTCTCGGTCTTGACCTGCGAGTGGCAGTTCATGCACGTCGCGGTAGGCGGCACAGCGGCGTGCGGGGCACGCTCGACCGTGTTGTGGCAGTAGCGACAGTCCATACCCATATCGCCCGCGTGCAGCGCATGGCTGAAGGGCACGGGTTGTTTGGGCCGGTATCCGACGTCGGTGAACGACGGCGAAAACCAGTACCAGACGACGCAGATGAGCAGGGCGCCCAACAATGGGGCTCCGACGCCCACAATCAGGGGGATCTTGTTGGTCCAGCGAGGAAAGATAGCCGGCACGAGAGTTCACCTTTCACTGAGCAGTGACGAGCGTGCATGCTCGTCGCCAGTGCCACTGGTGAGCGGGATGAGAGGAGAAACTTCTCCGCTCGAGATTGGCTGAGAAGTCGCCCAAACGCTGAAATTCGCGCACATATGGGACTCTTCGGGCGCGGAACCTATCAGCCGACCGGCCCTGAGGCAACCGCCTCGGGACCATGACTGAACAGGTCGTTGTTTGGGTGAAGTGCGTAAAACCCTCGTGTCTGATCGACACCATGCACGGCGTGATCGAGTGTTCACAGGGTCCTCGAGGGTCGACCTAAGGCGACCTCGTGAGCGACGAGCATTCACGAGGGGTCCACCTTCCAGCGTGGGGAAAAGGTCTTGATGTAGTCGGCCAGAGCCGAGAGATCGTCGTCGCGCATGCCCTGCCAAGCCGGCATGCCGTGCTTGGGAACACCGACACGAATGGCCTCCACGAGGGCCTCGTGGGTAGGCAGGACCGACCCCTCAACAAATGAGTATTCGGCGGTCCGAAAATCACGAGGCGAAAATTCGAGGTTGCGAGCTGCCGGTCCGGCACCCGATCCATCCTCCCCGTGGCAAGACACACAGTAGCGAACATAGAGATCGTGTCCGGCCTGCAGTGTCTCTGCGGGGACCTCTCGGCCTCCGAGGGTCATGGGTTTGGTGAAGTGCTCACCCGCATCGCAGGCGACGAGGGCAAGCCCGCCCATGGCCAAGGTGGCGAGGCAGACTCGCCGCATTTTTTTCGCAGTCGAATTCGCGCCCTTCGAGACGCACAGATCTGTCGCCGATCCCATCACTCGCCCTCCTTCACGCGCATCACCCTGAGCGTGCGGTGGTAGAGCTCCGCGAGACCCTCGTCGTCGATGCTGTAGTAGCCGCGGATGTTGCCGAAGCGATCGACGAGGGCGAGCTTGGTGGAGTGGGCGATGTCGTAGACGCCGGGGTCGACCTCTCGGCGCTCGCCCACGGCGAGCTTGAAACCATCGACCACAAACGATTCGACGGCAGCCTTGTCACCGGTCAAGAACTGCCAGTTGTCGAGGTCGGCCCCGATCGAGTCGGCGTAGGCCGCGAGGACCTCGGGCGTGTCGTACTCGGGGTCGACCGTGATCGTGAGCAGCTCGACGTGCCCCGAGAGCTTCGAGCGATCGATCTGCTCCTGGAACGCCAACATGGCCTGGCTGATCACCGGGCAGGTGCTCGGACAACGCGTGAACACGAAGCCGACCACGTAGGTCTTCTCCGAAGCGATGAGGTCTTCACGAGTGAAGACATCGCCCTCTTCATTGAGGAGGGTGAAGGCCGGGACCTCACCGAGGATCTCGGGTGGCGGCGGGCGGCGGATCAGAAAGAAGCGCATCCCCGTGATCATCACGAGGAAAAACAAGATGCCCACAGCCCAGATGTGGCGGCGCAAAAACGCGATCCAGGGCGAGGGTTGGTCCCAGGGCGCGGGCCCCTCGCTCTGGGTCAGGTCGAGGACCTCGGCCATCAGATCCACGCCTCCCACAGGAAGTCGGCGACCAGGGCCAAGCTCAGCGCCGGCAGGTAGACCAGCGACATGAAAAACAGCTGGCGCGCCCAGCGGACATCGCTCTCAGTCTCCGTGCTGGCCAAACCTTTGACGGTCCAAGCCAGGAAACCGAGCCCGAGCGCGAGCGCGATGCCCAGGTACAGGTTACCGGTCACGCCGAGGGGCGTGAGCGCGATGCTGACGGGCACGAGCAACACCGCCCAGGCGATCGCCTGGATCTTGGCGACCAGTTCACCGCGGACCACGGGCACGGTCATGATCCCGGCGTTGGCGTAGTCGGGCTTGCGGAAGATTGCGATCGCCAGAAAGTGGGGCATCTGCCACACGAGCAAGATCCCGAACAGGACCACGCCGGGGAGCTCGAGGTTGCCCGTCGCGCTCGTCCAACCGAGCAGAGGAGGGACCGCTCCCGGGACAGCGCCGACCACCAGGGCCAGGGGCGAGACCCGCTTCAAGGGTGTGTAGACGAGGACGTAGCTCAGCAGCGCGAAGGCGGCGAGCACGGCCGTCAAGACGTTCGCCCCGAGCGTCAGCACGAGCATCGAGAGCACCCCGAGGCCAGCCGCAAACATGCTCGCCTGGCGCACCGGGAGCCGACCTGCGGCCACCGGGCGGGTGCGGGTGCGGGCCATCTTGCGGTCGCCCTCGTGCTCCCAAGCCATGTTGAAGGCGTTGGCCGAGGCCACCGCCAACCCCGAGCCGACCAGCGCGGACAGCCAGGTCCCCCAGCTCGTCGGTCCGGGCGCGAGCCAGAGGCCGCCGGCCGTCATCACCAGGCACATCCGCACGATCCCCGGCTTGGTCAGCTCAAGGAGATCGCGGGCCAGCTGGGTCCGCCCCTGGGGACCCTTTGGCGCGTGCTCTGAATTGGCCTGGGGAGTCACAGCTGGACCGCCTGTTGCCCTGTCCGGCAAAAAGAGTCAACCGCTCGATACGCCTCGGCACATGCGCACTCCCGCTTGATCACACAACGCATGTCTCGCTCTTCGCAGCGGCCGTAAACCCACTTGCCGCTGGCCCCGGCTGTCTCGGGGTTCCGCGCTCGGGCCCGCATGTCCTCGGTCGCCTGATGGACCTCCGAGTTCGGATCGAGATACTCCTCACAACTATCGGAGCGGTCTCGTGCGATCAGGCAGTGGGCCATCAAGAGGTCGACGCCCTTGAGACACACGGCCGCGTTGGTGTCGTGTGTGTCGCAGCGGTTGTACCAATCGACGGACTCGTCGATGCAGCCATCCACGTCGAGCTCGTGGCCGACCGCATCCATGTGTTGGATGCCCTCGGCGACCCAGCGCTCCGAGCCCGCGTAGCGGTAGTAGGCGAGCACGCCCATCACCACGGTCACCACGGCCATGCCCCCGAGCACGAGACTCAGACTGGGGCCGTCATTCGCGGACGTATTGCCATTCGTGACCTTGGCCACGGCGCGGAAGCTACTCGCCGTACCACCGGCTCGTCAACGCGATGGGGAGCGCAAGCTTTGCAAGCCCGTTGGGTGGCCCATGGCGCGACATCCGGCGGGGGGCGAAGGTGGACTCGCCCCCTCCTCGCGCGGGTCGTCTACGAACTGACTCGAAATCGAAATTCATTTTCAAATATGTGGGCCACTGTGGACCACCCCGACGGGATGAAATCGGATGAAGTCGGTTGTGCGCTCCGGCCGGGTTCCCGGAGCATAGGGACGTGGAGTTTCGAGCGCGCGCGGCGGGACACTGGTGGACCATCGCCCCCAACCTGCTGGGCCGCGTGTGGCCGACCGAGGTCCGCGACCGATCGTGGCGGACCCAGCTCAACGGCCACCTCCCCTCCAAGACCCTCCACGACCGGGACAGACCTCTGGCCCTCGTCGGCGCCTACGCCTCGCCGGCACCCACGGCACCCCGAGACCTCTACCTTTTTGTCCACGGCCTCGGCGGCTCGGACCAGAGCCCCTACCTGCTCGCAGCCGCCCACGCCACTCAGGCTCGGGGACTCGCAACCTTGCGTGTGTCCATGCGCGGCGCCGGTCGCAGCGATCCCGGCTGTTACCACGCGGGCCTCGGCGCGGACCTGAGCGCCGTGTTGGCGGATCCCTCTCTCGCGCTGTTCTCCCGAGTGTTCATCGTCGGCTTCTCCCTCGGCGGGCACATGGCCCTCCGGGTCGCCAGCGACCCCGAGCGCGACCCGAGGATCGCGGCGGTCGCTGCCGTCTGCGCGCCCCTCGATCTAGCCGCGAGCGCGCGCGCCATCGATCACCCCAGGGCCTGGGTCTATCGGCGTCACCTGCTCAACGGACTCGAATCCGGGTATGCCGCAATGCATGGACAGGCCCGCCACTTTGACACGATTCGAGCCTGGGACGAGGCGGTCGTCGTGCCTTATTGGGGTTTCGAGTCCGCCGAACAATACTGGCAGACACAGAGTATGGGACCCCGCCTTCGGGAGCTGATGGTTCCTACCCTGTTCGTCGGCGCGCCAGCTGACCCCATGATCCCCGTAGCGACCTTGATGCCGCACCTCGAGCGCGCCGCCCGATGTACAAATTTACCCCTCACGGTCGCCTGGGCCCGGCGTGGCGGGCATGTTGGGTTCCCCGCCGACCTCGACCTCGGCCAGCCCGGAGCGCTCGGGCTCATGCCCCAACTGCATGCCTGGTTCGACACGCAGCCCTCACCCTGAACATCCATACGATGGGTGGGGGTGGCTCAGGTGGGGGTTCAGGGGGCAGTCAGCCCCTTCCTGTCCCTATATTTGCATATCCAAAGTGTGGGCCGGCTGATACCCTCGATGGGTCAGTCGACGACCGGAGCCCGCCATGATCCCCAAGCCTAGTTTCACATTCACCTATTGGGCGATCTCGACCCTCGCAGCGACGACTCTGGTCGGTTGTGGGGGCACGGGCGCAAACGACGACCGGGGCTCCGACGACGACACGGACAGCATCGGCTCGCTCACCGAGACCAGCGCCGAGACCGAGACCGAGACCGGGACCGCCGACACCTCGACGACCTCCACCTCAGAGACCTCGGACACCCAGACGGACACGGGCGGAGAACCCTGCGGCCTCTCTCTCGAGTGTCCCGACGGCCTCTACTGCATCGATGGGATCTGTGGCGAGAGCGAGGGCGAGTGCGAGACCCACGACGACTGCGATGGGGACACCTACTGTTGCGACGCCCCAGACTGCCTGCCCGAGGGCGAGGAGCCGGGGATCTGCATTCCGTTTGGGACCGGGCCGTTCGGCGACGGCAACCCGGAGTGCGAGGAGGAGATCGTCATCGGGCTGTTCGAGCCCGACGTCCAGTGTGAGTGGACCGAGCCCGCCGAGGGTGATCCCTTCCCCGACCACCGCAATGTCCTGACCACCCCCATGGTCGCCGACTTGCCCTACGACTCCGGCTTCGCCGGGGAGATCGTCATCGTCACCTACAACTTCAGCGACGGCGGGGCCCCCGCGGGCTGGGGCTCCGACCCCAACTACTACGGCGTCATCCGGGTGCTCAACGGGGACAACTGCGAGCTGATCGCCAACATCCACGATCCCGCCAACGCCGCGGTCGCGGCCTCGCCCCCGGCGATCGGCGACCTCGATGGCGACGGCATCCCCGAGATCGTCACCCAGCGCGCGGTCACAGGCTTGATCACCTATCACTGGGACGCGCTCACCCAGACCTACACCACCCTGTGGACCAGCGCGGGTCAGTCCGACATCGCCAGTCAGTCGCGCTGGGATGGGCCGGCCCTGCACGACCTCGACGGCGACGGCCTGCCCGAGGTCATCTCGGGCAGCGAGGTCTACGACGGCGCCACGGGTGTGCGCCTCAACCCCGGACAGGTCATGCCGGACGCCGGCGCCATGCGCCTGTCGGTGGTCGGCGACCTCGACCACGATTTTGTGCCGGAGCTGATCTCCGACGCCGTCTACGCCTGGAACCTGGGCACGGACAGCTGGGAGTTCCAGTCGGAGGGCGGCCCAGGTGGGACCCACTACGCGTTTGCCGACTTCGGCAGCCCTGGGCTCAACCCGGGCGAGTGGAATGCCGACGTGTTCGACAACATCGCGGAGATCGTGACCGTGGGCAACGGCAGCGTCTCGCTCCACACCCTCGAGGGGGAGCAGCTCATGTATGCCGCAGACGGCATCTTGGGTGGTGGACCCCCGACCATCGGCGACTTCGACAACGACGGTCGGCCTGAGATCGCATCTGCCGGCGGCCAGTTCTACCGGGTCTTCGACCTCGACTGCGACGGCGGTGACCCGAGCTGTGCCGGCGCCTGGGTCCGCTGGATTCAGCCCAGCCAAGACCTGAGCTCGCGCAACACCGGCTCATCGATCTTCGACTTCGAGGGCGACGGCGAGGCCGAGGCCATCTACGGCGACGAGTGCTTCCTGCGGGTTTACAAGGGCAGCACGGGCGACGTCCTCTATTCGTCCGCCCGGACCTCCTGCACCTGGTACGAGAACCCGGTCGTGGCCGATCCGGACAACGACGACAACACGGAGATCCTCGTCGGCAGCAACTCCAACTGCGCCGTAAGCTGCCCCGAGCTCGACCCCATCCACGAGGGCACCCGCTGTGAAGATAGCGAAGACTGTGTCTCCGGGGTCTGCGACGAGGGTTTTTGCCGCTGCGCGGACGACCTCGAGTGCGCCGAGGGCCACGCCTGTAGCCCCGCCCTCGCCCAAACCCCGGGCGTCGGTGAGGTCTGCCGAGCGACCCACCCTCCCGGCATCGCGCTCACCGGTGTTCGGGTGCTGCGGGACCGCCTCGATCGCTGGGCCTCCTCGCGCAACCTCTGGAACCAGCACGCGTACTCGATCACCAACATCAACGACGACCTGAGTATCCCCGATTCGGCGACCTGGGCCCTGACCCAGAACTATTCGGACCCGGAGCTCAACAACTATCGGCAGAACCGCCAGGGCGACACCCCTCCGGAGGCCCTGCCCGACATCACCGGTGAGCTCGACGACGCCGTGTGCTCGATCGAGGAGGGGCAGACCGTGCTCACAGGGCTGGTCTGCAACCGCGGCAAGAAGGCGGTGGGCTCGACCCTGCCCGCGACCTTCTACCTGGGGGATCCGGCCGACAACGTGATCTTGTGTGTGGCCTACACACAGGAGCCGGTGCCCGTGGACGAGTGCCGCGAGGTCTCGTGTCTGGTCGCCAACGAGATCGAGGGTCTCATCACCATGGTCACCAACGACGACGGCATGGGTGGCAAGACCACCCTCGAGTGTTTCGACAACAACAACTCGGACACGATCGAGATCGACGCCTGCATACCCGTCGGGTAGGCGGCGCGGCCCAGCCGGCGCGCGAGCACCGGCACTGCGCAAGCGCGTTCGCTGTTCGTCGACGACAGCGGGCCCGCCTGGTGATTCGGTAGTGCAATTGTCCAAATGTCTGATTCGTGCACGCGGATCCGCGATCGACGATTTCCTTGCAGCGCGCTCGCGCCCACCGGACACTTGGGGCTCCCCCGTCTCTCGGCGAGGTTCCCTGCCATGACAAAAAGCTTGATACCGCTCTTGTTCGTGTTTGCTGCCTGCTCCTCCGGTGAGGGGGACGATCAGAGCGGGACCTTCGGGGCCAGCTTCACCACAGACAGCAGCAACGCCTCCCAGGACATGGACGAGGACGACGACCTCGGTACTGAGGAAGACACCGACACCGAGAGCAGCACCGGGACCACGGGAACCACCGGGACGACCGAGACCACCGAGACCACCGAAGAGTCCGAGGAGACCGAGCCCCCCGACCCCTGCATCGCCATCTGTGGAGGCATGAGCAACTCGCTCCCCAACACCTGCGACGCGCCCTACATCGTGGGCCGCAGCGACGCCAAGGACGGGTTCTTCTTCGGGGGCAACACCACCTCCGCCACCGACGACGACAACGAGGCCTGCGGTCCAAACTCGGATCCCTCGAACCTCGACACGAGCCACGACCACTTCTTTCGGATCTGGCTCTACACCGGCGACATGATCACCGTGACTCAGAACGCATCGGGCTGGGACCCGCGCGTGAAGATCCACGACGAGGCCGAGTGTATCGGCAAGGCCAAGCTGTGCTCGGACAACGACGAGAACACCATCGAGTACGTGGCCCCGAAAGACGACTGGTTCACGATCGTCGCCGACGGCCAGGTCATCGCCTTCGACGACTTCGGCGACTACACCCTGACCATCGACCTGGTTCAGGGTGAAGAAGTCATCGACATGTGTGCCTGTCCCTGACTCGGGATGCCCTCAGGCCCGCCGGGCGCGAGGGCTCGTCCTGCTGTCCCGCCCCGGCATCTCGAGCTGGCCTCGGACGGACCTAATCTCGGTCGATGCTGCTCTCGACGCAGCGGACCGCCCGGGCCTTGCCCCACGCCCGAATGTTGACAAACACAGAGCGCAGCTCGCCGCTTCGGTTGATGAAGTAGGTGTCGGGGAGCTTCTCGCTTCCGAACGCGCGGTGGGCCTCTTTGCGCTTCGCCCAGAGGACCTGCACGCCCGTCTCCGAGAGGCCCATGCGTGCAAGATAGGGCTCCAGCGCACCCCGATCTTCGTCGATACCGATGGCGATCACCGCGACGTCGTCCCGCCCGGCGAGCCGTTGAGAGAGCTGGTCGAGGTCCGGCCACTCCCGGGTGCAGGGCTCGCACCAGGTCGCCCAAAAGTTGACCACCAAGAACTTGCCCTCGAAGTCCGAGAGCGACACGGCGTTGCCCTCGAGGTCCTCGAGCTCGAGCTCGGGCGCGGTACCCACGAGTAACTTGGGGTTCAGGGGTCGACAGGCGGCGTCGAGCTGGGCCTCGGCCGCGGGCACGAGCGCCTGCGCGAAGCCGAACACGAGCAACCCGCCCACGGCCACAAACGCGAACATGGCCAGCAGGGTCAACGCGTCGAGACCACGGCGCACCGGGGCACGACCGAGGCGCGGTGCAGGGATCGATGCACGCGACACCAGGGTCGAGTCCCCCGCAGGGACCTCGGACTCGGCTGGCGAATCCGAATCGGCTGGCGAATCCGACTCCGAATCAGCTGGCGAATCCGAATCGGAATCGGAATCGGGCTCACCCGGCGACTCGGGCTCCGACTCGGGCTCCGACTCGGGCTCCGACTCGGCTGGCGAACTGGACTCACCCGGCGACTCGGACTCGGCTCCGATCGAAGCACCCTCCACGCCCGACTCCGAATCCATGGACGCCTCCGACGTGAGCGCCCCCTGGTCGGGCGCGGGACTGCGATCTTCGTCTGCCCCGGCCTCGGGCTCTGAACTGGCGTCGCTCACGAGCCGACCCTACTCCTTGGCGGAGCGTTTGCCATCCGCGATGATCGCCTCGTAGACACCGCTCGCGGGCGTACCACCGGCGACGATCCCCTGGGCCTCGACCAGGCGCTCCTGAAAGACCTGCTCGAAGACCGAGTAGCTCTGGGCGCCCGAGATGTAGCGACCGTTGATGAAAAACGCGGGTGTACCGCTGACCCCAAAGCGCTTCGCAACGTCGATATCGGCGTTGAGCTGCCTCTCGACCGCCTCGCTCTCGTAGTCGGCGACAAACACCTCGACGTCCAAGCCGAGCTCCTCGGCGAGGGCCTTGAACTCGTCGAGGGTCTTCGAGCCACGCAGGAACAGCTTGGCGTGCATCTCCCAGAACTTGTCCTGCCTGCCGGCGGCCAGGGCCGCCCGAGAGGCCTCACGGGCGTGGGGGTGCATGGCCAAGGGTCGCTGGCGATAGACGAGGCGGAGCTCGTCAGGGTGGGCCTCGACCAACTGATCGACCGCGGTCTGAACCCGCGAGCAGAACGGACAGTGGTAGTCCGCGAACTCGATGACCGTGACGAGTGCGTCGTCCGGGCCCCTAGAAGATGCTCCGTCCACCGGCACGGCGTAGACCGAGGTGTCGTCGGGCTCTCCTGGGCGCGCCTTGCGAGCTCGGTTGGGCCTGACGTCGGGGGCCCCGACTTGGTGGTCGAGGGCGTTGGTCATGAGGAAGGCGTAGACCTCACCAGGCGCGAGGTCCTCGCTGTCCGCGATCTCCTCGGCGTAGTCCCGCTCGGCCTCGATGATCTTCTTCCAGCCGATGGTGTCGCGCTTGCCCCGGTACATGTGGCCGTTGACCAAGAACGCGGGCGTGCCCGTCACGCCGATCCGCCCGGCCCCGAGCATGTCCCCGTCGATGGCCGCCTTGGCCTCGGCCGACTCCATGTCCGCACCGAAGCGCTCGGCGTCGAGGTCGAACTCCTTGACCCACTCGGGCACCTTCTCGATCGAGGCCTTGGCCTCGAACAGGCGAGAGTGGAAGATCCAGAATTTCCCCTGCTGTTGCGCGGCCCAGGCGACGTGCGCCGCGGGGGCAGCCCGGGTGTGACCGGGCAGCGGGTAGTGTTTGAAGATCAAGCGGACGTCTCCCTCGTAGGCATCCATGGCCTCCTCGAGGGGTTCGAGCGACTGGGCGCAGTAGGGGCACTGATAGTCGGCGTACTCGATGATCGTCACGAGCGCGTCGTCGGGGCCCATCTGCGGCTCGTCGCCGCGCAGCTCCACCCGGTAGCGATCGCTGGTGTCGGGCTCGGGCTTGTCCCCGAACTTCACCCGCATCCACTGGCCGGCGTAGTAACCCAGGACCAAGGTCAGGATGAAGCCGACCACGAAGATCAAGTTGCCCAGCAACTTGTTGTCCTTCTTGGGCTTCGGCTCGGAGGCCTCGCTCGTGTCGCTCAGGGCCTCGTGGACCCCCTTGGCGGCCTCTTTGGCCTTGGCGGTGAGGAGCGCGCGGGCATCGTCGTCGAGCGCAGAGATCTGAGAATCGTCGAGGGTCTCGTCGTCACGGGTCTTGGTCTCGTCTACTTCGGACATCGGTGACTCCAGCTGTGTGGGCTTGGTTCGCAGAGCAGGGGCACGGGGCGATCGCCCCGTAGTCGACCCCGGCCTGAGCGCGAGAGCAAGCTCGCGCGCTCAGGCCGAAGAGGGTCCAGCGCCATCAAGACGCTGGACCTCGACCTTCAGACTCGCCTACTTGTCGTCGGCCTTCTTGTCGTCGGCCTTCTTGTCGTCGGCCTTCTTGTCGTCGGCCTTCTTCTTGTCGTCGGCCTTGGCCTTGTCGGCGCCCTTGGCCGCCTTGGCCTCGAAACCACCGGCGAGCTCCTCCTTGAGGACGGGCTCGAGCATGGTGAAGGGCACCGCCCCCTTGACCGCGCGGCCGTTGATGAAGAAGTTGGGTGTGCCCGAGACACCGTTCTTGGCACAGACCGCCTTCTCGTCTTGGATCTGCTGGGCGACCTCCTCCGACTTCCAGTCGGTGATGAACTTGTCCACGTCGAGGCTCAACTGCTTGGCCATGTCGCGGTAGTCGTCCTCGGTCCGCTTGGAGCGGTCCGCGAACAGGATGTCGTGCATCTCGAAGAACTTGTCCTGCTTGCCGGCTGCGATCGCTGCCCGGTGCGCCGACTCGGCGTTTTTGTGCATGGGAAGCGGGAAGTTCATGAAGTAGAACGCGACCTTGTCCGCGTACTCCGGCTTGGAGAACACCTCGTCCACCAGGTCGGCGCCCTTGGAGCAGTAGGGGCAGTCGAAGTCCGAGCACTCGATGATGGTCAGCTTCGGGTCCTTGAGGTTGCCCTTGCCAAAGAGCTTCGAGGTGTCGATGTCGCGGCGCGTGAGATCGGCGATCGGGGGCGCTTTGACCTCGGTCTCCCAACCCTTGAGCATCTCCTCGTAGAGGTCTTCGGCCTTCACGTCCTTGTCGGCCATGAACTTCTCGGCCTTGACCTTCTCGATGTCGATGAGGGCCTTGAAGGCCTCGAAGGGCTGGGCCCCCGAGAGCGGGCGACCGTTGACGAAGAAGGCCGGGGTCCCGCCAGCGCCGAACTGCTGAGCGATCTTTTGATCCTCGGCGATCATCTTGGCCAGCTCCGGGTCCTTCATGTCGGCCTCGAACTTGGTGACGTCGAGGCCGATCTCACCGGCGAGCTCGGCGAACACGCCGTCCTTGCTCAGCGATCCCCGCTCCGAGGAGGCCTTGGCGAACAGGGCGTCGTGCATCTCCCAGAACTTGTCCTGCTTGTGCGCGGCCAGCGAGGCCAGCGCGGCCGGACGGGCGGCCTTGTGCATGGGCAGGGGCTGCTGACGGAACACGATCCGAACCTCATCGCCGTACTCCTCCTCGATCTGCTTGAGGGTCGGGACGACCTTGGAGCAGTAGGGGCACTCGAAGTCCGAGTACTCGACGATGGTCACGAGGGCCTCGGCCGAGCCCTTGGTGGGGCGATCGGTGACCGGCACGGCGTAGGCCATCGCCGGATCGGGCTTGCCCGGGCGCTTGGTGTTTTTGCCCTTTTTCTTGGGGCGCTTGGGCGCCTCGCGCTCGGTCTTCGCCGCACGCATGATGCGGGCGTAGACCTCTTCACGCTTGGAGCCGGCCTCGATGAGGGTCTCGGCGAAGGCCTTCTCCTCTTCGATCAGCTTCTTGAGCTGGTCGGCGTTCTTGGCACCGCGCTGGGGCTTGCCGTTGATGAAGAAGCTGGGCGTCGAGGTGACGCCGAACTTCCTGCCCATATCCGTGTCGGCCTTCACACCGCTGGCGTAGGTCTTGTTCTCCACGTCCTGGGTGAACTTCGCCATGTCGGGGACACCGACCTCTTTGGCGTAGCTGAGCAGGTCGTCCTTCGAGAGCTTGCGGGCGTTCTTGAACACCAGGTCGTGCATCTCGAAGCCCTTGCCCTGGGCGTGGGCGGCGAGCACGGCCTCGGAGGCCGGGCCGGCGTCCCGGTGCATCGCCAGGGGGAAGTGCTTGAACACGACCCGGACGTCGTCGGGGTAGGCCGCCGCGGCCTCGCGCAGGCTGTCGGTGAGCTTGGAGCAGTAGGGGCACTGGAAGTCGGAGAACTCGACGATGGTGACGAGGGCGCCGGTCTCGGCTCCCTTCCACATGTCGCCCTTGGCGTAGGTGACCTGGTAGCGGTCGCCCGTGACCTTGGCGTTGAGCGAGTCGTCGACCTGATCCATGGTCACGAACTCCCCGGAGCCCGTGGCAGCCGTGCCCTCGCCGGCCTTTTCGGGAGGGGCGACGCAGCCGGTGGTGGTGGTCATGCCGAAGCCGATGACCAAGCTAGTAGCGATGAAAGTACGAAGTGCGAGACGCTTCATGGTGTTTTCCTTGTCTGTTGCGGCGCCCGAGTGGGGGGGCGCGTGCGGGAACTGTTCGGGTTGATCTCGACTCAGCCGGCGTCGCCGGTCGGAGCTGAAGAAGAAGAAGTTGCTGCCTGTAGATGGGCGTTGGGAAACTGCTGGGGGCCGAGGCCCTCCCGCATCAGCGCGTCGTGCAGCTCGGCCCGCGGGGTGCCCTCCCCCGCGAGTTTCTGCGCACGAGCGAGCTCCTCGTCGATGATCGTCGCGAAGGTCCCCGCGCTGCGGGCCCCGTCGACAAAGCGACCGTTGACGAAGAAACCCGGCGTGCCCTGGACCCCGAGGTGGCGCGCCAAGAGCACGTCCGCGGCCAGCTTCTCGCCGACCTCCCGGGTTTGAAAGTCACGCTCGAAGCGCTCCACGTCGAGACCGAGCTCTCCGGCCACCTGCGTGAAGGTCGAGAACCCCAAGCCGACCGGCCTGCCGTCCTTGCCCAGGTCCCAGAGCGCGGCGTGGAACTCCACGGCCTTGCCTTGTTCACCCGCCGTGAGCACCGCCCGGGCAGCCGCTGCGGCGGCCGGGTGGATCTCGAGGGGCAGGTGACGCAGCTCGACCCGAAGGTCGTCGGGGTAGCGCTCGCGCAGGGCCGGGAGGATGTCCTCATGGGCCTTGCGACAGTAGGGACACTGGTAGTCGATAAACTCGACGATGATCACCGGCGCGTCCTCGGGGCCGATGCCCGGAGCGCCGTCTGGGATCGCGTAGCGGAGCTTGCGATCGGGGCCTTCGAGGCGCGCGGGAGCTGCCGCGTCGGCGGCCGCCCTGCGCTCGCCTCGGAGCCGCGCGGCCTCCTTGTTGTCGTCGTCGACCCGGCCCCGCTTCGCGGTCCGCATGAACTCCTCGTAGACGTCGGCGCGCTTGATGCCGTCTTGCATCATCCGGCGCGCGCTGACCATCTCTCGATCGATGAGCGCGTGCCATCCGGCCTCTTCTTTGAAGCCGAGCACGTAGAGGCCGTTGGCGAAGCCCGCCGGCAGGGCCGTGATCCCCAGGGCGGTGGCCTCGCGACGGTCTCGGATCCGTCGACCGGAGAACCGGCCGGTGTCGAGGTCGTCCATGAACTCGTTCACGTCGAGGCCGATGACCTCGGCGTGCTTGCGCAGCACCGGACGCGAAAAATCGCCCGGGTTCTCGAACAGGCGCCAGTGCATCTCCCAAAACTTGCCCTGGGCGCCGGCCGCAAAAGCGGCCTCGGTCGCGCGTTCGCCGTGTTGAAAGCCGGGCACGGTGCCGGCTCGGAACACGACGCGAATGTCGTCACCGTAGTCTTCGACCAGGTGCTTCATGACCTGCCAGGTCTTCCCACAGGGGGGGCAGGCGTAGTCCGTCCAAAACACGATGGTCACCAGAGGCTGATCGCCGCCGAGGACAAACTCGTCCTTGCGCTGGTCCAGCGCCACATAGAAGCGGCGCAGGTCGATGTCGGCGCCCTCTTGGACGGGGGTCGGCTTCGCCGGGCAGGCTGCGAGGGGGCCGAGCAGGCCCACACACAGCCCAGCACGCAAGAGTGCGCGCACGGGCGCCCGTCGCTTTGGCTCGAGCTCAGATTTTGTGTCCATGGTTCACCATCGTTTCCTCCCGGGGACCCACCCCGAATTCGAAGACGAAGCTTCAAATTCGACGAGCGGCCTGTGCTCGGTCTGCCGGCTCGCGCAGGCTAGACTCGCACCGCGCCCATCGTGTGGAACCAGACCGAGCACGCTCGGCCACAGCCCACACGAGGGCCTTCAGCGAGGGAGGATCCGAGGTGGCGGTACCGGTGGGCTCAGGTCGCAGCTCTTGGGCACAGCGATCTCGCCCGGCAGCGCGAGGCGCCGACGCGAGGCCCCGACCGCATCCAGGTCGGTGGGGCTCACCCGCCCGCTCGCCCCGCTCGGGAGCAGCTTGGGCGCAGGCACAGGCGCAGCGCCAGGCATGTAGTTTCCGCAGTCCCGACTCTCGATGGCACAGGCCTCTCGCCGCCAGGTCTCGGTCAGTAGATCGGTGCAGCGCTCTTCGGCGAGCTCGAGGTGGGTCACCCGCAACAGAGACACCAGGGCCGGCTCGTCGGGGCTCGGCTGCCACTGGGCACCACAGTCGACGAGCTCGGAGGACTCGGCCTGGGCCTGAGCGCAGGCTGCCTCGGAGAGCTCGAGGACATTCGAGACCAACTCGTCGCCGGGCCCAGCCAGCTCTTCGAACGTCGGCTCGTCCGTCTGCTCGCTGACCCCGGGGGTCAGCGACGACAGATCATCGCTCTGGCTGACCAGACACTCCGCCGCCCGCGCGAAGCCCGGGTACAGCAGCGCGAGGGCGAGCACACACAGGGTGCCCACCAGCCGCAGCCCGAGGTCCAAACTGCGGGTGCACCCCAGCCCGGCTCGACCTGTTCGAGCAGGGCGAGCCGGCATCCGGGCTGTGGGAGGGCGGTCCACGCAGCGCTGAACGTATCCGCGCTCTGGGCCGTGTGCAACCCACCTTCTCGGCCTGGCCCTTCGATCACCCGGAACCCCAAACTCGGAACCCCAAACTCGGAACCCCAAACTCGGAACCCCAAACTCGGAACCCCAAACTCGGAACCCCAAACTCGGAACCCCAAACTCGGAACCAAAGCAAAAGCCCGGCGAAGGCCGGGCTTGAGCGGGAAACGAGATTCGAACTCGCGACTTCAACCTTGGCAAGGTTGCGCTCTACCAACTGAGCTATTCCCGCGTTTGGGCTGCGAACACTACAGCAGCGCAACTGCACGTCAAGGCTGAAATTCTGTCCTGGCCATGGGTCCATGTAAGATATCTCACAGTTCTTCTGCGTGTATCCGACTGGCGTGAAATCGCATGGAAATGCGAATAAAATGCATGTATGCTGCAAGTTCTAGTTGCAATATGGAGGCCCCTTGCCTTCATGCCAGACTCGATATAGTGGGAAAATGTGGAGAAAGACGTAATAAGGCTCGGGATCGTTGGATCCAGTGGCTACGCAGGCCAAGTTCTATATGCGCTATCTATGCATCATCCATGCATGGTTCCCGTCCTGGCCCCAGCCCGCAGTCCCGAGGACCTCGATGCCGCCGCCGTCCACGAGTTTGCGGCCTGTGACGTGATCGCGTTGGCCCTGCCCCGCGACCCCGCGATCCGCTGGACCCGCGCGCTGCTCGACGCTGGCACCACAAAGATCCTGGATCTCTCCGATGCACGGCGCCGAGACACCCCCGAGGTTCACTACGGGATCCCCGAGCTGTCCGGGGCTCCCAGCGCCGAGCAGCGCATCGTCGCCAACCCGGGCTGCTACCCGACCGCGACCTTGCTGAGCCTCCTGCCCCTGGTCCGGGGTGGGCTCGTAGAGCTCGAGGGGATCGCCGTGCTCGGGACCAGTGGGGCCTCGGGAGCGGGCAAGGGGCTCGCCCCCCACCTCCACTTTTGCAACTTGGTCGGCAACAGCTTCCCCTACAAAGTCGGCGAGCACCGTCACATCCCCGAGATCGAGCACCACCTCGGCGCGCCGATCTCCTTTGTCACCCAGCTGCTCCCCATCGCCCGAGGCATGATGGTCACCAGCTTCGTCCGCCCGCGTCCCGGGGTCGACCCGAGGGCCCTGCTCGCTGCGTTGCGCGACCACTACAGCCCCCACCCGTGGGTGACCGTGCTCGACAAGCCCGACCAGGGCCTGGGTCTGGGTCATGTGGTCGGTAGCCACCAGGCTCTCTTGGCCGTGGGTCCACTCGCCCGCAGCGGGCTCGTGCCGGTGTTCGCCAGCATCGACAACCTCATGCGCGGCGCGGCCAGTCAGGCCCTGCACACCCTCAACTTATGGTTCGGCCTCGACCCGGGCCTGGGTCTGCCCCCCCCCCTCGTGGCCGCGCCCGCTGGCGTCCCGCCGGCGTTCGCGGACCGCCGCGCCTATCCAGCCCCTGCTCAGCCCGTCCAACCCCAGCCTATCCAGCCCCTGCCCCAGCCTGTCCAGGCCCAGCCATGACCCAGACCAGCTCATTCACCGTGTTCACCAGCCTCGACGGCGACCCCCAGCTGCCCGCGGGCTTCCGCTTCGCGGGCGTGCACGCAGGGCTCAAGCGGTCCCGAAAAGACCTGGGTCTGATCCACTGCACCGCGCCCGGAGGCGCGAGCGCGGCGGGCGTGTTCACCCGCAACCTGGTGCGTGCGCCCTGTGTCGATCGCAACGCCAGCCTGCTCCCGGCTGCGGGTGTCCGCGCCGTGCTCGTCAACAGCGGCAACGCCAACGCCATGACCGGCGCCCAGGGCATCAGCGCCAACGAGGCCATGGCCGAGGTCCTCGTCGACGCGCTCGAGACCCCGGCCGCAGACGTGCTGACCTGCTCCACCGGGGTCATCGGTGTCCGCCTCGACCCCGAGAAGATCCGCGCGGCCGTGCCCGAGCTGTGCGCCGAGCTCGGAGCCGAGCAAGGCCGCGATCCCCGAGCTTTCGCGTCGGCGATCTTGACCACCGACACGGTCACCAAAGTCGCCCACTGTCGGGTGACCTTACCTGGGGCCGGCGCCCCCATTCACCTTCTGGGTGTCGCCAAGGGCTCGGGCATGATCCACCCCAACATGGCCACGACCTTGGGCTTCGTGTGCACCGACGCCGACATCGACCCGGGCCTGCTCGACACGCTGTTGCGCGAGGCCATCGAGCCGACCTTCAACGCGATCACGGTCGACGGCGACACCTCGACCAACGACACGGTTTTGGCCCTCGCCAGCCGGCTGAGCGGGCGCCCCATCAAAGCCCAGAGCCCGGGCGCCCTGGTCTTCGGCGAGGCGCTGCAGGCGATCTTGCTGGCCCTGGCCGAGCAGGTCGCCCGCGACGGTGAGGGCGCGACCCGCCTGCTCGAGGTCCAGGTCAGCGGAGCCCCCAACGCCCGCGTCGCCAAGGCCATCGCCCGGGGCTGCTGCCGCAGCTCACTGTTCAAGTGCAGCGTGTTCGCGGGCGAGGTCGCCGGCTGGGGGCGACTCGGGGCTGCCGCGGGCCAGGCTGCCCTCGAGGCCGGGTTCCTCGATCTCGAGCTCGCCGACCTCGAGATCGACGCCATGGGTCTGCCCTTGGTCCGCGGCGGCGCGGCCGTCGGTCTGACCGAGAACACCGAGAACGCCGAGGCCCCCAGCCTCGATCTCGGCGAGCTCGCCCGGCGTCTGCGCGAGCCCACCGTGCGCTGGGAGGTCCGGGTCGGCCTGGGTCCGGGCAGCTTCACGGCCCTGGGCTGCGACTTCTCCTACGACTACGTCCGCATCAACTCCGACGAGGCCCGCCAGATCGTCGTCAACGCCGACGGCCAGATCGGGCGCAGCGTCACCTTGTCCTCCTACACACCCGTGCTCAAGCACCAGCTGCTGGTCGACGGCCTCTCCTACATCCGCCGCTTCACCGGGCTGCGGATCATGGTGCACCTGACCGGCTCCGCCGCCCGCAGGCCGACGCTCTTGGCAAGCGTCGCTCGGGACCTCCAACTGATCCTCGATGCCGAGCTGCGCGTGCTCGTGATCGTCCCCGACGACGAGGCCCTCGCCGGCCTGCGCGAGACCATGGCCGAGGGCGCCTACCGGCTCGCCGAGGTCATCCGCGACGAGGCCACGATCGGCGCCCGCCTCGATCGTGGCCAGGCCTGTGTCCTGATCCAACAGACCCCCGATCCGGGCGAACTCGTGGCCCTCGGCGTGCGCCTGGGGGTCGGCAAGCTGCTGTGCCTGGCCGACGACCAGGGCCTGCGCGACGCCGGCGGCCTGGTCAGCGAGCTGACCCCCGACCAGGCCATCCTCGGTCTCGACCGGGGTCGCTTCAGCACTGGCGCCGACGAGAACCTGGCCCTCGCAAGGCACGCTGCCCGCCAGGGCCTCCCGGCCCTACACCTCATCGACGGGCGCCTCCCCCACGCCCTGGTCGCCGAGCTGTTCACGGACGAGGGCATTGGTACCCTCGTCACACGACAGCGACGATGAGCGAGACCAAAGAGCGCCGAAAGACCCTGCGCCAGCTCCTGCTCTCGGGCAGCGGCGGCAGCACCCAGAGCCGGCTCGTCGAGGCCCTGGCCGCCCGCGATATCGCCACCACCCAGAGCACCGTCTCCCGCGATCTCAAGCTCCTGGGCGCGCAGCGCCGGGTCCGGGAGGACGGCAGCTTCGTCTACCGCCTCGACGCCAGCGGGCGCAGCAGCTTCCCGGCCGCCATGGTCCTCGCCGTCGACCACAACGAGTCGATGATCGTGATCCGCACACGTGTGGGTCGGGCCCCGGCCGTGGGCATCGAACTCGACGGCCTGCGCCACCCCGACATCTTGGGGACCATCGCGGGAGACGACACCGTGCTCGTGGTCCCCCGCTCGGTCCGTCGGATCACGCCTCTGGTCCTCGCCCTCACGGAGCTCGCCGAGCTCGCCTGAGACCACCGCTTTCTTCGACCCTCGCCCCGGTGTAGCGTCCGCGATCATGAGCTCCATCGCCCGAACCGACGCAACCGGCGGCGCCCTCGACCCCGAGTTCCTCGCCTGGCAGACTTCCCTGCCCGTCGATCGTCGCCTGCTCCAGGTCGACATCGAAGGCAGCGTCGCCCACGTCGAGGGCCTGGTCGCGGGCGAGCTGTTGACCCGGGAGGAGGGCGATACGCTCCAGGCCGCCCTGCGCAGCCTGCCCGGTAAGGTCGCCCGCGGCGAGGTCGAGCTGCCCCTCGAGGAGGACATACACATGGCCGTCGAGGTCTGGCTGCGGGCGACCGTCGGCGAGCTCGCGGACAAGCTCCACACAGGGCGCAGCCGCAACGATCAAGTCGCCACCGACCTCAAGCTGTGGATGCGCCAGGCCGTCGGCGAGATCTTGGATGGCCTCGAGCGCCTCGACGCCGCGGTCGAGGCCTGGAGCGCCCGCTTCGGCGAGACCCCCATGCCCGCCTACACCCACCGGCAGGTTGCTATCCCCGTGCTCGCGCGCCTGTGGATCGACGCCGCTCTGCGCCTGCCCTTGGCTCGCGATCGCCGCCTGCTCGCGGTCGTGGAGGAAGAGATCGCCGAGTCGCCCCTGGGCGCGGGAGCGATCGGCGGGAACACCTTGCCCATCGATCCTCAGGTCGCCGCGCGTGTGCTCGGATTTCGAGGCCCGCCGCGCAACCCCATCGACGCGGTCGGCACCCGGGACCACGCCCAGACTCTGGCCTTCGCCTGCGCCCGCATCGGCCAGCACCTCGCACGCTTTTGTAGCGACGTCGTCGAACTCAGCTCCGACGGCCTCGCGACCTTGGGCGGCGCCGTCGCCTGTGGATCGTCGATGATGCCGCACAAGCGCAACCCCGACCTCTTCGAGCTCGTGCGCGGCCAGGCGGCCCTGCGCCAGGGCGAGCTCGTGGCGCTCATGACCACCTTCCACGGGCTCGGAAACGGCTACCACCGAGATCTGCAGCAGGACAAAGAGCTCCTGTTCTCGAGTGTCGACGGGACCGTGAGCTGCCTCGAGATGACCGGCCTCGGCCTCGCTCACCTCAGCCTCGTCCCCGAGCGCTGTGTCCAGGTCCTCGAGCGCGGCGACGCCATCGCCACAGACTTGACCGAGGCCCTGGTCGCACAGGGCACCCCCTTCCGTGTCGCCTACCGGCAAATTGGCGCGCTCGTGGCCGCCCAGCGCTGCCGGGACAAGCGGCTCGCCGATCTCGAGGCCAGCGATCTCGAGGCCGCGGGTCTCACCACCTCCCTGCTCGAGTTTCTGGATGTCCGAGCCAGCGCTCGACGCCGGGCGGCCCGCTATACCTAGCAGCCCAAATCCATCCTGTACCCATCGCCGAGAACCCACCATGAAGCGCTCACCGATCCCCGCCCTCACACTCGTGCTCCTCGCCCTCCCTCTGTGCTCGGCACTGGCCTGCACGACCGGACGCGAGACCACGGTCGCCGGCTACGACGCGCGCTGGGATGCCCTGGGCACGGGGGACAAGATGGCCCACATGCACGCGCAGGTGGAGCCGGCCATGCGCGAGGCCTTCCAGAGCTTCGACGCCGAGCGCTTCGCCGACTTCGACTGCCAGACCTGCCACGGACCGGGCGTCGACGACGGCAGCTACGCCATGCCCAACCCGGCGCTCCCCCACCTGCGTGAGGCCGGCATGTTCAAAGAGCACCGCAAGGCCGACCCGGAGATCTCCAAGTTCATGTGGAAAGAGGTCGAGCTGCCCATGGCCGACCTGCTCGGGCAGACGGCGGGACCCAAGGGCGAGTTCGCCTGCTGGAGCTGCCACATCGTCGACGACCGCCACGAGTAGGCCCGCCTCCTCGCCCGGAACTGCGCGATGATGATCCTGGCGACGCTCTTGGCCCTGGCCCCCCCGCCGGTCTCGACCACCCCGCCGACTCTCCAGCACCCACGGGACACGGACACCGAGCCCGCGTTGGCACTGACCTGGACCGGTCCGCCCGAGGCCTGCCCCACGCGCGCACAGATCCTCGAGCGCGTCGCCCCCCTGAGTCCGGGGTCGACCGTGGGCCCCGCCCCCGCGGGGCTGCTCGTCGACGCGAAAGTCACGCGCTCGAAGCTCGATCCATCTCTCCCCTGGCAGGTCGAGCTCACGCTCGAGGACGCCGATGGCCGGGCGGTGCGGCGCTTCACGGCGCCGAGCTGCGAGGCCATCGCCGACGCCACGGCCCTGATCATCGCGGTGACGCTCGACCCAGTCGCCACAGCGGTCGCCACATCTGTCGCTACATCCGGGCAGACCCGCCCGCCCGCCCGCGAGGCTGCCCCGGAGCCCTCCCAGCCCGCGCCTCCAGCCACACCCGAATCCGACTTCCCCCACTCCCCCCACGACTTCGCCCCCGATGGCGACCCCGACCCCGACCCAGCATTCCGGCGCTCGGCTCCAAGTTGGAGGCTGCGGGGTGAGGGCACCAGCGGGCCCCTCGAGCTACGCCCCCTGCGCATTGGGGTCTCGATCCAAGCCGGCGGCGGCTGGGGCCCGAGCGCGGCCGGACACCCGGTCCTCGGGGGTCGCCTCGCCCTGCTCGGTCCCCACTGGCGAGCCGAGTTGGGGGGACGCTGGGCGCTCCCGCGAGGCTCCCGCGCCGAGCCCCCCAGCGACGCCCGAGCCTCGGTCGACGCCTGGTTCGTCGAGGCCCGCGGCTGCTGGGTCCCGTCCCGGGGAGCCTTCGAGTTTCCCCTCTGTCCCGGTGTCGATGTCGGCCGGGTTCGCGGGGCCGGCCGTCCCCCCACCCCCAATCCGAGCGAGGCCACGTACCCCTGGGTCGCCCTGAGCCTCGGCCAGCGCGCGGCCTGGGTCCCCCTCGAGCGCCTCGCCCTCGTGCTCGAGGCCGAGCTCTCTGTGCCCTTGATCCGCGGGAGCTTCCTCGCTGGAGAGACCGAACTCGCCCGCCTCGCCGCGCTCGGGGCCCGGGTCCAACTCGGGTTCGAGCTCCGGCTCCCCTGAGCGCGCAAGTCGTCGATCAATTACCTGGACGGATCTCCTCTACGCTGGTCACCTGCCATCGAGGATGCCCCTGCCCACACACCAGGCCGAGTTCTCGGCCTTTTACCGCGAGCACTTCGCGTTTGTGTGGCGGACCCTCCGACGTTTCGGCCTGCGCGAGCTCTCGCTCGAGGACGCCGCCCAAGACGTATTCTTGGTCGCCCATCGGCGCGCGGGGTCCTGGGATAGCTGGTCCTCGCCACGGGCGTGGCTCTTTGGTGTCGCCCGCCGTATCGCCGCCAACCACCGCCGCACCCGGGTGCGACACGCCCGCCGCATCGCCGCCGTCCAAGACCACCCTGCATCGCCCTGTGCGGGAGCCTGTCCCGACCAACAGATCGACGACCGAGCCCAGCTCGCCGCCCTGAGTGAGGCGATCGCCTCACTCCCGGCCGGCCGACGACACATCTACATCTTGACCGAGCTCGAGGGACTCTCCGCTCCCGAGATCGCCGAGGCGCTCGAGATCAAACTCAACACCGTCTACTCCCGACTCCGGCGCGCACGCCGAGAGGTCGCCACACAGCTCCGCCGGGCCGGATTTCAAATCGGGGGTGGCACGAGCCCGGGCTCCAACCTCGCCCCCCAAGCTCGAGGCCAGTCATGAGCCAGCTCGATCCCCACACCCGACGCGCCCTCTCGACACCCGACCAGCCGCCGCCGGCCGTCGAAGATCGAATCTTGGCGTCGATCTTGGGTGCCGCGCCACTGAACCCCGATGGCGGCGGAGAGCCCTCCACGCCCACTCCAACCCCGGCTCCGGCTCCAACCCCGGCTCCGGCTCCAACCCCGGCTCCGGCCAGCGTCGGGGGACTGATGCACAGCGCGAAGATCGTCGGCGCCACCTTGGCGCTCGCGGCAGCCGGGGTCACGGGGCTCTCCCTCACCTCGAAGCTGTGGCGGGGCCCCGAGTCCACGCCCGCCACCCACGCGACACCCACCGATCAGCCTACCGATCCGGCAGGCCTGAAAAGGCCGCTTCGAGACCCGGCACAACCCCCGACCCAGCTCGACGCCGAGCCACCCCGCGCCCCTCCGAAGCCCACCGAGGTCGATCGTGATCCCGAGCCCTCGGTCCATCGTCAGCCCCCCGTCTCGAGCCTGAAGACCGAGCCCAAAGCCGTGCCCGCTCCCTCGATAGCGACTCTCGAGGCCGAGCTCGCCCTGTTGCGGGCGGCCAAGACCGCCGCTTCTCCCCACGCAGCCCTCGACGCCCTGCGCCTCCACAGGCAGCGCTTCCCAGCGGGTGTACTCGTCGACGAACGCGATGTCCTCGAGATCGAGGCCCTGTGCGCGACGGGTGAGCACAGCCAGGCCCGCGCTCTCGCCGATGCCTTTTTGGTCGCGCACCCACACCACCCTCTGCGCTCTCGGGTCTCTGCGACCTGCGGCCTCGACTCGGACAGCCCCTCCGAGAACAATTGATTCGGACGGATCGGCCGCCCGTGGCCACCACTCCATGTAGAGACCCCCATGAACTTCCTGCGACTCACTCCCCTGCTCTCGGTTTCTCTGGTCCTGGCCGCCTGCTCGCTCGGACCCAAACAGATCGGCGATGCCGACACCCTGGGCGACGACAGCTCCGACTCAGAAACGGGCTCGACACAAGCCGACTCCACAGAGTCCGACACCACGACGGCCGACTCCACAGAAGCCGACACCGACGCTGAAACCGGCGAGACCGACCCCGAGTGCACGGTCGCCGAAGACTGCAAGATCTTCGAGGACTGCTGTGACTGCAAAGCTATCCCCGCGTCCGATACACCCGAGGGCTGTCCCGCCGACTGTGAGCAGTCGGCCTGCGACGCGACCGGACTCCACGGCCCGGTCGCCGCCTGCCGCCTCGGCGCCTGCGCGCTCGAGGGCATGCAGTGCACTGGAGCGATCTGCAATGGGATCCCACCAGCGTGTCCCGAAGGTCAGTTCGCGCGTGTCGAAGACGACTGTTGGACCGGAGCCTGCATCCCCGCGGCCAACTGCGACGAGCTTCCCGTGGCTGGCTGCGGGCCCGTCGACTGTGGCGACGGCTTCTTTTGTATCGAAGATCAGGCGGGCGCGACCAGGCCCCACTGCGAGCCCCTCCCCGACGACTGCGGCGGCCAGGTCGACTGTGGCTGCATCGCGCCGTGGTTCAGCGAGATCTGTGACGCTTCATGCGGCGACGGAGGCGGCTCCATCCTGTGCATGAACGGCGGCTGAGCCCTCTGGCTCGGCCACGCGCGGTCGAGCCAGAGGGGAGGCCCCTCTCTCTCCACGGGGCCTCCACGATCGTTCTCCTCGGCTCTCCCTGTGCTGCACGCAGCTCGCTCTCCCCCTGCTGCACGCAGCTCGCTCTCCCCCTGCTGCACGCAGCTCGCTCTCCCCCTGCTGCACGCAGCGTCTGGGCTTTGGTAGGGTCCGCACATGCGCGTCGTCGTCACGGGTGGGACCGGCCACATCGGCTGTAACTTGGTGCGGACCCTCCTCGAGCAGGGCGACGAGGTCCGCGTCCTATTGCAGGGGTCGCAGCCCCCCGCTTCGCTCGCTGGTCTCGACGTCGAGTATTGCCCTGGCGACGTCCGCGACGTCGACACCATGCGCAGGGCCTTCGCGGGTCGGCAGCGCCTCTACCATCTCGCTGCCATCATCTCGATCTCGGGTGACCACGGCGGCCTGGTCCCCGCGGTCAACGTCGAGGGGGCCCGCAACGCCGCCCAGGCTGCGCTCGAATCCGGCATCGAACGCATGGTCCATTTCTGCTCGGTCCACGCCTTCCGTCAGGACCCGCTCGACCAGGTCCTCGACGAGAGCCGCTCTCGCGTCCCTCCCCAGGGTGGGGACCACCCCGCCTACGACCGCTCCAAGGCCGCGGGCGAGCTCGCCGTGCGCGAGTTTCTGAGCAAGGGCCTGGACATCGTCCTCGTCCACCCGACCGGCGTCATCGGCCCCAACGACTACGAGCCCAGCCGCATGGGCCGCCTGTTCCTCGACCTCTTTCATCGCCGCATGCCCTCGCTCATCGAGGGTGGCTTCGACTGGGTCGACGTCCGCGACGTGGTCGACGCTGCGATCGCCGCTGGGGACAGGGGACTCAGCGGCGAGAGCTACCTGCTCTCGGGCAACTGGCGCTCCGTCGACGCTCTGGCCGCGATCTGCAGCCAGATCACCGGCGTCCGCAGCCCGGCCCTGACCACCCCCATGTGGCTGGCCCGAGCCGCCGCACCCTTCTCCCTCGCCTACGCCGACCTGAGCGGCCGCGAGCCCCTGTTCACTCCGGAGAGCCTCGCCGCCCTACGGGCCAACCGCACCCTCTCCTACGAGAAGGCCACCCACGCCTGGGGCTACAGCCCACGCAGCGTCGAAGAGTCGGTGCTCGACATCTACACCTCGTTCCAAGATCGAGGCATGTTGGAGCGACCCGTGACCTTGCGGCCCCCCCAGCACAGCGCGGTCTGAGGCTACTCGGCCCAGCCCAAGCCCAAACCCAAACCCATGGCCCGAACCCGAACCCGATGGCGGTTCTCCAGTTGCGCGCGCTCGGTTCTCGGTTAGGGTTGGAGCCATGGCGGGCTGGCGTAACTGGTAAACGCAAGCGAATGAAATCGTTCAGACAACCATTGGGTTTGGGTGGGACGCGACCGTGATTCGGTTGGCGTTCATGTGATCTGGGTCCGTACAATGACTATCCAGGTTCGAGTCCTGGGTCCGCCACTTTCATATTTCATTTGTGTAGACCAAAAGCACACAACCGATCACCTGAGACCGACACTCAGGACCAATGCCGAGGGGACCTGGGTAGACCCACGGTCCCCTCCCGCATATCGAGCACCTTCGTAAAACCGTTCCGCGAGCATCGGCAGAAGACTCGCGCCGCGGGTTGGCTCTGAGAGTCAATCAGTCATTCCCTCAATCCGTCAATCCGCCATCGAGTCACGCACGTGTTCGTAGCAGCGCATCAGGGCGCCCTCCTCCCGCGCCGCGTCCTCGAGCGGCGAGGGCAGCTCGACTCCGACCAGCGCGCCCACGAAGGCCACCATCACGGCGTCGAAGCTCGAGGGCTCGACCCCGAACCAAAACGGCCCCGAAGTGCGCTCACAAAAGGTCCCTAAAGTCGCGAGGATCTTGCGCCCGTGGGCCTCGATCTCGGCTGCGGGGAGGCGGCCTATGCCCTGCTGGTGGAGCTGCTCGATCACCCCCTTGCGGACCTTTCGGAGCACCAGCGGGAGGAGGAAGCCCGGCACGCCGCCGGCGCGTATGATGGTCCCGAGGCTCTGGCTGTAGACCGCCCAGCCGGGCTCGGCCTGCCATCGAAAGTAGGTGATGGCAAAGTAGAGATCACGCTCGACCATGGCCCGCAGGGCGAAGGCCTCAGCGCGCTGATCGGCGCTGAGATGGGCGTCGAGATCGGCGATCCCTCGCTCCTGCAGATAGTCTATGGCGCCCTGGGAGTCAGGCACCTGTCGGCCCTCATGCTCGATGTAGGGCAGCTTGCTCCGGGGCGCCTTGCGGACGTCGGCGTTCACCTTCTCATACTCGACCCCCGCGAGCCGGAGATGAAACTCGAGCTTTTGAACAAAGGGACTGACGTCGGGAAGCGAGCCGTGGGATCCATAGCCGAACACGCGCACTGAAGCGGTCACGGGCGGAGCATGCCAGCGTGCCCCTGCCCGGTCTACCTGGTAGACCGGTCCACCTGGTCGACCGGTCTACCGGTCTACCCGACCGGGATCGTGTCGCAGCCGAACAGGATGTCCACCGAGGCCTCGACCGCGTCCTGAGTCCGGGCGCAGGTCGAGGGGCAGATTCGGATGGTCTGCGGGTCGATGTTGTCGGGGAAGTAGAACCATCCGTCCCCACCTTGGCACTCGGCCTCGCTGTCGAGGAAAAACACACTCTCGACCATCCCGTCGAGGGTCAGCTCGACATTGACCTTGGTCGGGTCGAAGCTCTCGCCCTCGGGAGGCTCTGGGATGTCCCACTCACAGGCGAGCGGCGTGTTGGCCTGAACAGATTGGGCGATCTGGCTGAACACGGGGCCAAACTGCTGATCACAGAGATCACCCGAGACCCCCCCGGTGCTGTTCACGAGCTCGAGGTAGACCGAACCGACGTCGGCAGACAGGGGGATCAGGCCCGAACAGCAGGATGCGCCGCCGATGCACTCGAGGGGATTGGGCGCCTCGTAGGCGACGATGGCATGGAAAAAGTAGTCGGCGTAGTTCGGGTCGAGGGCCTTGAAGGCCGCGTCGAAGGCAGCCGCGCCCGTCGCCGAGTCGTCGTCGCTGACGACCACGAGGTGCTTGATGGAGTTGGGGCGGATCGAGGTCGCCCAGGTCTGGTGGGTGGCCAAGATGATGTCGAGGGCGTTGCTACTGCCTACGTTCTCGACCACGTGAAGGTACTCGGGCAGCTTGGTGTCCCCCGGGCAGGCGCCGCTGCCCAAGGGCAGGCCGATGCAGGGTCCATCCGGGGAGGACTCGGCGATCACGACGACGTGGTGGTCGATGTTCGCCAAGAAGATCTGTTGCGAGAAGATGTTCATGTTCTGCTGCACGAAGTTCTTCTCGTCGGACATCGAGCCGGAGGTGTCGATGATGATGACGATGTCCACGGGCGCGAGCTCGTTCTGAGCCTCCTCGCTGACGGCCCCGCAGCCCTCCGTGTCGACACCCGTGGCCTCGCTCTCGTCCCCGGCCAGGGAGTCGAGCAAGGGACCCGTGGATCCGTCGTCCGCGTCGTCCGCGTCTGTGCCATCACCGAGGTCGTCGCCGCCGAGGCTAGTGATGCCGGTGGTCCCGAAGGTCGCAGCCTCGCCGTCGCTGCCGCTGCAGGCGATCAGGGGCAGGACCGCGAGTCCCGACACCAAGAGTGAACACCCAATTCCACGCATGGGGGACTCTATCGCCGATGAAGCGAAACATGGAAGCGATGATCCGCGCCGCGACAGATTGGATTTCGGGGTGATGGGGAGCACGCGTTGCCCCGTGAGCGGTGGACCGAGTAGACAGGCCCGGCGTGTTTGTCCCCTTTGATCCTCCGCCCCCGACGACGGCGATACCCTCGGTTTTTCCGACGCCCTTTCGACCAGGATCCCCGCACCCGCTCGCGGCCCGGGCGGCCGAACAGATGCAGGCCTTCCTGGGCGCGGCCCCCTCGCTCCGACCCGATATGTTCGAGGGGGCACTCGGCGGAAAGATGATGGGTGTACTCGTGGTCCGCGCCAAAGACGGGCGCGTGGGCTACCTGCGCGGCTTCGCCGGGATGCTGGGCGAGCGGCGCCTGGTCCCGGGCTTCGTGCCCCCGGCCTACGACGTGGCGCGCTTCGAGGGCCTGTGGGCCGAGGGCGGCGCTGCGATCACCCGACTCGACCGTGAGATCGTCGGCCTCCGGGCCGCCCCCTCCCTGAGCACCGCGGACCAGGCCCGACTCGAGGCCGCCGTCCTCGCTCAGCGCGAACTCTCGCGCTCCCTCCACGCCCGACTCCACGAGACCTACCAACTCACAAACGCCCTGGGCCTGGGCTCCCCAATCCGGGCCCTGTTCGAGCCCCGCATGCCCCCGGGCGGCTCGGGCGACTGCGCGGCGCCGAAGCTCTTGGCCCGAGCCTACGCCCTGGGTGCGTGGCCCTTGGCCGTCGCCGAGTTTTGGTGGGGAGGTCCGCCCCTGGGCGGCGGCCGCCGACACGGCGTCTACTACCCGGCCTGCCGGGGGCGCTGCGCGAAGATCCTGCCCTTCATGCTCGAGGGCCTCGAGTGCGAGCCGGCCCCCGACGTGGGCCTCCTGCCGATCGGTGAGCAGGCCCCCAAAGTGCTGCATGAAGACGGGAGCATCGTGGTGGTCGAGAAACCCTGCGGTCTGCTCTCGGTCCCCGGTCGCGGCCCGCAGCGGCGAGACAGCGTGGAGCACCGGCTCCAGCGACGCCTGGCGCTCGCCGACCCGACCTGGCCGCGGATGGCCCACCGCCTCGACCTTGCGACCTCGGGCGTGCTGATCGCCGCCAAGACCAAGCCGGCCTACGTCGCCCTTCAGCGCCAGTTCACCGCGCGCACGATCGACAAGCGCTACGTCGCCATCGTCCGCGGACGGGTCCAGGGTGAGAGCGGCGTGATCGAGCTGGCCCTGGCCCGGGACCTCGACGACCGGCCCCGCCAGATCCACGATCCAATCGACGGCAAGGCCTCGGTCACACACTGGCGGGTGCTCTCGCGCGGAGCCGAGACCACCCGCCTGGCCCTCGAGCCCAAGACCGGCCGCACCCACCAACTCCGGGTCCACCTGGCCCACCCCAAGGGCCTCGACGCGCCGATCGTCGGGGACGCCCTCTACGGCTACGGAGGCCGGCGGCTCCTGCTCCACGCCGAGTCGATCACCTTCCTCCACCCGGACACGGGTGAGCCCATGCAGCTGCGCTCCCCCTGCCCCTTCTAGCTCGACCTTCGACGCACACCCGCGACCCTGCCTATGATGTGCGTGTGAGCCCCCTCGATCGAGACCTCGCAGCTGCGCTGGCCGAGCTCCGGGGGCGCCTGGAGAGCGACTACGGCTGGACCCACCTGAAGCTCGAGATCCGGGTCGACCTCGAGGCCAGGCGGGTGCTGGTCCACGGTGAGATCGCGGCCCCAGGGCTGGCGGCGCGGGTGCACGGGGCCCTGGAGCAGCGCTGCCGGCTCGAGGGTCTCGCCCTCACCCTCGAGCTGCGACCGATCCCCGTCCGCCGGTGGCACCTCCTCCCTTCGACGGGCCTGACCCTGTGGCGCGGGCACAGCCTCGACCGACGCTGCACGGAGCTCGAGATCGGCGACGGACCCGTCGGCTGGCTCGCCGAGCACGCGGGCGCCTCCTTGGTCCGGGGCCGCGACGGCACCTCCGGGTGGACCGACCGCCCCCTGGGAGCGGCCTGCCCACCCCGCCTGATCGCGCCCCCCCGCGACGCTCCCATCGAGCTGCTCCGGGCCCGCGTGCTCGCCCGCGCCCGTGCGTTCTTGGCCGTCCCCTACCTCCTCGGCGGGAGCTCGGAGGCACAGGTCGACTGCTCGGGGTTGGTCCAGCGCGCCCTCTCTGCGGTCGGTCTGCTCGTGCCTCGGCACTCGAACGACCAGCTCGCGCTCGCGAGGCCGAGCGAGGGGCCCGCCCAAGTCGGCGATCTGGTGTTCATCCTGTCCCGCGCCCAAGCTCGGACCCACGTGGGCATCGCTGCGGGACCGGGCCGTATCGTCCAGGCCTCCCTCTCCCACCGCCGGGTCATCGAACAGGAGATGGGGGCCTACCTCGACGACGCCCAGTGGCAGCGCGTGCTCCCCCTGCCTCGGGTCCTGACCTGGGCCCGCGCCCAGGTCGGCCGCGAGTCCATCGCCCTGCCCTCCCCCCCGCTCCGAAGCTGCGACACTCCGGATATCGAGCTCGCCCTCCGCTCGGGGTCGCCCTCATCCGCACGATGTTAAGGTTGCCCGATGGTGGTTCACCGGCAAGCCCGCGCACTCTCGACTCTGGCCCTCGGCGCCGGGTTGTTCTGCCCCGCCTGCACACACCCCGAGTTCGAGAGCAACGGCAACTCGAGCGCGTCCGCCTCCGAGCGCGGCGATCCCAAACCCGACCCGGGACCCGCTCGACCCGAGCTCGTACCGACACCCGAGCGAGCGCTCGAGCCAGCCCAAGCCCAGGTCGTCACCGGCCCCGAGATCGAGATCACGCCCGAGCAAGCGCGCGCGGCAGGGCTCCCCCCGCTGGGCTTCAGGCTCGACATCGCGGCATCGAGCATGTCCGGCTCCAAGCTCGGCGACGGGGCCTACCTGCGCCTCAGCGGGCCCCCCGGCGGACCCCTCTCGCTCGCGCTCACCCCCGCCTTGCTGGGCGCCGAGTTTGCCGAGCTCGCGCCTCAGGCAGGCGAGGGCGGCGTGACATCGACTGTCGAGCTCGCCGGTCAGCCCCGGCGCGCCCTGGGCTGGGTCTCGGGCGAGTCTCAGGCGCGCACGGCCTGGTGCCTGGTATTGATCGCCCGCGACGGGGCCCAAAATGAAGAGCCGGCCCTGGCCCTGCGGCTCGGGGTCGGCATCGGCGAGAGCGACGGAGCGGACAAGAGCTGCGCGATCGCCCTCGAGCACACGGTACTCGGGCCGATCGTCGCTAGCTTCTCGATCGATTGAGGGCCGCTCTGTCGGCGAGTCAGGGCAGCTGAACCCGGGTTCGGGTGCTGCGCTGGACCACCGAGGCGGGCACCGACCAGACCTGGTCGTCGTCGTCGATACGAAGGATCTCGTCGATCCCCGAGAGCTCTTCGTAGGCCTCGGGGAGCTCCGAGATCACCCAGGCCGTCGAGTAGTCGTTGCTGTAGCGGACCACCGTGGGCAGGGCCGCCTCGAGCTCGCCGCCGGCGCGCAGCTCGATCTGATGATCGTACTCCGCGCCGTAGGGATCGGCCCCACTCGGGAGCGTGCCGTGGGCGATCCACCAGAACTCCTCGGCCCCGTTGGGGATCGAGGCGACCAGCAGCGGCCGGTCTTGGGCGAACACGACCTCCGGGTCCGAGCTCTCGCCCTCGTAGTCCCACGAGGTCAACACCCGCGTCCGCTCGAAGGACTTGCGCCAGCTCCAGGTCGAGACCCACGAGGGATCGCAGTAGCTCATGTAGTCCCGGTAGCTGTCGGGCGCGTAGAGCTGGAGGTCGAGGAGGCCGAAGCCCCACTGTCCGATCACCCCGTTGGTGTAGGGGTAGCTCGGGTCCGGGCCCGCAGCTTCGGCGAAGGGACAAAACACGTGGGCCATGCCCTGGTTATGGCCGACCTCGTGGAGCACGACCCCGGCCGCAAAGTTCACCCCCTGGCCCAGGGCAGTCGCGGAGACCCTGCTCATGCCCTCGCCCTTCCCGGGACCGGGCACGCTGGCGATGCCCGCGACCCCGGCCACGCCGCCGTTGGGGACCGGGAACAGGGCGTGATAGTAGACATTCGGGAACGCGAGCTCGTTGTCCCGGAGCGCCGCGATGGGGCCCAGCACCGAGCCCAGGTTCTCCATCGGCTGGGCCCAGACCAAGGGCGCGTGGACCTCCCAGTTCACCTCGGTGACCGCGTTTTGTTGAAACAGCGTGTCGACGATGAGCTTCATCGTCGCGTCCGAGGTGTCGGCGATCCTGTCGATGTTTTGGAACTGGTGGTGGTAGGGGACAAAGACGATCTTCAGCTCCATGGGCTCGGGCTGGATCCCCACGGCCTCGAACTCGGGCGGGGTCTGCCAGCGGCCCACCTCGAGGCCCGCAGCCGAAGCCGCGACCCCCTCGTCGACCTCGTGGAGCTGGACGACGTACTCCATCCCCGGGACGACCAGCCCGGCCTCGGCCTCGAGCCCGAAGATGAAGGTCGTGCCCAGACTGTTGGGCTGGCTGTCGCCATCGACCATCCGGGTCTGCGAGAGCGTCTCACGGCTGCCGTCGGCGAACTGAATGATGAAGCGGGCCTCGATCTCACGGTCGACCCAACCCGGGTCGACCCGATAGTGGACCCGGATCAGCAAGTTTCGATCTTTGACGAGCGCGCCCAGGCGGTCGTCTCCCGCGATCCACTCGCCGTCTTCGCCGATGAAGATCGCCGTCCCCTGGTTGGCCTCGACCTGGGTCATGGCGATACCCATCGCGGGTGTGCCCGGGTCGAGGGGCAGTTCGGTCTGCGATCCCTCATCCATCCCCTCCGCGCTCCCATCCCCGCTCGACCCGGACTCGGAGCCCTCACCCTCGGAGCCGGTCTCTCCCACCTCGCTGGCCGTGCTGTCGTCGGCGGCGCACCCCGACAGGGCCAAACCGAGGACGGCCGAGCAGGTGAGGAATGAGCGCAACGAGCGGGACAAGGGCCGGATTTTCGGCGAGACCATCGAGGCGAGCATAGAGAACCAACGGGCGGTTTGCGAGCTTCTCCCCCACTCATGTGGGGTCAGACCGCCATTGCCACGACCTGGAGACGTAGTTTGAGTTACACAGATATCCAAGCGCACCTATCGCCGCGCCGGACTGGCCGCTATTCGAAATACACGGGTGTGTCGCTGCCGTCGGTCACCACGACATAGACGATCGTGTCTGCCCGGAGCTCGGGCATGATCTCCAGCCCGATCCAGGCCGCCTCGATCTGCGCCGCGTGCATGTCGGCGTAGGCCATGACCACCAGAATCTGCTTGCTCCACACAAACTCGGGGGCGACGTTGGCCGAGCTCACGAGGATGTCGCCGAGCTTGTCCGACAACAGCGACGAGGCTTGGGCGAGTGAGTAGGGATCCTCGGGTGGGAAGCCCACGGCCCGCGTCACGCTGACACCGAGCACCGTGTCCGCAACGGTGATCGACAGGTCGGTCTTCTTGCTGTCGGGGTCGCCGTACTCGATCTCGGTCTCGGTTGCGACCAGAGAGGCGCCCTCACAGCGCGCGAGCACCTCGTAGGCGAAGGCCTCGCTGATGGTCGAGCTCCCGCCGGCGTTGGGCACCGTCATCAGAGTTTGACCGCCCTCGGTCAACAGCGGCAGGTCGAGTTCGTCATAGGGGTCGTCCCCAAAATCCAGGCGCGCCGAGACCAGCGTGGGCTGGGGAGAAGCCAGCTCGATGAGCAGCTGGCCACAGTCTCCCGTGATCAGGCCAAAACCCTCGGAGGAAGCGGTGTCGCTCTCAGAGTCGGTCTCGGAACCCGAGTCGCTCTCACTCCCCGAACCCGAGTCGCTCTCCGAACCCGAGTCGCTCTCCGAACCCGAGTCGCTCTCCGAACCCGAGTCGCTCTCCGAGCCCGAGCCACTCTCCGAACTCGAGTCACTCTCACCGAGTTCGAGCGCCCCGTCTTCCCCAGCTCCCCGCTCACAGCCAGGCGCCAGCGCCAACGCCGAGAACAGACCGACGACAAGCCGGAGCTCGGCGTCGAGTGAGCTCGGCGCGGGCATCGGCTTTACTCCGCAGCGCCGGGCTCGGCCTCGGCATAGAGCTCGCCGCCCTGCTCACGAAACTCGTCGGCCTTCTCTCGCATGCCCTGCTCGGCCTTCTTCGTGATCTCCGCCAGCTCCCCGCTCGCATCCATGTCGCGCACATCTTGGGTGAGCTTCATCGAACAGAAATGGGGCCCGCACATCGAACAGAAATGGGCGGTCTTGGCCGGCTCGGCGGGCAGGGTCTGATCGTGGAACTCCCGGGCCGTCTCCGGATCGAGGGAGAGGTTGAACTGGTCGTGCCAGCGAAACTCGAACCGGGCCTTGCTCAGGGCGTCGTCCCGATCTTGAGCGCCGGGGTGGCCCTTGGCCAGGTCGGCCGCGTGGGCGGCGATCTTGTAGGTGATCACCCCGGTCTTGACGTCGTCTCGATCGGGCAGGCCGAGGTGCTCTTTGGGGGTGACGTAGCAGAGCATGGCGCAGCCGTAGCTGCCGATCATCGCGGCGCCGATGGCCGAGGTGATGTGGTCGTAGCCCGGAGCGATGTCCGTGGTCAGGGGCCCCAGCGTGTAAAACGGCGCCTCGTAGCAGTGCTTGAGCTGCTCGGTCATGTTCTCTTTGATCTTGTCCATGGGCACGTGGCCCGGACCCTCGATCATGACCTGGACATCGTGCTTCCACGCGATCTGGGTGAGCTCCCCCAAGGTCCGCAGCTCGCCGAACTGGGCCTCGTCGTTGGCGTCGGCGATCGATCCTGGGCGCAGGCCGTCGCCCAGCGAGAAGGCCACGTCGTAGCGCTTCATGAGCTCGCAGATGCGCTCGAACTCGGTGTAGAGGAAGTTCTCCTTGTGGTGCGACAGGCACCACTTGGCCATGATCGATCCGCCGCGGGAGACGATGCCCGTGACCCGCTTGGCGGTCATGGGGATGTAGCGCAACAGCACGCCGGCGTGGATCGTGAAGTAGTCCACGCCCTGCTGGGCCTGCTCCTCGAGGGTCTCCATGAACACGTCGATGTTCAGGTCTTCGGGCTTGCCCTTGACCTTCTCGAGCGCCTGGTAGATCGGCACGGTGCCGATCGGGACCGGCGAGTTGCGGATGATCCACTCGCGGGTCTCGTGGATGTTCGCGCCGGTCGAGAGGTCCATGACCGTGTCCGCTCCCCAGCGCGTGCTCCACTGGAGCTTCTCGACCTCCTCCTCGATGGACGAGGAGACCGCCGAGTTGCCGATGTTGGCGTTGATCTTGACCAGGAAATTGCGGCCGATGATCATCGGCTCGAGCTCCGGGTGGTTGATGTTCGCTGGGATCACAGCGCGACCAAGGGCGACCTCTTCACGCACGTAGTCGGGGTCGACGTTCTCCCGGATCGCCACGAAGCGCATCTCTTCGGTAATGATGCCGCGGCGAGCGAAGTGCATCTGACTCCAGTTGGCGCCGCCCTTGCGCTGCTTCTCGGCGAACTCTCGGCGACGGTCGAGCCACGGTTGGCGGCCCTTGGGGAGGCCGTCTCGCGGGTCGATACCCTGGGGGCCCGTGGTGTCGTAGACCTCGAGGGGCGGGTTGTCGCCGCCGAGGCTGATCCGCCGTGCAGGTACGCCCAGAGGGCCCAAACTGACCTTCTCGGAATTGGGGAAGCTGTGCTCGAGCGGCGCCACGGGGCGCATCGGGGAGATGTCGTCACCGGCGACCTTCAAGCTTGCGGGGCGGCCTGGGGATTTGTCTGATTTTTGATTCTCGGTCATACGCTTTCCTCCGCCGGTACGAACCGGATCAGGTTCGAGGGGACTGTCTCAGGCGCCTGTTTTGGGGCGCCACCCCCAGCGTTCGAAGCCGCCAGCCTACACGACCAAAGCGCCCGAAACCCGGCTCCGCAACGCGCGCAAAGGCGCGTTAGGGACGACGTGAGGACACGGGGTGGGGAGCCGGAACGCGCTTGGTTTCAGGGCTGAATGAGAGGTGTGAGATTAGCCATCAAAGCGGTCTTGGTTTATGGAAAGTGCGAGCGACGCCAGGACATGAACCGCACACCCGACCTCCCCCAGCCCCTCCTCTCTCGGCTTTGCCTATGCCTATCTCTGTGCCCGTGCCTGTGTTCGCTCGCTGGATGCAGAGACGACCCGCCGCCCGCTGCAGACGCCGAACAACCGACGCTGCGCGAGGTCGAGGCCGGGGATCTGAGTGATGTGCGAGATGTCCCGCGGAGCGAGTACAGCCGCACCCTCGAAGACCAATTCGATCTCCTGCCTGCGGGCACACACGACTACTTGGTGATCCGCGATCTCCGGCCGCTGATCGCCCAGGCCGAGCGCGTCGAGCAGGTCATGGCCGGGCCGCTCGCCCGGGCCGCGCCGGTGCTCGCTGCCCTCGCCCAAGATGGGCCTCTCAGCGCCGGTGCCGCGGAGGCGACCCAGGCCAGGCTCGCCCGCTCGCGTCAGACCCTGGGCTTGATGATCGCCGCCCTCGAGGGTTCGGGTGTCGAGCTCGACGCCGGCTTGGTGATCGCCGACCCCGACGGCGATCCCCTGGTCCTGTTCGCCGCCCAGGATTTCGATCGCCTCGCGACCTTGGCGCGGCTCGTCGGTGGAGAGTCCCTGGAGCTCGCAACTCGGTGTCGCCCCGCCGCGGCCGAACCAGACCCGGCGGCCGAGCCCGGTCCCGCCTGGGTCGTGTGTGGATCCCGAGCTGAGCGCGTCGAGGGCTACCAACCCGGGCTCGAGGGCGCCCGCCTGGCCGCGGAGTTGCGCGCCAAGCTGGGCTCGGACACCAGCCACAGCGCCGACGACGAGCGCATCAACGTGGCCCTCTCGCTCGGCGGTGGACAGGGCGAGGTCGGGGCTCCCCTGGGCAGCCTCGACCTCGCCCTGCGCACCGACCCGACTTTGTGGGAGCTGCGTGTGCCGATGCCCCAGCTTCGAGACCTTCGAGGCCTTCGAGACCAGGGACCGGAGATCCTGCTCACCGGTCCGCCCCAGGCCCTGCGGGCGCTGGTCCCTGGGACGTCTTTTGTCTGGGCCCGCCTCGACCCCGAGGGCCTGGGCGAGACCATGGGCATGGTGGCTCCGCTGCTCAGCGGTGAGCTGTTTTTGGGGGTCCACGACCAGCCCGACGCGCTCTTGCTCCAAGCCGGGATCCTCGACACCAGCGAGGCCGCCAAGGGCATCATGAGGATGGCTCAGCTGATCCCGGGCATCCCCATCGAGCCCACCCAGTTCCCCGACCTCCGCCTCGAGTCCGACCGCAAGCCGGTGGAGCTCGACGGCAAGCTCGTACCCGCGATCGGCCTGGTCCTGGGCGACCGCAATCCCGACGGCGGCGCGGTCGAGAGCTGGGAGGCCACTTTGGGTGTGCCCCCTCGGGCTCGGCTGTGGGCCTACGGCGACTACATGACCCTGGCCGTGGGTGAGCTCGAGGCCCTCCCGGCCGCGCTCTCCAGCTTGCGGGGCACGGGGCCCTCGCCACAGAGCGTCGCCGCGCTCTCGCCGACCTTGGCCCGGGCCCTGGTCGCCGGTGAGGTCGGCCTCGCCCTGCACCTGGTCTTGGATCACTGGCAGGCACCCCTGAGTCCCGAGGAGCTCGACAGCTTGATCGCGGGTCTGCCGGCCACGGATCGCCCGGACACCGGCGCGCTCGCGGCCGTGTTCGAGTCGCTCGCGCCCTGGTCGTCCATCGACATCTGGCTGCGCACACAGGCGGAGGGGCAGTGGGTCGCCACCGTCTCCCTGGTGCCCTTCGCCAGCGTGGGCGCTCCGGGCTCGGTGGACCCCGACCCGGAGGCGGAGGCCATGGCTCGAGCCCTCGACGCCGCGCTCACAGGCGGCGACGCCCAGGCGGCCTACGCCCAGTTGCTCGCGCGCTTCCCCGACTCCCCGCGCGCGCCCGCCTACCGAGCCCGGCTCGGCCGCGCTCCCGCGCACCACGCCGCGGTAGGCATGTTCGAGGTCAGCGCGCTCGCGGCGCTGGCCCTGCCCGCGTTTCGCACCTACCTCCGGCGCGCCAAAACCCGGGAGGCCAGCGCCCAGACCCAACAGATCTTGAGCCTGGCCCTGGCCCTGCGCGAGCGCTCGGGGAGCTGCGCCTCCATGGTCGGCAGCGCCGGGCCCACACCGCCCCTGAGCATCGCTTGTCACGGCGCAGACGGGGGCCGCTGCCGGGCGATCGATCCGAACACCGACCTGAATACCGGCACTGGAGACCCGCGAGCAGGCACCTACGACCGGGCGAGCTGGGACCAGAGCCCATGGTCGACGATCGGCTACCGACCAGAGCGCGGCCATCGGTATCACTACAGCATCGCGGTCTCGACCGACAAAACCGGGACCTGCGAACTCATGGTCCGGGCCGAGGGGGACCTCGATGGAGAGGGCGACCGCTCCGCCTATGTACGCAGGGCGAGCATCGACCCAGACGGGACCCAGCACCTCCCCGCCCTCGAGGTCGAAGCCGGCGAGGAGTGACGCGGCGCTCGTGGCCGTCACGAGTGAGTTTGCGACAAGCCGCGTGAGCCAGCGACCCAGAGTTCACAGACGGGCACGGAGG
>Ga0256845_1000065_pt1 | contig 86183 bp, 62 predicted proteins | sample RiftiametaG_FD_189101 | JGI IMG/M metagenome (GOLD analysis project Ga0256845, IMG submission 189101) | Tube worm associated microbial communities from hydrothermal vent at the East Pacific Rise, Pacific Ocean - Riftia | ecosystem: Host-associated > Annelida > Integument > Unclassified ...
CAGCTAAAGTGGGTTGTTTTTGTATTTTCATATACAAATATAACAACTATAATGCTGATAATTAAATGATTACACAATTAAAACAAACCAATTTATAAATAATTTACCGTGCAACGGTCTTATTTTACAATATGCCGATTGACCCTCAATAGCAATAATGTCTTCGATGTTTACAAATAAATTTTCTCCTTTATCAGTTATTGTAATTTTACTTGTTTTTTGCTTGGTTATTGTTTCGTTTAACAAAGAGTATTGTTCTTGAGCAATTTTTACATTTTGTTTTTCAGATACTTTTTGCACTGCAGCTTTTAAACGATCAAAATCTATTGGTTTTAAAATATAATCTAAAGCAGAAATTTCAAAAGCTTTTAGCGCATACTTATCATAAGCAGTAATAAAAACGATACTAAAATCTATATGATCTATAAAATTTACAATTTCATAACCCGCATATTGGGGCATTTGAATATCTAAAAATACAACATCGGGTTTTAATTTTTTTATTTGTTCTATACCCAGCATAAGGTTATTAGCCTCTGCAACAATTTCTACATCCTTACAAAAACGGGTTAATAGGTTATTTAAAACTTCTCTTGCACCTGCTTCATCATCAATTAATATTGCCTTTATTTTACCCATATTTCAAAAATAACTAATTCATTAATAATTGGGGTGTTGTGTTTTGCTAATGGTCGGTTTTATTTTGCTAATGGCTTGTTATTCTTAAAACTCATGTATTATTGGGATTTTTACAACAACTTTTGTTCCTGTGGCATTGTTGTTCTCATCATATAAATCTTCATAATTAAATCCGATAGGATTTTTAAAGCGTTTACTTAATATTTCTAATCTATTTTCTAACGCTTTTATGGCAAAAGATTCATGCTCCGGATTTTGCCGTTTATTAATCTCTGCAGATTCTTTTCTGCCTATTCCGTTATCAATAATTGTACATTCTAAAGTATCTGAAACTTTAAAAGAAATTTCAATTGTTTTTAAGCCTGTTTTATGAAGTAAGCCGTGAACCAACGCATTTTCTATAAAAGGTTGTATTAGCATTGGGGGTACTAAAAACTCATCTTCTTCGGGTAAATTAATACTGTATTCAAAATCTTCTCTAAATCTTAATTTTTCTAAAGAAAGATAAACTTCTATTAGTTGTATTTCACTATCAAACTCTATAAAATCTTTTTCAGAAAAATTTAACGTTTTACGCACTAAGCTCGAAAATTGATTGATATATGCATATGATTTATCAATATCACCTCTTAATACCAGTGCTTGAATTGAGTTTAAAGCATTAAAAATAAAATGAGGGTTCATTTGAGATTGGATGGCGGTAAGTTTAGAGGTGTTTACTTCATTTAATAATTGTGATTTCTTTTTTTGATACCTTAATCTAGACCAAAAAGTCAGTGTTATTATAACTAAAACTAACAAGTAAAACCACCAAGCTTGCCAAAAAGGAGGGGAAATGGTAAAGGAATATGTAAAAGGAATAGTTTCTTTTGATTGATGTTTTGCTTTAATCTTAAAAGTGTATTTTCCGGTTGGTAAAGATTGAAATTCTATCTTATTATGTTTGGTAGATGTTGTTTTCCAATCATCGTAAAAACCTTCTAATGTGAATAAAATTTCAGTTTCATTTTTAGATAATAAATCTCTATAATCATAATAAAATTCAAATTGATTCTCGTTGAAATCAAACTTGTTCTTAGTCGTGTAATCTATCACTTGATTATTAATACTAATAGAATCAATATAAAGTTTTGAAGCTTGCTCTATTTGATAACTAAGGTTTAAGTCAATAGCATAAAACCGATGTTTTTCTAATAACCATAATTTGTTTTGAGTTACCTCAAAGTTGGTGATACTATTATTAAGTACCCCTTCTTTTATTCCTGGTTTGATGTAATGGTTTGTCTCCAAATTATATATTTGAAAACCTGCTTTTGATAAGATGTAAATTTTACCATTAAAAATGTGGACTTTCTTTACTAAATTAGACATTAGCCCATCTTTTTCCGAAAGCTGTAACAATAGTTTATTATTTTTAAAGAGTAAGACGCCATTTTTTTCTGTTCCACAGATTAATGTGTCAGTATAAAATTCTAAATCTTTACCTAAAAAAGTATTTCCCTTAAATAATAGTTGTTGGGTTTTTGAAGAACTCCATTTTTTATAAAAAACACCAAAACCTGTGCTATAATAAATTAAACTATCTTTTGATGACCAGCTAACAGCATTACACCTTTTACCTTCGTATATAGTGTACATTAAACCTCTTTTTTCAATAAAGTCTAATTGTTTAACTAAAACTTTTTCACTTGATGTGCGGAGGCTAATACCGTTAGGTGATGCTTCTAAAAGAATGTGAGAATCAATTTGGATAACATCTTTTAATGCATAGTTTATGTCTTTTTTTGTTGTGTAAATCAACCCTTTTTGTGTGATATCGTTGAAAGAAAAATTATTAGAGATAGGGAAAATATTATCGATATTAAAATCGTGGGTACTCACTAATTTTAAGCCCTTATTGTTTTTAAAAATATCACCTTCTCTACTTGAGAGAAATAGTGTGTCATTAAGCATAGCCATACCTAAAAATAAATGCTTGTATTCTAAAATTAGAACTTCTTTTTTAGGGACAACATAAACTCCATCGCCAAAAGAGCCAAAAAATAATACGTTATTGTTGTTCTTACAGAATGCAGAAATAAATTTTTCATCAAAAAAATGTTGACCTTGATATATGGTGTCATTTTTATATTTGAGAAAATGAATTCCTTTTTTTTGACCTAAACCTATTAATTTATTGTGATCAAAAAAGATTATTTGTTCTTTATTTTTAGGAATGTAATTCTGAAATACAAAAGGGGTACTGGAGTTAATATTCCCTCCTTTACACATTGATATTATTCGATTGTTAATGGAGAAAAAAGTAGAGTGAGCGGTAGTTTTTTTGAAATCTACTGATAAAGAGTCTAATTGGTTGTTGTGATAAGTGTAAACTTTATTTTTATTAGAATACGTAATATAAAGTTTCCCGTTTGGTAATTGCGAAACGGAACGGATTCCTAAAATAGTGTTTTTTACTTTTTCTCCTTTTAAGAGCGTTTTTGATACAGCACCATCTGTAGTTAAAATTTTTGCTTCGAGAACTGTAGCTACAAAAAACTCATTATTATTAATTACAAAATAATGAAAATTCTTTGTAGATTCATTATCCGGGATGCTGTAAAATAAGCTTAGGGAATCATTTTTTATTTTAAAAATTTGACCGTTTAAGTTGTTACAAAAAATATCCCCATCACTATTTTGTTTTAACGAAAAAAGAGAAGTGCCAATTTGTGATCTAGGGCTTTTTAATTGAACAAACTTATTTTGTTTGTATATATATAATCCATTATTTGTTCCTGCATATAAAACTTCATTGCTTTCATCAAACAATAAGGTATATATATCTGTATTTGAAAATTGTTTTTCTCCTAACTTAAAATATGCAGGGTTTTGTGCAGAACTTATTTTACATAAAAATAAAACAGTGAATATGTAAAACACAATTTTCATAAAAAAATATTTATTTACGATTCGGCTTGTAATCAAAATGATAGACTTGTTTTTTGTGATAAGAGACGGTGCAAATGTAAAGCTTAATACAAACGTAACAAACTTGACTCTAAATTACTTCCAATATTTCACCTTTTATTATGGTTATAAACAATTCAAGTCATTTATCAACAAACTGTAAAATAGAGGGTTTATGAATTGTTATAAGTGATGAAAAGAAGTAATCTTGTAAGCTTCAAACAAACGCTTAAACACATCACTTTTCAAACTAAAAAAGATGAGTCAAAAAACAATCAAAAACGCATTAATTTCTGTCTTTCATAAAGATAATTTAGCTCCAATCATTAATAGATTAAATGAATTAGGAGTAACAATTTATTCTACTGGTGGAACACAGAAATTTATTGAAGACTTAAATGTTGCGGTAACACCTGTAGAAGAGTTAACTTCTTACCCTTCGATTTTAGGTGGAAGAGTAAAAACATTACATCCTAAAGTTTTTGGTGGAATTTTAAGTAGAAGAGATTTGGATAGTGATATGGCTCAATTAGAAGAGTATGAAATTCCTCAAATTGATTTAGTGATTGTTGATTTGTATCCTTTTGAAGATACTGTTGCTTCGGGAGCAGAAGAACAAGATATTATTGAGAAGATTGATATTGGTGGTATTTCTTTAATTAGAGCAGCGGCTAAAAATTTTAAAGATGTATTGATTGTCTCTTCAAGAGAACAATATGATTATACCTTAGATTTATTAAACAAAAATAACGGTACTACAGAGTTAGCAGACCGTAAATATTTAGCGAAACAAGCATTTAATGTTTCTTCGCATTATGATACTGCAATTTTTAACTGGTTTAACCAAGATGAAGAGCCTGCTTTTAAACAAAGTATCAATCAAGCACAAACGTTACGTTACGGAGAAAACCCTCATCAAAAAGGAATTTTCCATGGTGATTTAGATGAGATGTTTACCAAATTACATGGTAAAGAATTATCTTACAATAACTTATTGGATGTTGATTCTGCTGTGAATTTAATTGCAGAATTTCCAAATGACAAACCAAGTTTTGCGGTATTAAAACACAATAACGCTTGTGGATTAGCAACAAGAGATACGCTGTTGGAAGCTTGGAAAGATGCGTTGGCTGGTGATCCAACTTCTGCTTTTGGAGGGGTTTTAATTACCAATCAAACAATTGATGTAGCAACTGCTGAAGAAATTAACAAGTTATTTTGCGAAGTGGTAATTGCTCCAGATTATGAGGCTGATGCCTTAACAATTTTACAACAAAAAAAGAACAGAATTATCTTAACTCAAAAAGAAGCTAAATTGCCAACTAAACAATTTAGAACAATTTTAAATGGAGTTTTAGAGCAAGATAAAGATGCAAGAACTGCGAATAGCGCAGACTTTAAAAATGTAACCACAAAAACACCAACAGCTCAAGAAATTGTTGATTTAGAGTTTGCTAATAAATTGGTGAAACATACTAAATCCAATACTATTGTTTTTGCTAAAAACGAACAATTATTAGCAAGTGGAACAGGGCAAACATCTAGAGTAGATGCATTAAAACAAGCCATTAACAAAGCGAAAGCTTTTGGTTTTGATTTAAATGGAGCTGTTATGGCATCGGATGCATTTTTTCCTTTTCCTGATTGTGTAGAGTTGGCAGACAATGCTGGAATTACAGCAGTTGTTCAGCCTGGAGGGTCAATAAAAGATCAAGACTCTATCGATTATTGCGATGCACATAGTATGGCAATGGTAACTACAGGGATTAGACATTTTAGACATTAATCTTCATTAACAAAATGATGTTCATCAAATGTAGCTTTGTTCATTTAAAATGGAACTTTTAAACTTACATTTACGTATCTTAACCACTTAACCAACAACAAAATAATAAATGGGATTATTTAGTTTTTTAACACAAGAAATTGCAATTGATTTAGGCACTGCCAATACGTTGGTGATTCACAACGATAAAGTTGTTGTTGATGAGCCTTCGATTGTAGCAAAAGACAGAACAACCGGAAAAATTATTGCTGTTGGTAAAAAGGCTATGCAAATGCATGGAAAAACCCACGAAGAAATTAAAACCATTAGACCTTTGAAAGATGGTGTGATTGCAGATTTTGATGCTGCAGAACACATGATTAGAGGAATGATTGGAATGATGAACGCAAAGAAACCTTTGATTGCTCCCTCATTAAAAATGGTTATTTGTATCCCCTCTGGTATTACTGAGGTGGAGAAACGAGCAGTAAAAGATTCTGCAGAACACGCAGGAGGAAAAGAAGTTTATTTGATTCACGAGCCTATGGCTGCAGCAATTGGTATTGGAATTGATGTGCTAGAGCCTAAGGGTAATATGATTATTGATATAGGAGGTGGTACTTCAGAAATTGCGGTAATTGCTTTAGGAGGAATTGTTTGTGATAAATCTATTCGTGTTGCTGGTGATGATTTTACCAATGATATTGTGGATTATATGAGAAGACAACACAACTTGTTAATTGGTGAGCGTTCTGCTGAGCAAATTAAAATTCAGGTAGGTTCTGCTCTTACAGAAATTGAAAATCCGCCAGAAGATTATGCTGTTCAAGGACGAGATTTAATGACTGGAACACCTAAAGAAATTGTTGTTTCTTATTCTGAAATTGCACATGCTTTAGATAAATCAATTATTAAAATTGAAGAAGCAGTGTTAAGTGCTTTAGAAATGACTCCGCCTGAATTATCAGCAGATATTTATAAAACTGGATTGTATTTAGCTGGTGGTGGTTCTATGTTAAGAGGCTTGGATATAAGAATTTCTTCTAAAACAAAATTACCTGTTCACATTGCTGAAGATCCATTGAGATGTGTGGCAAGAGGTACAGGGATGGCACTTAAAAATATTAGCAAATTCCCTTTCTTAATGAGAAATTAATCAGTTTAACGAATGAGAAATTTAATCGAATTTTTATCGAAAAATTCTGTCATATTTTTATTTCTCTTTTTAGAAGTGATTTCTTTTACCTTTTTGGTTAAAAACAATCATTATCAAAATTCTAAGGTGCTCAACTCTTCCAATTTTTTGGTAGGGAATTTATATGCAACAGTAGATAATATCAATGATTATTTTAGTTTAAAAGATGTAAATGCAGAACTGGCTGAACAAAATGCGAGGCTTCAATCTACCAACCTTAAATCCTTTACTAAAATATTTGGAACAACAGTAGAAATTAGTGATACCATCTACGAGCAAAAATATGTTTTTACATCAGCTAAAGTCATTAATAACTCTACCAATAAAAGAGAGAACTATATTACCTTAGATAAAGGAGCACTAAATGGAATTAAAGCAGGAATGGGCGTTATATCTGCTAGAGGGGTGATAGGAACAGTAAAAAATGTATCTCAGAATTTTAGTTCTGTGATGTCTGTTTTACACGAAAAAAATTCGGTTAGTGTTAAAATTAAAAAATCAGGTTATATCGGAGCTTTAACTTGGCAGTTAGGCGATTATCTTACAGGTAGTTTAGATGATATTCCTAATCATGTTCAATTAGAAAAGGGCGATACAATTATTACTAGTGGTTATTCTTTAATTTATCCCGAAGGAGTTGTTGTAGGTTGGGTAGCTGATTTTGATTTGCCTGAAGGCAATAATTTTTACAACATCAATATTGATTTTTCTGTAGATTATAAAAAATTATCGCATGTATTTATTGTTAAATCATGGATGAAAGAAGAACAAAAAAAATTAGAAGAAGAAACGATAGCTAATGATTAGAAATGTAATTAAATATGGAATTTCTTTTGTGCTGTTGGTCCTGTTTCAAGGTCTGATATTAAACAATGTGGAGCTGGGTGGTTATGTTAATCCATTTTTATATGTGTTGTTTATTTTGGCCTTACCTTTTGATACTCCTGATTGGGTAGTATTAAGTTTAGGTTTTTTGATAGGTATTTTTATCGATACATTTACAAGCACTATTGGTATGCACGCTTCGGCAACGGTGTTTATGGGCTTTATGCGTGTTTTTGTTTTACGATTATTTAAACCAAGAGACGGATATGATTTTAACACTACACCTAGTTTGCAAAATATGGGATTGATGTGGTATTTTAATTATGCTTCAGTATTAATTGTGCTGCATCATTTGTTTTTATTTTACATAGAATCGTTTAAATTATCTCAGTTTTTTGCCACCTTCGGAAGAGCAATGTTAAGCTCTGTTTTTACCTTGGTATTAGTTTTTATTATTCAGCTGTTTAGCTATAAACCTGCAAACAGATTATGAATTCACTCTCCAGCAGAAAGTTTATTGTTGGGATGATTTTCCTTGTCATAGCCTTTATTTTTATTATCCGTCTTTTTTATGTTCAGGTAATTAATGATAAGTATAAATTGAATTCGGACAACAATGTATTAAGAGAAATTATTCAGTATCCTGCTAGAGGCTTAGTTTATGATAGGAATGGAAAGTTGCTAGTTTATAACGAAGCAGCCTATGATTTAATGTTGGTTCCTAAACAATTAAAAGAAATTGATACCCTTGCTTTTTGTGGATTATTAGAAATTGATAAAGAAACTTTTATTAAAAAAGTAAAAAAAGCCAAATCTTATTCTCGATACAAACCATCAACTTTTATTAAAGAGATATCTTCTTATTCTTATGCTTCTATTCAAGAGCAGTTGTTTAAATACCCTGCCTTTTTTGTACAAACACGTACCTTAAGGAAATATCCGAATAACAATGCCGCACATATTTTAGGGTATATTGGAGAAGTAAATACGAGAACGATAGAAAAAAACCCTTATTACCATTCTGGAGATTATATCGGAAAAAGTGGGTTAGAATATGCTTACGAAGAGATTTTAAGAGGTAAAAGAGGGGTGAAACGAATTATGGTTGATGTGCATAATCGTGAAAAAGGGAAGTATAAAGATGGGGCAAAAGATACAGTTGCCATAACAGGTAAAACACTTTTTACTACTTTAGATATCGACTTGCAAGGCTATGGTGAACGATTGATGCAAAATAAGTTGGGGAGTATTGTTGCGTTAGAACCTAAAACAGGCGAAATATTAAGTTTAGTTTCTGCACCAGGTTATGATCCTAATATGTTGGTAGGACGAGCAGTAAAAAAGAATTACCCTATATTTTCTACAGATAGCTTAAACCCATTATTTAATAGAGCAACAATGGCGGCCTATCCTCCTGGTTCAACATTTAAAACCTTACAAGCCTTAATTGGAATGCAGAGTGGAGTAATTACCGAAAGCTCAGGATTTCCTTGTATAAAAAGTTTAGTAGGTTGTCATAATCATCCTACTGCTACTTCTGTAGAGCTTTCTGTAAAAATGTCGTGTAACCCTTATTATTACAGTGTATTTAAACGAATTATCCAACAAGGAAAAGTGCGTAGTAAATTTAAAGACAGTGAGATAGGTTTAGGTATTTGGGCAAAACAAGTGCAGCAATTTGGTTTGGGACAAACATTAAAAACAGATTTACCCGGGATTAAATCAGGAGTTGTTCCTGGTGTTAATTTTTATAATCGCTGGTATGGTGAAGGACGGTGGGCTTTTAGTACTATTTATTCGTTGAGTATTGGACAGGGTGAGGTGACCGTTATTCCGTTGCAAATGGCAAATTTAGCTGCAATTATGGCAAACAGAGGGTATTATTATACGCCTCATTTTATCAGAAAAATTGATAAAGTGGATGGTATTCCAAGTGAGTTTACCACCAAAAACTTTGTGGGTATTGATCAAAAATATTTTACACCTATAGTTGATGGTATGGAAAGAGTGGTTAATGAAGGTGGAGGAACAGCAAGAAGAGCTCGCTTAAAAGATATTGTTGTTTGTGGTAAAACCGGAACAGCACAAAACCCTCATGGTGAAGATCATTCTATTTTTATTGCTTTTGCACCAAAAGATAATCCGCAGATTGCCATTGCAGTTTATGTAGAAAATGCTGGTTTTGGTGGAACTTGGGCTGCGCCCATTGCAAGTTTAATGATAGAAAAATACTTAACCGATTCTATTTCTCAAACCAGAAGAGAAGAGCGGATATTAAATGCTAACCTATTAAATGTTATTCCTAAAAAGTGAGAAACCAACGTAACATATTTGCAAATATCGATTGGCCAACAGTACTTGTTTATTTAGTGCTCATTTTTATTGGGTGGGTAAATATTTATGCAGCAGTGTATAACGAAGATCATCACAGTATTTTTGATGTTACTCAGCGTTACGGTAAACAATTGATGTGGATAGGATTGTCTTTGGTTTTAGCGGTAATTATTTTATTGTTTGAAGGGCAATTTTTCACCTCATTTGCCATTCCTATATATATTGGTATGATGTTGTTGCTCGTAGGAGTTTTAATTTTTGGAGCTGATATTAAAGGGGCAAGGTCGTGGTTTAAAATAGGGAGTTTAACCATACAGCCTTCCGAATTTGCCAAGTTTGCTACAGCGTTAGCGTTGTCAAAATACTTGTCTACACTTAATATTAAAATTGAAGATTTTAAAACAAAAGTTATTTCTGCCGTTATTTTAGGCGTTCCTGGAGTATTAATTTTATTGCAAGGCGATGCTGGATCAACTTTAGTTTATGCCTCGTTTATTTTTGTTTTGTATCGAGAAGGCTTGTCGGGTAATATCCTTTTAATAGGAGTTTATACCGCCTTTCTGTTTGTTATTTCGTTGCTATTGAGAATCAATACTTTTATCTTTTTTGATTACCCTTTAAAAGGAGATACACTCTTGATAATTATACTAAGTGCAATAGCTGCTTTGGTAATGTATCTCACCAAAAAAACTAAAAAAGTATGGACTGTAATTATCCTTGCCTTGGTGTTTTCTGTTGGTTTAATTTATAGTGTAGATTATGTTTTTGATAACGTGTTACAATCGCATCAATCTAAACGAATAAATGTGTTATTAGGGATAGAATCTGATCCACATGGAGCAGGCTATAACGTAAATCAATCGTTAATTGCTATTGGTTCGGGAGGGTTTACTGGTAAAGGATTTTTACAAGGAACTCAAACTAAATTTGATTTTGTGCCTGAGCAAAGCACCGATTTTATCTTCTGTACAATTGGCGAGGAATGGGGGTTTTTAGGCTCTTTTATATTAGTGGCATTATTTGTAGCCTTATTTTTACGTTTAATCTTTTTGGCAGAACGGCAACGTTCAACTTTTAGTAGAATTTATGGTTACTCTGTTGCCTCAATCCTCTTTTTCCACTTCTTAATTAATATTGGTATGGCAATTGGTTTGGCACCTGTTATTGGTATTCCATTGCCTTTTATTAGTTATGGAGGTTCTTCCTTATGGTCGTTTACTATCTTGCTTTTTATCTTTATTAAGCTAGACTCTGAGCGAATGAATGTGTTGAGGTAAGCATTTTTTAATACAGCTTAAAAACAATACATTTGGTTTTTCTATGAAACATTTTTTATGAGAATTTTATTTTTAATTTATGTGTTGCTTAGCACCGTAAATATGTTTGCTCAAATAGAGTTTACATCAGAAAAACATGTAGTTAATATTGTAGAAGGTAAAGTTGTTGATCATATTTTTAAAAAGGGTAGAGTTACAGATTCTTATGGTACTGTTGTTTCGATAAAATACTCTGCTTTAGAAACCATTTCTGATGTGGAATTGATATATACATTAAAAAAGACTAAAAAAGTAAAAGGTAAATCCTTTATTAAAACATCTTTAAATACTTCTAGTTTTTTCAAAGGTATGAATGCACTACAATATAAAATTAGTGAACCAGCTGATTTTAGTCTAAGCTACAAGAATGAATTAAATGATTTGATGTTTTTGTCTACACTAAATTTTTACAGTTATTATAAATGCGACAGCATCATTTATGAACTAGTTATGCCTAATGCCTATTATTTATTTTATGATATTCCTTATGAAATTAATGGGTTAGAAATTGATAGTGTTATTACGTCTACAACTAAAAAATATACTTTCAAATTGTTTAAAGGAAATGTTAAGTCATTAGCTGATAGTAAGCCTTCTAATTCTAGTTTTATCGTAAACAACAATGTTTTTAAAATGGTAAGAGTTAGCTTGTGTAAAGATAAATCTCCCAATCAAGTTTTAAACGATTGGTATCAACAATTAACGTTATCTGTAGGCACTTTAAATAAGAATTCTGAATTGCTAATTGACTCTATTTTTAATTCAGCCACAGCTAATAAAAGTGAAGTTGAAGCATTATATATTTATGTTCAAGATAAAATTAGGTACTTGGATATTGAAGATGGAATAAGCGCCTTTAAACCAAGAAATGTAAATGATATTCTTGCAAATAAGCAAGGGGATTGTAAAGATATGGCTAATTTATTAACTCAAGCATTGGTGTATAAAGGGTATGATGCGCATATGGCGTTGTCATCAAGTTTAAGTCATAGGTTGCCTTTAGACTTTCCTAATATTGCTAGTGCAAATCACGTTGTTTGTGTGCTCAAATTAGATGGAGAATGGATCGTTTTAGATGCTACAGATAAGTATTGCCTTTTTCTCAACCCAAGTTCTCATACCCAAAATAAAAATATTTTTATTATTGGGGATTCAATAGATACTTTTTATAAAGTGAAAACTATTTCTTATTTAAAAAATTTAGACTCTACTTATTCTCAAACAATAATTAATAAAGGCTTAATATCCTCTGTCATTAATGTTAGCAAAGTAGGGTTGTCAAATAGAAGTATTTACCTCGCGAATAAAAGGTACACAAATCAAAAGTTTAATGATTGGGTTACTAAAGGTATTAAAAATGATTATCCATCATATAAACTCAAAGATTTAAAGGTAAATGTTTCTAAAGCTCAATCAATCATAGCGTTTAGTAATACTCAAAAAACAAAATCTATAGTAACAATTAAAAATAAAAATTATCTTGCAATTAGAAACTTACTCTTGTTTCCTAATGATTATGCTCTTAGAATTAATGCAAAAGAAAAGTTAATTACCTACGAAACTATTTATAAAAAACAAATAGTTGTAGTAAGTTTTGATGAAAACATAAAGCTATTAGATGAAATAAAAGAAACATTTAAACAAGACAATTTTTCATTTAATTTTACTGCTAAACAGTTAAATGGAAATACACTAGAGTTGGTGTGTACATTAATTATTGATGAAGTTGAAATAAGAGGAAAATCAATTTCGGCATATAATAACATGAACGAAATAATTACAAAAAGCTTTAATAAATCTATCATTTATGAAACACTTGAGAAATAAATTATTCATACTATTTCTTTTATTAAACTGCATTTTTGGAAGCCTTGCAAATGCTCAAAAATTTAAAGAACACAATTGGTTTAAAGCATCAGCACACACTATAATTCCTGATAGTTTAATGGATGAAGATGCTGTAATGATTTATAATAAACAATTTATTTACAATGATATAATAGATATCACTAATGGTAAATTTTCTTCGAAAAAAACGGTAATGCAAAAGGTTAAAATATTAACAGAGAAAGGTTTAGATAAGTATTCTAAAGTTTTTGTTAATCTGTCTCCGGGCGAAAAAATTGTTGTTGTTGATGCTCGCACTATAAAGCCAAATGGGAATGTTGTTGATTTTAAAACTGATGATATTAAAAAGTTAACTTATAAATCTCCTTACTACACAGGGTTTAGATTTCAGCAATTACGTTTTTCTATACCTGATGTTGAGGTGGGGGATGAAGTAGAGATTGTTTACACGTTAAAAAGTAGAGACCTAAGTATTAGTGGAGATGTTATTTTACATACCTATTTACCATGTTTGCATGCATCTTTAAAGTATGGTGCAAGCAAAGCATTTGTGCATGAGTTTAAGATGTATAATGGGATGCCTATGTTTACAGATAATAGTGATCAGGTAAACCTTAATTTTTCATGGACATTATCAAATTTACCTTCAATTAATGATCAACCACGAGCTATTTATACCAAGAGTATACCGTTTGTTAGGTATGTTATTAGAAAGTATGTTGGACAATATCAGACTGTTAACCTTGCGCAAAATAGTTGGGATAATGTTTATAAACGGTATAATGATGCTTTTAATGATAAGTCTGCAGTAACGAATAAGAAGAAACATTTAAGGGCATTTGTACATAAGTTTAGGCTTAATGCTCCATTAAAAACGAATGAGGAATTATTCGAAGATATTCACCAATATATTTACGACAACATACGTGTAAAAACTCTTACTAGTAGAGAAGAAGATCGTTTATTAACTTATTATTTAGAAAATAAAATAATAGATAATCATAATTTATATGTGTTGTATAATGAGTTGTTTAAAGTGTTAGGTATAAAGCATTTTATTTGTTTTGGAAGGAATAAATATGAAGGAGACCTTGATGTAGGTTATGTCGCTCCCCATATTTTAGATTATGTATACTATTCTTATTATGATGATTCGAGCCTTAAATTTGTTTATCCATCAAAAAATTATAAAAAATACTTACTAGGTGAGCTACCAATATCTGTAAGAGGTACAAAAATAATTATGTTAGCGCCAGCTAGTAAAAAATCAAACTTTTCAGAATCTGTTGCTTTGATGATGCCTTTGAAACCTTCGGAAGTCAACAAAAAGGTGAAACAATTGTTTGTTGACGTTGATAATTTAGAAGATAGTGCCTTTCAAATAAAATCTCAAATTAAACTCTCTGGTGTTTTTTCAACTATATATAGAGAGTCTAACTTTAGAGATTTAAAGGATGAAGATTATTCTTTTTATAGCAAATTATTATTGGCGCGAGATGTTCTGATAAATAAAGTTGAAGTGGATAGTGTTAATAATAAGTTTCCGTATAATTATTCTTTAAGTGCTGCTCATGTATCACCTTTTGAAATTTCTAAAATTGATGATAATGTTTACAGCATTGCTATTGATCAGTTATTAAATATTTCTAATTTATATGTTTCTACAAAAAAAAGAACATTAAATTATTTTACTCGTTACCTATATACTGATCAGTCTGAAATTATATTTCAATTTAAAAATAAAGTTAAATTAGAGAATATTGATGTGCTTAAATCGCTTACAGTAAAAAACACATTTGGAGCTATTATAGTTGATGTAGCACAATTAGATGACCTATCTATTAAGCTCTCAATTTCTTATCAGGTAAATTCACCATATTTAAATCGTAATAGGTATAATAATATTATTGATTTGGATGAAGCATTTCAGAATTTACTTTCTCAAAAAATAATATTTACAACCTTAAATTGATATTAAAAAGTTGCAGAATAAATTGTGGAGCAATCTTCAATTAGTCAATTTTTTCGACATTACAATGCTCACAGTAATTATGAGAAACAACCTCTTTCTCATATACAATTTGTTTTAGTAACTGTTTTAAGTTGGTGGATAGGTTAAAAGATGTGGGCTTTTATAATATCCCTTCCCTAATTAAATCATGTAAATGGATAACGCCTAAATAGTTTTTGTTATCAACTACTAATAACTGAGTAATGTTGTTTTCTTGCATTACTTGTAATGCTTCTACAGCGAGAGCATCCGAAGAAATAGATTTGGGAGCTGCTGACATAATATCCTTTGCAAATAGCTCATTTATATTTGTATCCTGCTGCAACATTCTTCTTAAATCACCATCAGTAACAATACCTAATAACTTATCGTTGTCAACAACTGCGGCAACACCTAGTCGTTTAGATGAGATTTCTAAAATCACTTCTTTTAAAGAGGATTCTGCTGAAACTGCTGGCTTTTCATTGTTTGGATAAATATCAGAAACCTTTAAAAATAATTTTTTACCTAAAGCACCTCCTGGGTGGTATTTTGCAAAATCATTACTATCAAAACCTCTTAGGTTCAATAATGCTACAGCTAAAGCATCGCCCATAGCTAATTGTGCTGTAGTGCTTGTTGTTGGAGCTAAATTGTTGGGGCAAGCCTCTTTTTCTACGTAAGTGTTTAAAACAAAATTGGCTTGTTTACCTAGTGCAGAATTGATGTTGCCTGTAATGGCAATAAATTTATTTCCAAAACTTTTTAATAAAGGAATTAACGCTGCAATTTCTGGTGTATCTCCACTTTTTGAAATGCTAATAACGACATCATCTTTCTGTATGTTTCCTAAATCACCATGAATGGCATCTGCTGCATGCATAAAAATTGAAGGGGTGCCAGTAGAGTTAAAAGTAGCAACCATTTTTTGTGCAATGATGGCACTTTTTCCAATTCCGGTAATTACTAACCTTCCTTTAGAATTAAAAATTAATTGAACCGTTTGCACAAAATCATCGTTTATCGATTCTTTCATTTTACTTATCGCTTTAGATTCTATTTCAAGCGTTTCTTGAGCAATTTTTATTATTTCTTGTGATGATATCAAGCTGAAAAGTTTTTATTTAAAATTAATCTTTAACAATTAATTTGTCGTATTTTTATGTACAAATGTAAATGATTTTAATGCAAACTACAATTTAATGCAAACGTTACAAGCCCCATTAACTGATTATTTAAAAAAATATTTCGGTTTTAACACTTTTAAAGGTGAACAAGATAAAGTGATTACGAGTCTTTTAGTTGGTACTGATACTTTTGTAATTATGCCAACTGGTGGCGGAAAATCATTGTGTTACCAGTTGCCTGCGCTAATTTGTGAAGGAACTGCAATTATTGTTTCTCCACTTATTGCATTAATGAAAAACCAAGTTGATGCCATTAGAACTGTATCTACAGATGATGGTATCGCGCATTTTTATAATTCATCATTAAATAAAACCGAAGCAAGACAAGTTAAGGCTGATGTAAAGAGTGGTATTACTAAATTGTTGTATGTAGCTCCAGAGTCTTTAACTAAGGAAGAAAATATAGAATTTTTAAAAAGTATTAAAATTTCATTTTTTGCGATTGATGAAGCACATTGTATTTCGGAATGGGGGCATGATTTTAGGCCCGAATATAGAAGGCTAAGATCAATTATTGAAGCCATTGATAGGGTGCCAATTATTGCACTTACAGCAACAGCAACACCTAAAGTACAAGAAGATATTCAGAAAAATTTAGGGATGACTAAGGCTAATGTATTTAAGGCTTCTTTTAATAGACCTAATTTATATTATGAAATAAGACCTAAAAAAGATGTTAAAAAAGAGATTATTCGTTTTGTAAAACAACATCCCGGAAAGTCAGGCATTATTTACTGTTTAAGTCGTAAAAAAGTTGAAGAAATAGCAGAGCTTTTACAAGTAAACGGAATTAATGCGTTGCCTTATCATGCAGGGTTAGATTCAGCTTCAAGAGCAAGACATCAAGATATGTTTTTGATGGAAGATGCCGATGTAATTGTTGCTACAATTGCTTTTGGAATGGGTATTGATAAGCCTGATGTACGTTTTGTATTGCATCATGATATTCCTAAAAGTTTAGAAAGTTATTACCAAGAAACTGGTAGAGCAGGGAGAGATGGTGGAGAAGGAATTTGTGTTGCTTTTTACAGTTATAAAGATATTGAAAAATTAGAGAAATTTTTACATGGAAAACCTGTTGCCGAACTAGAAATTGGTTTACAGTTAATTTTTGAAATGGTTTCGTATTCCGAAACTGCTGTGTGTAGAAGAAAACAATTGCTTAATTATTTTGGAGAAAAGTATGATGCGCAACCTTGTATTGATGCAGGAATGTGTGATAATTGTGCCAATCCGAAAGAGAAATTTGAAGGAAAAGAAGATGTTACTGCTTTGTTAACTTCAATTGTTGGATTAAACGAAGTGTTTAAAGCAAAATATGTAGCCAATTTTGTTGCAGGAAATCAAAGTGCAGATATCAAAGCTTTTAAACACGAAAATCATAAAGATTTTGGTTTAGGAAAGCATGCTGATAAAGATGAAAAATATTGGGAAGCTACCATTAGACAATGTATTATTGAAGGTCTAATTATTAAAGAAATAGAAAACTACGGAGTACTAAAAGTAAGTGCAAAAGGAAAAGAATTTATTGCAAACCCTCATTCTATTAGCTTAACCAAAGCTCACGATTATAGTGATGTTGATGATGGTGATATTGTTGTGCCTCAAAAAGGTGGTGGAGGTGCTGCAGATCCAGTTTTGTTTAATATTTTAAAAGAGTTAAGGAAATCAATTGCGCACGAAAAGAATTTACCTCCTTATGTGATTTTTCAAGACCCTTCGTTAGAAGATATGGCTACTCGTTATCCAATTACTATGGAAGAGTTGGCTAATATTACTGGTGTTGGACAAGGGAAAGCGCAAAAGTTTGGTGAAGATTTTTTAGTTATAATAGAAGAGTATGTAGAAGAAAATGATATTGACAGACCGCTAGATATGGTGGTAAAATCGGTAGTTAATAAATCTGGATTAAAAGTTTTTGTTATTCAGAGTATTGATAGAAAAATACCATTGGCAGATATTGGTAGAGCAAAAGGAAAAGAAGTAGAAGATATCTTAACTGAGATAGAAAACATTGTGCTTTCGGGAACCAAAGTGAACTTAGATTATTACATCAATGAAGAGATTGATGAAGAGGATCAAGAAGAAGTTTTTGATTACTTTTTAGAAGCAGAAAGTGATGATGTAGAAGATGCAATGGTTGAGTTTGAAGATTCCTTTTCGGAAGAAGAAATGCGTTTGCTGCGTATCAAGTTTTTAAGTGAAGTGGCAAACTAAGAATTCAGTAAAGAAGTTTTGGCTATTTTGATTGATAGGCCATAAAAAAAGAGATTGACTTAGTAGTCAATCTCTTTTTTGTGAAATAAGTTATATATTTTCTATAAACATTTTGTTCTTCCGCCATCAACAGGAATATTAATTCCGCTGATGTAGCTTGCCGCTGGTGAAGCTAAAAAAGCAACTGCATTGGCAACTTCTTCGGGCTGAGCAATTCTTTTTAAAGGAACTTGATTCGCCATTTCTTGTTGTATAGTGCTAATTTCTGCACCTGTTTTAGAAGCCTTGTTTTCAATAATAGATTTTAAACGAACAGTATCAGTTGCTCCGGGTAAAACATTGTTTACTGTAATTCCAAATTCTCCTAACTCGTTAGCTAAAGTTTTAGACCAACTGGCAACAGCACCTCTAATTGTATTAGAAACTCCTAATCCATTTAATGGTTGTTTAACAGAAGTAGAAATGATGTTTACAATTCTTCCGTAACCACTGTTTTTCATTCCTTCTTTTACAGCTTGCACCATAATGTGGTTACAAATTAGGTGGTTAGAGAAAGCACTGATAAATTCATCCGTTTTTGCATTTTCAATTGGACCACCAGCAGGTCCTCCAGTATTGTTAACCAAAATATTAACTTCAACTTCATTGATTTCAATAAAATCTTCTACCACTAATTTTAATTGTGGAGGGATAGAAAAATCAGCAACAATAAAATTGTGTTCTTGTCCTTTAGAAACATCTAATGAGTTTTTTACTTCAACTAATTTTTTTTGGTTACGAGCAATTAAAATTACGTTAGCACCTAAAATTGCTAATTCTGTAGCAATTGCTTTACCAATTCCTTGTGTACTTCCGCAAACAAAAGCACATTTTCCTGTTAAATCTAAATTCATATTCTTTTTTCTTTTTTAGAGAAGTCAAATATAAGGGTTTTGTTTTTTAATAAATAAGAAGGATTTATTTTTATTTAAAAATCAACTTCACTACTTTTAAGCAAAATAAAAAGAATTGTATTATGATGATGCCTTTTAATTTCAATCAGTGGATTGAAGACAATAGAGATAAATTAAAACCACCAGTATCTAATAAAAATATTTATCCTTTAGGAAAAGATTTTATTGTAATGGTTGTTGGTGGGCCAAATGCTAGAAAAGATTATCACTTTAACGAAACCGAAGAATTGTTTTATCAATTAGAAGGCGATATTGAGGTGACTATACAACAAGACGGTAAAGCGGTAAAAGTTCCTATTAAAGAGGGTGAAATGTTTTTGTTGCCTGCTAATATTCCTCATAACCCTGCAAGACCAGCAAATTCTATTGGCTTAGTTATTGAACGTGTTAGAAAAGGGACAGATTACAAAGACGGTTTAATGTGGTTTTGTGATGAGTGTAATCACAAATTATATGAGGAGCGTTTTACGTTAAATGATATTGTAAAAGATTTTTTAGAAGTTTTTACACGCTTTTATAATTCTGAAGAAAATAGAACTTGTAATAACTGTGGAAATGTAATGGCTACAGATACTAGCTTTACCAAAAGGGGGGAGGGCGATGAGTGATGAGTGGAGAGAATAATTATAAAAATTTAGATGTTTGGAAAGAAAGCCGAAAACTTGTTTCCATAATTTATTTATTGACTAAAAAATTTCCTAATGAAGAAAAATTTGGTTTGACTTCTCAAATTAAAAGGGCATCAATTTCTATTCCTTCAAATATAGCTGAAGGATTAGGTAGGAATTCAAAAAAGGAAACTCGACAGTTTTGTTTTATTGCAAAAGGGTCATTATATGAAGTTGAAACACAACTTTATTTAGCCTTAGATTTAGGCTTTATTGAAGAAAACGAAATTGAACAAGTCTTAATTCAACTAATAACCGTTAGAAAGTTAATTATTGGATTTATAAAATATTTAGAAAAATAATATGAACCTCACTACTCATCACTCAATACTCAGTACCCACAAGATTAACGGTCACGGACATATTCTTCCAGAACCCCATCAAATCCCTCAATTTATGAAGGACAAGAAATTGTTTTGGATAGATGATGATAAAAAATTTATGCGACAAGGAACTTGGTCGCGCCCAATTACTGATCCTAGTTTTTTTTTAAAAGAAAAATTAGTTTGGATGGAGAAAAATAACATTGCTCATGGAGTGATGTTAAATTTATCTCAAGTTTATTGTAACGGTTGGGAAAAACAAGATGCTAACGATGCTATAAGATGGCAAAATGATTTTAATGCTTCTGTTCAACATGGTAATCCTGATAAATTTACTTGTGGTTTTGTAGTGCAGCCTAAATTTATGGACGATGCTTTATTGGAAATTGAGCGTTGTGTTACCGAATTAGGAATGAAATTACTGTGTTTACCAACGCATTATTTAGATGATAATGACGAATGGGTTTCTGTAGCAGACGAATCTTGTGCTCCAATTTATGAGCTTGCCAATAAATACAATTTAGCGTTAGAAATTCATCCTTATGATGGACCAAAAATGATAAAATTGAAAGATGAAAATTGGCGTTTTCATTTAGTATGGATGATGGCACAAACCGCTGATACTTTACATTTATTTACGTTGAAAAACATACCTAATAAGTATCCTAATATTAGAACTTGTTTTGCACATGGCTGTATGCTTGGGCAAGCCAATTATGGTAGAAGAGTTCAAGGGTTTAACGGTAGGCCGGATTTGTTTGAAGGCTGCGAAAGTCCAGTAACAAGTTTAGGACATCCAAATTTGTTTTTTGATACCTTGGTGCATGATCCTTATACTTTACAATTACTAAAAAGCAGAGTAGGTGTTCCGCAAATTATTGCAGGCTTAGATGATCCGTACCCTTTAGGCGAAATGGAATCTGTACCGGGTTCTTACCCCGGAAAAGTAATTGATGATGCCATTAAATTAGATATTATATCACAAAAAGAAGCCAATTTAATTTGGAATGAAAACGTATTAAAATGGTTGGGTTAAATCAAATGTCATTCTCAGCTTGACTGGGAATCCTTAATATGTGCTTTTTCGAGTGAAGATTCCCTCTTGGTGATTTGATATTAAGAGGAAAACCGTAAGGTTTGGGTGTTTGGGCAAGGGTGATTGATTACCTCTCTTAAATAGTATATGATTTTTTTGTTTTATTAGATGTTAAAAAAAATAATATTCATATTAATTGCTGTGTTTTTTGCTGTGTATGCTAAAAGCCAATCTCCTGTAGATACATCTGCAAGAGAATATAAACCTGTACGTTTAGGAATTGTTGGAGGTGGTGCGGGCTTGTTTTATGCAGGAATTATGACTGGATTAACAACAGTTTGGTACGAGGATAATAACTATGTGGGCTTTCATTTAACAAACGATAATGATGGGTGGATGCAAATTGATAAATTCGGACATGCTTATACTACTTATTTAATGGGTAGAATGGGGAAATCTGCAATGGATTGGACAGGTGTTTCTCGTAAAAAAGCCATTTGGTGGGGAGGCTCTTATGGGTTTTTATTTATGACTACAATAGAAGTTATTGATGGGCATTATTCCGAATGGGGTTTTTCTATGGGAGATATGTTGGCCAATGCAGCAGGTAGTATGTTGTTTATCGGGCAAGAATTGGCTTTTGATAAACAAATTTTAACGTATAAATTTTCTTACCACCATACTGAATATGCACAGTATAAACCGGGTAGTTTAGGAACTACAGATTTAGAACGAGTGATAGCTGATTATAATGGACAAACATTTTGGTTGTCGTTAAATTTAAAAGATGTGATGCCGCGTAATAAATATTTACCAAGTTGGTTGAGTGTAGCTGGTGGTTATGGTGCAAATGGAATGCTGGGAGCTACAACTAATCCTAAATATGGTGTTGGAGGTGAGATTCCACACTTTGATCGTTATAGAAGTTATTATCTTTCCTTAGATATCGATTTTGATAAAATTAAAACAAGGTCTAAGTTTTTAAAATCTACTTTTTTCTTTTTAAATATGCTTAAATTCCCTTTGCCAACAGTGGAGTTTACATCGCAAGGAAACACCATTTTTCACCCCTTTTATTTTTAAGTATTTATATCATATTTTAATTGCACATTAGTTTATATATTTGTGTTTATAAATTGATAATCAATAAACTAAAACATTATGAAATTACTTATCACATCAGCTATAGCGCTATTGTTTACTGTTAATACTTTTGCCCAAAAATATGTTTCTCAGGCTAAACCTGATGGAGGAAAAGAATGGGGGTACATTAACGAAAAAGGAGAGTTTATTATTGAAGCTAAATATAGAAAATGTTATAAATTTTCGAGTGCTGGTTTGGCAGCAATTTATGAAGATAAGCAATATTTATTTATCACTTTAGATGGTAAAACGTTACCTGTAGAAACTAAAAAGTTTAAATTGTCTAGTGCTTTTTTCTTTGGACTTCAAGGGTATAATGATGGAATGGTACAGATTGTTGTTGATAAAAAATGGGGTTACCTTAATGCTGAAGGAAAATTGGTTGTTGAGTTAAAATATGATAAAGCTTCAAGTTTTAATGGTGGTTTTGCAACAGTAAAACTAGGAGATGATTTTTACATTATCAATAAAAGTGGTGCAGAAACAAAAATTACGGATCCATCAGTTTTTAATGTTAAAAATTTTAAAAATGGTTTTGTGCCATTTAATACTTCCGATAAAAAGCATGGATTTATTAATGCAAAAGGAGAAGTGGTAGTTCCTGCTAAGTTTTTAGCTGTAGGATATTTTATTAATGGTTTAGTTTGGGCTAGAGATTTGGATAAAAAAATTGGTTACATCAATACAAAAGGAGAATGGATTATAAAACCAACATTTCAATCAGCAAAAGATTTTGATAAATCTACAGGTTTAGCAAGAGTTAAGTTTGAAGATAAATGGTGTTATACTGATAAAACAGGTAAAATAACTACGATAAATGATACTGAAGCTTGGGGAGATTTTAATGATGGTTTAGCAAAAGGAAAAAAAGCTGGAAAAGTAGGTTATTACGATAGCAAAGGAAGTTGGGTGATTGAAGCAAAATACGAAGGTGGTAGAGATTTTAAAAATGGTTTTGCTGCCATCAAATTAAACGGAAAATGGGGTTTTATCAATAAAAAAGGTGAAGTTGTTGTAGAGCCAAAATTTTCAGGAATTAAAGATTTAGAATTGGTTAAATAGTATAATTAATAACTAGGCTTACAAGGAGTAAGTCTAGTTATTATATTTCTTTTTGATAAGATAAAACATCTAACGAATTACCAAATTTATTGCCAATATTTTTAAGGTGTCCTACCTTAAAATAGCCTTGCTTTTTAAAGAGTTGAATACTTGGGTTGTTTCCATCGGTAATAACAGCAATTAGATTTTCGATATTGTTTTCTTTGGCAATATTTTCTAAAAAAATTAATGTTGTTCTGCCTATACCTTTTTTTGTTGCTTTTTGATTTAAGTACAGCGTGATTTCTGCTGATTTATCATAAGCTTCTTTGTATCTAAATTGTGATAAATAGCAAAACCCAATAATTTCAGAGTTAATTTTTATTACAAACGATTGGTATTTAGGATGACCGATGGAAACCATTCGTTCCAATTCTTGTTGTTTTATTGCTTCTAAATGAAATGTAGCAGTAGAATTTAACACGTACCAATTATAAGTGCTTAGTGCATCATTGATGTTTTCTGAAGTTATTTTTTGAAAAGAGATTTCCATTTCTCAAAAATACTGCATTACTAATAACTAAGCAATTTCAATATTAAAATTTGTGTATTTCAGTTATTTTCAAATTAGTTTTGAGGGTAAAAAAAACTATGTGTCTATGTGGTTTGTGTTTTACTGAATAATACTGCGTAGCATAAAAACAAATCTTACTTTTGCAAGATGAATGATTTAGCCCCTTTTTTTGAAAGATTAGACAAAAGTTTTGAAGACGATTCTTTTGTGAAAATTACATTGAGTAAACCTGCTTATAAAAGCGATGGTTTACATAATATTTATATCCGATTGGTAACCATAAAAGGAGAACGTGTTTTTTCGTTAACCTATCATTATCAAACTAACGATCAAGTTAAAAATCACACCTTAGAAGAGACTAAAGCAATTTTAACAGAGCTGTTAAATCAAAAATTTAAAGTGGGTATTCTGTTTACGTTAAAAGAAGATTTTACCATTCAGTTTTCTAAAAAAGGTAAAGTAACTACACGAGAAACGTACGCTAGTTTTAAAAACAAGCCACCAGAAGATCACGATCAACCCAAAAAGAAAAGAGCAGAATTAGGTAAATATTTAAACCTGTTAGGGATTACTGATGCTGCAGGAAATGTTATTCCTAAAATGGCAGATAAGTTTAAGCAAATCAATAAGTATTTAGAAATTATTGAAAACTTAATGAAAAATGCTGATTTATCTAAAACCATAAATATAGTAGATATGGGTTCTGGCAAAGGTTATCTTACTTTTGCGTTGTATGATTATTTAACCAATCAAAGAAAAAGAGAAGTAACGGTTGTTGGTATTGAACAGCGACAAGAGTTGGTTGATTTTTGTAACGAAACAGCTAAAGCGTGTAATTTTGATGGCTTAAAATTTGAAAATAAAGCAATTGAAGCTGTTAAGCTTAAAAAGATTGATATTTTAATTGCCTTACACGCTTGTGATACAGCAACTGATGATGCATTAGGAAAAGCAATTGAAGCTAAAGCGAACTTAATTATTACAGCGCCTTGTTGTCATAAACAAATTAGGCAGCAGCTAAAAGGTGAAATGCCTGCAAATCCAATATTAAAGTTTGGAATTTTTAAAGAGCGTCAGTACGAAATGGTTACAGATACCATTAGAGCATTAATTTTAGAAAAAAATCAATATCAAGCAAAAGTTTTTGAATTTATATCTAACGAACATACACGTAAAAATGTAATGTTGGTGGGGCAAAAATCAAACAAAAAACCTGATACCAAAAGTATTGAAGAGAAAATTGAAGCCATCAAAAAAGAATACAACATTGAATACCATTATTTAGAGAAAATATTGGATGTGTGATTTTGATTAAACAGACAAGAAGATTATGATTATATATAACGTAACAGTAAATATTGCCGAAGATGTGCATGCCGAATGGTTAAATTGGATGAAAACCAAACACATTCCGGATGTAATGGCAACAGGCTTTTTCTTAGAAAATAGAATGGCTAAAGTGCTTTCTACTCAAGAAGATGAGGTGGGACATACTTACGCAATACAATACACTTGTAGTACTATGGCAGATTTAGACGAATACAACGCTACTTCATCACCTGCTTTGCAAGAAGAGCACGGTAAGCGCTATCAAGGAAAATTTGTTGCTTTTAGAACGTTGTTGGAAGTGGTTTAAGAATATACTACCATATTATTCGTTATCTTACTATGAAAACATTACTCACTGGGTTTTTTATTTTCTTTTATGCTGTTGGCTTTAGTCAAAATATTGATTTTATAATAAAAAAATCATCGACACTATACATTACTCATTTTGATACCGCTAGTATTAAAAAAAATCAAAAGCTAATACACCTTAAGCATTCATCAAGCAAAATAGAAATTCCTGAAGAGCTTAAATTTACAAAAGAAAAGGTTATTTATTCTATAGATTTAATTTATACCGAGGCAGATAAAAAACAATTTGACCAAGAAAAATTAAATAGAAAACGACTTGCTGAATTAAAAAAAAATGCTCCTCATTTAATTGAAAACAACCTCATTAAATGGCAATTTATTGAGCAGAAAGATACGCATAGTGATAAAAACAAAGATTATTTCCATGGTTACTTAATTACTGTTAGGCCTCAAGTTGTTGGTAAAGATGGAGAAACAGAGTTTGAGATTCTAAAAGGTTTAGTTGAAGCTAATTTAACTTTATGCAAAGATTCTGAAAAGACTGATAACGAAAAAGCGATTATTGCAGATTCTATTGCTAGAAATACTAAGCACAGTTATAGCACACAACCCAAATATGTAGGTGGAATGGATGCTTTTAAAAAGTATTTACGAAAAAAAATTCCCTACACTAAATCGATGATAAAAAACAATGTTTCAGGAGAGCTCTCTGCAACTTTTTATATCAATGAATTTGGAGAGTTTAGTAAAGTGAAAATTAGTGATGATTTAACTAAAGAATGTCGGAATAGCCTGAAAAATGCATTAAAAGAAATGCCCAACTGGTTACCTGGGGTGCTTTATACCCCAAAATCTTTTAGAAACCCAGCACGGCAAAAATTAGTTGGGGGAATTTATCGGATTGGATTTTTCTTTTCTTTAGAAACACATATACCCTATATTAAATACATAAATCATTTATCACCTTATTACAATGCAAACATTACCAGCTCTTTAAATGATTATTATTTCCCTCCAGAAGTGTTGTGTGATAATACAGTTTTTAATGCTTTAGAAAGAAATAAACATTGGAAAAAAATGAGCATTGTTGCTGATTTAACATGTAGTATGTTTCCGTATACCAATCAATTAATTTTATGGTTTAAATTAAATACACATGATGAACGGATCAAGTATTTAACTTTTTTCAATGACGGAAATGGTATGGATAGTGATTTAAAAAGAGTAGGGAAAGTAGGAGGGATTTATCAATCGGAAGCTAAAACCTATCAAGACCTTTTAGATTTGGCAGAGAAAACAATGTTCTGTTGTAGTGGTGATATTATTGAAAACAACATTGAATCGGCTTTGGCTGCCATTGAAAAATATCCTGATGCTGAAGAGTTGGTTATGATAGCAGATAACTTTGCTACTCCAAGAGATTTAAAATTGTTACGAAAAATTAAAAAACCAATTCGATTAATTTTATGCGGAACATATTACGGAATTAATGTAGAGTACCTTAACCTTATTAGAAAAAATGGGGGCTCTATCCATACAATCGAAGATGATTTAACAGGTTTGATAAAGCTAAAAGAAGGAGAGGTGTTAGATTATAACGGAAGAAATTTTAAAATAATTAATGGCGAATTTGTAGAAGTTTTTTACTGATAAAATGAAACTTCTTCGCTTACGCTACAAGATGAACAGGTAAGCGTTACCAAAGTGAATTACTGCTTTTACATTGTTGAAAGTGGTTTTCTTTACCCGCGAAGGCGGGTATCCAGTCACAGAGAAAAAATAGAATGCCTTTTAGATTTATTTTCCTTTTTTAAACTTCTTGTAGTTAGATTTGAAAATTCTAAGAAAAATTTCAATTATCCAATATGAAACAAAAAGAGAGATTAATGATATTATTAAAAAACTTGGCATTGTTTTAATTTCTTCCTGGCAAATCATTTTTATTGAGATAGTTAAGGAAATAAAAAGGAGTAGGTTAAATAGAAGTAAGTTAATTTGTTCTTTTTCAGGAATAACATCATTAGGTACTGTGAAATAAGTTTTCTTATTAAAAACAGAAAAAATAGTAAGTAAAAGAAGTATTGTTCCAATTCCTAAAAAGACTTCCCAAGAGTATGGTCGCAAAAGGTTCATAAGTTTCGAGCAACAACAAACTCTCGTTCTCCGCTATCATTAAAAGGCCCATCAATTAAATTACCTGCTTTATCAATTAACTGTATACGAATAGTGTTGGTAGTTTTTTGTAAGCCTTCAATTTTAAAAGCAGCCCATTTTCCGATAGTAAACTCACTATCATTAATAGTAACTTTTACTTTGTTTTCTACAGCAGAAATTGTAGTGTTTACCAAGCAAAAATCTAAAATTGGATTGTTGCTTGTTGCTTTTGGTAGGTAATAAAATAAATGGGGTTGATGCATTCCAAATAAATCTTCATCATCTATCAATACGTTTTTTAAAACTAAAGCTTTATTGGTTTTTACTGCAATTCCGTTAGGGTGTGTTAAAAATGCTAAAAACACATTGTTACCATATAAAAATTCTTTGGTAAAGGTATTTTTTTGATAGTGAGAAACCGTATAATTATTTTCAATAACTGCCAATGAATAATTGGTAATACCTTTTACCTCAAAACTTAATTTATTCTCACCCTCTTTAAATGTTTTGGTGGCTAATGATAAACTAATGTCTTTCGTGTTTTTTGCTTTAATTTCTGTAAGTGTAATTCCATTATTTTCCAATACTAAAATTTCAGTATCTTCAACAGGTTCAATCATTTGAACTTGATCTTTAACAACAGTGTTTTTTACGGTTAAAGAGTCCGATTTTAGAAGTTGTTGATCCTTTACTTCATTTCCGCAAGAAAAAAAAACAAGCAACAAGCAACAAGCAACAAGTGGTTTCATCCTAAGCAAAGTTTAACAATACTTGATTTTTTTCTACAGCAACACCTTTCTCTACTTCAATGCTTTTAATTACACCATCAGTAGGAGATTTAATCATATTTTCCATTTTCATGGCTTCTAAAATTAACAACGCATCGCCTTTTTTTACTTCCTGACCTTCGCTTGCAATAATATCAAACACTAAACCAGGCATTGGAGCTTTTAAGTCGGATACTTTTTTTGTAGCCAAATTATCCATTCCTAAACTGTGTAGTAATTCATCATATTTGTCTTTTGCTTGCATCTGGTATTTTAAACCATTTACTTTAATCAAAAAACTTTTTTCTGCAGGTATTACATTTAAAACTTCAACGTTGTACGATTGATGATCTTTAATTACGCTAAAAGAATTGTTTTTAACCTCAATCACATCCCAATTAAAATCTTGGTCGTTAATTGTTCCTTCGGTTAAATTCTTTGCTAAATCTACTTGGTAAGATTTTTTACTCTCGGTAATTATTTTTATTGCACCCATTTCTTTAAATATTTCCTCAAAAATACGAATTTTGAAGCATGCAATTAAATTTTAAAAAATTAGGAAGTGGAGAGCCATTAATCATATTACATGGCTTGTTTGGAACATTAGATAATTGGATGACTTTAGCTAAAAAGCTGAGTGAAGATTTTGAAGTGTTTATTGTTGATGGAAGAAATCATGGGCAATCGCCACACGCTAATGAATTTAATTATGATGTGATGGCGGATGATTTGTATGCGTTTATGAACGAGCATCAAATTGTTGATCCTATAGTTTTGGGGCATTCGATGGGTGGAAAAACAGCCATGCAGTTTGCTATGAATTACCCTACAAAATTAGAAAAATTGATTGTGGTAGATATTGCTCCTAAGGCATATCCTGTTCATCATCGAGAAATTATTGATGGCTTACTTTCGTTAGATTTTGATGTGATTAAAACACGAAAAGAAGCGGATACTCAATTGAGTAAGTACATCAATGTTCCTGCAATTAGACAGTTTTTGTTAAAGAATTTATATTGGAAAGGAAAAGAAGAGTTGGCTTGGCGGTTTAATTTGTCGGTTATCAATCAAAATATTGAAGTGATTGGTGCTGGGTTACAAAATATCAAAACATTTGATAAACCTGTTGTTTTTGTTAGAGGGATTCAATCCAATTATATCACAGAAAATGATTTTGAAAATATTATAGAAATTTTTCCTAAAGCACGTATTGAATCATTGGATTGTGGGCATTGGATTCATGCAGAAAAGCCTCAAGAATTGTTAGCAATTATAGAGTCATTTTTGTAGTCGTTAATTGATGTTGTAAATTCTTGTTGCAACTATATCAATTTTCCGTTCGTCTAAAGGTAGATAAAGTGCTTATTGTTACCGATTTCGCAACATATTTAGTATTATTGTCGTAAGGTTATCATTACACAAAAATAGAATCCATCTTTCATGAATATAAAAAAAATACTTTTTACCATTCTTGCTATTTCTCTGTTGTCATTAAGCAATTCTGCTTTTGCTGCAGATTTCTATTGGGTAGGTAATAGTGGTAACTGGTCAGATGCAGCACATTGGTCTGCAACTTCTGGTGGTGTAGGAGGTTTTGGCGTACCAACAGCCACAGATGATGTTTTTATTGATAAGAAATCATTTAAAAAGAAAGGCGTAATTTCTATCGCCTCAGTTGCAAGTTGTAAAAGCTTTGCTTGGAAAACTGCTAAAGAAGTGAAATTTGAAGCTTCAAAAAATGCAAAATTATCCGTTTACGGTTCTTTTATTGTGAATGCAAAATTCGAAAATCATTTTTTAGGACGTATTGTTTTTAAAGCATCTACTCAAAATAATATCATTTCTGCAGTTCGTAAAGATTTTGTTGGAGATGTAGAGTTTAATGGTGCTGGTTCTTGGAATCTAGAAAGTAATATTATCACATCAAACAAAAAAACCATTTACTTAACTCAAGGAGAAGTTAATGTGGTAAACAAAACTATTTCTACAGGAGGCTTAGATGCTAGTGGAAATCTTAATAAAAAATTAATTTTAACAGATGCTATTTTATATGTAGATCAAAAAATTATTTTAAACAATGCGTCTAGTTTCTCTTTTATTAGAAACAATACTAACGTAATTATTAGCAATAAAGCCAAAGGAAGTAACTTGAGATTAGCTTCTTTTGACCCTCAATCTTTTTCATATACTAATAATTTTAAATTATTAAACACTTGTGGAGCTGTGCCGTTAACGGTAACTCTTACTGTTTTATCCGATTATAATGGTTTTGGCGAATCTTGTGTCGGTTCGTGTGATGGTATTGTGTATGTAACTCATACAGGAGGGGTTGGTCCATTTACTACAACTTGGCCTTCACAACCATCTGTTACAGGTGATACGATCTATAATGTTTGTGGTGCTGATAATCCAATTCGGGTTATTATTGAAGACGTAGGTCAGCCTACACCTCCTTTTGGAAATTTAAAATGTGAGGAAACCATAAATGTTAATCCTCCTGCATTAATGGTGGTTTCTTTACTAGGAACTGTAGAACCAACGTGTAATGGCGATTGTGATGGAATTATTGGAACTAACATTCTTTTCGGTGTTCCTCCTTATGATGTTTTTTGGACGAATACACCTCAGACAACACCTATTATTAATAATTTATGTGCTGGTAGGTATACAATTGTTGTTACAGATCAAAATGGTTGTGACCTTAGTGAAGATTATGTGTTGACAGAACCTGCGCCCATCACTTTTGATATGGATAGTACCAATATTAATTGTTTTGGTGATTGTAGTGGTGAAGCTTGGGTATCGAATATTGCAGGTGGTAATGGTCTGCCTTATACTTTAGTATGGACTAACCCTGTAAGTAGCAATGATACAATATCTGCTTTATGTGCAGGTAATTATGTAATTACTATTAGTGATGATTCTTTGTGTTTTGCTAAAGATAGTATCAATATTGTTGAACCACCGCAGATGAATCTTAATAGTAGTAGTCAGAATGTCTCTTGTGGTGGTGTTTGTGATGGAGTAGCAACGGTAACTGTTGTTAGTGGAGGGCAAGCTCCATTTACTCATAATTGGAGTAATGGAGTAGTAAATGTTGGGCTAAATTCTACCATAAACACTTTATGTGCAGGAGTTTATACTGACACCTTAGTTGATGCGCTCGGTTGTGATACGGTTATAACTTTTACAATTACAGAACCAAATATTTTAACAACAACTACAACACCTACTGATATTTCGTGTAATGGAGTTTGTGATGGAAGTGCAACAACAGCACCTTTGGGAGGGACGCAACCTTATGTTTCTATTGTTTGGGATATGATTCCTACTCAAGCACCTTTTCCTGTAAATGGTGATCCTGTTAATAATCTTTGTGAAGGAGATTATTTTGTTACTATTACTGATGATAATAATTGTACTGTTCAAGATACTTTTTCAATAACAGAACCACCAGTTTTAACTGCAAACGCAACATTTACTAATGTAACTTGTAATAGTTTTTGTGATGGTACTGCTACAGCAACGCCAATTGGAGGGACAACGCCTTATACTTTTATTTGGACAGGGCCAGCTGGACCATTTAATACGCAAACAATTAACAGTTTATGTCCTGGGCAATATATTTTAACTGTTACTGATGATAATAATTGTACAGCTAAAGATACCGTTGTTATTACGGAACCATTGCCATTAAATTTAGCAATGTCATCTACTGCTGAAACTTGTGGTGGATTATGCGATGGTACAGCAACTGTTAATGTTACAGGAGGAACTGGTCTTATAAATTATATTTGGGTGCCAGATCCTGGTGCAATAAACGGTCAAGGAACAAATTCAATTTCAAATTTATGTGCAGGAAATTACACGATAAATATTACAGATTTTGCAGGTTGTCAAGCTAGTAATACGGTGACAGTTAGCCCGCAAGTGCCAATTGTAATAAATTTAACTACTTCAGATTTAAGTTGTAATGGTGTATGTAATGGTTCGGCAACTGTTGCTCCAACAGGAGGTTCTTCTCCATATGATATTCAGTGGAATGGTGGAGGATTTGTAACCGGAGATAATAACTTGGCGAATCTATGTGCTGGGAATTATACGGTAGATGTTAGAGATGCTAATGGATGTATCACTTCTCAAAACTTTACAATAACAGAACCTTTAGCAATAACCACCATATCTTCTGGTACAAATTTAACGTGTTTTAATGTGTGTAATGGAACTGCAACAACCAACCCTGTTGGTGGAGTTGCTCCTTATGTTGTTGTTTGGAATGGGTTAGGTGGTCCATACAATGGAACAACAATAAATAACCTTTGTGCAGGTACTTATATTGTAACTATAACGGATGATTCATTATGTACTTTACAAGATACAGTTATTATTACAGAACCAGCACCAATTTTACCTAATGCAACGTTTACATCAATAACGTGTAATGGTTTAAATGATGGTACAGCAATTTCAATCCCTACGGGAGGATCACCAAACTATACTTATTCATGGAATGGAGGAGCATTTAATACACAAGCTATAGGTCCTTTATCTGCAGGGCAATATATTGTTACAGTTACAGATATGAATGGATGTGTTGGGTTAGACACAGTAGATATAGTTAATCCTCCGGCATTAATTATTACTGCTGCAGCTACTAATGCAAGTTGTGGTACTGTTTGTGATGGTGTTGCAACTGCTACAGTTAATGGCGGAACACCTGGTTATATTTACCAATGGAATGATGGAGCTAATCAAACGACTGCGGCTGCAACAGGTTTATGTTCAGGGATATATAATGTTGTTGTTACAGATACCAACGGATGTGTAGCACAAGATACAACTGAGATTTCTAATTTAATTACCATACAAATAACTCCAAGTGTAATTGGTATTAGCTGTAATGGTGTTTGTGATGGTACTGCAACAGCTAATGTTACTGGTGGTTTACTTCCTTATACTTATTTATGGAGTAATGGTGATATTACGCAAACTGCAACAGGCTTATGTCCTGGTTTTGTTTTTGTAACAGTAACAGATGATAACGGTTGTGCTACTACTGATTCTATTAATATGCCTGTTGCGCCTCCAGTTTTAGTTCCAAATGGAACTGTTGATCAAATGGTGAGTTGTAATGGAGCATGTGATGCGATGGTTTCTTCCGCTCCAACAGGAGGAACTGCACCTTATGTTGTAGTTTGGACCTTGCCAAATGGTATTGACACCAATAATGTTTGTCCGCCTTTTGCTGTGGTTACAGTTACTGATGATAATGGGTGTATACAATCTGATACCTTAACCATTACCGAGCCTGATAGCATCGCGCCAAATGCAACAGTTGTTCACATTACGTGTAATGGTGATGCAAACGGTAGTATTGCATTGGCTCCAACAGGAGGAAACCCTGGTTTTATTTATTCTTGGTCTCCAGGAGGTCAATCTACCCCTTCAATTTCTAATCTTGTTGCAGGAGATTATACCGTAACAATAACAGATGCAACGGGTTGTTCTAAAGATATAACTTATACAATTACTGAGCCTGCTCCTTTAGTTGCTAGCCCAATATTTACTAATGTAAGTTGTAATGGTGTTTGTGATGGAATGGCAACAGTTACTGTTGGTGGTGGAACAACTCCTTATACTTATAATTGGTCTCCTGGTGGAGAAACTACCGATACAATTTTTAATTTATGTGCTGGTAATTATAGTGTTTTAGTTACGGATTCTAATGGCTGTAACATTTCTCAAAACTTTACCATTACAGAACCATTAGTATTGGATGCAAATGTTACAGGAACAAACCTTACTTGTGGTGGTGGTGTTTGTGATGGTACAGCTATTTCAAACCCAATAGGAGGTTCTTCTCTTTATACTTATAGTTGGTCAGCAAATGCAGCACCAAATAATTTAGCCAATCAAGGTATTGTTAATTTATGTGTAGATAGTTACAATGTAACTGTTACAGATGATAATGGTTGTACTGTTAATGGGACTTACAATGTAACTACGCCACCAATGATTGCTGTAACATTAGATAGCACAAATGTTACTTGTTTTGGTTTGAGTGATGGAACTACAACAGCTTTACCAACAGGAGGAATTGCTCCTTATACTTTTGCTTGGACAGGTCCTTGTGCTCCTGTTCCTGGAAATACGGCAACAATAACTGGTTTATGTGTGGGAGTTTATTCTGTAACGGTAACAGATGATGCAGGATGTTTCTTTACCGGATCTATCAACGTAACTGAACCAACAGCTATTGATCCTAATGAAATTGTTACATTGGCTAACTGTGGTATTTGTGATGGAGGTATTAATGTATCTCCTTCAGGAGGAACACCTGGTTATACGCATTCTTGGTCTAATGGAATTACAACACCTAATAACACTAATTTATGTGCAGGTTTTTATACCGATACCATTACAGATAATAATGGTTGTGTAAATACATTTACTATTGCAGTTTCTAATCCAACAGGACCAAGTGGTGTTACACCAACAGTAAATGATGCTACGTGTTTTGGATCTTGTGATGGTGCAATTAATGTAATTGTTATTGGAGGAGTTAGCCCATTTAGTTATGCTTGGACTTCGGTTCCTGCAGGCGGACCTTATGCTAATGATAGTACTATTTCTAATTTATGTGCAGGAACTTATAGTCTTACGGTAACAGATGCTACAAGCTGTCAATTAAATACAACAGTTATTGTTAGTGAAGCTGATAGTATTATTACTAATCCAGTATTTACAGATGCTACTTGTAATGGTAATTGTGATGGAACGGCAAGTGTTTCTCCAAATGGCGGAACAGCACCTTATACTTTTGCTTGGAGTAATGGGCAAAATACATCTTCTGTTTCTGGATTATGTATAGGAGCAATTAGTGTAATAATTACGGATGCCAATGGTTGTACAAAAACAGAAAACTTTAACATTGCTGCACCAAATGCTATAGCGGCAACAACATCACAAACTGATGCTACTTGTAATGGAACTTGTGATGGTACTGCTACTGTAAATCCTACAGGAGGAACAGCTCCATTTACTTATTTATGGGATGATGCCTTAGCACAAACAACATCAACAGCAAATAACCTTTGTGTAGGAACTTATAATGTTACGATTACTGATGCTAATGGCTGTTCAATTACTGTTTCTGAAACAATAGCTGAACCTAGTTTAATTGTAGCAAATGAAGTAACAACTTCTGCAACTTGTGGAAATTCTGATGGTTCTGCAACAGTAACTCCTACAGGAGGAACAGCTCCTTATACTTATTTATGGTGTAATGGGGTAACTTCGGCAACAGCAAATGCATTACCTGCCGGAACGTGTAGTTTAGACATCACAGATGGAAACGGTTGTACACAAACATTTTTAATTAACATTAGCAATACTGTAGGACCAACCGTTACTGTAAATTCTACTAATGCCTCTTGTAATGGTATTTGTGATGGAACAGCTTCTGCAACGGTTACTTCAGGTGTTGCTAATTATACTTATTTTTGGTCTCCTGGAGGGCAAACAACCTCTTCAATTACAGGGTTGTGTGCTGGTAATTACACTGTTCAAGTTACTGATGGAAACGGATGTAGCACAGTAGAACCTATTACCATTTTAGACAATACAGCCATTACTGCTGTTTTAACAACTACTGAAGCAAGTTGTAATGGAATTTGTGATGGAACTGCTATTGTTGTTCCAACAGGAGGACTTCCACCTTATCAATACAATTGGGCAGGAGGAGTTGCTGCTGGACAAACAACTAATTCTGTTGGTGGTTTGTGTGCAGGTAATTATACCGTAACAATTACTGATGCTTTAGGGTGTACTTTTATTCAAAATGTAGTAATTAACGAACCTATTATTTTAACAGTTTCTCCTATTGGAGTAGCTGCAAATTGTAATGGTTCTTGTGATGGTTCTGCAACAGCTAATCCTACGGGAGGAAGCGCTCCATTTACTTATTTATGGTCAACTGGAGCTACAACGCCAAATGTTGTTGGATTGTGTGCAGGTAGTTATACAGTATCAGTAACTGATGCTAACGGTTGTGCTGCAAATGGAGTAGTTAATATTGGTGAGGCGGCATTAATTACAGCAACTATTACTAGCAATAATGCTACGTGTGGTGTTTGTGATGGTTCTGCAACAATTGTTACAGCTGGCGGAGCAGGTGCACCTTACACTTACGCTTGGTCTCCAAATGGTCAAACAACAAGTACAGTAAACAACTTATGCCCTGGAGCATATCAAGTAGATGTAACGGATGCCAATGGATGTACACAAACATTTAATGTGTTGGTAAATAATCTTAATGGTCCAACCCTTACAACTACAGCTGATAGTGTAACTTGTTTTGGTTCTTGTGATGGAGCTGCTTATGTAGTGGTTAATGCTGGAACACCAAACTATACTTTCCAATGGGATGACCTTACTTTACAAACAAATGATACTGCAACAGCATTATGTGCAGGCTTATACAATATTGTAGTTCAGGATGCATTAGGTTGTGTAACAGTAGATTCTGTTACTGTTCAAGAACCTCAAGAATTATTAGCTAATTTAACTTTTACAGCACCAAGTTGTCCAACTGTTTGTGATGGAACAGCAACGGTAAGTCCAACTGGAGGAGTTGGAACAATTACTATTTTATGGGGAGCAAGTGCTGGTGCTCAAACAACACCAACAGCTACAGGATTATGTGCAGGAACACATTTAGTAACATTAACGGATAGCAAAGGTTGTACAACTATTGATAGTGTTGTAATTACAGATCCTACCTTAATTAATATCGTATTAACAGCTACATCAACTACTTGTAATGGAGATTGTGATGCAACAGCATTTTCTGTAATCTCAGGAGGAACACCTGGATATACATACTCGTGGAACACAACTCCAATCCAAATCAACTCATTGGCAAATGCATTGTGTGCAGGAAACTATGTGTTAACAGTTACGGATGCCAATGGATGTATTCAAACAGATAATATCACTGTAGTTGACCCTCTTGTTTTAACAACAACTTCAATACCAACAGCGACTTCTTGTAATGGTACTTGTGATGGTTCAATAACAACTCCTCCTGCTGGAGGGGTTGCTCCTTACGCTTACATTTGGAGTGATGGGCAAACAACACCAACAGCAAATAATCTTTGTGCAGGAACGTATAATGTAATTGTTACCGATTTTAATAACTGTACTGCTTACGATACCATTATTGTTACAGAGCCTGCATTATTAAATGACAGCACTGTTGTTACTGAACCTACTTGTGGATTGTGTGATGGTAGTGCAACTTCTACTCCTTTTGCGGGTGTGGGTCCATTTACTTTTGTTTGGTCTGATTTAGTTTCAGGGGCAATATTACAAACAACGGTTTCACAACCAAACGCTACAATTGTAGGGTTATGTGCAGGAACGATGAATTTAGAAATTACAGATTTAGGAAGTGGTTGTATATCTAATCACACCATTATTGTAAATAGTAGCAATGGACCAGATGTATTAATGACATCAACTGACGAAACTTGTGTGAGTGCTTGTGATGGTACAGCTTTAGCTTCTGCATCATTAGGAACAACTCCTTATACTTTTAGCTGGGATAGTAATCCTGTTCAAGTAGATTCTAACGCAATTAATTTATGTGCAGGATTCTATATGGTAACGGTAACAGATGCTGCTGGTTGTATTACTACAGATACGGTTACAATTAACACCAACGGATTAAACTTAACAATAGCTAACGTAATTCCTGAAACTTGTTTTGGTGATTGTGATGGTATGGCAACTGTAGGTTCTAGTAGTGGCGTTAGCCCTTTTATTTACAACTGGAATCCTACAGCACAAACAACACCAACAGCAATTAATTTATGTGTTGGAACTTATGTTGCAACAGTAACGGACAACTTAAACTGTAGCGATTCGATTAGTACTAATATTACTGGACCAAATATCTTAACAGTAACAGCCTCAGAAAACAATGCTATTGCTTGTAATGCAACTTGTGATGGAGCTGCAATTGCAACACCATTAGGAGGTAATCCAAACTATACTTATCAATGGAACGACCCATTAGGTCAAACTACACAAATAGCAACAGGGTTGTGTGCAGGAACTTATATTGTTGTTGTAACAGATAACAATGGATGTACAGCTTCTGATACAATTACATTGGGAGAACCTACTGCAATTATAGCAAACGAAGTGTTAACAGCACCAAACTGTAATCAATGTGATGGTGCTATAACAATTGCTCCTTCTGGAGGAGTTGGATCATATACTTTTGTATGGACTACGCCAACAAGTCCGCCAAATCCTAATACGGCAACAATTAACAATCTTTGTGCAGCAGCTTATAGTGTTGATATTACTGATGCTACGGGATGTACGGTAACCGTTAATATTCCATTAAGTAGTACCAATGCACCATTGCCAAATACAACAGTTAATAATGTTACTTGTTTTGGATTGTGTGATGGAAGTATTACTTCTGTAGCAACTGGCGGAACAGCTCCTTATACTTACTTATGGTCACCAGTTGGTGGTATAGGAAGTAGCGCAACTAATCTTTGTGCAGGAACTTATACCTTAAATGTTACCGATGCAATTGGGTGTATAGGGATTTCAATAGATAGTGTTAGCGAGCCAGGTATTTTACAAGCTAATATTACTGCAGCAAATATTGTTTGTGCAGGATCTTGTGATGGATGGGCAGTTGCTAATCCACTTGGAGGAACAGCTCCATTTACGTACAATTGGATTCCAGGAAACTTACCACAAGATTCTATTACCAACCTTTGTGCTGGTAATTATATTGTTACTGTAACAGATGATAATAATTGTAGTGTTAATGATAGTGTTACAATTATAGAACCTGTTTCAATTGTTGTAGTTCCTGCAATTACACCGGCAAGTTGTTCGGCTAATTGTGATGGTGCAGCTACATTAACTGTAAGTGGTGGTGTTGGTCCTTATACTTTAGAGTGGAATGGGAATACTGCTCCGGGACAATCGAATACACAAACAGGACTTTGTTTTGGTTTAAATACCATTTTAATAACTGATCAAGGAGGTTGTAGTAAATTGGATAGCATTTACATTACTGCAACAGATACCGTTCTTGCTAATGCAGGAAATGACACTGTAAATTGTTTAGGAACCGCTATTGATTTAATTGGAATTGCTGGTGGTAACTTTACTAATGTAGAATGGTTTGATTTATTAACGATGACTTCTTTAGGAACGAGTGATACAATTAGTGTAAATCCAACAGCAGTTGGTACAACGTGTTATGTATATCAAGTAACAGGTAACTGTATTGTTAGCGATACTGTTTGTGTAACTACCGAAGCATTGCCAATTGCAAATGCTGGTGATGATGTAACGATAACCGAAGGAAATAACACTACATTAAATGCAACAGGAGGAGGGAGCTACTTATGGTCTCCAACTTCTACGTTAAGCGACAGTACTATTTTTAATCCGGTTGCTACACCAGATTCTACTACTATTTATTATGTAACGGTTACTTCTGCTGGAGGTTGTTCAGCAACAGATTCAGTTATTGTTACGGTAATACCTACGGTTGATTTCCCTAATGGAATAACACCAAATGGCGATGGACAAAATGATGTATGGGTTATTGATTTTATAGAACAATACCCAAAAAATGTGGTAGAGATTTATAACCGTTGGGGAGAGTTGTTATTCCATGCAGATGGATATTTGCAAAATTGGGATGGAACTTATAAAGGTAAAAACCTACCAATAGGAACGTATTATTATGTAATCGATTTAGGAGATCCTACTATTAAACCATTTACTGGACCAATAACAATATTAAGGTAATGAGGATGGTGAAAGAAAAAAATATGAAAAGTGTTTTAGTCATACTATTAATGGTAATGAGTGTAACAACTATGTTTGCGCAACAGTTACCACATTTTAGTCAGTATTATTTAAACGATTTTTTAATAAATCCTGCTGTAGCTGGAACAAAAAATTACTTTGAAGGAATATCTACTCACCGTTCTCAGTGGGCAGGAATTACCGATGCACCTAGAACATATACGCTAAGTGTAAATGGACCTACCAAAAACTTAAAAATGGGCTTGGGAGGGTATTTATTTACAGATATTGTTGGACCAACACGAAGAACAGGTTTTAACTTATCGTATGCTTACCATTTAAAATTAAATGATAAATTGAAACTTTCGCTGGGTTTATCTGCAGGTTTATTGCAGTTTAAGATAGATGCTTCTAAAATAACATTGCGCGATCCTGATGATGCTATTTTAACCGATGGTGTGCAATCGGATTTAGTTCCCGATGCAGGGTTTGGAATGTACTTATACCATAAAAAATATTACGTTGGTTTTTCTGCTCCACAGTTATTAAACAGCAAAGTAAAGTTTTTTGATGAAGGAGAAAATCCAGTAGGAACTTTGCCTCCTCACTTCTTTTTAACGGGTGGATATAATTTTCAGCTTAATAATGATTTTGTTTTAGCACCTTCTGTTTTTGTTAAATATGTAACTCCTGCACCTGTACAGTTTGAAGGGACATTACGCTTAATTTACCAAGAAAAATTATGGCTTTCGGGAACTTATAGAGATAAAGATGCCATTACTTTCTCATTAGGATATATTATCAATAACAGTTTTACCTTGGCTTATGCCTATGATTTAACCACTACTAATTTAAAAAATTACAACAGTGGTACGCATGAATTAATGGTGGGAATTCGTTTCTACAACCAAAAGAAACAAGAACAAAAAGACAATAAGAAAAAGTTTGATTAAAAAACAATCAACTTTTCAAGACCTGATAACTAGACTAACTATTTAAAAGTATTTTTTTATGAAGAAATCTTAATAGGGAAATAGTCCTACCTCGTAAACGAAAACAAAAAATTCTATAATTTAGTTATATCAAAAGAAAAATAATAAACTCAAAAAAAATCATGAAAAAACTACTAACAGTATTAGTTATTGCAATAGGTTTAATGTCTTGCGAACCAGATGGAAGTGTGTATGTTGAGCATCAAGAGTTATCGCCAGAGTTGGAATGGTTAAAGAAAGATGTTAGAACATTTAAAGTTCCTGTAACAGATAATAATCAAGTCTATAATTTAAGTTTATCATTTAGATATGCGACTGGATATCAGTATCCTACCGCTAATGTAAAAGTAACAGAAACTAGCCCGAGTGGAAAAGAAACAATAAAAGAATACGATTTAAAAGTTAGAGAAGAAAATGGCGATTACATTGGAGAACCTGGCTTTGATATTTGGGATAGCGAACATTTAGTTGAAGCAAATAAGAAGTATGAAGAAACGGGAACTTACATTTATGTAATAGAACAAAATACGCCTGTTGACCCATTAAACTTTGCAATGGAAATAGGTATTGTATTGGATAAGGCTAAATAAAAATTACTTATTTCGGTTGGGCGAATAATTATTTGCCCGTACAGTAAGAATGGAGAAAAGAGATGCTGTATAAATTGTTTTATGCCTCACAATTTTACACCATAACGCAGTTGAGAGGATATTAAAAATAATATGATGCACGTCACCCTGAATTTATTTCAGGGTCTGTTTTTAATATGTGTTTAGTGTACCATTAAGTTTTTTATAATTTTGTAAAAATGAAAAGAGAAAGTAGAATGTTGAGTTGCGAAGGGTAAGTGAATCTACTAACAACAGCGGGGGTAAGGAGATACCATACAAAAATAAGCGAGTATCTTTAGTAAGTTAATTCTATTTGTAAAAAAAAATATGATAAAAATGAAGCTGTTAATTATCCTTGTAATTATAATGTTTACCGCATGTACTGTTCAAGAGGAAGAGGTGAACAAGGTGACAGGTGAGGTATTCCTTACTTTTGAAAAAAATTGGATTACTAATAAGAAAAACGGGGAATGTGTCTATTATTACGAAAACGGGAATGTTCAAACGAAATTGAATTATAAAAATGGAAAAAAAGACGGAGAATGTTTGTCATATTATAAAAATGGACAATTGAAATTTAAGGTTGAATATAAAAATGATGCCTTATGGAATATTTATGAATCTTATGGAAGTACAGGTAATAAATTAGATTTTGGATCAATTAAAGATGGTGAAGGATATATAAAAAAATATGATAGTGATGGAGTCTTAAATGAGGAAGGGACTGTAAAGAAAGGATTTAAGGAAGGGGTATGGAAGAGCTACTTGAAAGGCTCACCTTTTTATATGAAAACTTATAAGAAAGGGAAAGAGGTCGGAGTAATCAATGATATGGTTAACCCAATATTTTATTAAGAAAAGGTAGGGTAACAATTATTTCTTCCACAGCAGCAGAAATTTTAAGTGTTGAATTGATGTAGTAGCTAAGTAAGTTGGGGCGAATAATTATTCGCCCATATGATAAGTTTAGTGGTGATAATTGAGATGCTTTCCTAATCAAAAACCACATAGGCGCATAATTTATTTTCTGTGTGAAAATCTATGTCTTCTATGTGCCTATGTGGTTTAAAAAATAAGCAGGACACCACTATTTTTCTCCGTGGTTTAAAAAGCTTATTCAGCAATTTCACCCCTTAATGGTTTTTGCAACCATTCTTTAATTTCAGGGGTAGATAAATCAGTACCTAATAAATACATTAATTTAGTTGTTGCGGTTTCAAAAGTCATGTCTTTACCGCTAATAACACCTATGGTATTAAAGGCTGAGCTTGTTTCATATTTTCCTTGTTCAACACTTCCGCCTTCGCACTGACTAACATTTAAAATGATGATGTCTTTTTTTATGGCTTCAATTAATAAATCGATAAACCATATTTGAGTAGAAGCATTTCCTGCACCAAAAGTTTCGAGAACAATAGCTTTTAAATCAGGTATGTTAATAATTGCTGCTATTTGTTGTTTTGTTATTCCCGGAAATAATTTAATGGTAGCAATGTTGTTATCAATGTGGTTATTAAATTTTAGTGCTTTTCCATTAGGTTGGTAAATGCTATTGGTGTTAAACTTTAAAGAAACTCCTGCTTGCGCCAATACCGGAAAATTAGGAGAAGTAAAAGCTTCAAAATCTTCGGCATTAGATTTTGTAGAGCGGTTTCCTCTATATAAATCGTATTCAAAATAAATAGCTACTTCGGGCACAACAGCTTTACCGTTTTCTTTTAATGCAGCAATTTCTATCGCTGTTAAAAGGTTCTCTTTTGCATCTGTTCTAATTTCTCCAATAGGTAATTGAGAGCCTGTTAAAATTACAGGTTTACTTAAATTCTCTAATAAAAAGCTTAATGCCGAAGCTGTATATGCCATTGTATCCGAACCATGAAGTACTACAAAACCATCATGGTTATCATAATTTTCATAAATCATTTGGGCAATGGTTAACCAATTTTTGGGTTGCATGTTAGAGGAATCTATTGGCTCGGCAAAAGAAATGGTTTCTATATTGGTTTTTATTTTTTTGATTTCAGGAATTTCGTTCATTAACGAATCAAACTCGAAAGATTTTAACGCATTACTTTCTTCATCGCGAACCATTCCGATGGTTCCTCCTGTGTATATAATTAATATTGAATTCATAGTTTTTTTAATAATACGTTTTGCGAATTCTGAGAGGAAAGAATCAGTATGAAGCAATCTTCTTAATTAAGAAAAGATTGCTTTGTCGTTCGTGCCTCACTCCTCGCAATGACGAAGTAACAAATGTAAACTAAAATCCAAAAACTTGTTGAGAATTTTCGGTAGTTATTTCAGCAACTTTTTCGATACTTACTCCTTTTATTTCGCCAACTCGTTCTGCAATATTATACAAATAAGTGCTTTCATTACGTTTTCCTCTAAAAGGAGTAGGAGCTAAATAAGGAGAATCTGTTTCTAGTACTAAATGAGCTAAATCAATTTGTTCAACTACTTTATCTAATCCGCTATTTTTAAAGGTAACAACTCCACCAATGCCAATTTTAAATCCACCATAATTGATAACATGATTGGCTTGTTCTATAGTGCCGGTAAAACAATGAAAAATACCACGCATTTTATCATCGTTTAATTCATCTAAGATTTCAAAAATCTCATTAAAAGCATCTCTACAATGAATAACAAAAGGAAGGTTATATTGTTTTGCCAATTCTATTTGAAAACGAAAAGCTTCTTGTTGTGCTGCTAAAAAAGTTTTATCCCAATATAAATCGATACCAATTTCGCCAATAGCACAAAATTGATGTTTACCCATCCATTCTTTTACTAAGGCTAATTCTTCTTTATAATTTTCTTTAACAGAGGTTGGATGTAAGCCCATCATTGGGAAACAATTTTTTGGATATTTTACTCCTAATTGCATCATTCCATCAATAGATTTAGAATCGATGTTAGGTAAAAATAAGCGTGTTATTCCTTTATCAATACAATTGGATATTACTTGGTCAATATCTTCGTTAAACTGTTCGGAATATAAATGGGTGTGGGTATCTGTTAAAATCATTTTTCAAAAGTAAGATATTAAGAAATAAGACTAAAAGAGTTGATTGGTTATTCTTTAAAGGTTTTATAAAATAAGGGTTTTTCAATTTACCTTAATAACTATGCAAGTGGCTCTCACCCGATTTAGTCGGGTGTCTAGTCACAGCATATAATTGTGTTGGACGAATTTCTAAATTAAGCTAATAAGGAAACTCTTAGCAAATAGTATTTTATCTTGACTGGGCACCCGACTAAATCGGTTGAGGAGTAGTTTATTTTGGCTTAGGGATGGAAGCGATATCCTTTTTGTTTCTGCTCGTTGAGCGAAGCCGAAACGTTGCAGCATAAAAAGATTTAGCGGACAACCCGACCGCAGGGAAGCCCCAGATACAAAAAGCGACAAGCTAATTTTTAATACGGGATTTTTAGCAGTAAATAAATAGTGGTAATAAATATTGGACTAACACCAATTATTAGGGCTAATAACCTGTCGTTAAATGATAGGCGAGAGTTCTTAAAAAAGAACACATTGTACATTTTGTCAACTAGTTTTTCCATAATGTTATTATTTTAATAAAGTGACACGTCCTGTTTGTTGATGATTAAGGCTTTCATAAAGTTCTTTAGATTGAATTTTCCAAATGTAAACTTCAGCATTTAGTAGTTTTCCGTTGTAAGTTCCGTCCCATCCTTCATTGATATCGTTACTTGTAAATAAAAGCTCTCCCCATCTATTATAGATGCTTAACGTGAAGTTTTCTAAATCTATACCCTCACCATAAGCTTTAAAAACATCATTAGTTCCATCGCTATTAGGTGTAAATGTGTTGGGAACATAAAGGGAGTAAACGCCTCTTATTTCAATAGTATAACAAGTAGTATCAGTACAGCCTAAGTTATTAACTGCTTCTAAACATACCTTGTATTTGTTTGCATTTTCAGGAAAAAGATATAGAAAATCTTCTTCTGATGTGTTGTAATAAAATCCTTGATCTGGATCTGTTCCAGTGATGTCCCACTGATAGTTTGTCGCATCTTGTGATAAATTGGTAAAAGTAATTTCTGGATTACTTGTGGTACCATATAAAGGGTCAAAAGAAAAGTATGCAGTAGGTCCTGAAATAGTTGAAATAGTTGTGTTGGAGAATGCTTCACATCCATTTATATCTGATACAGAAATATTATAAGTGCCTTCGCAAAGATTTGTAATGGTGTTTAACGTTGAGGTAACTCCATTAATAGTATAATTAATAGCATTAGTTGCTTGTATTTCTATTGCGCCACTACATGCTGTTAAACAAGATGTACTTGTTGTAATAATGGTATCAATTGTTATTGCTGTTGGAGTGTTAATTTCAACTTGAGCTGTAGTTTGACACGAATTAACATCTTCTACAATAATACTGTAAATATTAGGAGGTAAATTATTAAAATCTCCAGTAGTATTTGTTTGGTCAAAATTTCCTGTAGCACTAATATTATAAGTGTAAGGTGCTGTTCCGGTAAGCAATTCGATATGAATTTCACCATTATTATCATTGATACAGACTACTTGCATTAACCTTATGCTGTCAATACTTAGTGCTACTATTGGAGAAATAAGTGTAGTGTCAGCAGCTGTACAACCATTTGTAGGGTCGGTAACTGTAATAATGTATGTTCCTGAGTCATCAATATTTGGGTTGGTAGTAGTTGCTCCTGACACAATGTTTCCTGAGGTTGTAGTCCAATTGTATTGCATATTTGCGCTAGATGAAGATCCATCTAAATTAATAGCGGGATTACTACAGGTTAAGGATTGATCTTGACCTGCATTGGCTGTAGGTAATGTATCGTTGATACTTACATTAACGGTATCGCTTAAAGAGCATCCATTGGTTATGTCGGTTAATAAAAGTGTGTAGCTACCTGGCATATCTACATTTACTGTTGGGTTTGTTGTAGGACCAACGATATTTCCGTTGCTAGTTGACCAAGCGTATTGAGGGTTTCCGCTTGTAGTGGTTGAATTAGATCCATCTATTGAGACAGTATTTACAATACAAGTTAATTCTCCTGGAGGGATAATGGCGACTGTTGGAATGTTTTGATTAGGAAATACCTCTGTAGAGTCTGTAGCATTACACCCTGTTGTTGGATTGGTAACTAAAATAATATAAATTCCTATCAAATCTACCGTTGGATTTATGGTGTTTCCAGCAGATAAAATATTACCTCCAGACCACAAATAAGTCATTCCTCCATCAGAATTACTTCCATCAAGGGTAACAGTATTGTTTCCACATACTTTTGTTTGATCGCTTCCTGCATCTGCTATTGGATTTGAGTTAACAGTAATGTTTTCTGTTACAAGGCTATCGCATCCATTCGTATTAGTTAAAGTAGAAAGATGAGATTCATTGGCTGCCATATTAGTTGATGTAGATCCATCTGCATACGTATAATCTTCTCCGTTACAAATGCTAGTGTCAATAACAGTTGTAATGGTTGGTAATGGTGCTGTATAATTTTGAGTTAATGTACAGGTAATTGAATCTGAAAAGATAGCGGTTAAATTATGTGTTAATCCATCGGCTAAAATATTTGAGAACGTATAAGCTTGTGGGCTAGTAAATGGCGGGTTAAAAGTTTCGCATAAACCAGAAATGTCATCGCAAATTGTTAGTGTGCCTGTTGTTGGAGCTAAATCAAATATTACATCACCTGCAAGATCATAAGTAGTGCCAGTTGCACAAATACTAGGAGGTGTTGTTATTGATGTGATAGAACATCCTAAAAAACTACAGTCAGTAGCTCCTGTACCAGAAGTTTGTTCGAATAATAAATTTCCTGTACAGTTAATGTAATTAGTGATTAACACCATATAATATTCGCCAACTTGTGCATTAGCAATATGTAAATATTCTATAGAGTCGTTACTGTATGCGCAATCAACCATATTTCCTTCGGGAGCGCCATAATTACCTAAGGCATGTGGAGCATTATGAGCATGTCCATCATTACCATTTTGATTTCCGTTGGCTGTAAAATCAGTAGGGCTACAGGTAAGACTTGAAAATGGCCCCCATGCTGCATAATCAATATCTCCACAGTCACTGGCTATTTGAATGTTAAGATCGCCTGCTGTTCCTATTTTAAAGTAATACCATACTGGATTCTCTGCACTCTGTAAACATCCGTATTCTGATGGACCAATAGTTACATCAATACCTGGATTATTTGTTTGCAATGGGAAATTAATTGCTGTTCCTGTACAAAATTGTTCAGCAGTAGAGCAATCAGAACCGCCTTGTGCTTTAACAGTACCAGTAAATGTAATTAGGATGATAAGTATCGTTTTTATTATTGTTTTCATAAGGTTTTAATTTATTTAGACATTAATTAGTGTGTTATAAGTTATGGAAGTAAAATAAAACTTCCTTTTTTTGAATAATCTAATCCATCAATACCTTTCGCATGGATGATATAGAAATATGAACCAGCAGGAGAAATAGATCCTGATAATGATCTGCCATCCCAAAATCCTTTTTTATTATTCCAGCTATAGATTGATTGTCCCCAACGGTTGTAAATTTCACATTCTATAGATTTTAGATTTGAACCTTTAACAGTAAAAATATCGTTATGCCCATCTCCATTTGGGGTAAACACATTTGGTATTAATAAAGTAGATTTTCCAAATGCATCTATCGTTATTGAGGTTGTGTCAGAACATATTCCATCAGAGACTATTAATTGTACGGTATAATTTCCAAGGTTATTATAGATGTTATTCTCTATTGTTTGATGGCCAGATCCTCCGTCACCAAAATTCCATAGGTAACTTAGTATTGCTTCAGTAGAAGAAGATCCATCTAAGGTAACATCTAAAGGAACTGTTCCTGATAGTGGATTGGCATCAATATTAGCTATAACTCCTCCAACAGTAACTGTAACAAAATCAATTAGACTAGAGCATGCGCCTACTTCTTTAACGTAGAAGGTAAATGTTCCGGTATTTGAGGTCGAAATATTGAACGAGTTACCAGTTCCTATGATATTTAAGCCAGCAGGATCATTATACCAACTAATTGTACCACTTCCACTACCTGTAGCATTTATTGTTAATTGATCTCCTAAGCAAATAGAAACTGTAGAACTTGTTAAAGTTATGTTTGGAACAGTTAATACTGTTATATGTTCTGTTAATATGCTATCACAACCATTGGCTGCTACAAGTGTAGAAACGTGAGATTCGTTTGCAGTAATATTGTTTGCAGAAGTTCCATCTGCATAAGTGTAATTATTTCCAGTACAAATATCTGAATTGGTCGTTGCAGTAGAAATTGCTAATACGGTTATGTTTTCTGTTAACACACTATCACAACCATTAGCAGCTACAAGTGTAGAAACGTGAGATTCGTTTACCGTAATATTGTTTGCAGAAGTTCCATCTACATAAGTATAATTACTCCCTGGGCAAAGGTTGGTGTTAGTCGTTGCAGTTGAGATTGCTAATACGGTTATGTTTTCTGTTAATAGACTGTCGCAACCATTGGCAGCTACTAAAGTAGAAACGTGAGATTCGTTTGCAGTAATATTGTTGGCAGTTGTTCCATCTGCGTAATTGTAATTACTTCCAGGGCAAATGTCTGAATTGGTAGTTGTTGTAGAGATTGCTAAAACAGTTATATTTTCTGTTAACACACTATCACATCCATTAGCAGCTACTAAAGTAGAAACGTGAGATTCGTTTACCGTAATATTGTTGGCAGTTGTTCCATCGGAATAATTGTAATTACTTCCAGGACAAATGTCTGAATTGGTAGTTGTTGTAGAAATTGCTAAAACTGTTATGTTTTCTGTTAACACACTATCACATCCATTAGCAGCTACTAAAGTAGAAGTGTGAGATTCGTTTACTGTAATGTTGTTGGCAGTTGTTCCATCTGCGTAAGCGTAATTACTTCCAGGACAAATGTCTGAATTGGTAGTTGTTGTAGAAATTGCTAAAACACTTATATTTTCTGTTAATACACTATCACAACCATTTGCAGCGACTAAAGTAGAAGTGTGAGATTCGTTTGCAGTAATATTGTTGGCAGAAGTTCCATCTGCATAAGTGTAATTATTTCCAAAACAAATATCTGAATTGGTCGTTGCAGTAGATATTGCTAATACGGTTATGTTTTCTGTTAACACACTATCACAACCATTTGCAGCTACTAAAGTAGAAGCGTGAGATTCGTTTACTGTAATATTGTTGGCTGTTGTTCCATCTGCGTAAGCGTAATTACTTCCAATACAAATGTCTAAATTGGTAGTTGTTGTAGAGATTGCTAATACGGTTATGTTTTCTGTTAATAGACTGTCGCAACCATTGGCAGCTACAAGAGTTGAAACGTGAGATTCGTTTACCGTAATATTGTTTGCAGAAGTTCCATCTACATAAGTATAATTACTCCCTGGGCAAAGGTTTGTGCTAGCTGTGGTGGTGATATTTGGTGATGTAGCTGTATAGCTTTGATTGTAGATACACGTAATTGAGTCTGAAAAACCAGCTGTTAGGTTATGGGTTAATCCATCAGCTAAAATACCTGCAATGGTATAGCTTTGTGAGTTACCAAAAGGAGCTGTATAAGTTTTACATAATCCCGAAATATCATCACAAATTGTTAATGTTCCTGTTGCTGGAGGGTATTCAAATACGATGTTTCCTGTAACGCTATAAGTTCCATTAGTTGTTGGACATGCATCGCTTGTTGCTGTTATTGAAGAAATAGCACAGATGATAAAACTACAATCTGTTGCCCCAGTTCCTCCTACTTGAGAAAATGTTAAGTTTCCTACACAGTTCTCAAAATTGGTAATTAATACCGTGTAATATTCTCCAACCTGCGCATTAGGAACATATAAGGATTCTGTGGAATCTGCACTATAGGCACAGTCAATCATATTACCTTCTGGAATATTGTAGTTGTCATTAGCGTGCGGAGGCAATGAGGCATGTCCGTCATCACCATTCTGATTTCCATTTGCTGTTAAGTCAGCACCACTACAGGTTAGACTAGGAAACGGCCCCCATGCAGAAAAATCAACATCACCACAATCACTTTCAATAAGAATATCGATATCACCAGATACTCCAACCTTAAAATAATACCAAACAGGATTAGGAGCATATTCTAAACAACCATATTCAACGGGGCCTGAATGTATGTCCACGCTGCCATTATTTGTTTGCCAAGGAAAATTAATTGTTGATCCTGTACAAAATGGATCTGCATTTAAACAATCAGCACCGCCATTTAACTGGGCTTTAGCTGTAATGCTAGACAAAATTAAGAGTATAAAAAGAGGGTATAATCGAGTGTTCATAAGGATAGGTTCTGGGTTTTTATTCTTTTAGAAGTCTATAGTCAGAAACAATATCGTTTATCAACGATATTATTATAGTTTCATCCATAGAAGATTTAGTTTCAATCATGCATCTATTTAAATTGTTTTCTTTAGTATAGATGTAGAATCGAGGAATGTCAGTATGCTTTCTTAATTCATGTTCTACATAAAGTCTCTCATTTTTATTTTTTATCCCATTAATATTAAAATATGCAATTCTCTTATTTTGGGGGTAATCTTTAAATGATGAAAATGTAAATGGCTGAATATATTCTGTAGAATTATTAGCATTTTGAGCTTTAGTTGTATTTGTTGATAACACTAAGGCTGTAAGGAGAATAGAAATGTATGTAATTATTTTTTTCATGATTATTTTGGTTTTTTAAGTGTTACTAATAGGTCATTAAGTGTTTTGTAACTTGTTGACAGACTAAGGTGTTATTCTTTATAAATTTTATGGGCTGTAGTTTTTGTTTTGAAATAATACATCCCACTGCTTAATTGAGAAATATCGATAGATACTGTTGCCTCATTTATTTTAATCTGCTTAATTTTATTTGTCACGTTTTGTCCTAATACATTATAAACTTGAATGTCTTGTAATTCTAACGGATCACCTTTTATCGTTAATTCATTGTTGGCAGGGTTAGGGAATATGCTAACTTCAGAAATTACATCATTAAAGGTTACGCTTCTTAGTTGAGAGTATTCAAAAGCACCATCAAAATCTGTTTGTTTTAATCTGTAATAAGATGTTCCATGATATGGAGCATCATCAACAGTATTATAGTTTAGTAAAACTGACGAGTTTCCAGCACCATTAACTGTGGTTAGCATTTCCCAATCGGTAGCATTAGTAGATCGTTCAATAGTGAAATAATCATTGTTTATTTCACTTACTGTTGCCCATTCTAGGTTAACAGTTTTATTATATAGCATGGTTGCATTAAAATTTAACAGGTTGATAGGTAAAGGTATTTCCCTTTGTCCTGCAGCAAACCCTGAAAATCCATTATTAAATGTTGAAGTTATTGTTACATCATTTCCAAAAGCTCCTAAGGTTGCCGTTTGATAAAATGTAGTTGGTATTTGCGGAGTTGCAGGGGTTACAGTTGAAATGTTTCCTATCGTTTTAACGATCTCTAAATTTGCTCGAGTATTTCCTGTAGCAGCTTCCCATCCTGCAATTTCATCTTCAGTATAAAATAAGGTTATATTATATGCGCCAGAAGGGTTGTTGTTTGATGGAATTACTTTAAAGGCTTTATCAGTAACATCATAGGTGTTAATGCCAAACGCAACAGAATCAACCTGAAACTGTGTAGCTCCTCTTCCTGCTCTATTTACTTCAACTGTGGTACATCCATAATCATGACTAGTTGTGTTTTGTATGTACAACATTAAATTACCATCCTTTGGGTTGTAGTAGTATATAGATTGAAATGGACCCAAATAATGTTCCTCTAATACTGTTGTAACTTCAGTTTCAATTCTTATACCAGGAGTTCCTTCTACAACTCTTACATTGTCAATTTCAAAACCTTTTCCTGCTACTCCAGCAGGATTGGTAACAGAATTTTTCCATCCCCATGTTAATTTAAAATTACTTCCATTTACACTAGGAGGTAAAACAATCTCTGCAGTTTTTTTTCCTGGTACATTTACATATGGAGCATTTGGTGCACCTTCTAATATCTTTACTCCTGCACCTGAATTATATGCAACACGACCAAAATCGTGACCATAATCTCCAGCTGAAACAAAATCAAAAACTAATATTTGATTGTTTCTTCCAACACCATTTATCGAAGGAGATTCTATAGATACATAATTGTAACCATTAGATGTATTGTAGCTATTAGATGCTCCCGCATTATCACTGATGTATAACGATTGTCCAGCTCCTGATAAATCTCCACCACTACCTGTAAACCAGCGTTCCGTTCCTGAATTGTTTGAGAAATCCCAAGAAGCACTTCCATTATCAAAGTTCTCTGCAAAATGAGGGTTTGCTCCTGAATAAGGCGCATGTTCATCATCCTGGATTTTAACCAAACAAGTTTGATTGTTATTTCCTGCTGTAGCATTAGTTGCACCACTTATTGTATAAGTTAGTTCTAGGTTCTCTAAAGGGTCAACTTCTCCATCATCAATTATTCTTACAGTAAATACCTTATCCGCTGTAGAACCGCTAGTAAAAGTAATAGGAGAGCCAATTATTCTATAATCAAAAACAACTGTTGCATTACCACTGGAATTTATGGTAACAGTAGCATTTCCTGTTGGAGCATTTGCAATTTGCATAGTTACGGTGTAATCCTTGTACGGTCTGCAATCTAAATTTCCATCAGGTATATTTTCTTCAAATGTTTCTAGTAATACTGTTTTAAAACTTATCTCAGGCGTTGAAACAGGAATAGTAATGATGGTAAAATTATTATTTGAAATATCAAAGAATATATTGTCGCTACAAATGATTTTTACTCTTGCAGTTGTTGTTCCGATATTAGGAACTGTTATGTTTTGGCTGCCATCATTGGGCACATTTAGCGCAAGTGCATGAGGGTAAGTATAACCTCCATCAGTAGACATCATAATATTCACATTCGCACAACTTACTGGTGCATTAGTTGTTCCTGCAACATTCCATGTAACTGTTTGAGATGTAGCTGCTGTCCATGTAATTCCTGTAGCATTAGGATAGGTAACTAAAAATGGGCCATTAGTATCATCAAAATTAATATCTATCTCATCATAATCGGTACATCCACAGCCACTTGTACTGTTGTCTCTTACTGTTAGTCTAAACTTCATTTTTCTGGTAACCGAAGGTATTTTTTCAAATTTTGGCCACATCACGTTTGCTACTAATGAATCTAACGTAGGAAAGTACCTAGTTTTATTTGTTGTAGGTAAAAAAGATCTAAAGTTGGGTTGATCAGTAGATGTTGAAATGGGTAAATTTTGTCCAGGAAGAAGGGCTGCAGGAGATCCTGCCCCCGTTGGAGCTAAATCGTATTGTTCCCATGCATAGGTATGTACATCAGCAGCATCAGCATCAGTAGAATTTCCTGTTAACTCAAAAGGAGTATTGGCAGGTATATTATAAAATACCGGGCCCGCATCAGCCACAGGCTTATTGTTTCCTGTACTCGTTATTACACCGCATACGCTAGCTTCACCTGTTAATAAGGTCTTTGTCATTTGATAAATACTTGCAGCATGGTAAAATGCATCAGTATTAGCTTGTACATCAGTTGATAAACCGACCGTATTACAAAGTCCAGCATAAGCCATTATTGATGACACACTACCTGTTTCATAAGCACTTGTAGGGCTCCTCTGTAAATATCCTGAACAGGCACCTACATATGAATTAAATGTGTGGTGCGCTCCAATCTGGTGAGCAATTTCATGTGCTACAAAATCAATGTCAAATTGATCGCCTATAGGGTCTTCTAATGTTGTTACTCCTCCAGCTTTTGGATCTGTTGGGCTTGGAAAATCTGTTAAACAAACAACGTCCCTAGTAGCTAGGCCTCCTGAAAAACCACCTCCTGCTTTACCTAAAACATGGCCGATGTCATAATTGTTTGTGCCAATCATTACAGGCATTACATATGCATTTGTATCAAGCATTTGATAAATATCTCCGTTTTTATAGGGGTCTGTAGCTATGTTTGTGTAGATAATGTTTGTACCTGACACTATCGTTAATACAACTCCAACATCACGTCTTAACATCTGATTTACTCGATTAATGGTGGTAGCAATAGCACTTTGAGCAAGCGCTTGTGTACCTCCATGGTATGCTGTGTATTCAGCATTACAGGCTATTGCTAGTCGGTAAGTTCTAAGTTTACAATCTGTTTGTATGGTGCTTTTATTTTGAGAACCGTTTAATTCATCACCATCTAAATCATCTATAAGGTTTTCGCTTTCTAAAAGACATTCAAAAGCAACCTTTTTTTTGTGATCTTTTCTATAGTAAACTAAATAATTTTCTGTGTCATTTAATTGGTAAGGATCTAAAAAGTAGCCTCCATTTTTACCTCCAGTAATCATGGCGTGAAAACCATGGTTGGTATAGTCTAACGTAATCCATTCATTTGGGTTAGTTGTATTGTGACCAAAAAATGTTTGGATATCTGCAGCTGTATCTTGTAAGTGTTGAGGTATAAGATTTGTTTTTGTAATTAAAAACTTTTGAATTCCTGTTGGTGATGGAATGGATATTTCTAATCTTTTACTTGTTTCAATCCCATTTGGAGCTTTATTAAGTTGGTTTTTTAAGAGTTGAAAATCAACTTGATATAAAGCGTATTTTACGGGTTTTATTGCCCTAGTCCCTTTTGCCTTAATAGTTCTATTAGCAGAAGTTGCCCTCCATATATTTTCATTACTCTGTGAGTAAACATTTTGAAATAAAATGCTTAAAACCAATACAGTTAAATGTTTTTTTGTGAAAAATTTCATGGGCATAAATTTTGTTATATACCGTAAATATATAGACAGATTACCCAGATTTATTACTTTTTGGGTGCGACAACCAATGACTTAATATTAATTTTTTTACTTTGTGATTACTTATCTTTCAGGTTGTTAGCTATGCTTGAATCTTTGAAAGGTAGCTGTGTGTGTGTTGTTTCTCGCTTTTGCTAGAAATTAGAGCGGGATCGATTTTATTTACCTCGTTTAAGATTTGGTTTGGATAGTATTTCTTTTTTTTCTCATAAGAAAAGAGCCTTATTCATATAAGGCTCTTTTTATAATAAATTGTTTAGTTGTTGCTATTTAGTTAGCAACACTTTTTTAGTTATCACTTCGTTGCTAATAGTAATTTTAATAAAATAAACACCTTTTGGTTGGTTGTTGATATCAAAAGTAAATAACGCTGAATTGTTAGTTTGAGAAGCAATTACTTCTCCCAATACATTAATAATAGTAACTGTTGAATTGGCTGTTTTTTCTAGCTCAATATTTAGTATTCCTGCAGTTGGGTTAGGGTAAACGACTACATTGTTTAATAATCCTGAAATCTCATTTTGACCAGTAGATAGACTACAAGTAGTTGAGGTTAATAATTCCTTTCTGTTTGGAGAGTTCATCAAAACAGCATCAACTCTTAATTTTTGATCCATCGTAAATGTTGATAAACAAACATCGTTGGTATAATCTAAAAAGTTCATAAACATATCAGAAGAACTACAAGAGTTTTGCGGGTATGAAGGACATCCAAAAGTTAGCGTATTTTGCGTAGGAGTATCAGCACAAAAATCATCTCCACAAGTTGCATCACCATCAATATGACGTAACCCTAAAAAGTGACCAATCTCATGAGTAGTAGTTCTACCTTTATCATAAGGAGGAAACAAGGCTCCAACAGTTCCAAAACCATCAAAAGTAATCATTACCGCATCATAGGCATCAGGTACAGTTCCCGTTGGCATTCCTGGTAAGTTAGATGCTACAGGAAAAACGGATTTACCACCTATAAGCTGTCCGTTTGCTGTGATGTTACCTACAAAAATATTTAAGTATTTAGTGGGATCCCACATGTTATTTAACCCGTAATTTGTTTCTACTTGAATATCACTTATAGTGCTTGTTGGAACAGAAGTTCTAGTAATTCCATTTGTTGGGTTTCCATTAGGATCCTCTTTAGCTAAACAAAATTGAATATCCATACTTCCAATTACGCTGTTAAATTCTGCTGGTGTATTTGCAAAATCTGCATTGGTAGCAGAAAAATCTTCGTTTAATACAACTATTTGAGATAAAATTTGAGCATCACTAATATTTTGTGTTGAATTACCATACAAAACATGCACTACCACAGGTATATTTCTTGTTGCTTTATTTCCGTAACTTGGGTTTGATTTTAAGTCTTTAATTTTTTGAGAAATCCAATTTTCAAATTCTATGGTTGTTTGATGATTTGGATTTAATTCAGATTTTAATGATTCTGCTTCAGCTGTTACGCATTTATAACCACCTCTATAAGTTGTTGGTATGTTGTTAAGTTTTTCAGACCAATCTGCTTCCTTTGTTTCAGCATCAATTTTATTTAAGTTTTGAGAAAATCCAAAAGCACAAAGTGTAATAGCCGAAATTAATAGTGTAATTTTTTTCATAACGGAATAAATTTAGTTTGTTTAATTAAAAACGGCTTATCTAAAAAGATAAGCCGTTTTTTTAGAAATTAATAATATTATTTCAAAAAAGATTCGTCTGTTTATTGAACGATTATTTTTTGAGTAGAAGATTCTACATCATTTGAAACAGTTATAAAGTAACTACCTTTTTGTAATTGGTTAACCATAATTTCATGTTGAACATTTCCTGTTTGGTTAGTTAATGTCTCTCTAACGATAACCTTTCCAGTAATGTCAAAAATTGAAATCATATAATCCTTTCCTTCACCAATAAAGTTAACTGTTACTTTGTCAGTTGTTGGGTTAGGGTATATTGAAGTTTTCAATGTTTTTAACTCTTTAATTCCTGTAGCTAAGTTAATTGGACTCATTTTACCTTGCATAATCGCACCTGTTGTTTGATCAATTACAACCACTACAGCATGTAACTTAGTAACATCAACTCCTGCAGGAACAGTATAGTTAAATGTGTAGTTTACAACTTGACCATCAGTAATAGTTGTAGGAATACTATTCATTTGACCATCATAACCACCTACTAAAGCTCTTGAAACATGGTCATAAACCATTTGACTAGCTGGAACTGGATCTGGTAAGTTTTCATATCCACCCATTGGTCCATATGCACCACCAGAATAAATATTTGCTTGGTTGTATAAAGCACCTGTACCAGTAATACCATCTTCAGTAATAATTAATCCTAATCTTAAATCAGCATTTGCAAAAATAGTACTAAATGTTGCAGTTGCTTCAATAACAGCATTGTTTCCGCTTCCATAAATATTTGTAGATATTGAAACTGGAACCTCTAAAGGAGCAAGTGCATTATAAACACTTTGTCCATCACTAAATGGTTGGTCAAACAATCTTCTATCAGCATGAAACGAAGGTAAAGCGTAAAAATCTGATCCTTGTGCATGTTCAAGATTTTCCATAGGATCATTAACGTGAACTGTAACTCCTGCAAAAGTATTCGGGTAAGATTGAGTTAAATCATCCATCATTACTGTACCTCCTGGGCAAGCTTGACACCATGTACCTGTTCCTTCTTCAAATACAACTGTTTTAACAGTATGAGAACTAACAGTGTTAATATAAGCGATAGTTGTATTGTTGGTTAAGTCAGTTTCTACAACACCATTTACATGAGTTAAATTAATATTTAATGTTTTTTCAACTATAGTTGAATAGGTAACTGGTATAGTGTGTGAAGCAACTCCAGTAGCAAGAGGAGCAATGCTTAATCCAGTAATAGTTGAAGAGTGCGCTGCACCATCATTCCAATCAATTGTTACAGATGTGATAGTTGATGATCCTTCATTAGTAACATTAATATCTAATGTGTTATTAGTATTTGTTAATGAAAATCTATTTATTGCTGCACTTTCTATAGATCCGTTTTCATTAAGTGGTTTTTCAACGCTAATGTTATCAATTAATAAATTAAATTGATTGGTACAGTTAAAATGACGAAAAGTAAGGTAAACTGTTTGTCCATTATATGCTGAGATATCAATAGAGTGTGACTCCATAATTGATGCAGAAGTAGTAGGTAACGTTTCTTCAAAAACAGGTGTAGCAGCTGTAATATCTGCCATCTGATTTGAAGTAGTTAAATATACTGCGTAATGCTCAGCGTGTCCACCAGCAAGTTGTCCACTTCCTGCGTCAAATGTTAATCTTAATCCACTACCAGTAACACCTGATAAGTTAATCGCTGAAGAGATTAAAAAGTTGTTAGGAGTATAAGGTAAAAATGTTCCAGCAGGAGCTGCCTGAGAGTGAGATACTCCAGCATAACCATCTGATCCAGCAACTAAATTTGCATATTGATTAGATGCATACCATAAATCAAAATCGATACCAGGTGAGTTTGAAGCATCTGCATCATCATCTACATTTGTCCAAGCATTAAGATTTCCGGTTTCAAAATCCTCCGAAAAAAATACTTGTGCTTGACTTGCAAGGGCATTTGAAAGTAATGCCAGAACTATAAATTTTTTTATCATAATAATATTATTAGTTTATATTAATTTTACTTCTACAAATTTACGTTACAGTTATGCTTCAAAGCTTAAAAAGAGTCTTCTAATTATTTAAAGTCATTGTTTGTCACACTGTCGAAATACGTCTAACTGCTTGTTTTTGTTGGTGTTGTGGTGTTAGTCCTGTTGGGGGCGACTTTGCTTTTATTGGCTATGTATAGTATAAAATGTGTGTTTATTGTTAGCTGTTAGCTAAGTGCCCTTCTAATTGTTTTGATAAAATTGAAAAAGCAAGAATTTTAATCTGGAAGTATTGTAATTGGGAGTATTTAATTTATTAGGAATAATTCTAGTTAGCTGTTAAACCCGTAAAATCCGTAAAATGGTATGTAATTGTGATGGAGTAAGTAAACCTATTGAGTAGAGTTTTTTATTCCGGTGATTTTATGTTGAGCAAGAACTCATTCAGATCAATATTTGGAGAAAGGTTAAGTTTTTTTCTTAATCTATTTCTTCTTTTATTAACTGCGATAGCAGTAATGTTTATCAATCGAGCAATCTCTTTTGATGATAGTTGTATTTTTAAATAAGCACAAAGTTTTAATTCGTCAGGAGTAAGGTCTGAATAGTTGTTTAGTAATACAGTAAAGAAATCAGGGTGAACATCTGTGAAGTGTTTTTTTAATGCTTCCCAATCGTTGTCTAAATGTAAGTTTTCTTTAATAAGAAATTTAATTCTTTTAATAGCCTTGCTTTGTTCTAGAGCAGTGTTACCTTCCATTTCAGTAACCTTATCTTTAATGTCGCTCAGAATTTCATTTTTGTTAATTAAGTGGAGTGCAGTAGAAGTCAATTCTCTATTCTTAAAATCAACCTGCTCTTTAAGTTGCTGTTTTTCTAGTTCTTTAAGTTGTTGTTCTTGTTTGTGTTGTAAGTTTTCAGCATTTAATCTATCATTGGATAGTTTTACCTTTTCTAACTCAAGCTCTTGAATTACATTGATGTTTTCAGATAGCTCTACTTTTTGTTTTATAGATCTATTTCTTAACCATAATGCATAACCTAATAGGATAAGGATAAGAAGAATAACTCCAGACAATAATAAAATTGCTTTTTTATATTTTTGTTCTAACTCAATTTTTTGATTTAATAAGTTTATCTCTTTCAGGTGTATGATGCGCTCGTTTAAAATCTGATTTTGAAAAATGTTAGCTTGCTTTGTATAATTTAAAATTTTAGATTGGTATTTGTTGTAGTTTTTGTAGCTAACCAAAGCTTCTTTATTCATATTTAACAACTCATAAGATAAACTCATACCTTCGTAAGCATCTTTATATAATTCATATTGATCAGGATGATCTGATAAATCAAATGTTATGGTTTGTTTAAAGTAATTTAGAGCTTCTAATAGCTTGTTGTCTTTTAACTTGAGTTTGCCAAAGCTAATGTTTATCGCAGATTTTTCATTTTTAAGGTTTAACGAATTAATTATTTTAAGAGATGAATTTAAATAGTAATTAGCACTATCTAACTTGTCTAACCCTAAATAAGCTAAGCCGATATTGTTAAATAAAACAGCTAAAGCCATTTTATTAGATAACTTTTTACTTATTACTATTGCTTTTTGAAAATAAGCTAGAGATTCTTTATTATTACCTTTTAATCTCAATATTTCGGCTATAAGGTTGTAGTCATTAGGTTTTAATTCATTAGCGGGAATATGCTGAATAGATTTGTTATAATACTCTTCTGCTAAACCGTAATTTTTTAAGTCTAAATGATTGTTAGATATGACTTGGTATAATTCTTTGGTCAATTTATCATTGTCAGGCTTATATTTTAGGCCTTCTAAAGCATAAGAAATTGATAAATCAAAAAATAAAGCGGTGTTATATCTTAAAGAAATTTGATAGCAGGCTTCTCTTTTCTTAAGTTGTGTATTAACTGATTTTATATGTTTTTGAAATATATGTTCAGCTTTTTTAGACTTATTATCTTTTAATAAAAAGAACCCGTAAGTAAGATCTTCTGATTTGTTTTTAACGATAGTGCTATCTTGAGATAGAACGATATTGCTAAATAGTACAGAAAAAATAACTAGTATTAGAAGGTTCTTGTTTTCATAAAGGTGATGTCAATTTAAATTAGTTTTTGCCCAAGTAATAAATTTCTCAGAATTTTCTTTTGCAATACCAGTTGAACTTTCAAAAGGATTGCTATTATTATACAATGATATGAAATACTTAGAGAACATGTATGCAGATATTTCGTTGGGATGATCTAAACCTTGGTTAACTGGGAATCTTATGTCGTAATTTTTAAATTCTTTTAACCCTATTTGTACTAGATGGTTTGAAATATCTCTTTTTACGCTATAACTTCCTTTTTGTTCTTCTAAACTGAAAATTATATCCATAAAATCTTTTCCCATTTTAGGATGTTCAATAGCTGGATTTATTAATGTTCTAACCCAATATACTTCGTTATTATATGTAAAAGCCCATTCTGGTTTTGGAGCATCAGGGTTAGTAATTTGATTTACCGTTATTTCTTTTGGCGAATTTACTGTTACTTTTATAAAATCCCATTGGTTTTGATAAAGTCGGTTAAATTTTTCGGGATAATTTCTTTGTATTGAATGCATTTGTTCATGTACAAGAAGACTTCCAAGTCTGGTAATTAAACTATTTGAATCTTCCTTACTCATATTTTTGCTCCATTTTTTCGTTAAACTATTTAGGTGTTTTTGACTAATTATAATGTATTCACCTCTTGTGTGAGCATACCCTCCGCATAGCCAATCTTGAATTTTTATGAATTTCCAGGGATGATTAGTAACTAGCCCTAACTGGTTTTTAGTTAACAAACTATTCATTTCGTTTATCACATAGGTAATACATTCTTTCTCGTCCGCATTAAAAGAAATTACTGCTGATGAGAATTTTAATTTTGCAAAATTTCGCGCTTCTACTATGTTGTTTGTAGTTAATTCTTCGCCTAAAACAACTTCAATTTCTCTTAACTCAAGTTTTGAGAAATAAGCTTCGTAGGTTTCGTCTAAAATAGCAGTTTTACTTTCTTCTATTGAAAGAAATTCAATCTTGGTTTGGTTTGTTTTTGCGTTATTATTTCCTGTAACTGTTTTGCAGGAGGTAAATATTAATAAGGTGAAAATTACTAGTGCAAGAGCAATGTTGTTTAAAATCGTCATTTTATTCGGTTTTTTGTTCTGTTTAATGTTGAGCTTTTCTTTTTTGAAATTAGATTTTCTGCTATAAACTGACTTTTTGTTAAAGGTCAATTTTTTTTACGACACTGCCATCACTGTATCTATAAAATTTTATACCAGGTTCTTCTTCTGTAACTGCTTTTCCTAATAAATTAGTGATACTAATTAATGTTTTTGAATTGCTTAGTGCGTTATTTATGGCTATGATTTTAAATGTTGAAACTTTACCATCAAAATCAATCTGTTTTAATCTATAATAGTTTATACCCTGTTTATAATTATGATCTTTAAAAGTATAGTTGTTTTGTTGGTTTGAATTTCCACTACCTGTAATGTTTTTAACTAGAATCCAGTTTATTGCATCAACACTTCTTTCTAATTCAAAATGAGAGTTATTAATTTCAGATAATGTTGACCATGAAACACGGTTAACGTTATTCTCGTTTCTTACCGTAAAATTTGATAATTCTATTGGGAGTACACTACAGTCTAAAACAGCTGTTCCTCCCCAGTTAAGACTAAAAGGGCTTGTTGTTGAACTGAAATTATTAATTAGTAAAATATAAGTTTCACCTGCTATTACGTTAATACTTTCTACCCAGTGAGGAGTGATTGTAGGGTTGTCAGTTTCTGTATTATCTCCAGCTCCAGCAAGTAGTCCTGTATTAGGGTTTCCTCCTCCACTAGGGTCGAAAGCTGCGTAAGAACATCTTAAGGGAACGCTTGTAGGAGGGCATGTTCCATTCGGTCCCCATAAAGCAAAATCATAATCATCTATACCATTAGAAGGGATAATTGAAAAATCTAAAGTTCCACCTGTTAAAATAGTAAATGTGTACCAAGATGATTGGCGTTCACCTGTCGCTAAGCATCCTTCATATCCTGTACTTAAAATTTCTTCTACACCATCACCGCTTGAATTCCCATTAAATGAAGAGTTTCCACATATTGGAGTAGCAAGGCTACAATCTACATTGGCAACTTCTGTTTCGTAAACACAAATGTTTCCAGTAGAGTTTCCTGTATTGTTAACTAGTTGTATCCAATATTGATCTCCAGGTGTAGTAGTGATTGTTAAATCTACAGGGCCATTAGTTGTGGGGGGTTCATAACATGAAAGTTCTGTTAAAGAAGTGCAAATTCCCGAAAAAACAGCAAGATAAAAGACATTGTTTCCGTTAGTTGTAGCTTCAATGGTTGTTGAATCGCTAGTCGCGATAAAAGTGAACCATCCATCTATAGGGTCCCAATAAGAACCACTAAAACAAGTGCTTGTTTGATTTCCAGACCATCCTAATCCTGATAAGGTATAGGCTGTAGATTGGCAGGTTATAGAGTCACCAATAATAGTTGCTGTTGCACAATCGTCTGATTGGGAAAATATGAAATAAGGGCTAAAAATAAGAAAGTAAAGAATTAAGTTTTTCATGGAGTAGGGAGGTTAAATTCGGTTAATGTATATCCGTATTGGATTAAGTAATCGTTTAACTCCGTTTCATTTAAATATTGGGTGCTTGGAACCTGAAATGAGCTGTCAATACTGTTAAATACCGGCAAGAGTAAGAAGTCGTCTTGTAACTTTGCAATCACTTGTTTAGCCGTAGCCATTGAATTGACGCCATCAATTTTAAAAGTATAATGATCTGTTGCTGGTGGGCAGGATATTAAATAAGGCGTAATAGTTAAAAATAGTAGTAGTATAAATGTTTTTGCTTTCATAAGTATAAATATTTATACTGTAAAAGTAATTTTGATTGAGCGAGAACTCAAAAATACGCGTAAGACAACTACTCCCGTTGCGCTATGACAATTGATGACATATAATTTAAAGTTAATATTTTAAGTGTTTTCGAGTAAAGAATCGTTGGCTTAGGGGAATGATATTTAGAGGAGGATGCCAAAAGGCGTCAGGTATTTTGTTTTAGGAGGTTGTTACTGGTAAAGATGTCTTTGGCTTAGGGGTGGAAGCGATATCCTTTTTTTAGGTTTACCTTTCGTAGCTTTTGCTAGTTTCGCAAAACATGCTCAAGGAACAACCATAAAAAGATTTAGCGGACAACCCGACCGCAGGGAAGCTCCAAACAAAAATTAGACTAAAAGAGTTGAAGACTTTATCTTTTAACATTATCTTTGCGCACGTTAAAAAAATATATTTAAAATGAGTCAGCAATTATCAGAACAAGAATTAGTTAGACGTGAGTCGTTAACTAAGTTGAGAGCGTTAGGGATTAATCCTTATCCGCAAGCATTATATCCAGTAACATTTTTATCTAGCGAGATAAAAAAGGATTTTGAAGAGGGTAAGAAGGTTGTGATTGCTGGTCGTTTGATGAGTAGAAGAAATCAAGGAAAAGCTTCGTTTGCAGAATTACAAGATAGTGCAGGTAGAATTCAAGTCTATTTTAATAGAGATGAGATTTGTACAGGTGAAGATAAAATGATGTACAATGAGGTGTATAAAAAACTTTTAGACATTGGAGATTTTGTTGGTATTGAAGGGACGATGTTCAAAACACAAGTTGGACAAATTAGTGTAAGAGTTAATGTGTTTTCTTTATTAAGTAAATCGTTAAAACCATTACCATTACCTAAAACGGATGCAGAGGGTAATGTGCATGATGCGTTTACTGATCCTGAGATGAGATACAGACAGCGTTATGCTGATTTAGTGGTAAATCCGCATGTAAAAGAGGTGTTTATTAAGAGAGCAAAGTTAATGCATGCTATGCGAACTTTCTTTGTTGAGAAGGGCTATTATGAAGTAGAAACACCAATATTACAACCTATTGCTGGTGGAGCTTCGGCTCGTCCGTTTATTACACATCATAATTCATTGGATGTGCCAATGTATTTGAGAATTGCGTGTGAGTTGTATTTAAAAAAGACTTTAATTGGTGGTTTTGATGGTGTTTTTGAGTTTGCAAAAACATTTAGAAACGAAGGGATGGATAGAACGCATAATCCTGAATTTTCGATGATGGAAATTTATGTAGCTTATAAAGACTACAACTGGATGATGGACTTTACAGAAAAATTGTTAGAGCATTGTGCGATTGCAGTAAATGGGACTACTGAAGCTACTTTTGGAGAGAATAAAATTAATTTTAAAGCTCCTTATAAGAGAGTTACGATGACTCAGTCGATAATTGACTTTACTGGTTTTGATATTAAAGGGAAGTCTGAAGAAGAATTAGCTGCTTGGTGTAAAGCCAACGGTATTGAAGTTGATGAGACCATGGGTAAAGGAAAGCTGATTGATGAAATTTTTGGAGAGAAATGTGAAGGAAATTACATTGACCCAACCTTTATTACAGATTACCCCAAAGAGATGTCGCCTTTATGTAAAGAACACAGAGATGACCCGAGCTTAACGGAGCGTTTTGAGTTAATGATTTGCGGTAAAGAATTGGCGAATGCGTACACAGAGCTCAATGATCCAATAGATCAGAAAGAACGTTTTGAAGCGCAATTAGCACTAGCTAAAAGAGGTGATGATGAAGCAGGAGAGTTTATTGATTATGACTTTTTAAGGTCGTTAGAGTACGGTATGCCACCTACATCAGGTTTAGGAATTGGAATTGATCGTTTAATCATGTTTTTAACAAATAACGAATCTATACAAGAGGTAATCCTGTTTCCGCAGATGAAACCAGAGAAGAAAGCGATTGAGTTAAAAGACAACGAAAAGGTGATTTTTAACATTATGAAAACCAATAAAAGAATGGAAATTGGTGCATTAAAAACCGAAGCTGCTTTAAGTGGAAAGCAATGGGATAAAGGAATGAAAGGTTTATCTAAAATGGGTTTACTTAAAGTTGAGGCGGATGGTGATGCTAAAATGGTAGTTTTTCAAGCTTAATTATTATAGAACCCACTGTTTTTCATAGATAAAAAAAGACACTCTTTTGAGTGTCTTTTTTTGTTTGTGAAAATGATTTTTACTTAGATTAAGGTAATAACAACACCTTGTCGTCTTAGAGCCTTGAATGCAAGAAATACTTAGTATAAGTATTTTTTTCAATTATTGTTATTAACCTTTATTCTTACAGCTTTATATCGAGCAAATACATCTTCTTTATCCCAATTTTTAGGCATTTTACTTTTTAGTTCTTCATTATTTAGTTTTATATCCTCATCCTTTCTGATAGTTGCAAAAACAACATATTTATCTAAAAGGGTTGCAATATCTTTTAGTGTAGTATTTACGCCTAAATCTAAAAGCAACTGCTTAATCACATCAATAGGGACAGTATGTTCTCTTACAACTAAACCACCTTTTTCTTCAGCTTCTTCTGAAACCCATTCATTCCAAAGTATTTTACCCCAAGCAGGCTTACAGTTTTTAGTAACATAACCATTTTTGTAACAGAAATATTGGTCAATAAAATGTCTTAGATGTTGTCCTCTTTGATGCTTAATTTCAATTAAGATATGCTCTAGTTCAATTTGAGTATGCCTTTCTAATGTTTTTTTATCACACATAATAGTTTTTTAAGTTATACTTTTAGTTTAAAATTTTCTGATTGCCCGGATAGTGTGCGTTATTGATTTATTATGATTTTGTTGTGTACCATTAACAAAATACTGCATCCAAACCTGACTACTAGTAATTTCCGTAGATGACCAATACCAAGATGATGTAAATGCTGTTCCTGCTGACCCTCCCACAGATGTTGTTGTAGCTCTTGCATCTATTGCTGCCTTGTTCTGATACATAAGGTTTAATTCGTACTTCGAGGGTAAATACCAATCACCATATGTATGACCTCCTATTGAAATTTGATATTCATTACAACTACGAGCTGCATAAGTAAAACCATCATCACCTATAGCTGCTTGAGCAGCGATTATAATACTAGTACTCATTTCTCCAGCAAATAGACCATCTCCTAAAGCTCTAGTATCTCCATTAGTTCCACCATACCAACGAAGAATACCTTGGTCAGTAAAAGCACAGACTAATCCGTGTTGACCTGTTGCATCAACAAAAAAAACAATCCCTCCATAGACAAAATCTCCTATTGAATATGTTGGTGAACTACTTCCTGTTGCACTAATCACATTATTTGAAATAGTAATATTTGTACCTGCCGTATAAGTATTTACACTATCCGTAAAAGAACCACCACCATTATTTAATGTAACTGTTGTTCCTGTACGGCTAATTGTTTGTATTTCGTTGGTAATAGAGCCATCAACCTCTGTTGTAATTCCTCCTGCATTAAACCCCAAGTTAGCAATGCTAACAGAGTCTAATTGTGTATCAGTATCAACTGTGTGCATTCCAGCTACAAAACCTAAATTAGCAATATCAGTCGAATCAAGTTGCGTATCAGTATCAACAGTATGTGTTAGGTTAGAAATTTGGCTTTCAGTAATTGATATTCCTGTACTTTTATTCCACGCAGTATACAATGGGTCAGTTTCTGTATAATTTACTGTTCCTGTAATGGTTTCTGCCGTTTTAGCGTGTAGAGCATAAGGAACGCTCATTAGCTGAGAAGTGCCAGTAATAGTATAAGACGTTCCTCCTGTTGGGTCAGTTTCTGTTTTTATAAAATAGGTATCACTTCCCCAATTAATAGTTGTAAAATCTCCAATAATTACGTTTCCTGTTCCTATTTCTAAACTTACTAAACCGTTAATATTAGTTGTAGATGTTTGCGTTTCTACATAAACTGCTGTACCTGATGGGCTCCCTTGTAATATACTTATTTGCATCCCTACAGTTTGTGTTTGTAACAATTGGTTACTACTATTTCTTACTACTGCTTGGTAGCTCATTTTTTCGGGGGCTTGTGCAATTACACTACTTGTTATTGTTATTGCTACTATTATTGTAAATATCTTTTTCATACCTATTAGTTTTTTATAATTTTGAACGTTTTTATTGATGTTTCATTTTTTATTATTTTCAAGAAATAAGTTGCTTTGGGTAACTCTTGAAAATTAATTGAAGTTATTTTTTGATGAATACTATTGGACTGTATCATCTTACCTGTGAGGTCATAAACCTGATAATTTAGGTTGTCTTCATTGTAACTTTTGATATCTATATTTAAAACATCAACTGTTGGATTTGGATAAGCTATTAAATCAATAAAAATTTCTTTGTTTTCTTTTAACTCAGTTATTATTGATATTTCATAAGGTTGCTCTACACCTTCGGATACCGACCCATTACTACCTACTGCAGTAACATATACAACTTGACCTATAGAAAAACTTGAAGTTCCTCCAACACCTGATACTTCTCCACCTGTTGCTGATACTGTTTCTTGTGCCTTTAAACTTCCCAAACATAAAAGAAGGGGAATGATTATTTTTGTTTTTTGATATCTCATATTTTTTAATTCTTACCTCAAATCTAAAGCATATTTAACACAAATCTTTAGTTCAAATAGTTCAAGAATTTAGTTGTAGCTACAATTAAAAATTAGTTGTGTTACATTTGTAATGTGGTAGTACTTAAAAAAGATAATAAAAGCATTAAGCAACTTTTACAAAAAGTAGAAGAAGTGTATCAATACCCTATAGTTCACACAAAAGATTGCGTAAACTTAGCTTATGCTATTTCTGCTAAAACAAATGAACGGATTAGTGGGTCTACCATAAAACGCTTGTATGGTTTTGTTAAAAGTACAAGCGCTCCTAGTAATTTTACGCTTAACTTATTGGCAAAATATATTGATTTTGATGGGTTTAAATCGTTTAGCGAAACATTAGCTCCGCAACCTATTGTTTCTGCGTTTAAAACCATTACCAATAATTATATAGCTACTATAAAACACCATTCGGGGTTAACTACCAATTCTTGGATTAAGAATATTGAAGGTATTAATCAATTAGAAAATTTTATTCAATCTAATAAATCAATTACAGCAGTTATTGGTGAGGGAGGTAGTGGTAAATCAATTTTACTAACTCAATTTGCAGAGTTGTATCTTCAAAAGAAAAAGAAAGTTTTATTTCTGTCGTCTAATTACTTAAACAAAACAAAAGGAAATCAAACATTAAACGAGTGGCTAGTTGTTGATAAAGCTGAGATTTTAATAATTGATGCTATTGAAGAAACAGCTTATAATTTTACTGATTTGCGTTTGTTTTTTATTGAGTTAGTGGCGTTTTTAGCCTCTAAGCCCAAAAACCTAAAGGTTATTATTTCTATTCGCCCATTTTCTTGGATTAAATTAACCGAATTTATATTAAAAACGCAAAGTGAAAAACAATGGTTTAATGTTAATTTTAACCTTCAAAATACTTTACAGGTAAGTAATATTCCACTATTAACTACAAAAAATTTACTTCAATTATTACCATCAAACTTTAATGAGAGTTTACTTTCTTTTTTAAGAATACCGTTGTTTTTTCAAATTTATAAGCAAGCAGAAAATAAAGCTATTTTAAATGATTGGGATTTGTTAGCTGTTTTTTTTAAGCAAAAAGTGTGGGGTACAGCTTATGCTTTCGAAAAAAGTTTGTTTTTTGAAGCCATCTTAAAAGGAACAATGTATGGTGTAAAAGGTTCTGTAGTAAACCGTAAAGCCATCGAAGAGCTGATAGTTCGTTATAAAAAAGCTCATTTAGAACTACTTACCTTTAATGTTTTAGGCGAAGAAAAATCGGTTAATAAATTTGGAACCTTCACCTCTTCATACCGTTTTGGACATGAAATTTACTTTGATTTTATTATTTTAACTCATTTAATTGAGCAACATAATGGTTATTCTCAGGCTTTAGTTCAATACATTAATGTAAACTATGATGGAGAACGGAAGTTATCGTTATTAAAATTGGCAGTATCATACGCACTAAAAAATTTAGATGCACAAATTGCTACTTTTTTCGAATTAGATTTAGGGGAGTATGAGTACCAAACGGTTATGTTTCATCTTGTAAATCAAATAAGAACAAATAAAGAATTTCAACAAAAAATACTACCTCTATTTATTCATCAAAAAAGTGGTAGAAAGTATTTTATAGAAAGATGGATAGATGAAGAGAATTTGAATGGTTTTTATGGTGAAATTCTAAAAGAATACCTTACTGTTGTCAGTGCTCCTCAAGATATTTTATTTGCAAACAGTTTACTGTATTATAATGCCTATTTACAAAACGATGAGTCTGCTTGTAAAAAATACATTAAAGTAATTTTAAATACAGATATTTTTAGCAATTATATACACCCTTTTGTATTGGGGCGTAGGTGTATGAGTTTAATGTTAGAAGAATATCGATTAACTAAAACTTATTCAAAACAATTATTAATTGAAATAACCAACTTTTTAGAGGAGCATCTAAAAGAATCTGCTGTAGATTTTCCTGTTCATTTTTCGGGGTTTGAACACAATATTTTGCATGCTGAATTTTTAACAAAAAAATATATTTTTACGCCTCAAATTTTAAAGAGATTTGATACGCTCAAAAAAGAATTATTGCACTCAAAAAGTCATGATTTAATGTTGTTAGAGATTTTTACTTTAGCTTATGTTAATGATAAATCTGTCTTATCATTTAATGAGGAGGATATAAATGGATTACACCCTTGGTTAAGAAAAACAATTAGAGATTATATTTTACGTTTAAAACAGCAGTAAAATAACTGCTGATGTGGTAAGTGCCATTCCTAAATACTGTATAGGTTTAAACCGTTCTTTTAAAAGAAGGTGAGAAGCTATAATTGTAATTACAGGAGTAAAAGAACCCATAACGGATAATTCTGAAACAGGAGCAAGTAAAACTGCTTTATTGTAAAAGAACACTCCACCAAAACATAATATTGCGAGTAAAACTATTATCAAATAAGACTGTGTAGTAATTACTTTCTTTGGTGTTTGTATCTTGTTATTTTTCTCTTTTTGTTTATTAAAAAGCATTAAAATTAAAGCACTTAAACAAACTGTTGCCTCTAAAGAAAAAGAGAACCTTAACCCGCCTAATTCATTAATAGGTAAACGGAACAAAGCAAAAGTAGTACCCCAAAAAAAAGCAGCTAACAAGGCATAAAAAGTGCCTTTTCCCCATTTTAATATGGGCTTTTTCTTTTCTAAAAAAAACAAACCTAAAATTATAAGAGATAAAGCGATTAATAAATTTAAAGTTAAAGGTTCGTTGTAAGCAATTATGGAGGTGGCAACACCAAAAATAGCACTTGCACTAGTTACTGTTATTGATTGGCAAACAGTAGAATGTTTAAGCGCAAGGTTGTAAAATAATAACCCCCAAAAGCTTACCGCACTAATGCCAATAGCCAAGAACCAACCGTATAAAGAGGATTCTCCTTCGGCTAAATAATAAGCTAAAACACCAAATAGCAGTGTTGTTAGCATACTTCTTAATGTTATTATTTTATAAACAGGCATATCTTGTTGTGGGTATTTCCACAACAAGTTGCTAATGCCAAATGATAGCATTGATGAAAGCTGATATAAGTAACCGTTTAACATTATATTTTGCAATAGTAATTTATTTTTTTGTTTAAAGAGAACTTGCGGTTATATTAATATTTATTCAAGAAACATGGTGTTTTAAATTTTGATAAAGAAAAGAGAATATCTTTTTAGCTCAGTTTATGTTTTATCTAGCTATTTTTGTAAGGAAGAACTATTACTTTTAAATCTTATGAAATCAATAATACTTGTACCAACAGATTTTTCTGAAGCAACTAATAAGTCATTACAACATGCCGTTGTTTTAGCAATTAAAGCAGATGCGAAAATTATCTTATTAAATATTTGTTCTTCTGATGCTGAAATTGAAGCATCTAAAGGTAAACTAGAAATACAAGCCAAAAACATTGATACTGATGTTGAAATAGAGGTATTAACACGAGTTGGGAGCTTTAATGATATTGCTGTAATATCAAAAGAATTGGCAGTGGATGTTCTGTTTTTAGGAACCCATGGAGCAACAGGGATGCAAAAAGTTACTGGTTCTAATGCGTTAAAAATTGTTAGTAAAAGCGATATACCTTGTGTTATTATTCAAAAGGATGCACCAGCACCAAAAGGGTATAATAAAATAATGGTTCCTGCAAGTTTTCATTTTGAGAATAAACAAAAAATTAAAGCTGTAGGAGATGGAGCAAAATTCTTTAATGGTGAAGTTTGTCTTGTTTATAATGATGTTGATGCTGCAATGAAAACAAAAAGTTTAAACAATTTAAAGTTTATGAAACAACACCTTGATAAGGTGGGTGTGAATTATACTGTTGAGGTAAGCTCAGGTAAAGATTACAATGCTGATGTTGTTGCTCTTGCTAAACAAATAGGGGCTGATTTAATTGCCATTATGAACATGCAAAAAGATGATATTTTAGGTAATGGACTGTTTGGTAAAAACTACGAGCAAGACATGATTATGAATGATGCCAAAATTCCTGTTTTAATTTTAAATCCTCAAAATACTAGAATGTTTGGAGAAACCTCTGGAGGTTTTCATTAAACACTATAATGGGGGTGTAAAATAAACTTGAGGACCATTACAATCTTTCGCAGTTGTAATATCTTTTCTGTTGGTAATAAAATTATTGATGAGCCTAACTTGGTAGGCAGCATCATTATTGCAAACATGGTAATCGTTTAAATCGTGTCCTAAATTTTGGATAGCATCTTTTAGTGCAGTATCAAAAGCTTTTTTCCATTCTAACAAAGTCCAATTACAACTAGAAATTGCAGCAACTACTTTATCTATTTCACCATTATCTAAATAAGTAATAATGTCTTGTTTGGTAACCGTTCCCGAACATTGAAAGTTTAAACTGTCGTTTACAAAATCCTTTAAGCCTTCAATTAAAGCTTGTTCTAAAAGTGTTTTGGCTTCCCCAAATCCTAAAAATTTACTTGCAGACTCATAGTCGCAAGTTGCATTGGTATATTTTCTTTGCAAGTCTTCCAGCTCAGCCTGAGTTCCTTTAAAAGTATATGTTTTGGTAACAGTTAATAGTTTGTTGCCATTCACATCGGTTTCTTCAGGGGCAGTTCCATGGTTTAGTTGAACAACTCTTCCGTTATCCCATTCAAAAACTGTTGTAGTGTGTGGTGGCCAAAAAGGAGTTAATGCTCCTGCTTTAGGGTTGTATGCATCTTTTTGCATTACTGTTAAGGTGCCTGTAAATTCTTCTTCTTTAGAACAAGAAAAAAAAAGCAAGGTACTTAAAGCAAAGAGAGTTAAATATTTCATATTTAATAATAAGAATGAGTATTGATGCTAATGCAAAAATACTCATTCTTAAAAAAAGTTATCTACTAATTGCTTTTAAAGCTCCTAATAAATATTTAGGGTTATGTGCAGAATCATACATTGGATGTACCTCTTTGTCTGTATCAAATAAACCATAAACTGCCATTTGAGCAGTTCTTACTGAATATTCTACTGTAAATACACAATCTTTAGGGGCTTCAGCAAACTGACCTAAAAAGGCAAAATTTGTTGCTCCTTTAACGATAACATCAGGTCTATCACCTATTTCTCTTGGCATAAATAAACTATCAACAAAAGGCATAGCAACAGGAATACAATTTACTTTTCCTGCATCAGTAACCGGTTTCATTAAATCTTGAATTTTTAAATGGTAGTATAATTCTTCTAACATTTCAGCACCAGTACATTCTGCCATTGTTTTATTGATGTGATTACCTTTTCTATCAGGATATAAACCATAACCCCAGAATATTTTAACATCTTTTGGTTGGTTGGGGAAGTGTGGCTGACGAGCAATTACAATAGACATTAACCAATTAGAGTCCGTTAACGTAACTAAACCACCTGTACCATCAACATTACCCGAAAAGTTTTCCATGTAATCCAAAAAGGTGTTATCTTTCATAGTAGCAGTAAAGGAATACCATTTTTGTAAGTCAATGTTATCACAAAAAGGGTTTGGATTACCAAAAGCTTTATCTTTAGCGGCTAATTTTTTCCATAATTTCCATGATCCAGATTCTGCAACACCTTTAAGTTTTGCTGGGGTGTCCCAAGTTCCATTGTCTGTACTTTCGGTAATAGATCCATTGGTAAAGAATACAAAATCATTTTCTCCTAAAACAATTTCATCTTTATTTTTGAGGTGTAAAACCGTAGCTGTTTTTTTATCTGCCGAAAGGTTAAAATCCATGTCAACTACTTCTTTTCCAAATTCAAAAGTAACACCTTGTTCTTCTAAGTATCTTTTGATAGGAAGTACTACAGAATCATATTGATTGTATTTTGTTCGCATAACACCACCTAACTTGTATAAACCATCAACTAAGTGAATAAAACGTTTCATATACCTTCTCATCTCAGCTAAACTGCTCCATTTTTGGAAAGCAAACATAGATGTCCAGATGTACCAAAAGTTACTCTCAAAAAAAGCTTGATCAAACCAATCTTCAATTCTTTTGTTTCCTAAAGATTTTTCTGATACATACGTTAACTTTAAAAAGTCTGCTTGTTGTTTAAATGTTAATCCATAAGATGAAACATCCATTTTTTTACCATCCTTTAAAAGTCGTGCTTGTCCGTTAGATACAAAACGCTCGTTAAATTCGTATGATTCATCTCTTACCGAAACATTAGGATCTTCTAAAGAAGGGATATGAGAAAGTAGCTCCCAATAACATTCGTAATGCATTTCGTGCATTCTTCCACCTCTTACTACATAACCTTTTTCAGTATCTCCAGCACCATCAGTTGCACCGCCAGCAATCATATCTTTCTCTAAGATAACGATGTTTTTTGCGGGTACTCCTGCATCTTTTATAAGATAGACAGCACTTGCTAGTGATGCGATACCACTACCAATTAAATAGACTTTAGCGTCTTTAGCATTTTTAAATTTTTCTGTTTTCATAATTAAGTAGATTTTTAATTTATTTCAAAAGTATATTTAAATCATAACGATATAAAGAGTTGTTATACTGATTATTGCCAGTATAATAACGTAAAGTTTTACTCAAAATAAGCTGTTACTAACTGGATGTAATGAGGCGGGTGATGTTGCCAAAATACATCTTTTTTATCTTTGGGGTTATGAATAGGTTGGTATTGTTCTAATACAATGTTAACTCCAACAGGGAAATATGCAGCATCTAATAAATATGGAGGGAGTGTAAATTCTCCAATATCTTTTTTAATTAATTTACTGACCCTATCGCCTAAATTTTTATTCAAGCTTTTTTGAGATTTTACGATGGGTTTTTTCATCGAGTTGTAAATTTGATGAAGCGCTATTCTTTTAATAAATGAGCCTTCTTTAGAGCTTTCGAAAGCAATAAAAGGGTTTAGCGCTGTAATATTGTTGGGAGATTGTACACTAAAAGGCAATTGAGGAACCCAATCGTAAGGATTAGTAAAAGTAAAACTTGTTAATTCTTTATTCGCTATCTTATTGTATTCGTAAGCAAAAAATCTGTTACCAGGTTTTGGTGCTGCAAATGCATAGGTTTTGTAGGTGTTTTTTTCGCTTAATACATCATTAGGTAAATGCTCTAAAAAAGCTCTAAATAATAAAGCTAAAGCACCACCTTGACTGTGCCCTGCTATGTAAATGTGATAAATACCTTCGTTGTTTAATTTTTTAATTTCTTCAATTATTTCAGGAGACATAATTAAAATTGCTAACGACCAACCAGATTGCACTCCAGCTCTTTCATCATTTGCAAAATTGTAAGTAATTGTTTTTCCTGAAGGAATTGTTGCTTCGCCTTTTGCAGGAATCATTGCAGAATAAAAATTTTCCATCCAACTAATTTGTTGCACTGTAGTACCTCTAAAAGTAATAATTCCAGTATTTTTTGTTTTAATAATGCTCCATGCGTTATCCATGGCAACAGAATCTACTGTTTTAATAATTTGATAATTAGGTAGCTCATTATCCATTTTGGTTTTACAGCTATCCATAAAAAATGGATAGTAAGATAGTTTCATTAAGTTTTGAGCTTCTATTTCATTTAAGCCATTGCTAAATTGAGCATAGCTTGGCGCTTGAAAAACAAGTAAACAAATTAAGATGATGAGTTTAGTGGTGTTCGAAATCATTTTAAAAAATTTGGATGTTGAAAATTTGGATTTGGGTAAGTGTAAAAACCTTTTCCTGTACTTATTCCTAAAAGCCCTTTATCTATAAAGTCTGTTTTTATTTTATGAGCTCTATCAATCATTTCTTGATTGTTGGTTTTTGTTCCATTCATTAACGCAATGTTGTAAACGGTTGTTAACCCAATCATATCTATAATTCCAAAAGGACCAATTTTAGCTCCAGTACTAATCATCCATGTTTTATCTATGCTTTCATAATCAGAAACCCCATTAAAAAATAGGTGTTGACTAGCAGATAATAAAGGGACTAATAAGGAGTTTAAAACGTAACCCGGTTGTTCTTTATGTATCGGCACAGGAACCATCCCAATTGCTTTAGCAAAATCTAAAACGATATCAAAATACTTTTTATCAGTACCTTCATGCATCATCACTTCACCAACATTAGCATCCCATACAGGATTGGCAAAATGTAGCGCTAAAAACTTTTCGGGTCTACCTGTTTCCTTCGCATACATGCTAGGAATCATAGTAGATGAGTTGGAAGTGAAAATAGTTTTTTCGGGAGCTAATTTTGAAAGCTTAGTGTAAAAATCTTTTTTTATTTCTAACTTTTCAGGTATCGATTCGCTTAATAAATCACAATTTTTAACTGCAACTGATAAATCGGTAGTGTATGATAAACGATTAATGGTGCTATCAATTTCTTGTTGGGTAGCACCTTTGGTATTTTTAAAAAGCTCACCATATTTTTGATGAGCAATTTTAGCTTTCTCTAACCCTTCTTCAAAAACATCATAAACAATTACATTAAAACCGTGAAAAGCTGTTTGCCATGCTATTTGAGCTCCAAGAACTCCTGCTCCAGCAATTGTTATATTTTTTAATTCCATGTTAAAGTTTAAATTATTGCGTTAGTAATCGTAAAACTATTTTACGTAGAACTCAAATTTAAAAATATTATTTGAATATTTCAAATAGAACAGTGGCTAAAACCTTAAGTTTGAATTTTATTATTTATAGAAATTTATTTTATGACAAAAGCACAGTATTATTTAGCACTAGGGATTGCATTAGTTTTATTTTCTTGTAGTCCAAGATCATCTTTGGTAAGTTCTTGGAGCTCATCAAACGCATTACAAGCTCATTATAAAAAAGTAGGAGTTATGGTGTTAACGCCTAATAATTTATACCGTTTAGAAGGGGAGGAAGATTTGGTGAATAATTTTAAATTACATCATATTCCTGCACATGCAACATTGGACTTGTTTCCGTTAGAAAAAGCATTAGAAGTAGATAGAAGTGATACGATATATGCTGCTAAGATTAAACAAGAAATGACACAGACAATTAAAACAAATGAGTTTGACGCTTTAATGATTGTTGCTGTTTTTGATAAAGAAAAAGAAGTTCAATACAACCAAGGTTATGTTGGAGGACAGTATTATGACTATGGTTATTATGATTATGGAAGTTATTATGGTAATAATTATTATGGTAACACGGTGCCTTATGCCGGACATGGTTACGCAGGTATGGGGTATGGGAGTTATTATACTTACTCAACAGGAGCGTATTACGAACCAGGATATTATACAGAGGAAGTTATGTATTATGTAGAATTTACTTTGTATGATGTAGCAACAGGAAAAATATTATGGGTAGGGCAAACCAAAACAATTGATTTAGATCGTCATGAAGAAGAGATAGAGCGATTGGCAAAAATTGTAGTTGATGAGATTGTTAGTAAAGGTGTTTTTTCTCCCAAAATGGTAGAGTAAAAAATATTAGGGCAAAAAAAAGAGGCTAACATTTGTTAGCCTCTTTTTTTTGTGCGGTATAATGATTTATTTTTTTTCTTCAACTGGAGCACCTTCAATATCGTTTGTAAGTGGAGGTGTTGCTAATATTAATGAATCAATTTGTGAGTCATGAATTTCATCAAGAATTAATGTGTCTGCTGTTACAGTAGCTGCATGAGTTCTGTATTCTTCCATAGGAGGGAATTTTACATCAAAATAATCATCTAATAAATTTATTTTAAGCTTTAATGGATCTAGAACACCATCAACATGTAAGTAAATAGTTTCATCATTAAAAATCATTTTAAAACGGTAAAAACCTCTTTGTCTTGTTATACCTTTAACAACAAGTACAGTTCCAGTTCTTAAAACTCTCCATTTATGAGATGGGGTAACTGTTAAATGTATTTTTGTAAATGAACTAGTATGTTCATCACCTTTAGTGTTTAGAAAAACCAACATACTGTCAGCAGGAATAGTATAATCTTTTTTAAGGGTTAAAATAGTTCCTTCAGGAGCCATAAAGAAATAATCTGTTTCTTCTTGAGCTGATACATGCAAGGTAGAAACAATTGCAATTAATAATAATGATAAATATTTCATAATGTTTAATTTAAAAATTCGATTTCAAAAATAGGTGCTTTTAATTTCTTACGCAAACTAATGTTCTTCTTTGTTTAATTTCCAGCGCTTATGACTCCATAGCCATATGTGCGGTGAACTTATAATGTTTTGTTCAAGTAAAGATGTATACTTTTCTGTAATTTGATATTTATCATCTGTTGTAGGGGTGTCACTTATTAACTGCAGTGTAATTTCGTAATGTCCTCTTTTTGTTTTGGTGTAATGAGGGTATAACACCACTTGGTTAGATTTTTTTGCAATAGTTTCTGCGCCAATTAAAAATGTAGTATCTTGGTTTAAAAAATTAACCCAATGTTTGGTTGAATGGCCTCTAGGACTTTGGTCGCCCGCCATAATGTTTAAACTTACTTTATTTTCGTTTTTTAATTTTAATAAAGTTCTATATCCTGTATTGTTTTCGATACACATTAAGCCGAAACGGGTTCTAAAAGTTTTAAAAATTTCATCAAAGTACTTGCTAGATAAAGGTTGGTAAAAAGCGGTAACAAGGTTAGTGAAGTAAAGTGGAAAAAAGGAAATCCATTCCCAATTTCCAAAATGAGCAGTATATAAAATAATGCTTTTTCCTTCTTGTTGATATTGTTCAACCATTTCAGGATTAGTAATTTTTAATCTTTTTTTGATGTTTTTTTCTGATATACCTAAAATCGAAATAGATTCTACAATCATATCACATAAATGGTGGTAAAATTCTTTTTCTATTTTAGATAGCTCTTGCTTTGTTTTTAAAGGGAATGAATCTATTAGATTTTTTAGAACTACTTTTCTGCGGTATTTTAAGAGGTAGAATACTATCAAATAAATGATATCAGAAAAAAAATAAAGAACAGTTAAAGGTATTATTGCAATAATATAAAAAGGGAGTAATTTAATTTTTTTCATAGCTATATTTTAAAAGCGATAAGTAGCAAAAACTCTTAACTCTTCACTTCTTTTTTTTACATCATCAAAGTTGTCATAATGTGCTTTTCTGTTGTAAATATGAAAACGGGCACCTAAATAAAAAGGGTGAACTACGGGGATGTCATATTCAAATGTAAAAGACTGAAGTGTTTCTTTTCCTTCAGGGCCTGATGCAACAAAAATATCCCAACGGTGATATTTTATCGATAAGTCACCAATCTTTCCCATTTCTAATTTGGTCTCTAACTTTGTTTTTATTGCAGGGCCTAAAATATAATCACGTAGATCTGTTGGGTCATCAGAGTGTAGGTGAGCATCAATAACTTCAGAGTTGCTGCCTGCAAAAGCTGCAGGTCCAATCATAGCTATTGTTTTAAGGTTTATTTTTTCGGACAATCTAAATTTAGATAAAATACCAGTAGTAAAACCCATATCTCCAATTTCAACTACACCAGAGTTTAAATAGTCATAAAGGTGAAAAACACCTATAGAATGTTGATGTTCGGATTTTAAATTGGAGATGTCTTTTAAAAGCACATTCCCATAGCCGTATAAACTCAAGTGATTTTTGCTAAGAGTGTCTTGTGTTCCTTTATACCAAGCTTCTATTGCAAAGATGTCAAAAGGACGTTTGGCAATTGTTTTGCCATCAAAAGGATCTCCATAGTTTAGCTCTATATCTAATAACATACCAGCATTAACTGGAGTAGAGTTTAACGTTTTGGTGTAATAATTACCTCCTGCAGAAAATCGTCCATCAAAATAAGGTTTAACAAATCCGGGATAACGTTTAAAATTTTTCATCTTACCGGTCATTAATCTGTTAAAACCTCTGATTGGATCAACTAAAAATCCACAAAACTCTCTAACTCCACGCTCAAAACCTACGGTATTTTCTTTTATAATTAAATCAGAAAAACGGTACAAAACCTCTCCTAAAAACATACCGCCAAGTGTTGTTGTGGCAATATCATTACCACTAGGGTAGTGTGTTTCGCCTAAGTATTCCCATGTTAAACTTCCCATAAACGTGTAAGCAGAAGATTCCCAGTAGTTTAAACCTAAAGATCTAGCAGAATTGTAATAATGGCTGCCTTGGTATGGGTGTCCAATAAAATTTACCCCAAAAACATTCCAATCCCATTCTAGCCCATGAGCAAAATTCTCTTTCCACGAATCCCAACTAATTTGAGAAAAATCAACGTCTGGTCTAGCATATAAATTATACCTGTTAACCATAATGTTTAATCCTGCAACTTCTGCTGCTGCCAACCAAGGTCTTTTTATCGAGTCTTGAAAAACATAATGAATGTTCTTATCTTTTGATAAGGATTGTGCTGTTGTGGCAAAAGAAAATAAGGATAATGAAAGTGTTAGGCTAAGTTTAAAGAAAAAGGCTAAGAATGGTGTTTTCATACATTGCAAATGTAATTTATTTACAGTTAATTAAATGAATTAATATTGTTTCTGAAAACATGTTGTATTGTGTTGGTTATCAATTCGTTGTATTTAAGTGTGTTTAATCTGATAAATAAGTTATAATTTTGCAGAAACTTATAACAAACCTAAAAATCAATAAAAATGAAAAGTACTTTAACAATTATAGCAATATCACTTCTATTATTTGCTTGTGGAGGAGAGCAAGCATCAGAAAACCTTGTAGATGAAAACTCAGAATTAAAGAAGGAGTTGGCAGAGTTAACAGCCATGAATAATGAATACGAAGAGGGTATTGGTTTATTTGAAAATGATATTGAAAGTTACAGAACTGCTTTGGCAGAGATAGAAGAGAATATTGCAGCTGTTGATACTAAACATCAAATGGTAATAGATCTTAAAGGAAATGTTGAAGGAGATAAAAGTGTTGAAGCTGATATTTTAGCGCATATTGATCATATTCATACGATTATGTTAAACTCTAAGCATAAAATTAACCATTTAAATAAAAGTTTAGACGAGGCAGTAAAAAGTGGAAAAATTAGCGAAGACAGTATACAAGTGTTAGATCAAACTTTTTACGATTTAGCAACTGCAGTTTATGTACAAGATAAAGTAATTAAGGGAATGCATACCATGATTGTTGATGATGCAGCTAAGATTAAAGAATTAGATAAAAAGTACGAATCTCAAAAAATGGAAAGTGAAGTGTTACATTTAATCATTAATACTAAATTTTACGTTGTGGGTACTAAAGATGAATTACTAGAGAAAGGAATTATTTCGGAAGAAGGCGGTTTGTTGGGCTTAAATAGAGTGCATAAATTAAGCGCTGATGCAAACGCTACTTTATTTACAACTATAGATGCAGTTAGTGAATATATTATTAATTTTGAGGCTAAAGAAGCAAAAGCATTAACACTTCATTCTGAAGAAAATTATTTGTTTTTAGGAGAGCAAGATAATGCCATTACTGGGATAGAAATTAATGACTATAAAGCTTTTTGGGATAAATCAGACTTTTTAGTGATAGAAATTAAATAAATAATAGATATGAAAAAAATAATTTTAATTCCGTTAATATTAATAGTATTAACAACGTTTTCACAAAGTAAAACAGCGGATGTTTTAGCAAAATATAATTTAACCCCTGACCATGTGTTGAGTTTGATTGATTTATCAACAAGCACTATGTCGTTTGATGCTGCATCTACAACTACAACAATTGTTGAATCTACTGAAAAAAAGACTCAACAAAAAAGAACGTATACTTTTGATGGTAAAAAAACTGAAGGTGAGAAATATACATTGTTAACTTACAATGGTGAAACACCATCTAAAAAGAAAATTAAAAAATTTAATAAAGAAAAGAATTCAACACCTCAATATAAAGAAATTACACTTTCAGAAAAAGATTTTTTTATTAAATCAGAAGATGATAAAATGCTAATAATTGGGTTTAATGTTCCTGAAGAACAAATTAACTCTAAAATTGCTTTTATGGCACATTGTACAGGGTTTATTGCTATTAATAAGGAGTCGAAAAAAGCAGAAAGTATTGAAATAAAGAATAATGAAGGTTTTAACTTAAAAATTTTCCATGTAACAAATATGGATATTAATATCACTTTAGCATTTAACGAAACATTAAAAGAGTATTACCTTTTAGATGAAAGTACCCAAATGGTTGCGTTATTAATGGGGTCTACTATAGATATTACAATAGAAGAAAAATTTACAAACTTTAAATTTTAAACGATGAGAAAAAGTATAATTATTGCATTGATATTCTTAGGAAGCGGAATTACAACGTATGCACAACAAAAAACAGGAGATAAAAATCACGATAAAGGCTTAGAAACTTACGCTAGTATTAGTGGAGGTTTTCCGGTAAAAGGGATGGATCATTTTGATTATTCATTTGGCGCTTATACACATTTTGATTATAATTTTAATGAAAAATTTGTAGCACGTTTAGATATTGGATGGAACGAATTTAGTGGGCCAGAAAGAGAATATGTTGATGTAAATAATATAATTCATAAAGAAGAGGTAACTATGTCGGTATGGGAATTTACTGCAGGTGCAAGGTATCGTATAACCCCTTGGTTTTATGTAGAAGGAAGAGGTGGTTATTTTACAGGGATAGATGCTTTTGCTGGAGTTCCTGCAATAGGCTTTAAATTTCACTCTTTCGATATTCAAGCCAACATGATAATGACTTCCGATGTAAATTGGGCAGGATTTAGAATAGGTTATTTCTTTTAACAACTTAGCGTTAGTCTTGTAATTGACTACAAATTATAAAAAGCACTATCACATGATAGTGCTTTTTTTTTGATACTACTAGAAGTAGGTACGTGTTATTGTAAGTAATGCCTTTAATTTTTGAGGTATTGTTTGTTTGTTTGTTGTAACAATTATTAATAATTTTGGTGAAATTATTAACTAAACATAAAATATGATGAAAAAATATCTATTAGTATTAATGTTGTCACCTCTGTTTGTCTTCGCACAAAGCGATTCTACAGCTACGGAAAGTACATCATTAACAAAAAAAGAGATTAGAAAAGCTCGACCTCATTATTTTGAAATTGCATTTGGAAGTGATGCTTCAAAATTTAGAGATTTTGCTACTTCACCATTAACTTATAAAGGAAGAACAAAATTATTTACAGTTAGTTATTTAAGGTATGATGAGAATAGAGAATCTAATTTTTATGTAAAGTATAATTTTGGAAACTATTCTATCGATAATGAAAAAGATCCTGCTACAGCTTCTGTAAAAACTGTATTTGTTGGTTACTCTAGGTTGTATAAATTGAATAAATGGTCTAATGAAAAATGGAACTATAAAGTAGGTGGTATTTTTGATTTAACAGGAAATATGAGAGATAATCCAGCTTTACAAAATAATTCATTTGGAGCAGAGTTTTTCAATACTTTATTTGTTTCAGGGAAAGTAACAAGAGACTTATCTCGTAAAGTAAATAAAGATAAAAAGTTTCTATTTATCAAATACAAAAGAAAACCAAGAAAATTGTGGCTTTCTTATCGTTTAAATGTATCGTTAATGAACAATACTTTTCGAAATGGATACATTTATTCTAATTCATCATCTACAATCAATCACGCAACTATCTTCTCTGGTTATGAAATGAAATTCTTTTCTGGATTTAGAATGAGCGCAGCTTTAGATCACACCATAGAAATTAAAAATGGTAGTCAATTACGCTTGTCGTATTTATGGGATGCTTATACAACAGGAGGTGATTATGATACATTTGTAATGGCTCACCATGTACTACAGGCTTCACTTTTATTTAACTTTTAATTTAATTTCCTATGAAAAACTTATATATAATACTGATAACTCTTACAAGTTTAACATTGTTTTCTTGCGAAAAAATGATGTTTGAAGATGAAGTAAAAACAGACAGCGCAAAAGAGAATTTCGAATACTTATGGAAGCAAGCGGATGAGAAATACACTTTTTTTAGCTATAAAAATATTGATTGGAATCAGATGCATGATAAATATGCTGCCCAAATTTATGAAGGGATGAGTGAAGAAGCTCTTTTTTCAGTTATGGGTAATATGCTTACCGAATTAAAAGATGGGCACGTAAACTTAATGTCTCATTTTAATATCTCTCATTATGATTTTAATACAAGAGGGCCAAGTAATATTGATATGAGAGTGGTTACTGATAATTACTTGCCTGCTAACTATTATATCTCAGGACCTTTTGCACATGATTTTATAGTTTCAGGTAAAGATGGAGGGAAAAATAATGAGATTGGATACATTCGTTTTAAAGAATTTACAGGAACTGTAACTCAAGACAATATGGATTTTATTGTAAATAGGTATAAAAATACTAAAGGGCTTATTTTTGATATTAGACAAAATGGAGGAGGAGTATCTAATGATATTTTTAATATTTTAGAGCATTTTGTTAATGCGGAAGCAACTTTGTTTAAGGCTTATACTAAAATTGGTAAAGGGCATGAAGATTTTAACGAAGGAGAATTAGCAAAGGTAAGCCCTGGAGGAGAGTATTATTCTAAAAGAATAATGGTGTTAACTGATAGAGGTACATTTAGCTCTGGTTCTTTTTTCTCGTTAGCAACTAAGGCATTGCCTAATATGACACTTATTGGTGATACTACTGGTGGTGGATTAGGTTTGCCTAATGGAGGTCAATTACCAAATGGATGGAACTACCGTTTTTCTATTACTAAAACATTAGATTTAAGTGGTAATAACTACGAATATGGTGTGCCGTGTGATATTTTTGTGAGAATAGATCCTGCAAGTACAACAGATGATGCAGTTATTGATAGAGCAATATCAGAATTACAATAGTCTTAATGGGTATTGATTACCTAAATTAGAATCAATATTTTTTAATAAAATATAATTTGAAAAGAAGCTACCTAATGGGTAGCTTCTTTTTTTATATAATGAACAAACATAATTAGTCGAACCTTAAGAATTATTTAACTAATTATTTTTCAGACAGATAACTTGATAAAATGGCGATTTTATGTGTTTAGAATTGCAAGGTAATGTGTATTTTGTGTAGAAAACCTTGCAATAA
>Ga0256845_1000066_pt1 | contig 85820 bp, 70 predicted proteins | sample RiftiametaG_FD_189101 | JGI IMG/M metagenome (GOLD analysis project Ga0256845, IMG submission 189101) | Tube worm associated microbial communities from hydrothermal vent at the East Pacific Rise, Pacific Ocean - Riftia | ecosystem: Host-associated > Annelida > Integument > Unclassified ...
GCCACAGAGGCCCCCATCACGATCGCGCGCTTGGCCATGCGCGGCAGTGTATACGACGCGCCCCTACCGACGGCCGCCGCGCCAGGGGCTGGGACCGGGCGGCACCAAGCCCTGCGCGCGGCCTCGCGCGATCAACAACTCGATCGCCTCGCGGCCCTGCTCGCCGAGCTCGACCGAGAACTCGTTCACATACAGGGCGATGTGGCGGCGGCAGACCTCGTCGTCGATCTCTTGGGCGTGCTCGCGGATCCACGCGCGCGAGCGCTGGGGCTCCGCGAAGGCCAGGCGCACCGAGCTGCGCAGGCCGTCCTCGACGGCGTCGATGATCGCGGGGGCGAGCTCCCGCTGGGCGCAGATCATCCCCAGGGGCAGGGGCAGCCCAGTCTCCCCCTCCCACAGCACCCCCAGGTCAGCGATCGCTACCAGGCCGTGACTCGCATAGGTGAACCGGCTCTCGTGGATGATCAACCCGGCGTCGACCCGACCGGCCGCGATCGCGGGCATGATCTCGTCGAAGCGCATCACCACCGGCTCGAAGCTGGCCGCGGGTCGACCCGCCCGCTCGCTCGCCTCGGCGAAGAACAGACGCAGGAGCAGGTAGGCCGTCGTGTGCAGGCCGGGCACGGCCACCCTGCGCCCCGCCAGCGCCCCCAGGTCCGCGGGCGACCCCGAATCGAGGCCTCCCGCTACGGCGCCTCCCGCTACGGCCTGCTCGACCACGAGCGGACCACAGCCACGCCCGAGCGCCGCCCCGGCCTGAAGCACGCAGTAGCGATCACACAGCTGGGCCAGGGTGCTCGCCGAGAGCTTGGTGATCGGGAGCGCGTCCACGCCCCCGAGCGCGCGCAGGTTGAGCGCCTCGATATCGGCGATCTCCGCCCGAAAGCGCAGCCCGGGCACGGGCACGTCCCCGGACATGAGCCCGTGGAACATGAAGGTGTCGTTGGGGCAGCTCGAGAAACCGAGGCCGAGCTCGCGGAGGTCCACCCCCAGGGCTTAGCGCAAGCGCGGCGGCAGTGAAAGCAAGCCCAGGGCCCCGACTTCCAAGAGCGCGCCGACGGCCTCCTCGAGCGCCGTGATCGCCCCGTCGAGATCCCAGCCCCCCCGCTCCCGGTCACCGGTGAGATTGCTGACCACGCGCAGCTGGATCAGCGGCACATCGAAGCGCGCGCACACCAGGGCCACCGCCGCCCCCTCCATGGTCTCGACCTGGGCCCCCGTGCGGGCGGCGTAGGTGGCCGAGAGGGCCTCGACTCCGGCGCAGGTGCTGACTGTGGCCCCGCGGACGATGGGGCAGCCCAAGAGCTCCGCGACCGCGGCAGTCTCGGCGACCTCGGCGACGAACGGCCCGACCGCGCCGAGGTCCATGCGGCCGAGATCGACGAACCCCGCCGGCCCCTCTAGGCCCTCGTCCGCGAGCACGTCGCTGCCGACCACGCAGCGCTCCCCGACCGCCAACCCAGCCTGGCCCGGGCGCAGGTGCCGGGCGGGATAGGCCCCGCACACACCCACCAAGACCACCCGGGACGGCCGGCTCTCGACCAGCGCGCGGGTCAGGCTCACGCTCGCGGCGATCTTGCCCACGCCCAGCTCCAGTGTGCCGGCGACCTGCGATCTCAGGCCTGTCCCCTCGCGCGCGGCCGCATAAACCAAGAGCGTGGACACGGTCCGGAATGTACCCTGGGCCCGTGGCCGACTACGAGGTTTGTGTCATCGGTGGAGGTCCGGCGGGGTTCGCTGCGGCGATGCGCTGCTGGGACTTCGGCAAGCGGATCTGTCTAGTCGAGAAGGGCCAGCTCGGCGGAGCCGGTGTGTTCAACGGTGCCCTCTCGAGCAAGACTTTTTGGGAGCTCTCGCGCGACTTTCGAAACGCGCGCCGCCTCGACCGGGGCTATCGCGCCCTCGACGTCAGTGTCGCCTTCGACCGGGTCCAGGCCGTGGTCTCGGAGGCCTGCAACACCAAGGCCCGGCAGATCTCGCACCAGCTCGAGGCCCTGTCCACGCCCCGGGCGACACACCCGGGCGTGATCCACCACTACGCCGGCAGGGCCCGCTTCCTCGATCCCCACACCATCCACGTCGAGGCCGGCGCAGCGGGCGAGAGCCGTGAGATCCGGGCCGAGCACTTCGTGATCGCTACCGGCTCCCGACCCCGAGAGCTGCCCGACATTCCGGTCGACGGCAAGACCATCATCACCTCCGACCACATCGGCAACCTCGAGTCCTTTCCGCGCTCGCTGGTGATCTTGGGAGCCGGCGTGGTCGGCTGCGAGTTCGCCACGATCTTCGCCAACTTCGGGCAGACCAAGGTCTATCTCATCGATCGGGCCCCGCGGATCCTGCCTTTCGAGGACGCGGACATCGCCAACCACTGCGCGACCAACCTCGAGGCCCAGGGGGTGACGATCCACGAGCAGGCGACGCTCATCTCCATGCGTACCCTCGGTCCCGAGCAAGGCAGCGAGGTCGAGTACACCATCGAGCACGCCACCGGGGGCCGCGAGACCATCCGCGTGGAGAAGGCCCTGATCTCGGTCGGTCGGATCCCCAACACAGAGGACCTCGGCCTCGAGGCCGCCGGCGTCGAGCTCAGCGATCGCGGCCACATCGTCAACGAGGACACCCGGACCAGCGCCGCCCACATCTACGCCGTAGGTGACGCGACCTTGGACATCGCCCTGGTCAACGTCGGGGAGATCGAGGGCCGACATGCGGCCGAGCGGATCTGCGGCGCCCACGACCTGCCCCTGAGCTACGAGAACCTGGCCACGATCATGTTCTTGGACCCGGAGGTCGCGTCGATCGGGCTCAACGAGCAGCAGGCTCAAAAACTGCGCATTCCCTACCGAGTCGGGGTCTACGACTACAGCCTGGTCAACCGGGCGATCGCCATGCGCGAGACCGACGGCTTCGTGAAGCTCCTGGTCAGCGACGACGAGGACATGAAGATCCTCGGCATGCGGGCCCTGGGTTCACACGCCTCGACCACCCTCGAAGCCGTGTCCCTGATGATCCAACACGGCCGCTCAGCCCGGGAGCTGGCGGAGCTCTACCACCCACACCCGGCGATCACCGAGGGCCTGCAGGACTGTGTGCGCATGCTGTTGGGCACCTCCATCTACAAGCCCTGCGTGTTTCAGTCGGCCCTGCGCCTGTCCCGGATCCACTACGACGCGGCCGGCCAGGCCAAACACAGCGAATAGCTACGCTGGCCCGGCCGGCGGCTGTCTAGCGGGGTCGCTCGTACGATCGCCAGCTCAGTCGTGACACGCGCAGTTCACGTGACATGTGCCGAAGGTCCAGGATGGATCGGGGGCCATCCCATTCGCGCCCCAGTTCTTGTTGTTGTCGGTCGAGGAGCACTCGATCGGCATCCAGTTGGTGCCCTCCGCCTTCCCGGGCCAAAAGTGTACACCCGCGGCATTGCCCGAGTGCTGGGAGGCCGTGACATCGAAGCCCCCGTGGGACTGGCAGACCTGCGTGCAGCTCATGTCCACGGCTGCCGCTGTGTACCAGCAGCCGGTGATCCCGTTGCCCGGATCCAGGAGGTAACCGGAGCAAGGCGGAACCTGACAGCCGCTGGTGCAGGCGTCGTCGTCCTCGAGGTTCCCGTCGTCGCACTCCTCCCCGAGCTGGAGGATCCCGTCGCCGCAAGCCGGCGAAGTACAGACATTGGTGCAGGCGTCGTCGTCCACGAGGTTGCCGTCGTCACACTCGTCCACGCCGTTGATGATCCCGTCGCCACAGGAGGCGTCGGTGCACATGTTGGTGCACTCGTCGTTGTCGTCCTCGTTGCCATCGTCGCAGCCCTCCCCGACCTGAACGATGCCGTCCCCGCAGGCCGCCCACAGGCAGCTGCCGGTACACATATCCGTGTCGTCGTCGTTGCCGTCGTCGCACTCCTCCCCCGCCTGGACGATCATGTCGCCGCAGGCCGCCACCACACAGGCGTTGCTGCAGGCGTCATCGTCGACCGAGTTGCCGTCGTCGCAGGCCTCCCCATCGTCCAGCTCTCCGTTGCCGCACAGGGGCTCGATACATACATCCGCGACACAGTCGAGGCCCGCATCACACATGTCCCCCGCGGCGCAGCTGCAGTCCAAGCTCCCGGCGTCACACACTTCCTCGCCATCGGTACTGCCGGTCTCCTCCGTGTCGGTCTCGGTGGAGCTGTCGCCGCCCGTGTCCGTGTCGGAGCCGACATCGCCGTCGCTGTCCGACCCGCTGGGCCCCGCGGTGAAGCACGCTCCCAAGCTCAGCGCCAAGGCCGTCGAGAACAGAAGAGCACCCGGCTTAAGATCAGAACAAACACCCATGGTTCGAGCCTAACAGCGTTACGAACCACAGACACAGGACCGTCCGGTCGCCCCAAAACGGTCCCCTCTCCGCCGGCAGCTCCACCGCCGGCCCGGACAATCTCCGACTCAGAACTTCAGCTCGAGGCCGCCCGAACTCGCCGACAGAGAGAGCTGGCGACGCGCGCGACCGAACTTCACCGCCCCGGCCGTCCCAAGCACGAATCCGCCCACCTGGACGACCCCGAGCAGACCCGTGAACAGGCCACCAACCGCAGAGTCAGAGCGCGGAATCGCCATGAACGGCCCCACCAAGGGGACGAGCATGCGGCGACCGTAGGTCCCGGTACCCCCGACGTCGGCGGCGAGATCGAGGGAGATGGTCCCGATCAGCGCGGAGATCAGGTAACTGGTCCCGAACATGGTGTAGCCCGAGATGGTCATGCCCAGGCCCGAGTTGCGCCGGTGCTTGAGCTCCGCGATCCGAGGGTCGACGAGCATGGCCGAGGGCGCTCCTGTCCCGGGGACAGAGGGCTGATAGGCCGGCGCCGGGGGAGGCACGGGAACCACCGCCACCACCACGGCGGGAGCCGGTGCCGGTGCGGGAGCAGGAGCCGGTGCCACGATCACCATGGGCGCCGCGGTAGCCGGATCCGCGCCGGGTTCGGCCGCCTCCGCCTGCGCAGGCACGAACATGGTGGGCAGAACGAGCACGGCCGCGAGGCCAATGCCTATGCCGTTGGAGAGCGAGAGCTTCGAGGCGGTCCGGTTCATCACATCCCTACTATGCTGAAAGTCTTAGCATGGGTTGGACATGACCGGGGCTGTTGGATTTCGCCACGCTCACGTCACCCGTGTCGCGCCCGAGGGGACGCGCTCGGGATCAACGACAGCGCAGTGCGCGCTTACAATGAGGCTCAAAATTTCGTGCCCAGAGCCCCAGAGCCCCCGAGCTCAGTCGGTGAGCATCTTCAGTGGGCTCTCGAGGTAGCCCTTGACCAGGTTCAGCCACTTGGCCGCGAGCGCACCATCGGTCACCCGGTGGTCCGCGGAGATGGTCATTTTCATGCGCCGCCGGATCGCCAGCTCACCGTCGATGACCACCGGTCGCTGCTCGATCGCCCCGACCGCCAGGATACCCGGCTCGCCGGGGTTGATGACGGCCGCAAAGGCCTCGATCCCGAACATACCCAGGTTGCTGACCGTGAACGTCCCGCCGCTCATCTCGGCGGGCAAGAGGCGCTTGTCTCGGGCTCGGCCGCCGAGGTCTCGGCTCTCCCTGGAGATGGCCTCGAGGCTCTTCTGATCGGCGAACCGGATCACCGGCACGACCAACCCATCCTCGACGGCGACCGCGATGCCGACATGCACATCGCCGCGCAAGATCGCCCGGTCGCCATCGAAGCTCGAGTTGAGCGCCGGCATGTCCCGGAGCGAGCGCGCCACCGCCTTGACGATCAGATCGTTGAACGAGATCTTGACACCCTCGGCAGCCTGGTTGAAATCGCCGCGAAATGCGGTCGCCCGCTCCATGTCGACGTCGAGGGTCAGGTAGTAGTGGGGCGTATCCCGCTTGGCCTGGGTCATGCGCCGGGCGATGGCCTTGCGCATCTGGCTGAGCTTCACGGTCTCGTCTGGACGCGAGACGTAGGGCCGGCCCCAGGCGTCGACCTCCGTGCTGAAGGTCCCGGTCACCGGCCCACCGACGCCAGCGCCGGCGGGTCGAGCCTGGCCCTCGGCCACGGCGCGCTCGACGTCGGTCTTGACCACGCGCCCGTGCGGGCCCGTGCCGGTGACCGCCGAGAGCTCGAGATCGTGCTCCCGGGCCAGACGACGGGCAAGGGGCGAGGCGGGGATCCGCTGGCTGTCCGGGTCGAGAGTGACCCGCGGCGGGGCCTCTGGGCCGCCCGCAGGCGCGGGTGCCGCCGCGGGGGCCTCCAGGTCGACAGCGGCAGCGGCCACTGCCACTGCCACTGCCGCAGCCTGGGCGGGGGGCTGGGCCTCCGTGGACGAGCCCGGGGCTTGAAAGCCGGCGAGGGCCGGAGCCGGATCTTCGCCCTGCTTGCCCAACACGGCGATCGGCGATCCTATCGGCAGGGGTTCACCCTCGTCGGCGACAAAGGCCAACACGTAGCCCGCGTCGAAAGACTCGAACTCCATGGTGGCCTTGTCGGTCTCGATCTCGGCGATCACCTGACCACGCTTGACCTTGTCTCCGATGGCGACGCGCCACTTGGCGACGACACCCTCTTCCATGGTGTCACTCAGACGGGGGAGTTCGACAACGATAGCCATGCTTGTTCTCAGTCGAGGTAGGCGACTTCACGCAGGGCCGCGTGGATGGTCTCGGGCTGGGGGATGCTCGCGCGCTCGAGGTTCTCCGCGTACGCGAAGGGGATGTCGTCGTAGCAGACGCGGGCGATGGGGGCGTCGAGCCAGTCGAAGGCGTGGCGCTGGATGCAGTCCACGATCTCGGCACCGACGCCACCGTAGGGCCAACCGTGGTAGGCGACCACCGCCCGGTTGGTCTTGCGCACGCTGGCCAAGATGGCCTCTCGGTCGAGGGGTCGGAGGGTCAGCAGGTCGATGACCTCGACCGAGAGCCCGCTGGCCTCGGCTGCGAGCTCGGCGGCCGCTAGCGAGGTCGGCACCGACTGGCCCCAACAGATCAGGGTCACGTCGTCGCCGGGGCGCTTGATGTCGGCCTTGCCGATCGGGATCAGGTACTCCTCGTCGGGGACCTCGCCCTTGACCCCGTACATGAGCTCCGACTCGAAAAAGAGCACCGGGTTGGGGTCGCGGATCGCCGACTTGAGCAGGCCCTTGGCGTCGTAGGGCGTGGCTACCGAGACGACCTTGAGCCCGGGGATGTGGGCGTAGATGCCGTCGAAGGCCTGGCTGTGGGTCGAACCCAGCATGTGGGCGGCCCCGTTGGCGCCCCGAAACACGATCGGGCAGCTGAACTGGCCCCCGGTCATGTGGTGGATCTTGGCGGCGTTGTTCAAGATCTGGTCGAAGGCGACGGCCGAGAAGTTGAAAGTCATGAACTCGATGACCGGACGCAGCCCGGCCATCGCGGCGCCGATGCCCACGCCGGAGAAGCCCGTCTCGGTGATCGGCGTATCGACGACCCGCCGGTCTCCGAACTCGTCGAGCAGGCCCTCGGAGCACTTGTAGGCCCCGTTGTAGTGGCCGACCTCCTCGCCCATCAAAAACACTCGCTCGTCGCGCTGCATCTCCTCGCGCAGGGCCTCGCGGATCGCCTCACGGATTTGTAGGATCGCCATGGTCGTTCAGGCTCCACCAGTTTCGAGGCCAGTTTCGGGGCCAGTTTCGATGATCACGTTTTTGAAGCGGTGATCGAGGTCGGGCTGGGGGGAGGCATCGGCGAACGCGGCCGCCGCGTCCATCTCCTCGACAATCGTATCGTCGAGGGCATCGAGCTCGTCCTCGCTCATGCCGTGGTTCTCCTCCAGGGTCTTGCGTGTCATCTCCAGCGGGTCTCGGGCCCGGAACGCCTCGAGCTCGCCCTTGGCCCGGTACTTCGCCGGATCCGACATGCTGTGACCACGGAAGCGGTAGGTCAGGATCTCGATCAAGGTCGGCTTGGACTCCTCGCGGGCCCGGCGGATGGCCACCCCGAGCCGGTCCCGAACCTGGAATGCGTCGGTGACTTCGAAACGATCGCCGACCATGCCGTAGCCCGGCGCCCGGGCGGTGATGTCGCTGGTCGGCAAGGTCCGCTCCAGCGGCGTGCCCATGGAGTAGCGGTTGTTCTCGACCACGAAGACAATTGGCAGGTCCCAGATCCCCGCCAGGGTCATGCCCTCGTGGGTCGGCCCGATGCCCACCGCGCCGTCGCCCAGGAAACACAGGGTCACCTCACCGCTGCCCTTGTATTTGGAGGCGAAGGCGTGCCCGGCCGCGACCGGGACGTGGTTGCCTATGATCGCGTAGCCGCCCCACATACCCTTGTCCCGGTCGAAGAAGTGCATCGAGCCCCCGACCCCGCCGACGAGGCCGTCGCGCTTGCCGAACATCTCGGCCATACACGCGTTCACATCGCAGCCCTGGGCGAGGGCATAACCGTGGTCGCGGTAGGTCGAGACGATTCGATCGCCCGGGTTCATGGCCATATTCGCCCCGACGGCGATCGCTTCTTGGCCGATGTAGAGATGGAGAAATCCGCTGATCTTCCCGCGTGTATAGGCCCGGGCTGCGGCCTCCTCGAACCGGCGGATTCGCAGCATTTCGCGGTACGCGTGCAGCGTCTCGTCCTTGTTTGCCGAGGTCAGCGTCTCGGGCAGGGGAGCGTCTTTGTCGGGGATCTCCATGGAAGCGCCAGGACCCTAACACCGGCCCCAAAGGCGGCCTAGTGCGAAGTGTGAAGTGATGTGTGAAGTGATGTGTGAAGTGATGTGTGAAGTGATGTGTGAAGCGCACTGCACAAGCGCCCGCGCAGCGCCCTCTCCCGACCCCCCGCCCGGCTCGGGTTCAGTCCCTCGCGGGGGCTTGCTATACCTCGCCCATGAGCCCCTCCGAGCGCGCCACCGCACCGAGCCCCGCGGACATCGCCGACCAGATCATCGCCGGTCAGCTCGACGCCCTCGACGAGCCCACCTTGACCCGGTGGCTCGCCGGTGAAGGCGACATTTGGGAGCTCATGGCGGCCGCGGATCGGGTCCGCCGCGACCGCTTCGGCAACAAGGTGCACCTGTGCTCGATCGTCAACGCCAAAGAGGGCGGCTGCCCCGAGGACTGCGGTTTCTGCTCGCAGAGCAAGCACTTCACCACCGCCACCACGCCCAAGAAATTCCTCACCAGCCAGGAGATGGTCGCCGCCAGCGAGCAGGCCCATCACCAGCGGGCCACGGCCCTGGGTCTGGTCACCGCCACCCGCGGCATGGACGACGGCGACAAGACCCTCGAGCTCATGATCGAGGGCGTCCGCGCCGTGCGAGACGCGGGCCACACAGAGGCCCACGCGAGCTTGGGTTTCGTCGACGAGGACGGCATGCGCCGGCTCAAGGAGGCGGGCCTCACCGAGCTCAACCACAACCTCGAGACCGGGCGCAGCTACTTCCCGGAGGTCGTCAGCTCCCACAGCTACGACGACCGCATCCAGACCATCAAGACCGCCAAGAAGCTCGGGTTGCGGACCTGCTGCGGCGGCATCTTCGGCATGGGTGAGGCCCCCCGCCATCGGGCGGAGCTGGCCCTGACCCTGCGCGAGCTCGACGTCGACGAGGTCCCGCTCAACTTCCTGATCTCCATCGACGGCACCGCCCTGGCCAAGGTCGAACCCCTCGAGCCCATGCAGATCCTGCGGGTCATCGCCTGCTACCGCCTCGCGCTGCCGCGCCAGAACATCTTCATCGCCGCCGGCCGCATGCACCTCGGCCAGGCCCTGCCCATGATGTTCGCCGCCGGTGCCTCGGGCATGATGGTCGGCAACTTCCTGACCACGCCCAACCGCGGCGTGGACGACGACCTGCGCATGCTCGACGAGCTCGGGCTCGAGACCTACGTCTGCGGCACGCCCCGGCCCGAGATGGCGGTGGTCCCCACCGCCTCCTCGCCCACCGCCCCCTCGCCCACCCCCAGGTCCGGTGTCAGGCGCCGCTTGCCTGTGCTCGCGGTCTGAGTGTTCCTCGCCAGCACCCGCTTAGGGGTGTGAGAGCACCATGCCGATCGAGTCGCTGTACTGGTTGGCCCAGGCGATGTCGGGCACCCCGTCGAGGTTCAAGTCGGCGACCTGTACGGACACCGGCCTGAGCCCTGTGGTCCACCACCGGGCCAGCTCGAACTGCCCCTCGTCGGTCTGGATCCACATCTCGACCCGGTCGCTCTCCATACACCCAACCACGAGGTCGCTGGCACCGTCGAGGTTCATATCGGCGATCTCCACGGACTGGGGCCCGACACAGACGTCGAGCTCGGTCCGCTGCGAGAACCCGCCCTGATCGTTGCCGAGCAAGATCGAGATCTTGTTGCTGCCGTAGTCCGCGACCGCCAGATCGAGGTCCCCGTCCATGTTGAGGTCGCCGGCGACCACCCACCAGGGATCGCCGCTGAGCGGATGAGAGACAAACTCGGGGAAGCTCCCGTCTCCCGCGCCCCGAAAGATCATCACCCTGTCCCCCTCGCCGATCGGATCCATGACCGCGGCGATGATGTCGAGGTTGCCGTCACCGTTGATGTCGACGAGCTCGGCGTGCATGGGACTCCCGCCACCGGTGTCGACCATGTCGATCCACTGGACCCCACCGCCGAAGTCCTGGACGATCACGGCCAGGCCCTCGGGGGTCGCTACCAGCAGATCGTCGACCCCGTCTCCGTTGACATCGCCCGCCTCGATCGAGCTCGCCACGGTCCCCAGCGGCGCCTCACTGGCGTCGGCGAAGCTCATCCCGCCTTGGTTGAGCGCCACGAAAGCCGCGTTGGCGTCGTTGTTGGCGGTCGCCACGTCGAGGTCGCCGTCGCCGTCGAAGTCGCCCGTCGCCAGGCCGACGGGCAACTCGGCGCCCGCATCGTAGGCCACCGCAGCGGCGAAATTGCCGTTGCCGAAGCCGCGCAAGATGTTGGTGACGTGGGTCGATCCCGCCGGCAGGATCCAGTTTGAGTTCGGCACGGCGAGGTCCGGGCGACCGTCGTCGTCGAGATCGGCGACCGAGAGCGAGCAGGGGTCGATACCCGCGGGCAAGTCGGGTCCCTGGGTCTGACAGATCTCACCGGGCTGGACCTCGCCGTCCCAACAGGTCGGGCTGTTCTCACCGCCGTCGTCGGCCGAACCGGCGTCCTCGCCCGCGTCTCCCGTATCACTGCCCGCGTCGGCCACGGTCCCAAAACCCTCGCGCTCCTCACCGTCGAGGAGTCGACCGCAACCACCCAGGGACAGGGCCGCCGCCAACACGGCCAGCCCCGAACAGCGCCCCCCTAAATGAGAGGAGAAACGTGCCGCGACGAGGGGGATCGAGTTGGTCGTGCTCATTGTCGTTGTCTCCTCAGTTCAATCATCGAACTCGCTGCGAGTTCACACCGGTCCACGCGAAAGGCGCGGACATGGTCTCACCCTTGGGCGAGCCTCGCCAAGCGGTGCCGCGGGCGCGGGTCGGCCCCAAACGAAGACCCGGGAGCTTGGCCACCGCGCGACCGCGTGGAATGCTCTTCCACCACCTTCCCTTGCCCCGCCTCCTCCCCGTGCCCCGCCTCCTCCGCATCCCCCTGTCTGGCCTCGCGTTCCTGTTCTTCTACGGCGGGGCCTTCGTGGTCGCCTTCGTGGTCCTCCCGATCAAGCGCAGACGCGCGCGCGGGCTGTCGCAGGCGGCCAGGCGCGCCGACCTCGACCAGTTCTTTCTCGGGCTCTACCGGCTCATGATCACGGCCTGGGACCGGCTCGGGCTCATGCACCACCGGCTCCCCGACCTCTCTCACCTGCCCCCGGGCCCGAGGGTCATCGTCGCCAACCACCCCTCGCTCATCGACGTCTTGTTCATCAAGGCCTGCGTGCCGGGGGTGGTGGTGCTGGCCAAGTCGGCCCTGTTTCGAGCCCCCGCCCTGCGCCAGATCTTCGAGGCCTCCGGCGACTTCGAGGGCCCCGACCAGAGCCAGCAAAACTTCGGCGCCACCGCTGTACTCGACATCTTCGTGGCCAAACTGAACGAGGGTCGAAGCGTGCTCGTGTTCCCCGAGGGCACGCGCTCGCCCCCCTGGCGCCTCAACCGCTTCCGCCGTGGCGCCGCCGAAGCCGCGATTCGAGGCGGCGTCACGATCTTGCCGATCTTCGTGCTCAACGACCCCCCGACCCTCAAAAAGGGCGACAAGTGGTACGACATGCCCGCCCGCGTGCCTCGCTTCGACCTCGAGGCCCTGCCCCTCATCGACCCGGCCGGGCGCGACTCGAGAGAGGTCACCGCCGAGCTCCGCGACCTGTTCGCGGCCCGCCTCGAGGCCGCGCGTATCGACGCCCGCCAGGACTGAGCACAGGACCGACTCCACCTCTTGGGGGTCTCTCGTCGGGGCGATCAGATCACCAAATTCGGAGAACTATCGAAGGTCTCCCGACCTCAGACCCACGGCCGGCCGGCTTGCACCCCTGGGACGGTCGGGATATGCGTTCGCGCCCGTGTCCTCGCCCGATCCCATCGTCGGCATCGACTTCGGCACCTCCAACAGCGCCATCGCCGTCGCGCGGGGGGATGGCGACAGCCCCCGCTTCGCTCAGTTCTCGCTCCTGGGCCGGCCCACCCAGAGTTTCCGCAGCCTGCTGTTCTTCGACCTCGAGGACCAGCAGATCGGCAGCCCGGTCTCCTACGCCGCCGGTCCCCAGGGCATCGAGGCCTACCTCGAGGCCTGCGGTGAAGGTCGACTCATCCAGTCGTTCAAGACCCACCTGACCTTCCAGGGTCTGGGCCGGACCCGGGTCGGCACCCACGCCCTCGATCTCGACGCGCTCTTGGCCCTGTTCCTGCGCCGCCTGCTCGCCCACGGTGAGTCCGAGTTCGGCCACCCGATCACCCGGGCCGTGTTCGGGCGCCCGGTCTGCTTCGCCGGCGCCCGAGAGGAGGCCGACCACGCCCGCGCCGAGCAGCGCCTGCGCACAGCGGCCGCAGCCGCCGGCATCCAGGAGGCCCACATCGAGCTCGAGCCGATCGCCGCCGCCTACCACTACGAGTCTCGACTCGCGCGCGACGAGCTCGCCATGATCGCCGACTTCGGCGCGGGCACGACCGACTTCTGCATCATGCGCATCGGCCCCGGCCACCGGGCCAAAGCCGATCGCAGTCGGGACATCTTGGCGACCCACGGCGTCGGTGTGGCCGGCGACGACCTCGACGCGGCCCTGATCCAGCACGTCGTCGCTCCGGCCCTGGGCAAGGGCACCCACTACCGAGAGTTCGGCCGCAAGCTCGCCATTCCCCCCTCCTACTACAACAAGCTCTCGCGCTGGCATCAGCTCTCGTTCCTGCGCGGACCCAAGACCCGCGCCGCCCTCGAGCGCCTGCGCCAGCACGCAGACGCCCCCGAGGCCATCGACGCCCTCATGCAGGTCATCGAGGACAACCAGGGTTTTCACCTGCACGAGTCCATCGAAGCCACCAAGATCGCCCTGTCTGCCCAGTCGCAGGCCAGCTTTCACTTTCGCCACGAGGACCTCGAGATCCTACGCGAGGTCCGGCGCGAGGCCTTCGAGGGCTGGGTCGCGGACGAGGTCGCCAGCATCGCCCGCTGTCTCGACGCCACCCTCGAGCGCGCGGGCCTCGACCCGGGCGACATCGATCGTGTGTTCATGACCGGCGGGACCGCGTTTGTGCCCTGTGTGCGCCGACAGTTCGCCGACCGCTTTGGAGAGCACAAGCTCAGCCGGGGCGACGAGCTCTCGTCGATCGCCTCTGGGCTCGCGGCTCGTGGGCGGCGCTTGGCGAGCGGCTGAAGACGCCGAAGCGGGCGCCCTACCCGACACTCAGGCCGCGAGCGCGGCGACCAGCTGAGCGGCCTTCTCGGTCGCCTCGGGGTCCGTCGTACTAGACGCGAACAAGATCGAGACGACCCGACCGCCGCTGACCAGGGTCGCCCCGTCACGAAAGTGCGGCCACAGATCGACCATCAGGGCCTGAGCGGCGGGTGAGGCGATCGACTCCAGACCCTCGCCCCACTCGATCCGAAACCGGTCGCGGAGCGCCTCGCCGCCGAACCCGAGGTCCCCCTTGCCCGAGCGGGTCCCACAGACCAGAAAGCTCGGCCCCGGCTCGGCAGTCGGCGCGTGGACTTGGGTGCAAAAGCTGTTGCTGGACCGCAACTTCGAGGCCACAGCGCTATCGACGACCACCTTGTGACTGATGATCGCCTCGACGGGGACCCCCTCGAGGTCGGCGCGCAGGACATGGTGACTCCAGCGACCCTCGGCCCGGTCGAGGCTCCCGCCGAGGCGCTCGGCGACCGGCTCCCAATCGTCGACCTGCCGCGCTTTGATCTTGGCGGACTTGTTCACCGACCACCATAGGGCGATCGGAACCGGGAGGCCCACCAGGGCACCTGCGACGATCATCATGCTCACGAGCAGCCTCCAGCGCAGGTCTCCAGCTCCCCGCCGATGCACAAAAGGGCGAGCACCGACGGGCGGAAGCGAGGCAGATTCGAGTTGGGTTCCACACCAGCAAAGAGCGAGGTCGACACCGAGGGGATCACGAAAGTTCAGTGACCACGGTCACGACTTTGAGGATCGGCTGATAGAGTCACGCTGTGAGCGACTCCCCGAAGCCGAGCAAGCGACGTCGGATCATCCGTGCCTCACTCCTCGGACTCGGCGTTGTGGTGGTCGCCGGGCTGGTGTTCGTGAACGCCAAGATCGCGCCGACGGCCACCGGCTACTACTCGAAGATCATGTGCTCTTCGGTGTTCGTCAGCGGCCTCGACCCGGACCGAGTCGTAGACGAGGACCTCGCGCCCTACTGGTACGTCCGCGCCTCGGTCGACCGGGAAGCCGAGACCGTGACCGCCCGACTCATGGGTATGGCCCCGCGGACCGCCGTGTACCGGGAGGGGCTGGGCTGCACCCTGGCCATCGACGTCGACGAGGACACGCTGCGCGGACAGGTCCCCTCCCTCGCCCAGTGGCCGAGCGCGCCCTCCGACGCGGCCTGGCCCGTCGGTGACACCCTCGACGACGCGCCTATCGAAGGGATCGACTACGCGGCCCTCGAGGCTGCGCTCGACTACGGGTTCGCGGAGCCGGATCCGGACAAGCCGATCTTGACCCGGGCGATCGTCGTCCTCTACGGCGAGCGCTTGGTGGCCGAGCGCTACGCCGCCGGCATCGACGCCCAGACCCCACTCTTGGGCTGGTCCATGGCCAAGAGTGTGGGCGCGACCCTGGTCGGTGTCTTGGTCCATCGGGGGCTGCTCGACCTCCACGCCCCAGCGCCGATCCCGGCCTGGAAACAAGCTGGGGACCCCCGGGCGGCGCTGAGCTTGGATCAGCTCATGCGCATGAGCAGCGGCCTCGAGTTCGAGGAGGTCTACGGGCCGCTCTCCGAAGCCACTACCATGCTCTTCGAGAGCTACGACGCCGCCTCGGTAGCGATGGCCAAGCCGCTCGCCGCAGAGCCCGACACGGTCTGGAGCTACTCGAGCGGGACCTCGAACCTGATCGCCTGGGTCGTCCGTCAGACCGTCGAGGCCCTGCCCGCAGACCCGGCTCACCCAGAGCGGGGCACGAGCTGGCGGCGCTACTTGAGCTTCCCCCGTGCTGCGCTCTTCGAGCCCATCGGCATGCACAGCGCCGTGGTCGAGCCGGACCCCTCCGGGACCTTCGTGTCGTCCTCCTTCATGTACGCGAGCACCCGGGACTGGGCCCGGTTCGGTCTCTTGCACCTGCGCGACGGCGTTTGGGAGGGCGAGCGCCTGCTGCCCGAGGGCTGGGTGGAGTACGTGTCGACCGCGACCCCGATGGCGCCCATGGGCGAATATGGAGCCCAGTGGTGGACCAACGACGGCAAGCCTGGCGACCCGAGCGAACGCCGGTTCCCGAGCGCGCCCCCCGATCTCTTTCAGGCCAGCGGCTTCCAGGGTCAGGCGGTGATCGTCATCCCCTCGCGCGACGTGGTGATCGTGCGTATGGGGCTCGCCCACTCCCGGGATGCGCTGGACCTCGATGGACTGGTTGCCCAGGTGCTCGAGGCCCTGCCCGAAGACGCGGACTGACGCCGACGGCCCCGGCGCTGAGGCGAGTCAGCCGCCCACACGTCGGGCGCGCAACAGCATGTTCTGGAACTCGTTGTCCTCGCGCCAGACGTCACCCGCGAGCACGCTGACCACTCCCGCACGAAAGTCCTGGCCCGGGTGCACACCCGCGAGCAGCACGTTGTCGACCAGACGTGTGTGATAGAAGCGGTGGATGAACCGGCTGAAGGCGTCGTAGCCCCGGTCCATGTGCGCGCTCAGGGGGGCCATCAGCTCGGCCTGCGCCTCTGTGCCCTCGGCGAGCGCGGGCCCCAAGAGGTCGGCGAGCCGCTCCGCGCCGATCAGCGCCAAAACCACGCCCGAAGAGAACACCGGGTCGAGGAAACAGGCCGCGTCGCCCACACAACAAAAGCGGGCCCCCTGCGCCCGGGTGTTGCGATAGGAGAAGTTTCCGGTCAACCCCACGGGCCCGCGCCGAGCCCCCGCGGTGAGCCTCTGGAACAGGGGCGAGGCCTCGCACTCACGCAGGTAGGCCGCCTCGTCGAGCTTGCCCTCGACCAGGACCAGACCCGTGCTCAGGCCTCCGTCGACCAGGGGGATCGCCCACATCCAGCCGGAATCGACGATCTTGAGGATCACATCACCGCGCTCGTGCAGCTCCTCGACGATCTCTGGCCGGAGTCCGTCGTAGCGACAAAAGGCGGCCCCTCGCCCAAAGTTGCGGATCGGCTCGAGGGTCTTTGCGAGCCGGGCCAAGACCGTCTTTTGACCGCTCGCGTCGACCACATAGCGAGCCCTGAAGTGCCGCTCGACCGACCTCCCCTCGACCTGTGTACGGGCGCTGACCCGGACCTCCCCCGCGTCGATCTCCACCATCCGAACCTCGTGGCCCTGGAGCACCCTCGCCCCCTCGCGCTGGGCCGCCTGCATGAGCAAGAGATCGAAGTGGGCACGCTCGACCTGGTGGGCGTAAGCAGAAATTCCAGGCAGGGCCTCGGAGAAGGAGAACCGGCTGCGCTGACCGCTGCGCTCGTCCACAAACACGGCCCCGCGCTTGCGCAGGAACGCGGCCGCGTCGAGGTCGACCCCGAGGCGCTCGAGGATCGGCAACACCGGCGGGAGCAGCGACTCACCGACGTGGAAACGGGGGAAGTGGGCCCGCTCCAGCACCACTACGGCGTGGCCCGCCCGGGCGAGCAGGTTTGCGGCGGTCGATCCTGCGGGCCCCGCCCCGATGATCAGGACGTCGACCGAGACCGGCCCGCGCTCGTCGTCGCCTTGGTCTCCGACCCGCGGCTCGTCTCGGTTTCCGTCTCGATCATCGCTATCATCCATTCGAGGTCTCGGTCTTCCCTGTTCAGATCCGGCTGTGTTCAGATCCGGCTGTGTTCAGATCCGGCTGTGTTCAGATCCGGCGAAATACCAACGAAGTGTTGATGCCACCGAAGGCGAAGTTGTTGGTCACGATGAGATCCAGCTTGGCCGTGCGCGCGTCACCACGGACGTAGTCGAGGGCGGCACAGCGCGGGTCGACCACCTCCAGGTTGCGGTTGGGGGCAATGAAATTGCGCTCCATCATGAGCAGTGAGAAGATCGACTCGAGCGCGCCGCAGGCCCCGAGGGTGTGGCCCGTGTAGCTCTTTTGGGTCGACACGGGTGTCCGGCTCCCGAACACGGCCGCCGTGGCCTTCGACTCGGCGATGTCGCCGAGCTCCGTGGACGTGCCGTGGGCGTCGACATAGTCCACGTCCCGCGCTTCGACCCGCGCCGACGCCAGCCCGAGCTCGATGCACCTGGCCATGCCCTCCCAGTCTGGACTGGTCAGGTGGATGCCGTCGCAGTTGGTGGCGTAGCCGAGCAACTCGGCGTAGATGCGCGCGCCTCGGGCCTTGGCGTGCTCGTAGCGCTCGAGCACCAGGGTGCCGGCCCCCTCGCCCACGACCACGCCGTCGCGGTCGACATCGAAGGGCCGCGGCGTCAGGTCAGGGGTCGCGTTGTACTTGCTCGAGGCCGCGAACATGACGTCGAAGACCCCGGCCGGCAGGAAGTGGGCCTCCTCGGCGCCGCCCACCAACATGACGTCGGCATGGCCGTAGCGCAGGTATTCGAAGCCCGTACCGATGGCCTGGCTCGCGCTCGTGCACGCCGAACAGGTCGGTTGGACCCGGCCCCGGATGCCGAAGAACTCGGCCAAGTTCGCGGCGCAGGTGTGACTCATGAACTTGAGGTATTGGCTGCCCGAGATCCCATGAAGGCTGTCGGTCTTGAACACCTCTCGACAGTAGGCCTCGGTCTCGGCCGAAGATCCGTGTGTGGATCCATAGGCGAGCCCGACCCGGCCGTTGCCGAGCAGCTCGGGCTCGAGCCCGGCGTCGGCGACCGCCCGCTCGCTCGCGTAGGCAGCCAGCAGCGCCACCCGACCCATGGTTCGGACCTTGCGGCGAGGATAGGCGCGCCTATCCACCCCCTCGACCAGACCCGCGACACCCGTGGACATTTTGAAGCGCTCCGGCCACTCGGGCATGGGCCGAATCCCGCCACGCCCGGCTTGGAGGGCCTGGGCGACCCCCTCGAGCTCGTTGCCGATCGGCGAACACAGGCCCATGCCCGTGACCACGACCCGAGCCTCGCTCATGTCAGGCCCCCATCGAGGGCGATGATCTGCCCGGTCAGATAGGCCGCATCGTCGCTGGCCAGAAAGCAGACCAACTTGGCGACCTCGCTGGCCTGGCCCATGCGGCGCATGGGGATCATCTTGACCATGTCGGCCAGGGCCCCGGCTCCTCCATGGGCGCTCATCTCGGTCTCGATGAGCCCAGGCGCGACCGCGTTGACCGTGATCTTGCGCTTGGCGAGCTCCCGGGCGAGGGCCTTGGTCGCCCCGTGGATCCCCGCCTTGGCGGCCGAGTAGTTGACCTGGCCCCGGTTGCCGACGATGCCCGAGATCGAGCTGATGTTGATGATCCGTCCCCAGCGGCGCCTGACCATGGGCATGACCAGAGGCCGGGTGACATTGAAGAAACCATCGAGGGTCGGGGCCAAGACCCGGCTCCAGGCCTCGGCCGTCATCGCCGGAAACGCCGCGTCGTCGTTGACTCCGGCGTTGTTGACGAGCACGGCGATGGTCTTGTCCGACTCGACCAACGCGGTCATCGCCTCGCTGGCGGCCGCCCCATCGGCGACGTCGAAGGCCGCGAGCTCGGCCCGTCCCCCCGCCGCCTCGATGCGTGCACGCACGGCCTGGGCCGCCTCGTGGTTGCTGCGATAGTTGAGGATCAGGGCGTAACCGGCCGCGGCCAGCTGCTCGGCGATCGCCGCCCCGATCCCCCGACTCGCACCGGTGACCATCGCCCATACGGGATCCTGCTGTGATTTTGGGCTGTTCATGGGGTCCCCCTCTGCGCTCGTTTCGCCGCGAGTGTCTCGGCGCTCGTCGCCATCAAGTTCAACACGGCCTCCGCGATGAGATCAGAGTCTGATTCAGAGTCAGAGTCTGATTCAGATTCAGAGAACTTCAGGCGCCGCACCGCGCAGACGTAAGAGCTCATCTCGCCGCTGGTGAAGCGGTGCTCGACCTCGATCTCGAGCTCGTCGCCCGCGACCAGAAACTCGACCCCGAGCGAGAGCTCGCGGGTGCCCAAGAGCAGGCCGAGCTTCATCCCGTCGCCAGACTCGCGCAGGCTCATCCCCTGGGCCACCGCCACCGCCTGGGCCATGTACTCGAGACAGATCGCCGCCGGCATGCGTCCATCGACCACAAAGGGACCGCCGGCTTTGACCTTGGCGCCCACCCGCGCGCGCCCGGGCGTCCAGTCGAGCAGAGTGTCGACGAGCAACATGGGGGCCTCGTGGGGCACGAGTTCGGCGACCGACGGCCAGCTGCGATGTTCTTTCACGGCCACCTCAGTTGCCCTCCCCCGAGTCTCTGGCGTGAGCCCTCAAAGTCGCAAACCAAGCCTGGATCACGCCGGGCTCCGGTCGGGCGCTGAGCGCCAGGCGCCGCGTTCCCTGTTCGCGGGCGCCATCGTCGAGTTCGGCGACCGCGTGCATCAGGGGCAGCATACTCGTCAGCATCGATCGAGCGCCGTATCCAGGCGCCCCCTCTCCCACCCGACTCTCTCCCGCCCCACTCGCGCCCACTTCGATCTCGAGCGTCATGTCCAAGCTATCGGGGTGCTCGGGCCGCCCTGCCCGGGTCGAGAAGTGCAGCGCCAACGCATAGGTCTGGCCGGCTTCGCTGTGGTCGAAAGGCGGGGGCAGGCGCTCCTCGCAGAGCACCAAGATGGCGTCGCGGACCTCACAGTCCTCGCCCTCACGAGTGTCCACCGCGAGCCCCGCCATGACCTCCAACAGCCCGACCTCGAGGCCCTGAGGCCCGGCCGCGAGCGCCGTCGAGCCACGGTGATTGCCGCTCGCAATCGACATGTAGCCGGTCGCCGTGTTGTGCACGCTGTTGTGGAAGCGAGTCGGCGACACGAGCCCCTCCGGTGCGACGATCTGCTCCAAGATCTCCATCGTGGTCTGGATCTCACCGTAGCCCGACACCAACACGAAGCGTGCGGCCTCGATACGCGCTCCGCCCTGAGCCGCTGCCTCCTCCATGGCGGTCACCGCCGCCCGGGTCAGGGTGCTCGTCCGTCGGCGCAGGCGTGAGTGCAAGAGCGCCGCGGGCGGGCGCTGTGCCTTGGCATCTGGGGCCCCCACCTGTGCAGCCGGATCTGCCGGATTTGTCGGATTTGCCGGCAGGCCAGCGCCCACCCAATCGGCGAAGCTCGACATGTCGGGGGTCCACAGGCCCACACCGCGCAGGTATGCCTGCAGTCGAATCACTCGCTCGCTCCCAACAGCACGCTGACGTTCGACCCGCCAAAGGCCAACGAGTTGCTGAGCACCCGTCGCGTGGGTCTCTGGCTCGCCTCGGCGGCCAGCGTGACCCCGAGGCTCGGGTCGACAGGGTCGGCGCCCACGCTCGCCGGCACCACGCCGCGCTCGATGCTGGCGACCACGAACACAGCCTCGGTCGCGCCCGCAGCCCCGAGCATATGGCCGGTGTAGCCCTTGGTCGCGACCACGGCGAGGCCGGCGGGCAGCTCACCACTTTCGCCCACCCCGAAGAGATCGCGGATCGCCCGGCTCTCGGTCTCGTCGTTCTTGCGTGTACCCGTGCCGTGGGTGTTGATGTGATCGACCTCGGCCGGGTCGACCCCGCCTTTCACCAGCGCCCGGGCCATGGCTCGGCGCGCCCCCAGGCCCTCCGGGTGCGGCGTGGTCATGTGATACGCGTCGGCGCTCTCGCCCACGCCCAGCAGCGACACCCCGACCCCCTCGAGTCCAGGTGCGCCACGCTCGAGCAGCAGCAGCGCGCCTCCCTCGCCGATATTGATGCCCCGCCGATCGGTGGAGAACGGCCGGCAGGGCTCCGCCGAGAGCACCTCGAGGCTCGCAAAGCCACGCACGGTCATCTGGCAAGCGCTGTCGATCCCGCCCACGAGCACCGCGTCGACGATCCCGGCCTCGAGCAGGCGCTGGGCCGAGGCGAACACCTTCCCGCTCGACGAGCAGGCGGTCGAGACCACGTAGCCCGGACCGCCGACCCCGGTCAGGGCGCGGACGACCTCCACCGTGCTGTACAGGGTGTGTTGACGCTCGAAGTCGTAGCCCTCGGGGAGCACGCCCTGCTCTCGTCTGGAGGCCAGGGCGAGCTCGCTCGTGGCGATGCCCGCCGTGCTCGTCCCCAAGATCAGGCCGATCCGTCCTGCTCCCCAGCGCCGCTTGGCCCGGTCCAGCGCAGGCAGCAGGGGCAGGGTCACCAGCTGCGCGATCCGTGCTTGTCGGCCATCGAAGGCCGCCAGCGCAGCGTCGAGCGCAGGCAGCTGCTCGGGCAGGGCACCGATCCAGGTCGACAGTCCGTAGCTCGCCGCCGCCGGGCTCAGGCCGCGGCGACCGGCGAACAGGCCGTCGAGCACCGCGCGGGTGTCGAGGCCCAGGCCGTTGCAGGCCGAGTAGGCCGTAATGGGGAAGCCGCGGGTCATCGATGGACACACGAACCTAGCAGCGCCGCCAGACCTTGAACAGCGACTCTCGTCGCTCGCAAACCCAACCCGTGTCGACGCGCACCCGAGCGATCCGCTAGAGCTCGCGCCACTGCACCGTCTCGATCGTCAACTGGTAGCCGAGCCAACCGTTGTCGAGCACGACCTCCCCCGGCGCCTCGCCCTGGAGATAGCCGCCGCGATACTCGATCTTCAAGGTCCCTGGCGGCTCCCCGTCGAGACGCTCGAAGCTGCGCTCGATCAACTTGCCGTCGGACCACCGCTCGCGGACCCGCTCCCCATCGACGTCCGCGACCGGGCTCTCGTCTCCGCCCTGCGCCTGCACCCCCCAGGGCAGGCGCAGGTGCCACAGCCACGCCCGGTGGATGTCTTGGAGCATGAACTCGGGCGGGAAGGGAATCTCCCGATCGATCAACAGCTCGAAGCTCACCTCTGTCCCGCGCTGCTCGAGCAGGAAGGCTTTGGTGCCGAAGGGAGTCAGCCCGAGCACGGTCAGGGTGCCCTCGCTGAACTGCATGACCGCGTCGAAGGCGAAGCGCTGGTCACCATAGATCCCCGAGAGCTTCTGCCGGGCCATGAAACTGCCCTCGATGTCGTCTGTGGAGATCAACTCTCCGGGGTAGGACGGGGGCTCGACGTCCGCGTCGAGCTGCCCAGAACCGGGGCTGTGATCGTCGCCACCTCGCCCCCGGCACCCCCCCAGGACCAGCGCCAGTCCGAACAGCGCGCACACACCCCGCAGGACGCGGCGGTCTCCCCGGCCCCGGCGGCGTGTCGGTGTTTCCACATTCCACCCATTGCCCGGACTCCGCCGAGCGGCAGAGCGCGTAGACCGGGTTCGAGTCGAGGACATGGACGACGAAGCGGAAGACGAAGTGGAGGCCTCGATGTGGGTCATGGTGTCGCGTCTTTCTCCGTGCGCCCGGAGAACAGGATCAGAGTCGTGGGTGCCAGCACCAAGCTGGCCAGGACCCCCAGGCCCGTGGTCAGCCCGATCGCCCGCAGGGCCGGGTTGGGCGACATGGCGAGCAGCCCAAACGCGAGCACGGTCGAGGCGCAGCACGCCACCAGGCTCAGCAGGGTCGCCTCGAGCTCTCCTGGGCCCTCACTGCTGTCACCGCCACCGCGCGCGTCGATCACGGCCCGGCTCTCGGCCAAGAATACGCCGTAGTCCACCCCCATACTCAGCACGAGCAGGAGAGAGACCACGTGCAGCAGGGTCAGGGAGAAACCCATCAGCACGATCGCTGCCAGGGCCGCGCCGGTGGCCAAGAGCGCGGGCAAGAACGCAGCCAGGCTCTGCCTCAGCGACCGATAACGCAGGAGGATCATGCCGAACACGGCGAACAGCCCGACCCCGACCAGACGCAGGGTCTGGGCTCGGTGCTGTCCATAGAGTTCGGCCATCAGCGCGCGCTGATCGAAGAAGTGCACATCGTCGATGCCCGTGGCCTCGATCCTCGCCCGCAGTCGCGCCGGGTCCTCCACGCCGCGCATCAGGGTCAACACCCCCACCTGTCCGTCCAGATCCACGCGCATCGACGCCGCGGCGTCGGCCAGGGGCGAGGCCGCCAGAGTCTCCAGATCCAGGGGCGGGGGACCCTGCTCGGCATCCGGACCGGCATCCGGATCCAGGGCCGCGAGGTCGGCCGCGAACGGACCGAACACCCCAGCCCGAAACCCCTCGCCCACATAGGCCGTCTCGAGGCGGCTCAGAAACGCCTCGCTGTCCCCGTAGGCCGCCAGGTTCTCGCGCTGCAGCGAGCGCGACCACACCAGATCGTGGAGCGAGCGAAACTCGCTCAGCTCACCGGCCTCGCGGGCGGCCACGAGGTGAGCATAGATCTCGTCGTTCTTGCGCAGGGCGGCCTCTTCGTCGTCGCCGATTGCGACCACCATGCGGCCTGCGTCCATGCGGGAGACCTGCTCGCGCACGGCCTCGTCCTCGGCGAGCAGCGCCTCGTCGGGGCTCGTCAGGGCCGAGACATCATCCTCGAACTCGAGCCGAGGGACGGCCAACCCGATCGCCACCACGGCCAGCGCGGGCGGGATCAGCAGCGCCCAACGCCGCCGATCCATGGCTGCCAGCACCCGCCCCGCCATGGTCGCCAGCCGACGCTGGAGCGCCACGGGCTGGGGGCGGTCGGACATGAGTGGAGGCAGCAACCACAAGGTCGCTACCAACGCCGCCGAGACCCCCACAGCCGCGAACACGGCGATCTCCCGGACTCCAGGGAAGGAGGTCCAACCCAGGCCCACAAAGCCCGCGACCGTGGTCGCTGCACCCAGGATCAGCCCCGGTCGAATCCGCTTGGCCGTCGCCGCCGCGCCCCCTGTCTCGGCCCCCCCCGTGAGCACGTGGTGGTTGAACAGGTGTACGGGATAGTCGATGCAGATCCCGATCAGCGAGGCCCCAAAGGCCAGGGTCAGGCCGTGGATCTTCGTGAACAAGAGCAGGCTGACCGCGGTCGCCGAGAGCACCCCCGCCGCGAGGGGCACCAGCGACAGGAACACCAGGCGCGGGCCCCTGAACAGGAGCAGAAACAGGGCGATGACCCCCAGGGTCGAGAGAATCGAGATCCGCGTGATGTCACCGCGGATCTGAGCCTCGGCCTGAAGCGCGAACCGGCCGACCCCGCTCTGCATGAGGCTCAGCTCGGGCTGGGTCGCCCGGAGTTCGGCGAAGCGAGCGTCGAGGGCCGCCTGCAGCGGCCCCTGGTACTGGGCGCGAAAGGGAGAGTGCCGCGACCCGAAGAACAACACCGCGTCCCCCGTCTGGGTCATGAAATGGCCGTCGACGACGGTCAGCGGTCCGGCCCGGGCGCGCTCGAGTCGCGACAGGGCCGCCGGGTAGCGGAGCAGGGGGTCCGCCGGGGCGATGCGTTTGACCATGGCCGCGGTCGGCAGCCGAAACTGATCTTGGAGTTCCCGGGCGTGGGCCGCCAACCCCTCCGGGCTCAGGCTCTGCTCGAGCTCCGCCTCGCTGCCCGCGGTAAAGTAAAAGCGGCGCGGAAAGTAGAGGTCGTAGATGGCGTCGTTTTGGTCCTCGGCCCAGCCCGAGCGGACCCACGCGACCTCCCCGTGCGCGCTCAGGGTCTCGGCCAGGGCATCCACGGCCGCGATCACCTCGCGGCGCCGGGTCTGCGCATCGCCAGAGCCCGAGTCCGTGCCGGAGCCTGCGTCGGTCTCGGTGCCCTCATACCCGATCACCAAGATCGTCGTTTTGGTCAGATCCGACTCGGCCAACTGCCGGCTCAGCTTGGCCAGACGCGCGTCGTCGCCGGCCGCGAGAAAGTGGGTGATGTCGGAGGTCAGCTCCAGACGCAGGCCCACGAACAGAGCCATCACGGCCAACAGCAGCCCACCGATCCACACTGGGGCCCAACGCTTTTTGGGGCCCTCCGTAGGTGTTTTCGACGTGCTCGGGGCCTCACTCACGGGTGCCTCAGTCTACCTCTCCGAGGAGGTAGACGCACCCTCCTGAACATGTGGGCCTTTCTCCGTCCTGATCTGGTCGCTCAGTTGACCGAGAACAGGTGGGCCTTCTCGGCCGCCGTGTAGCGCCGGGCCGTGTCGACCTTGGAGAAGCTCGTCACGGTCTCGTCACCACCGTGCTCGAGCACGCGCATCTTGGTGATCGCTAGATCGACACCGGAGACCTCGACCCGATCGATGACCTTGTCCATGGGCGAGACTTTGGGGATCAGGTTCATGGTCCAGGTCCGGCCCTCGCCGGGCACAAACTCGATCCGATACAGGCGCTCGAGCCCCCCTCGGTCGCCCGCGAAGATCATGGTGAAAGCGTCGACGAACTGGCGCACGGCGGGCTTGCCGTCGAGGTCGATGCGCTCGCTGCCCTTGCTGTCTCCAAACTCGATGCCGTCGGCGTCGATGACCACCACGGAGAGCGCGGGGACCAGCGTGCGCCGGGCCAGGCGGCCATCGCTGAAATGGAGGGTGCCCTCGTCCACCAGAGGTCGAGCGAGCATCCCGAAGTGCACCTCCTGGCGAAAATCGGCGTACAGGCCCGGCATGGTCGCGAAGCCCTCCATGAGCACGTCGACGGTCATGGCCTCACCCTCGGCCTCACCCTCGCCAGCCACAGCTACGGCGGGTCGAGCTGTGGCGCCCAACACGGCGAGCGCGGGCATGGCCAGCGCGAGCGTGAGCACAAAGAGGGGCGAGCGAAATTTGCTGTGCGTCATGAGTCTGTCCTCAGGCATCCCCGAGGCCCAGGTCGGGCACCAGGTGAGCGGGCAAGTCTTGGGTGCGGATCATGTCCAGCACGGCTGCGATGTCCCTGTCTTGGCGCCGATCCCGATCGACGAAGGGCGCCCGCTTTCGCACGGCGTCGCGCAGCGCCAGGCTGCGCCAGCGGCACTGCCCGCCAGCTCGCTCGCGCAGGTCCACGGCCTGGGCCGCCGCCAACAACAAGATCGCCATGACCTGCTCCGAGAGCACCACCACCCTCAGGGCCTCGCGCGCGGCGATCGTGCCCATGCTGACCTTGTCCTGATTGTGGCATTCCGTGCTCCGGCTGAAGACGCTCGCCGGCATGGTGTTCTTCAGGGCCTCCGCGGCCAGGGCCGAGGCCCCGATCTGCATGGCCTTGAAGCCGTGATGCGCCGCACTATCCGGCCCAGTGTGCCCATTGAGGTTCTCGGGCAGGCCGTTGTTGGTGTGCACCGAGCACATCAGCGCGAGCTGGCGATCGTGGAGATCTGCGAGGTTCGCGACCAGGTTCTTGAGCCCGTCGGCGACGAAGCAGGCGTGGCCACCGTAGAAATTCCCCCCATGCAGAGCCTCGCCCGTGTCCGGGTCGATGAGCGGGTTGTCGTTGGCACCGTTGAGCTCGGTCTGGGTCCAGTCGAGCATCCACGGCAGGGCGTCGAGCAATACCCCCGCCACATGTGGGGCGCAGCGGATCGAGTACCGGTCTTGGATTCGACCCTCGAAGCTCGGACCGGGCAAGTACTCGAGATCCTCGCGCACCCATTGGGCGTAGCGAGCCTGCCCTGCGTGGGGTTTGGCCGTGAAGATCCGGAGGTCGAAGTGGGCGGGATTTCCACCCAGGGCGTCGCTGACGGTGGCCGTGACCGCCGCGCTGATTCGCGCGAGACGCTGGGCTCGAGACAGGGCCAGACACACCAGCGCCGTCATCACCGAGGTCCCGTTCATGATCGCCAGGCTCTCCTTGGGAGCCAGCGTGATCGGCTCGAGTTCGAGCTCGACCAGGACCTCTGCGCTGAGCCGCTCCCGGCCACGAAAGCTGCACTCGCGCTCGCCCACCAACATGGCGGCGACGTAGCTCAGGGGGGTGAGGTCCCCGCTCGCCCCGACCGAGCCCTCGGCGGGGATGCGTGGCAACACCCGACGACCCAGCAGGTCGATCATACGCTCGATGAGCACCGGTCGCACGGCGGACCAACCCCGCACCAGCGAGGCCAGGCGGACCGCGACGATCGCCGCGCTCTCGGCCTCGTCGAAGATCCGGCCGGTCCCGCAGCCGTGGAAGCGCAGCAGGTTCAGCGGCAAACTCGGGACCTGCTCGTCCGCGACCTCGGCGAGGCAGGACTCGCCGAAGCCCGTGGTCACGCCGTAGACGCGCTCTCCGGCCGCCAGGCGGGCAGCCAAAAGCTCGGCGCCCGCCCCCAACTTGGCTCGAAAGGTCGGGTCTTCCGAGAGTGAGACCGTGGCCCCGCGCTCGGCGATCGCCAAGATCTGGTCCACGGTCACGAGGGACTCGCCAAATTCGACGTGTTCAGTGTTGCCCATCTGCGCTGCCTTCTTTTCTACGCGGTCCGTTTGGCCAGCCGCGTACGGCCGGGCTGAAGCAGACGGAGCAGGCTGAGAAAGAACAGCTTTCCGTGCATGCTCGAGATCCGCAGGTTGTCGCTAACCAGGTGAAAGTGGGAGACCCCGCCCTCGGGATAGTGGACATCCGTGGGTAGGTTGACTACCGGGAGGCCCGCCCAGACCAGGCGCACGGCGACCTCGATGTCGAAGTCCATGCGCTTGCCACAGCGCTGCGCCACGGCGACGGCGGGCGCGAGCGGGTAGACTCGAAACCCGCACATGGGGTCGTCGATGACCTTCCCGTAGGTCTCGATGTTGGTCCAAAAGCAGGTGATCTGACGGCCGATCAAGCGGCCCTTGGGCGCGCTCTCATCGTAGCGCGGTGCGCCCAAGATCAGAGCCTCGGGTGTGGCCTCGGCGGCCGCGATGAAGATCGGGATGTCACCCAGGGCGTGCTGTCCGTCGGCGTCGACCTGCAGCGCGTGGGAATATCCAAGCTCGAGCGCGACCTCGAAGCCGGTCGTGACCCCGGCCCCCTTGCCCCCGTTGTGCTCGCGGTGGTGGACCGTGGCCAGGCCCTCACGACCGAGCGCGGCCACGGCCTCTCGCCCAGCGGGGCCGCTGCCGTCGTCGACCAAGACCACGGGGAGGTGCGCCCCCACGGCCTCGACCACGGCCCGGACCGTGTCGGGGTTGTCGAAGGTCGGGATCACGGCACAAGGGTTGAATGCCCCTCCCCGGTTCGCCCTGCCTGTGGCCTCGGCTGGGCTCACGCGAACTCGAGCTGACCGACGCCGACGGTGTCGTCGACGGCTGTGAACAGGCAAAAATCGACCTTGGATCCGCGCCGGGTCAGGCGCAGATGCAGGTGCTCACCGGGCCGCAGTGGGCGGACGAACTTGAGCCGGAGGACGCGGCGCAGCGGGCCCAGGTCCGACCAGCACGCCCTCGCCTCGGCACGGGCGAGCTCGAGCTCGACGACCCCGGGGACCAGCGGGAAGCTGCTGAAGTGACCGCGCAGCGGGTAGAGATCCCGCGGTACGTAGACCGCATAGTCGGCCTGGTCGCTCCCCCTCGAGGCCACGCGCACGCAGCTCAGCGTCCTCACCCTGGCCTTGGTCTGGCCGAGCTCAGCGAGCATGGCCTTGCGGGTGAGCTTCCCGTTCGGCTCGCGGGGCAGCGCGTCGAGCAGACGCAGACGGCGAGGGACGACGACCGGGTCCAGCCACCGGCGCAGCTCCCGGCGGAGGTGCTCGGGGCTCAGACCGGGCGCGACCACCAACCCCACCGTCTCTCGGCCGCGGGCGCCCTCGACCTCGACGACCGTGACCGCGGCGTCCTCGACCCCCTCGATCTCGAACAGGCGGCGCTCGATCTCGGCCAGGGCGACCCGCTTGGCGCCGACTTTGACCACCCCATCGATGCGCCCGAGGTGTCGAAAACGGCGCCGCTCTCCGTCCCCCCCGTCCCGGGCGCCCTCCCGCCCTCCCTCCCGACCGACCAGCTCGACCCGATCCGCGGTCACCCATGGGCGGGGGCCGTCGGGGGGCAAGAACGGCGAGTCGATGAGCAGTCGCCCCTCCGGACCGACGTCGATCTGTACGTGGGGCAGCGGCTCCCACAGCGCCGGCTCTCTCTGAGCACCGCTCAGACGTGAGGCCATGCCGCCCGTCTCCGTCGATCCCAGGACCTCGGTGACCTCGAGACCGAAGCGCCCAAACAGCATCCGCGCGGTCGCGGCCGGCAGGGCCGCCCCCGAAGAGAACACCCGCATCAGCGCCGGCAGCTGGCCCGGATCCAAGATCCGCAGCGCCCGGAGGTGAGCCGGCACGCTCACGAGCACATCGGCCTGGGTGTCTTCGAGGGCCGCCTTGACCACCCCGGCGTGGAGCGGGGTCTCGCGCAGAAACGCACCGCCGCTGACCAGAGGGACGAGGACCGAGAACAGGAGCCCATAGATGTGGTGCGAGGGCACGGTCGCGGCCACCCGAACCCCACGGCGCTCCGGCGCTCCGGCGGCCTTTGTCCCCGCTGCGTCGGCGCGGCCCGTGGCCAGCCCAAAGTGCTCCGCCAAAACCAGGGCCTCGGCGAACAGCTGCCCGGCGGTCTTGCGGTGAGGTTGGTGCTCGCCCGTGCTCCCCGAGGTCCACACACTCACGAGCCCACGCGCCGCGGGCAGGGGGGCGAGATCCGCAGCGTCGACCGGGGTCGCCCGGGCCTCCTCGGCCAACAGGGGGCGCAGATCGAGGCCCGTCAGTTCATCCGTGTCATGGATCACCAGCGAGATCGCCGGGCCGTCGGCCATACTCTGCAGCAGGTCTGGCTGGACGTTGGGCGGAAGAGCCACCCGGTGCCCGCGCTGCCACGCCGCCAGCAACCCGACCGTAAAATGGTAGCGATCGCTCGCCACACACAGGATCTCTCTGTGATCGTCGGCCACCTGTCGAGGGATCACCGCCGCAACCCGAGCGACATCGGCCCGCAGGCGGGCGGCGCTGCGCTCTCCGGCAGCCCCGAACGCGACCAGATCGCCGGCCTCGTGGTGGGCCAAGATCGGCGACACACCGGGCGCCCGCGCCAGACTAGGCGCGACGATTGGGACGAGGGCCGCCACCGACTGCGCGGCGAGACCCAGAGCGAGGTTTCGGTTGGTCATGTGCGGGGGGAAAGGATGGGGCGACCCGCGCTCAGGCGACGGGTCGGGGCTGGCCGGGGATCAGACCGTGGACTGCGTCCGCGATATCTCCGACCGTTCGGACCCCGCGCATCGTCGCCTCTTCGATGCGCTGGCCGTCCATGGGAGGCCACTTCTGCAGGCTCGCCACCAGATCGATGGCGTCGATACTGTCGAGGTCCAGGTCTTCAAATACCTTCGAGTCGGCCGAGATCGAGGCCACGTCGAGTTCAAACAGATCCGCGAGGACCTGCCGAACATGGGCGACGACCTGCTCTCGATTCATCCCGCTTTGGCCTTTTGCTCGAGGATGAACGCCGCGAGGGTCGAGACCGAAGCGTAGACCTCTCGGTTCTCCGAGTCGTCCGCGCCGGTCTTGACCCCAAACTGCCGGTGCACGGCCATGGCCAGCTCCAGGATGTCGATCGAGTCGAGGCCCAGGCCATCGCCGACCAGCGGCTCGGCGCTGTCGATGTCCTCGGGCGAGGTGTCTTCCAGTTTCAGCGCCTCGACGATGAGCGTCTTCAGCTCGGCTTCGAGGGCAGATTGGGAGGTGTTTGCGGCCGCATCCCCGGGCATGTCTGCGGCGCATGTTACGGGGCCCCCCGCGGCGAGTCCAGCACCCGACACCGGCTCGAAGACCACCTCAGTGCGGTCCGATCCGGCACCCGTGGACATGGGCGGCAGCGTGTCTGCGATCGACATGTGCCGCTTGGACGGGGCCACCCCCGCGGCATTCGTCTGCCCCAAAACGGGTCACGTCACGGACCCCGGGCGTCTCCTCATGCGCGCGGCCAAGCGTGGCCCGACGCGGAAAAGTGCGGCGGAGCACACCGCAGTGAAGCGAGCGCGAGCGCCTCAGGCCAGGTGGGGCCTGAGCACCTCGAGCAGCCCGGGCAGCGCCCCCTCGACGTTCTCCCGCGCGCTCGAACGGAGCTTCTTGTAGGCCTGCGGGAGGGGCGAGCGAGCGCCGCGGATGCGGCTGTCCGTGACGCCGAGCAGGGCTTCGGCCGCCCGGCCTCGGTGCTCGAGGACGTGCCGGATGAAGCGCGCGCCCAAATCGCCGTCCGAGGCCGAATCCGCGGCCTCTCGATACATGGGCTCGAGCGCAGTGACGAACTCGGGCAGGAGCTTGGTCACGACCTCCCGCACAAAGCCCGGCTTGACCCGAGTGACAACCCCAAAACCGGTCTTGACGGCGATCCCAGACAGGCCGCGCTTGGTCCCGACCTCCCGCTGGATGAGGTCACAGCAGGCGTCGATCACCACCGGACGGACATCGTGGGTCAGGAGCTGGTCGGCGAGGCTGGCCACCTCGGGGCTCTACCTGCGGCGGCCAGACCGTGCAAGCACGCTGGACGCAGGAACCCCCGGTTGCGACCATCCGCGCATGGATTTCTCCGAGCCAGGCGCGACCCGCGAGCGATCCCCGAGACCGCGCCCGGCTCCGCCCCAGGGCCGATGGCTGTGTGCGCGGGGGACCCCACCGCCAGCTGCGACACGGTCGGCCAGACCACGGGCCACCCGCCTGCTGGCCCTCGCCGCGACGGTCCTCTCGGCGGTAGCGTGTGGCCCGCAAGCAGGAAACCCCGACACCGCGACGAGCAACGACGAGAGCATGAGCACACGCAGCCCAACCACCGAGCTCCACTTCGAGACCTCCCTCGAGGACATCGCCACCTACCCGCTCCCCGGCACGGCGACCCCGGGTCAGTTCCGCTTCTCCCCCGACGACCGGTGGCTCACCTTCCTCGACAGCCCCGACGACAGCCTCAGCCGCGAGCTGTTCGCCATCGACCTCGAGGCGGGAGACCAGGCCGAGGTCGTCCGCGTGGTCCAGCCCCCCGGCGGCGGCGTGAGCGAGGACAAACTCTCCCCCGAGGAGAAGCTCGCCCGCGAGCGCCTGCGACAGCGCGCGCTCGGGGTCACGCGCTACGCCTGGGCCAAACACGGGGACCGGCTCCTCGTCCCGCTCACCGGCGAGGTCTGGATCCAAGACGGCATCGAGGGTGAGCTCCGCCTGCTCGTGGCCAAGGGCGAGGACGCCCGCCCGGCCCTCGACCCGCGCTTCTCCCCCGACGGGGAGCAGGTCGCATTCGTCAAAGGTGGGGAGCTGTGGGTGGTACCCAGCGCAGGCGGAAGCGCCCTTCAGATCACCAAGGGCGTCGAAGCCGGCAAGGGCCGCGGCCTCGCCGAGTACATCGCGGCTGAAGAAATGAGCCGACACAGCGGCTACTGGTGGAGCCCCGACAGCCGCACCCTCGCCTTCATCGAGGTCGACGAGACCCACATCCCCGCCTACCGCATCGTCCACCAGGGCAAGGACGAGGTCGGCCCCGCCGCCCAGGAGGACCACGGCTACCCCTTCGCCGGCACCGACAACGCGAGGGTGCGCCTGGGTGTCGTCAGCGCCGAGTCCGGCCCCATCCGCTGGCTCGACTTCGACCCGACCGAGGTCGAGGCGCTCGCCGACTGGGCCGCACGCAGCGGCCCCTGGACCCACGACCCCGCCCGCGACATCTACATCGCCCGGGTCGACTTCAAGCCCAGCGGAGACCTCTGTGTCCAGATCCAAGATCGGCGCCAGCTCGAGCTGCTCTTGACCTGCTTCGAGGATGCCCGAGGAACACCCGAGGTCGCGGTCCACGAGCGCTCCGCGGTCTGGATCAACCTCCACGACCTCTACACGCCCCTCGAGCTCGACGCCGAGACCGCGGCCGCCCACCCCGAGCAGGTCGGCGCCTACATCTGGGCTTCCGAGTCGACCGGCTACCGCCACCTCAGCCTGCACACCGCCGACGGCGTCCGAACCCTGACCTCGGGCGAGTGGATGGTCGAGAGCGTCGCGGTCGACGAGGCTCAGCAGAAACTCTGGTTCACGGCCACGAAGGACGACCCACGCCAGCGTCACCTCTATGAGATCGGCCTCGACGGCGAGGGCCTGCGCCGGATCACCGAGGCCCCGGGTATGCACAGCGTGACCCTCGACCACACCCGCACCCACTTCGTCGACAGCCACTCCGCCCTCGGACAGCCACCGCGCATCAGCCTGCGCAAACTCGCCGACGACAGCCTCGTCCGCGACCTGCACCCCGGTCCAGGCGGCGAGCTCGACCCGCGCATCGCCGCGCTCGATCTCGAGGCCCCGGAGCTCGTCGAGATCCAGGCCGCCGACGGCGAGACGACCCTCTACGGCGCAGTCTACAAGCCCGACCCGGACACCTATGGGCCGGGCCCCTACCCCACGGTCGTCAGTGTCTACGGCGGACCGCACGCCCAGCGCGTGACCCACTCCTGGGGCATGAGCATCGACCTGCGTGCCCAGTACCTCCGCGATCACGGCTACCTCGTGTTCAAGCTCGACAACCGGGGCGCCGCCCGGCGTGGGCTGGCCTTCGAGGGCGCCCTCCGCCACGACATGGGCAATATCGAGCTCCAAGATCAGGTCGCGGGCGTCGAGTGGCTGGTCGAGGCGGGGCTCAGCGATCCGAAGCGGGTCGCCATCTACGGCTGGAGCTACGGCGGCTACATGGCGGCCATGGCCCTCGCCCGCGCCCCCGAGACTTTCTCGGTAGCGATCGCGGGCGCCCCGGTCACCCACTGGGATGGCTACGACACCCACTACACCGAGCGCTACATGGGCCTGCCCCAGGAGAACGAAGCCGGCTACGCCCAGTCGAGCGTCATGGCCCACGTCGAGGGCATGCGCGGGAAGCTGCTCCTGGTCCATGGCCTGATCGACGAGAACGTCCACTTCCGGCACACCGCGAGGCTGATCAATGCCCTCATCGCCGCCGACAAGGACTACGAGCTCGAGCTCTTCCCAGACGAGCGCCACATGCCCCGCAAGCTCGCCGACCGGGTCTACATGGAGCGGCGGATCTTCGAGTTTCTGCGTCGCAACCTGTGAGCTCCGAAGGCGGCGAACAAAATGGTGAAGTACCAGCTCAAGACCAGCTCACCGCGGCCCAAATACGATCTCCAGCGCGAGCTCAACCCCCAGCAGCGCGCGGTGGTCGAGGCCGATCCCGGCGAGATCTTGGTGATCGCCGGCGCCGGCACCGGCAAGACCCGGACCCTCACCTACCGGGTCGCCAAGCTCGTGGGCGGTGGCTGCAAACCCGAGGAGATCATGCTGGTGACGTTCACCAACCGGGCCGCCCGCGAGATGGTGACCCGGGTCGAGACCCTGCTCGAGGCCGACATGCGGCGCAGCGCGGCCGGCACTTTCCACCACGTCGGGCACCGGATCTTGCGGCGCCACGGCGAGGCCCTGGGCCTGGGCACGGACTTCGGCATCGTCGATCCAGAGGACGCCCGCGACCTCATGACCTCGGTGATCAACGAGCTGGGTATGCCCGTGCTCACCAGCAAGCGCTTCCCCAACGCCAAGGTGCTCACCAAGATCGCCAGCCAGGCCAGCGGGATGCTGGCCAGCATCCCGGCGACCATCGAGCGTCGCTACGTCCGCTTCCTCGATCTCAGTGAGCGCATCGACGAGGTCGTCAAATCCTTCCGCGAGCGCAAGCGCCGGCTCAACCTGGTCGACTTCGACGACCTCTTGATGCTCTGGCTGGAGCTCCTGCGCGACCCCAGGCACGCGGCGATCGGCGAGCAGCTGCGCACCCAGTGGAAGCACCTCCTGGTCGACGAGTATCAAGACATCAACTCGCTCCAGGGCGAGCTCATCGACGAGATGGCCAAGCGCCACCGAAGCCTGACCTGTGTGGGTGACGACGCCCAGTCGATCTACTCGTTTCGGGGCGCCGACTTCTCGCAGATCCACGATTTCGGGATCCGCCACCGGGACGCCAAGATCCTCCAGTTGACCATCAACTACCGGTCCACACCCGAGGTTCTGGCCCTGTCCAACCGCTGCATCGCCCGCAACCGGGAGCAGCACCCCAAGAAGCTCACTGCCGTGCGCAAACCCGGCATGGTGCCCGCGCTCATCCCCCTGCGCGACGTCATCCAGCAGGCCGAGCTCGTCGCCCAGCGCGTGCTCGAACTGCACCACGAGCAGAACCTGCCCCTACGCAAGATCGCGGTCCTGTACCGCAACCACGCCCACTCCCTCGAGCTCCAGATCGAGCTCACGCGCCGCAACATCCCCTTCGCCGTGCGCTCGGGGCTGCGCTTCTTCGAGCAGGCCCACATCAAGGACGTGGTCGCCTATCTCCGGGCCCGGGAGAACCCCCGCGACGCCCTGGCCTGGCTCCGTCTGCTGCGCCTGTGGCCCGGCATCGGAAACCGCACCGCCGAGCGTGTCGCCGGTGTGCTCTCGGGCGAAGTCGACGAGCAGGGCGACCCCCGCGAGCGGCCCAGCGGCCCCCCCGGGCCTCTCGCCGAGGTCCTCAGGGCCGAGGCGGGCCGCGCCAAGGGCCGGGCAAAACCCGCCCTCGAGCAGCTCGCCGGCCTGTTCACACGCCTGACCGAGGTCGAAGGTCGCAACCCCGGCAAGGCCATCCGCCTGATCGTCGCTGAGCACTACCGGGAGTACGCCGAGCGCAGCTTCGCCAACGCCGAGGCCCGCACCGAGGATCTCGACAACCTCGCCAACTACGCCGAACGCTGGCCCGACGCCGCCGAGTTCCTCAGCGAGCTCGCCCTGGTTCAGGGGATCGCCGCCGAGAACGTGGTCGTCGGCGACGAGCCCGACGACAAGCTGGTCCTGTCCACCATCCACCAGGCCAAGGGCCTCGAATGGCCGATCGTCTTTGTCCTGTGGCTGGTCGAGGGCCGCTTCCCCAACGCCCAGTCCCTGCGCGCCAACAGCGAACTGGAGGAGGAGCGGCGGCTCTTCTACGTCGCTGCGACCCGCGCCGCCGACGAGCTCTACCTGCTCTACCCCACCATCGAGGATGGGCGCAGCGGTCCGAGCACGATCTTGCGACCCAGCCGTTTTCTCACCGAGCTCGAGCACAATCCCCCCGTCCTCGAGCGCTGGGACATCGAAGAGGTCGCCCGGGAAGACGCCTGAGCGACGGCGAAGCGACGATCCCATGCGCACGAGTTTCGCTCGCTTGCCTCGGCGTTCACGCTTGCCTCGGCGTTCACAGGAGTTAGTGTCTCATAGACACGAATAGAGAGAAGCCATGCCAGTCCTCGATATCCCCGCTCTCATCGCCGACCGCACCACCGCCATCCGCGAGCTCCATACGCGCCTCGGGTGCCCTCGGGCCGAGCTCGACCTCAGCGGCGGGGTCGACTCGGCCGTGCTCCTCGGCCTGCTGGCGCAAGCCCTCGGGCCCGAACACATCACCACCGTCTTCAGTTCGATCCACTCGTCGACCGACTCGCGCGACCGGGCCCGAGCCGCGGCCGAGGCTTTCCATGTCCCCCTCGTCGAGATCGATCTCACCCCCCTGTTCGACGATCTCATCGTCCGCATGCGCGCGGCCCTGATCTCGGCGGGCCACGACCCCTCGACCCTCGACGAGCGCATCCAGCGAGATCCTACGATCATCGGCTCGATCCGCTCGTGCATCCGCGCGCCGATCGGCCGGGGCTTCAACCGGATGACCGGTGGGGGCCTCCGCCACGGGACGGGCAACGAGTGTGAGGACCGCTGGCTCCGCTTCTTTCAAAAAGGAGGCGACGGCGAAGTCGACACCAATCCCATCGCCATGCTGTCCAAGGGCGAGGTCTACCAGCTCGCCAAGGGCTTGGGCGTGCCCCGGAGCATCGTCGATGCCCTGCCCTCTCCCGACCTCCACGGTGTCGGCGAGGCCCACAACGACGAGGCCGAGCTGCTCGCCCTCAGCGGGGTGGCCTGGACCTACAGCCGCATCGACTGGGAGACCGGCGCCTACACCAAGGTCGGCACCATCGAGCTCCTCAGCCGGTTTCTCGATCTCCATCCGGAGCTGTTCGCCGCCGAGGCCCCCAGCGAGGCCCAGTGGCGCGCCCTCGCAGACGCCGGCGAGGACCGGTTTCGCATGCCCGCCGCGGCCGTCCTCCCCTTCCTGGTCTCGGCGCGCAAGCTCGAGGCGGGCACCCGACACAAGGCCAACCCCAACTGCCCGAGCCTCGGTGAACGCTCAGCCCTGCTCAGCGCCGGAGTCTTGAGCGACCAGCTCCCCGCGCTCTGAGCTCCCTGAAAACTCGCCGGTCCAGAGCGCCGAGCCCCGCTCGCTCGAGACTCCGGCGCTCAGACATCTGCTCACGCGGTCGCCCGAGGCACTATCATCGCGGAGATGTCCGAGTCTTCCACGTTGTGGGGCCTGCACTACTCTCCTTGGACCGAGAAGGCCCGCTGGGCTCTGGATCATCACGGCCTGCGCCATCGCTATCGCGAGCACACCCCTCTACTCGGCGAGCCAGCCCTGCGCTGGCGCTCGCGGGCTCGGCCCCCGGGGCGCCCGGCGTCGGTCCCCCTGCTCCTCGACTCGGGCGGCGTCCACCTCGACTCCGACGAGATCGCGCGCCGGGCCGACGCCCTGGGAACCGGCGCCTCCTTGTTTCCACCCGACCACGACGCCGCCTTGCGACGCTGGATCGCCGACGCCGACGCTGCCCTCAACGCCGCCCGAGCGATCGTCATCGCCTCGATCGCCAGCAACCCTCAGGCCCAGTCCGAGAGTCTGCCCAGGTTGATCCCTGGGCCCCTGCGCGGGCTGTTTCGAGGTCTCGCGCGTCAGGGCGCCGTGTTTTTAGGCCGCAAGTACGGTTCGAGCGAGCAGGCCCTCGATGCCCACGCCCGGACCCTCGAGGCCTTCGCCTGCTCACTTCAGGAGGCCCTCGAAGGGGGCCCCTACCTCCTCGCCCAACAGTTCTCCTACGCGGACATCGCCGCCGCCATGGTCGTCAACGGCTTCCTGCCTCCGGCGCACCTGTTTGTCGATCACCCGGGTACACGCGCCTGCTGGACACGCGACGCGCTCGCGGCACGCTACGCCGATCTCGGGAATTGGCGCGACGCCCTGTATCGAGACCACCGGGCCCGGATATTCTAATGCGGAGTTCTGCCCCGGGCAGCTCGCCCCTCAGTCCGAGTCTTCGTCGTCTTCGAGTTCGACCCGCTCGGCGCTGACCCGAATGATCCGGGTCGCGTCGGCCGCGAGGATCTTGAAACGCAGCCCCTCCCAGACGAACACGGACCCGGTGATCGGCATCTGCCCGGCCAAGCGCGTGAGCAGGTCACCGATGCTGTCCACACCGTCGAGGTCGTCGAACTCGACCTTGAACTGCTCGCTGACCGTCTGCATGCTGGATTGGCCGTCGAGATACTTCACGCCGCTGTCGAGCGGGGCGAACAGGGGCGCCCGATCGCTCTCGTCGAAGATCTGTCCGACGAGCTGCTCGATCACGTCCTCGAGAGTCACCACCCCCACCGTGTCCCCGGCATCGTCGACGACGATCGCCAGGTGGACCCGCTGCTCCTTGAAGCGCCGCAGCAGATCGTGAATCAAGAGGCTCTCGCTGACGAAAAACGGCGGCCGGAGCAGGTCCTCGAGCAATTGGGGCTCTCCCTCGGCCGAATCGATACCGACGATCTGCTTGATGTGCAGAATCCCGCGGATCTTGTCGATGTCGTTCTCGTAGACCGGGAGGCGGCTGTGACCGGTCGCGTTGGCGACCCGCTTGATCTTGTCGATCCCCCAGCTGATGTCGACGCCGACCACCCGATCGACGGGCACCATGATGTCGCGGACGATCTTGTCCTCGAAGCGAAACACCTGCTGCAGAAGCTCGGCCTGCTCCGCAGGGATCGTGCCCTCGCGCTCGGCGACCTTGACCAGGTAGCCGAGCTCCCCCGAGGTCACCCGCGCAGTACCGCTGTCGGTGGAATCCGTGGCCCGACGGATGACCACGGCCGTGATCTTCGAGAGCAGCCAGACCAGGGGATAGGTCAGACGCGACAGGGCCTTGAGTACCTTCAGCACGGGAATGGTGACCCGCCGGCTGTAGAGTTTGCCCAGCGCCTTGGGCACGATCTCGCCAAACACCAGGAGCAGGCCGGTCGTCACGACGACCGCGACCACCACCGCCCACGACCCGTAGCGCGTGTTCTCCAGGTGGCGGATCGACAGGGCCGTCGCCGTCGCCCCCATCAAGGTGTTGGTGATGTTGTTGCCGAGCAAGATGGTCGACAACACGGACACCGGGCGATCGACCCACCAGCCCAAGAGCTTGCCCTCCTGACCGCCCTCCTCCTTGGCCCGCCGCGCTCTGCGGTCACCAAAGCTGGTGATCGCTGTCTCGCTGCCGGAGAAAAACATGCTCCCGCCGAGACACAGGACGAAGACGAGCAGAGACAGGGTGTCCGCGTCGCTCATCGCGGCTCCACACTGCGGGCCGTTGGACTGGGATCTCCCTGCACTTGGTCGCTCATTTTACCACGTCACGACCCAAGAACGTTCCACGGCTCCCACCCCGGGCGGCCTCTTCCCGCAGAGCCCCCGCCTCCGGGGCCAGGATGTGCACAGCCCTGACCCCCGCTGCCAGGGCGGCCAGGGCCTCCTCGACCTTGGGGATCATCCCTCCGGCGACCGTCCCATCGACGATCGCCGCGCGGGCCTGCTCGGGTGTGAGACTGGGGATCCGGGTGCTCGGGTCACGTCGATCGCGGAGCACCCCTGGCACGGCTGTCATGGAGAAGAGATGGTCTGCCCCCAGGGCCACAGCCACGGCGGCGGCCACCGTATCTGCGTTGATGTTGAACAGGCCCCGCTCTTCGGCCTCTGGCTCTGGACCACCGGTGCCGACCCCGATCGGGTTCAGCACCGGCGTGCGTCCAGCAGCCCAACAGGCCTCGATAACAGGCACGTCGATCTTGGTAACGTCGCCCACGAGTCCATAGTCGACCAACTCGGGGTTTGCTCCTGAAACGAACACAGGCGGTCGTCGACGGGCGTGCACGACTCCCGCTGAAACACCGACCGCGGGCAAGCCCACAGACCAGGCGAGCGCGACCGTCTGGCAGGAGACCTGGCCCGCGAGCACCCGGGTCACGACCTCCAAGGTCGCCGAATCCGTGACCCGTTGGCCCGCGATCTTGCGAGCCTCGAGCCCCAGCTGCGCGCTCAGGGCGTTCGCCTGGGGTCCCCCCCCGTGGCACAGGACAAATCGCCACCCCTCGCCAACCAGGCTCGCCACGTCGCGCAGCACCTGCTCGAAATGGGGTCGATCGGCGATGACCTCGCCTCCAAACTTGAGCACTGCGGTGGTCGGATTCGGCTGACAAGACATGTCGTCGTTCCGGTCCCGAGTTCCAATGCGAGTCCACTTACGCGGACCGCGGGCATCTCTGCCTTGGATGTCGGGTTGGGTCGGGCGTCTATCACGAGGGAACTCGGAGACCCATGCCACCACAGCGTGAGTTCGCCCGCGGGCGAACTCGGTAGAACGTTGTATTTGGCCGCTGAATCGAGGTTTGCCGCGCGCAGTTTCAGCTGTACGCGATCTTTTCCTGAATCAAACCTTATTTGGGCCTCCCCGACCTCAAACCGCGACACTGATGTCAGGTCGCGGAACTAACGCATGCCGCTTTGTCGGACATCCGCGTCATACCTAGGCCAAGAGATACCCCCTGAGCGCAATTCCCTCACTTTTGAATCGTGTAATATCATGCACTTACACGTATGGCTCACAACATGCACATGGGTTCTATGGTCAGGCAGACGAGGCACCTTACCTAACTGACTTGCTGTCCTCGCCCCCCTGACCTTTCACTTTCTTAGCCTGGCTTGAACTTCTCTTGACCTGACTTCTTTGAACCTATTTGAACCTATTTGAACCTATTTGAACCTATTTGAACCTATTTGAACCTATTTGAACCTATTTGAACCTATTTGAACCTATTTGAACATGGCTTGGGCCTACCCTTTCTTATTTGGCTTGCCCACTTCGCTTGTTCCTAGACTTTCTTAGCGCTCTCTACGCTCTCTACTCGGCTCGACTGGCCCTTCATTATCACTCGGCCCTTCGAGTCGCCTGACTTGGCTCGCTTCGCTTTTTTTAGACTGAACTGCGCTTAATCTGGTCTGAGTGAAGCCCCAGCGTGTACACGCGACAGCTTCACGAACTTGCTCGGATTGTTCTCAGCTTTCATAGGTCGGTGCTGAAATTTTGCCCAGGACGGATTGGTCCCTGTCCTGGGCACCGTCTTTGGTTGCGTCAGTGACCGTGGTCTTCGGGCTCCGGGACACGGTCTGCCAGACGCCACAGCTGCGCGGATGAAACGCAGCCCTCCACCCCGGCGAACAACTCGGCGTCCGAGGCCCGGGCCGACCGAGGCAGCCGGCGAGGATCGACGACCACGTGCCCGCGCAGAGCGCAGCGGTCTCCCAGCGGCATCGTGTGGTGGGCCGGTGACCAACCCTGCTCGAGCACGAGCGCAGGGTCGACACGCAGCGAACCGCGACAGCGAGGACACGGGGTCGCTTCGCCCTCTTCGGTCCGCAACAGGGTGACACGGGGATCACGGCTCCCAAACTCCGCCCGGACCCGGCCCCACCAGTTGGCGTCGAATCGAAACCCCAGCCCGACCGGCTCGTCCGGTATCAGGCCCTCGTCGCGGAGCCAACGGCTCGACAGATAGTAGGCCGGCGACATCCCAGCCTGGGTCTCTCGCGCCTCGATCATGAGGTCGGGACGATCGAAGTGGGGATCTGCGCCCCAACTGCGCGCCAGCCGAGCCAGCGCCGGGGCGCCGAGGTGAAAGAAGCGGTGCCCCAAAACCACACGGGTGAGCCGGTCTGCGAACACAAACAAGACGTTGCCCAGCTTCGACCAGGGGTCGACGCCCGCGTCGCAGACCTTGGTGCGATCGCAGGCCAGGCGCCCGTCGGCCCGCTGCCACACGCTGATCAGCTTGATCTCGATTCGCCCCTCCCAATCGGGCTCGGCGCGACTGTCGTGGGCCTCGAGGCCCAGATGCCACTGCAGGGCGTTGCCGTGCCGCCCACGACCTCGCGCTCCTGGGAGGTGTTCGGCCGCTGGGGCCAAGGGCAGACCGCGGGCCGCCTCGGCCAGATGTTCGAGGTGGACGCAGCGCAGACGCGCGACCGGGACCGCCGGCGGACGGTGGCGAAGGGGCAGGCGCACCGCTACTTCGAGTCGGCGTTTTTGTCTTTGTCGCCGCTCTTGTCTTTGTCGGCGTTCTTCTTGTCTTTGTTCTTGTCCTTGTCGGCCTTGTCGTCTTTCTTCTTCCCCTTTTGCTCGGCGCAACCGGCAGAGAAGACCAACACGGACAGGACGAGTAAAACACGAGACAGGGTACGCATGCATCGAGGTTGCCGGCCCGGCCTCGCCTCGTCAACGAAGTCGACCAAGTCAACGAAGAACATGGAGGGGTCGCTCGTCACGACACGAGCCCGGGAGCCCAGCTCCCCCCGAAAAAGTCACAGAGGCGAAGACTCGGCGACGGGGACCGGGCGCCCCGCGTCGTCCGTGTTCACGTACACGACCTCGGCCTTGGTCACTTCGACGGCCCGACGGGTGTCGGTGGGGCGGTGGGCCTCGACCCGGACACTGACCGTGATCGAGGTCCGCCCCCGATGGATGACGTCGGCGTAGCAACTGACGATGTCCCCCACGCGCACGGGATGCTGAAACACGACCTCTCGCATGGCCACCGTCACGACCCGCCCGGCGCCGATCCGGTGGGCACCGATCGCCCCGGCTTGATCGATGAGACTGAGGATCCGGCCGCCGAAGATCGTGCCGTGTGCGTTGGTGTCGGCGGGCATCATGCACACGCGAATCGCGGGCTGCGGGTCGGTCAGGGCGGTCACGCGCGCAGCCTACCCCAGCGGGCAGAGGTGGGTGGGCCACGGCAGGTAGTCCTCCCAGAGGTAGGCGACCTTCGCCAGGCGCTGGTCACCGACCTGGGCCCACCCGCGCGCGAGCTCCCGGCCGCCCATTTTCAGATAGAAGTGTCGCGCCCGAAGGTTGGCCGTCAGCGCCCACACGATCATCGGTTGGAGCTCGCGCTCGGCCAGCGCCCACATGCCCGCGCTGAACAACATCCCCCCGAATCCCCGACCTTGGGCCTGCGGGTCGAGATAGAGCTCGAAGATCTCACCTCGCGCATCCGCCGATCCAGAGTCGACTCGGCCACAGTTGACGTATCCAAGCACCCGCTCGCCCTGACCGAGCACGTGCAAGGCAACGCTCGCCGTCTGTCCTCCAGCCAGGAAAAAGCCCTGAAACCGGCCCTGGCTGCGGGTGACCGTCGTCGGCGCGAGGTTGTGGGGGTGGATGATGCCGGCGTATGCGGCCGTCCAGCTTGCAACGTGGACCCGGGCCAGCTGAGGCACGTCGGCTGGGCTCGCCTGCCTCACCCACGTCGCCCCTGCGTCGAGGCCGAGCATACGAGTGATGGTAGCAGCCCCCCGCCGACTCGCGGCTCCCCAGTTGGGCAGTCCCGGTCTGTTACCGTCCACCGGTGGCAGACCTGCCCGAACACACATGGGTGCGCGACCCGGCGACCCTCCTCGCCCTCGCCGAGACCCTCGCCGATGCGCCTTGGATCGCCCTCGACAGCGAATCGAACTCGATGTTCGTCTACCGCGAGCGCGTCTGTCTGATCCAGCTCAACGTCGGAGGTCGGCTGTGGCTGCTCGATCCCTTCGCGCTCACCGAGGCGGCCGGTGGCGATGGACCGGCGGCCCTGGCCCCGATCGCCGGGGCGCTCTCCGATCCCGACGTCCAGGTCTGGGTGCACGGCGGCGGCTACGACGTCGGCTGTCTCAAGCGCGACTTCGACATCGAGCTGCGCGGGCTGTTCGACAGCCAGCAGGCCGCCAGCTTCTTGGGTTGGCAGCGCACGGGCTACGCCGCGGTCGTCGAGGCCCTGTGTGAGGTCAAGTTGGCCAAGGAGCACACTCAGTACGACTGGGGCCAGCGACCGATAAGCGACGCCGCCCTGCGCTATGCCCTCGACGACGTCGTCTACCTGCCCGAGGTCTGCGCCGAGATGCGCTCGCGCATCGCTGCGGCCGACCTCGAGGATGAGCTGGCGATCGCCAACGAGACTGTCGCGGCCTCTGCCGCCCACGACAACCGTTTCGATCCCGAGCGGATGTGGAAGCTCAAGGGGATCCGAGAGCTCCCCAAAGAGCGGCTCCCCGTGCTCACGGCCATCTACGCCTGGCGCAACCAGGCCGGGCGCGAGCTCGATCGTCCTCCGGGGCGGCTGATCGCCAACGAGCCCATGCTGCACCTAGCCAGGCGCGCGCCCCAGGACCTCGCAGCCCTACGCCGAACTCGCCTGCGCAGGACCTTTGTCGACAGCCACGGCGAGTCCCTGCTGGAGACCATCAAGGGCGCCCTCGCCGAGCCTCCCGACGTGCCCCCCCGGCCCCGAAAGCAGCGCCTCCCCCCGGCCGCCGCCGCCCGCAATACACGGCTTCGAGACTGGCGCCGAGAGGAGGCGGAGCGCCGCGAGCTCCCGGCTCACGTCGTCCTGCCTCCCCGGGCGATGGCCTGGCTCGCCACCGAGGGCAGCGGCGCCCTCGCCCAGTGTCCCGAGCTCGGGGCCAAGCGAATCGAGCGCTACGCCGAGATCCTCGCGCGGCTGTGCACTCCCTGATGACCCTCTGTCATCAGTCATCAGTCATCAGTCCTCAGTCCTCTGTCCTCTGTCCTCTGTCCTCGGTCCTCGGCCCTGGTCGAGGCCCGAGAAGCCCCGCGCCATCCGCAAGCCTGGACCGCCCATGAGCGCGCCCGCGAGCCGGCCTTTGATCCCCAGAGGAGCCGACCCGAAGTAGCGCAACATGGTCGACATCAGGGCCCCGGGGGAGACCTCGGCCGAGATGAAGCGCCGCCAGTGGGTCGGGTCGAGGGCAAAGAAGTTGTCGAAGAAGGCATCGATAGACGCCAGCTCCATCTCGGCCAGGGCATCCATCCCAAAGGTGTAGAGCCGCCAGATCCGGACCCGCTCGCGGGGCCAGATCACCGACCACACGCGCCGGCTCGCCGCCCCCGGGTCCCCCCAGTCACCGAGCTCCCGGGCGATTTGAGCGGCCACGGGCCCCCGCATACGCAGGACCTGGGTGAACATGTACCCAGTCGCAGGGTGGACCATCCCGGCGGCGCCCCCAAAGCCCAGGAGCCGCTGACTACCCAGCGGCAGGGGACCCCCCATCGGAATGATGCATCGCTCGGTCTCCAGGGGACGGGCTCCAAGGAGCCCGGATCCCCGGAGCCCCCCCTTTGCCGCGATCCTGCGGGCGAGTCGCTCGCGCAGCGCTTCGAAGTAGTCCGCAGGCTCGACCCCCGGCGGCGGCCGGGTCACGAGCACCGTCTCCTCGAGAAACACGCGGTCTGGGCCGAGGGGGAGGCGGTAACAAAAAGTCGGGGGCAAGCTCGGACTCGACGACCCCGGCGGCGATGAACCGACGGGGCGCCAGTCCATGAACGTGGCCGTGCGCTCGGAGGGCGCCTCCCCCTGCACGACGGCCTTCGAGTCCACGGCCCACAGCTCTCCCCAAGCGATCTGAAACCCGGGCGCCCGACCGGACTCGCGGACGATGAAGGGAGATCCGTGGCCGCTGGCGTCGACGATCAATTTTGCGGACAGGCGCCCCTCGCCCAGAATCAGCGTGCTGCCGTGAGCTCCGTGCTCGATCGCCCGGACCCGTCCTTTTTTAATCACGACGCCGCGGGCGCGGCACTCGGCCAACCACTCCAACTGCAGGCGCCGGTCGTCGAGCAGACCGTAGGGCCGAGCGAGGATCCGCGGCCCGCGAGCCAGCTCCACCCGCGCCTCGGGCCAGCACACCTCGAGGTAGTCGGACACACCCAGGGCCTCGGCCTCGTCGACCCAGAGTCCATAGTTGGGCCGCCAGGGCTGCTCGGGGTCCGGCGCGACCATCCCCACGCGGATCCCCCTGTGCTCTGCGCAGGCCCGGGCGAGAGCCAGGGCCGCGGGGCCAGCACCGATGATCCAAAGCTCGAGGTGTTCTGCGCCGGAGGCTGCTCGCTCGGACGCCACCGGTCGAGCTTCGCCCGCGGTCACCGCTTCGGCAAGCGCCCTTGTCTCGGCCTCGGGCGACGGCGAATGTGGTTGGCATGCGCCCCGCGAACCGCCCCCCGACGCGGCCGAGGCCGACCGGTGGAATCTGGCTGTCCGTGGTCTGCGCGGCGATCTCGGTCGCCGGGTTCGCGGGCGCCGGCTGTGGCGACAGCGAGCACCGAAGTGACGCCGAGCGTCCACCGGCGCGCTCGAAGGAGGTGCTCCCGAACGGCCCGGCGAACCCGGTGGAACCGTCGAGCGAGGGCCCCCCGACCTACGATCCCCTGGCCTACGCCCGCGAGACCATCGGCCAGATCGGCAACCGGGAGGCGACCATCCCGCCCCAGTGCTACACGAAGACCGAGGGCCGCGCGAACCCCTGTTGGACCTGCCACACCCGTTCGCACTTCCCCAACGCCATGAGCGACTGGGACCTCCAGGCCGAGTACAGCTTCTCCGAGACGGCCCTCGACAACCCGTGGACCAACCTGTTCGTCGATCGGCGTGCGGAGATCGACGAGATCAGCGACCAGGCCGTGATCACATGGATCCGCGGGGACAACTACGGGCCGCTGCGAGAGGCGTTGGCGGCCCTTCCTCCTCGGGCCTACAGGGGGTACCGACCCGACCTCGATTTTGATGCCGGCTTCGACGACGAGGGGTTTGCCCGCGACGGCAGCGACTGGCGAGCGTTCCGCTACAAGCCCTTCCCTGGCGAATTTTGGCCGACCAACGGGAGCGCCGACGACGTCGCCATCCGACTCCCGGCCCGATTCCGCGAGCGGTCCACGGGCGAGCTCTCGATCTCCATCTACAAGGTCAACCTCGCGATTTTGGAGGCCAGCTTCGGCGCCGATCCACTGCTCGCAGACGCGGCCCTGCGCTGGCCCACCGAGGCCCTCGACGAGCGGGCGGCGGGCATCGATCTCGACGGCGACGGAGAGCTCGAGGGAGAGGTCCACGAGCTCGTCGGTCTCCCCCAGCACTACGTCGGCGGGGCGGGCACCCAGCGCGTGCGCCGACGTGTCTATCCTCGAGGGGTCGAGTTTCTGCACTCGGTGCGCTACCTCGATCCGGGCGAGGTACTCGATCCGGGCCAGTCAGGGGAGGCGCCCGCACTCGGACCGAGCACCCGCATGAAGGAGCTGCGCTACAGCCGAAAGCAGCGCGAGCTCAGCGACGAACAAATCCTGAACGCCTACGCACACGAGGCCGAGGAGAAGCGCGAGGGTGGGCTGCCGGAGTTTCGGGGCTCGCCCCTCGAGGGCATGCGCAACGACTTTGGGTGGACGCTCCAGGCCTTTATCGAGGACGCCCAGGGCCGGCTCCGCCTCCAGAGCGAGGAGGAGCACTACAGCTGTATGGGCTGCCACTCCAACCTCGGGGTGACCGCAGACCAGACCTTCGCGCTGCCCCGCAAGCTCCCGGGTGCGGCCGGGTGGGGCTACCAGAGCCTCGCAGGCATGCCCGACGCTCCCCAGGTGTCGCACAGACGCGGCGAGGTCCCGACCTACCTCGAGCGCGCCGCCGCGGGCGACGAGTTTCGGGCCAACGAGGAGATGATCGCCCGCTGGTTCGAGGACGGCAGGGTCGACGGGGAGGCCCTCGCCCAGGCCCCCGACCTCGCCGCCCTGATCACGCCGTCCCGAGCCCGGGCCCTCGCCCTCGACAAGGCCTACTGGCTCCTGGTCCGAGAGCAGAGCTTCGCCCTGGGCCGGGTCGCCGTGCTCGCCCCCCTCACCCACGTACACACGCGGATCGAAGCCAGCTCGACGGGCTTGAGTGAGGCCGGCCGTATCGAGGTCGGCGGTGTCCTCCAGCTCGACTGGCCCGCGATCTCGCGGACACCGAGGTGAACCCCCGGCCCGGTCCAGCAGCCCCGCCCTCTCCCCTCTCCCTCTCCCCCTCTCGTCCCTCATCAGCCTCGTACAGATGTGAGCCCACGCCTCATCGCCAGCTGCGCGCCTGCGCCCTGAGGTCTCGCAGGACCCCTCAGAGCCCACCTGGACGACCCCAGGAGCCCTCACTCGCGCTCAGCGGCCCGCACCTCAGACTGGGAGGCGAACCGCGCCCCACCCGAGCCGGGGACCCCGGCGTGACGCCCGCTGGACGGCACGGGCGGTTTTCGCTAACAGACGCCACCCGCCATGTTTCCCGACCCCTTCGCCATCGGCCCGCTCCGCATCGCCCCCTACGGCATCATGATCGCCCTCGGTCTCTTGTCCGCCATCATATTGGGCGGCCGGGAGAATCAGCGCATCAAGTTGATGACCCCCGAACTCTTCGAGAAGGTCGCGCTGTGGACGGTGCTCTCGGGCCTGTTGTTCGCACGCCTGGTCTACGTCGCCACCGAGCTCGAGCGCTTCTCGGCCGCGCCCTTCTACAAGATCTTCGCGATTTGGGAGGGCGGCCTGGTGTTCTACGGCGGCCCCATCGGCGCGGTGTTCTACCTGTGCTGGCACTTCGTGATTCGCCGCAGCTACCCGCGCGAGCGCGACACGGACAAGGGCGAGAAGGAGCTCCCCAAGCTGAGCCTGCGCGAGGGGTGGAGCCGGATGCTTCGTTTCTTCGACCTCGGCGCTCCGTTTTTGGCCTTCGCCCACGTCTTTGGGCGGATCGGCTGCCTGTTCGCGGGCTGCTGCTACGGCGCGGTCCACGAGGGTGCCCTCGCCCTCCACTACCCAGAGCACTCGCCGGCCTTCGCCGGTGGCATCGGCCGTTATCCCGTGCCCCTGGTCGAGGCGGGCATCGAGCTCATGATCTTCCTGTGGCTCATGCGCCTGCGTGACAACAAGCGCTTCAACGGCCAGATCATGCTCCACTACGTGATCCTCTACCCGGCCGCTCGCTTCGTGCTGGAGATGTTCCGTGGGGACGCCGTGCGCGGCTACGTGATGCGCCTCGAGACTCCTGCGCTCAACGCAGCTCTGGGCCTCGACCCCGCGGTCCCGGTCATGATGACCACGAGCCAGTTCATCTCCCTGGTCGTCGTTGCCTGCGCCATGGTGCTCATCGTCGTCGGCAAGCGCACCGCCGTCGCCGGGCCCGTCGCAGAGACCAAATGGTGGCTCGACGGAGCCGAGGACGACGACGCTGACGTCGAGGACGACGAAGCCGACGCCGACGCCGAGGATGGCGCTCCGGCTGACACCGACGACGTCGCCAGCGCGGCGGCCGAGGCCGAAAAAGCCGACGCCGACGCCGACGCCGACGAAGCCGAGGCCGACGAAACCGACGCCGACTCCAAGCCCGGAATCGACGACTCGGAGGAGTAGCCCCAGCTCCGCGGGCCGCGGTCAGCACCGAGTGGGGTGGTGGAGCGCGCCCTTCGCTCATCGATGGCTCCGGGTCTCTCGGGGCCATCGTATTTTCAGCTGCTATCGTCCGGGCGTGAATACGCCCCCTTGGATCTGCCTCCCGCTTCTGTTGGCGGCCTGTGGAGGCCCCTCGTCTGAAGACGGGGAAGGCGAGACCAGCGTCGGCTCCCAGACCACCCTGAGCCCGACCAACTCCGACTCCGATACCCACACCGAGACTGCGGACGAGGTCGGCACCGAGAGCACCACGAGCTCGAGTTCAGAGGCCGAGGAGAGCGGCCCGAGTTCGGACAGCGCCGAGGACGAGGGTGGCCTCAAGTTCGACACCGCCATGATCCCCGACGGCGGCGCGGACACGGGCGAGGAGGGCCCTGTGATCCCCGAGACCTGCGAGCAGGCGGCGACCGCCGAGACCACCGTCGGCTGCCTCTTCTACGCCGTCGACCTCGACCAAAATGGAGGACTCGAGAACGACCAATACGCGATCGCCGTATCGAACGTGCAGCTCGACTCGCCGGCCTCGGTGACCGTCGAGCAAAAGATCGGCGGGGTCTGGCAGACCGTCGCGGGCCCGACCGCCGTCTCGCCCCTCGATCTGGCCGTGTTCACCCGACCCAACAACAACCAGCAGGGCAGCGGCGTCAAGCTCGATGGGACCTGGCGGGTGGCCAGCGACGTCCCGATCATCGCCTACCAGTTCAACCCGCTGATCCAGGGCGCGGCCAGCTCGGATGCCTCCATGCTCTATCCGGTGACCAGCTGGGACTACGTCAACCAGGTGATCCACTGGGGCGAGGGCTACGGCCGGGGCTACATCACCATCGTCGCCGCCAACGACGGAACCTCCATCGAGGTGACCCCCGTGGTCCCCACCGCGGCCGGCTCCGGGGTCCCCGCGGGGACCCCCGGCCAGCCCTTCACCATCGACCTCAACGAGGGCGAGCTCGCCGAGGTCATGGTCGTGACCCAGCACGACCAGCTCACAGGCACCAAGGTGATCTCCGACGAGGACCACCCTGTCGCCGTGTTCTCGGGCCACGAGTGCGCCTGGATCCCGAATGGCCAGGTCGCCTGTGACCACATCGAGGAGCAGCTGTCCGGGGTTCGCCTGTGGGGGACGAGCTTCGCCGGGGCCCGGGTGCCGGTGCGCTGGGCCGCCGCTCCCGAGACCTCCCTGTGGCAGATCGTCGCCAGCGAGGACGACACCACGATCGACATCACGGCGCACCCCGACGTCACCGGCCTCCCGGTGACACCCGCGGTCCTCGACCAGGGCGAGAAGCTCGAGTTCTTCGCCGGTGGCAGCGTGGCCAACCCGGGCGACCTGCTCATCGACGCCGACAAGCCGATCGCGGTCGCCAACTACATGACCGGCTTCGGCAACCTGCCCGCGACCAACGACGGTGACCCGGCCATGGTCCAGCTCGCGCCCTCCGAGCAGTTCCTGCCGCGCTACGTCGTGCTCGTGCCCGATCAGTGGATCAACGATTTCCTGGTGATCACCAGGCCGGTGGGCGCAGAGGTCTCGGTCGACGGGGTCGTGATCCCCGACAGCCAATACATCGAGTTCGGCGACGGCGAATGGGAGGCCGCCCGCTACGGGGTCCCCGACGGCGTCCATCAGCTCGAGGGCACGGAGCCTTTCTCCGTGGTCGTCGTCGGCTACGACGGGGCCGACAGCTACGCCTACCTCGGCGGATCGAGCACCGGCAAGATCAACCCTGAGCCCCAGGGCTGAGCTGCCGGGGGCAGACTGGGGGATGAGCCGGGGTGATGCCCAGCCCGCTCAGCAATCCTCGGCGGCCGCCAAGGTCTCGGCCGCCATGATGCAGCGCAGCAGCTTCTGGGTCGGCTCGAGCTGGCGGCAATTGCCGTCCAGGTCTGCCACCATTCCCGGCAGGCTCCGGCCCTCGGCCTCGGCGAGCGATCCGAGGTGGGCAGCCGCGGCCTGACACTGCTCGGGGTTCGCGCGACAGCCCAGACCCGCGAGCGCCCCCAGAGCCAGGGCCGCGAGGCCGAGCACAGCCGCCCCGCTCCGCCTGTTGTTCACGCCGTCCCCCAGAGACATCGGCGCAATGGTACCCAAGCGCCGAGCGTCCAGCCATGGCGATCAGCGTCTTCGACATGTTCTCGATCGGGATCGGCCCGTCCAGCTCCCACACCGTCGGGCCGATGAAGGCCGCCCGCCGCTTCGTGCTCGGCCTCGAGCGCGAGGGTCTGTTGGCCTCGACTACCCGTGTGAAGGCCGAGCTGTTCGGATCCCTGGGCCACACGGGCAGGGGCCACGGCAGCGACAAGGCCGTGCTCTTGGGGCTCAGCGGCGAGCGACCCGAGACGGTGGAGGTGGACGAGGTCCCAGCCAGGCTGGCCGCGCTCACCTCCAGCCGTCGGCTCGGCCTGCACAGCGATCCCGACACACACACACCGACCCGAGAGATCGACTTCAACCCCGGCAGGGACATCGTCTTTCACCGCCGCCAGAACTTGCCCCTGCACCCCAACGGCATGCGTTTCACGGCCTGGGGTGCCGACGCCGAGCCCCTGCGCGAGCGCATCTACTACTCCGTCGGCGGCGGCTTCGTGGTCGACGATCAGCTCGCCGACGAGGACCGGGTCGTCGCCGACGAGAGCGCCCTGCCCCACCCCTTCTCGAGTGGTGCCGAGCTCCTGGCCCGGGCCAGCGAGCAGGGGCTGAGCATCTCGACGCTCATGTTCGACAACGAGCGGGTGTGGCGGGACGAGACCGAGATCCGCCGCTGCCTCGTCGAGCTGTGGGAGACCATGTGTGCGTGTGTGGAGCGGGGCTGTCAGCGCGAGGGCATCCTGCCGGGCGGGCTCAAGGTTCGGCGCCGGGCCCCGGCCCTGTACCGCCGACTTCGGGCCGAGCACGCGGGTGAGAGCCGGGACCCGCTCGCGGCCCTGGACTGGGTCAACCTCTACGCCCTGGCCGTCAACGAGGAGAACGCAGCCGGCGGTCGAGTCGTCACCGCGCCGACCAATGGGGCCGCGGGGATCATCCCGGCCGTGCTCCACTACTACCGGCGCTTCCACGCCAACGCGGACCAAGACGGCATCGACCGCTTCCTGCTCAGCGCAGGCGCGATCGGCATCATCTACAAGACCCGTGCGTCGATCTCCGGGGCCGAGGTCGGCTGCCAGGGCGAGGTCGGGGTGGCCTGTTCGATGGCCGCAGCGGGGCTCACGGAGGCCCTCGGAGGCAGCCCCGAACAGGTCGAGTGCGCCGCCGAGATCGGCATGGAGCACAACCTGGGCCTGACCTGCGACCCGGTCGGCGGCCTGGTCCAGGTGCCCTGTATCGAGCGCAACGCCATGGGCGCGGTCAAGGCCATCAACGCCGCGCGCCTGGCCATGCGCGGCGACGGCAATCAAAAGGTGTCGCTCGACAAGGTGATCGAGACCATGCGTCAGACCGGGGCCGACATGAAGAAGAAGTACAAAGAGACCTCCCGCGGCGGCCTGGCGGTCAACATCATCGAGTGCTGAGCTGGGCGCTCCCCGCCGCGCTCAGCTCGCGCAGCGAAACCCGATCCCGAGGTCGCTGACGCTGACGTCGCCCCAGCTTCGCCTCGCCGCCCTCAGGTTCTGGGCTCGATCCGTGAACATGCCCCCACGAATCCCTCGCTTGGGCTGACGGCCCCGGCCCGGCTCGCTGTCGAACACCCACTCGCGCACGTTCCCAGCCATATCGAGCACGCCGTAGGGGCTCGCCCCGGCGGGGTAGCTCGCCACCGGTCGGGCCGCCCGGAGCCCACAGTCCCCAAAGTTCGCCCGCTCGCAGCTCGGGCTCGCGTCCCCCCAGGGGAAGGTCGGCCCCTGCGTACCGCGGGCGGCCTTCTCCCACTCCCGCTCGGTGGGCAGGCGCCGGCCCAGAGATTCGCAGTACTCCCCAGCCTGTGCCCAGCTGACGTTGACGACCGGATGGGTGCAGTGGGCGCGGGGCTCGAAGCCGCCCGCCGGGGCCGTGCAACTCCCGGCGTCGATACAGCGCTGGTAGGCGGCCTGGGTGACCTCGGTGCGGTCGATGGCGAAGGCCGGCAACTCGAGCGCTCGCGCCCCCCGTTCGGCCTTCCCACACGCGGCGTCCTCGCTCAGCTCGCAGCCCATCACAAAGGCCCCCGCTGGGACCTCGCTCATCTCGCCCATGACCGCGGAATCTGGACAGCGCTCCAGCGGCGCAGGCTCGAGGGGCTCCATGGAGGGGCTGTGGTCGCCCCGGATCCCGTCGTCCGCGTAGCGCACCGCGTTCCGGTCCCAGGGGCAGCCGGGGCCCTCGATGTCTTCGGCGCAGGCCAGGTCGTGAGCGCCGTAGTCGCCTTCGCCTGCCTCCACCGCCCCCCCATCAGCCCCAGCATCCCCATCAGCCCCGGCATCGTCACCGGGCATCCAGGCGACGTTGGGAGGGCTGTAGACCTCGGCTGCGGCGCTGCTCTGGGGACGACAGGCCGACATCGCCGCTGCGCTGGTCAGCAGGGCGAGCACCGGCAACCCGTGGCGAAACCGGGCCCATGGGCGGGCTCGCTGTCGACCAGACCGTGCACACACCGTGAGTCGCTCGCCCATGGACACTGGCAACGCGGACGCGGCCGCTCCGATCTCGACGCGCACCCGCAATTTCACAGCCGCTTCACAGGGTTTTCAAAGCGACGCGCAGCAGCGAATACCGACATCGCTGCCCCGGAAGTCGCGAGCTCCCCTGCCGTTGGCGTCACAGCTCAAATAAGTCGCTTGACTGTTCCAGGCTCCGCCGCGCTGTCGGCACTCGTCGTCGTCCTCCTCGAACTCGCCAGTTTCACAGAGATCGACCCACTCCCAGACGTTCCCACTCATGTCGTGGAGGCCATCCAGGCTCCCCTCGCAGTCGCTCAGTGAGCCCACAGGCACGAGCGCAGGATCCTCCTTCCAACCGTTGCAAGTCTCGGCGTTGAAGGCCGCTCCGTAGGGAAAGTTGTTCGTGTCTGCGTCGGAGCAGGCCTGGTACCACTCGCTCCCGCTGGCCTTGAGGTCGTCGAAACCAGCCGGCTCCTCGCTCTGACTTCCACACAGGCGCTTGCCCGCCCACGTGCAATAGGCTTGGGCATCACACCAGTCGACCCAGACGACCGGCAGATCGTCCGGCTTCGTAAGTTGACCGTCTGGCGCTGGGACATCCCAAAATTCAGGTTCCTGCCACAGGGCCCCGTCTTTCCAGCTACACACGTCGCTGAGCAGCATATCGTCGAGCTCCAGCCCCACAAACGCGCCGTACTCGGCGATGGTCGTCTCGGTGGCATCGATGAGGAAGGGCCCACCCATGGTCATCTCCGTGTCTGCGGTCATGCCCATGACCATCTCTGTGTCGGGGCAATCTCCGCAGTTGGGGGTCCCACATGGACCCGCGCAGAGCTCCGACCCGGTCTCCGAATCTGAATCCGACTCCGACTCCGACTCCGAATCCGATTCCGTTTCCGTTTCCGACTCGGTGCTGGTCGAGGTCTCGTCGGTGGTCTCTGCCTCCGAGCCGATCTCATCGTCCGACTCGCCCTCCTGCTCGGCGACAGTGTCGCTGTTGGCCTCGGAGAGCACCGTCGTGCAGGCCGTGCCCACGCCCATCAGGGCGAGCACAGTCGATAGTTCAATTGTCATGGAGCGCATCATTCAACCTCGAATTCACCAGGCATGACGACATTGGCCTGGTCTTGGGGGAGGAACAGGATCGACAGGGGCAGCTTGGCCACCGCAGCGTCGAACACGAGTGGGAGCTTGGCTTTGGCAGCGGCCTCCCGCGTGCCCACGGCCTTGCTCAGGGGCGCTGAGATCAGCGAGCCGGTCCCACGCAGCAGCAGCTGCAGCAGGCTCGGCTTGACCGGCAACACCCGCAGCTGGAGGGTCGCCTTGCCCCGGTAGCCGCCCCGGGCCTCGACCAGGGCCAGGGCCTCCCGGAGGCCGCCGAACTCGTCGATGAGCCCCAGGTCTTTGCCGGCTTTCCCCGACCAGATGTGACCCCGGCCGATCGCGTCGACCTCGTCTTTGCTCAGGCCGCGACCGGCCGACACACGGCCGAGGAACAGGTCGTAGGTCCGATCGATGCCGGCTTGGATCTTCTCCACTTGGGCCGGAGACCAAGGCTGGAAGATCGAGTTCATGTCGACACCGGGACCGCCGCGCTCGATGCGATCGATGCCCACCCCCAACATGTCCATGAGCCCCGAGAGGTCGAAGTGCATGAACACCACGCCGATCGAACCGGTGACCGTCAGGGGCTCGGCGAAGATGTAGTCGGTGCCCACGGGCACGTAGTAGCCCCCGCTCGCGGCCACATCCGACATGGAGACGACGATCGCCGGGCTCCCCTTGGGATCCTTTTTCCAGGCCTCATGGGTACGCTGGACCTCGCGCCACATCAGCTCGCTGGCGAAGGCCGAACCGCCGCCGCTGTCGACCCGGAGCACGATGCCCTTGCAGGCCGGGTCGGCACGCAGCTGCTGGAGGGTCTCGACGATGGTGTCGCCCCCAGTCATGTTGATCCCCAAGAGTGGGATCTGCCGACTCTGGCCGTCGATGATCGAGCCCTCGATCAACACCGCCGCCAGGTAGGGTGCCTTCCCCCAGGTCTTCACCTCCGGGGAGACCGGGGTGAACTCGCGGATCGAGACCTCGGCTCCGAGGTGTTCACCGATGGTCTCGCCGATCTCGTCCCGGTGCATGACAGCGTCGATCCAACCCGAGCCCCGGGCCTGTTCGGGGCCGATGGGCGAGTCCACGGTCAGGCCCCGGACCTCGGCCTTGGAGACCCCCCGGCCCTGGGCGATGTCGTGGACGACCACCTCCCAGGTGTCCTCCAAGAGCGCGCCGCGCTGCTCGGCGTCGGCCTCGCTGCGGTCGTTGCGGGTGAAGTTCTCGTGGGCGCTCTTGTACTCGTCGACGTGGATCGACTGGACCGCGACCCCCAACTTGGCGAGCGCGTCGCGGAAGTAGAGCCGGCGCGTGCCCAGGCCGACGGTCTCGAGCGCGCCGGCGGGATGCGCATAGATCTGCTCGGCCGCGCTCGCCAGCCAGTAGTCGCGCATGCTCGGGGCCTCGGCCCAAGCGTACACGTGGCCGCCCGCGTTGCGGACCCGGATGAGGGCGTCGCGGAGCTCCTGGCCCGCGCCCCAGCCCATGCCGAAACCATCGACCTGGATCAGCAGTACGGCCCGCTCACCCGCGGCCTCGGCCCGCTCGAGCTTGCGCAAGGTCGCTATCAGGGTCCGCTGGTTGCGGACTGCAGCCAGCGAGATGCGCTCGATGTCGACCTGGCGAGCCCAGGCCACCCGGCCCTGGCGTGCGGTCGAGAACCGGGCCTTGTAGGAGATTCCGTCGAGGCCCCCGCCGAGCCCGGCGTGGACCCCGACGCCCACCGAGCCGTAGTCCCAGGCCAGGGACACAGACACGCCACCCCGCAGCGCGCTGCCCTGGGCGACGATCTCGTGTGTATCTTCGTCGAGGACGTCGACCTGGATCTGCTGGACCTCACCGGCGACCTCGATGCCCTGGTAACGCGCGACCAGGCGACCGTGGGCCAGCAGATCCTGGCCGACGCTGAAGTCGGAGAAACCCAGACCGGGGCGCTGGTCGACCCGCGCCGTGACCCCACCAGCGAGCTCGAGCCAGCGGTTGCCGAACGGCCGCAGGGTGAGCTCCCCGGAGAGGTCAAGGATCGGGCGAAAGCTCGGGTCCCGAAGCCCAGCGGGGGCCATGCGAGCGACAGCGCCGACGCTCGCGTAGTTCGTCATCCGAACCACGACCCCGAGATCGAGCTCGGGGCTGCGCAAGCGCTGGCCCTGCAGGCGCAGACCGTGGACACCGAGGCCCACGCCTCCCCACTTTCCCCGACCCAGAGCCAGCCCGAAGCTGTACTTCATCGAAGCTCGATTGTGCCCGAGATCCGGGTCGAGGCTCCCGTCTCCAAAGCTGGGGTCCAGGGCCTGGATCCCGAACCCGAGGGCGAAACCCCAGCCCACGTTGAGCGAGGCGAAGGCCCCGAAGCCCGCCCCCCGAGCGAAGTCGTAGACGGCTTGGTAACCCAGCAAGGTCAGATCGAAACCGGGGACGGCGTTGAGCAGCGCGGGGTTGAGATCGAGGCTGCTCGAGTCTCCCGCGCCGGAGATGTCGTGGACCGTCCGATCGACGCCGTCGTGAAGCTCCCGGTGTTGGACGACCGGATCCGCGGCCTCGGCCGGCTCGGCGAGGGTGCCGCCCAGGCACGTCGCGGCCAACACCCACAGCCCGAGACCGGCGCCGTGCCGCTCCCAGTGCGCGGCCCTCCTCACTGCATCTCCTCCGCGCGGATCTCGTCGACGATCGCCAACAGGTGGCGAACATCGACGATCCGCAGGCTCTCGTCCCAGGGCACGGCGAGCCCGCGCTGCTTGCCGAACAACACCTTCGCCCCCAGCGGCACCCCGCTCACGTTCTCCCCCAGGCTCGAGTCGTCGTCGTCGTCGTCGTCGTCGAGTTCATAAGAGACCTTCGGCATGGTCCGCGCGACCTCCACGACCTCGGCGAGCAGAGCCTCACGGGTGCTCTCCTTTGCACCCTCGGGCAGGTACAGCCCCGACTCCAAACGATCCGGATCTTTGATCAGACGGACCAAGACCCGTGGCCCCAGCGGCTGGACGTGTCGGGTGAGCTTGGCCGGTGGCGGAGGCGGGTCGCTGTGCTGGGAACCGTCCTTGGACATCGCCCTATTAGAGGCCCTCTGCTTCGCCAAGGCCAGTACCCGAGTTGAAATCGCGAACGCGTCATCTCATCTGCGTTGCGGCCAACCCGCAGAGTCCCTTTTCGACCCCCCACCCGAGTTTAGACCGTGGTACCCACCGGTGTGGGAGCGACCGGTCACCCACAACCACGCCAGGCAGCCCATCTCCCCGACCGACCGCCAGGTCTTGCTCGATGGCCGGACCAGCCGAATGAAACACCTACGAGTTCCCGCTGTTTTTCTGCTGCTCGCCAGCTGTGGGGTCGCCAGTGCACCGCAGCCCCCAGCCGCCGAGTCCAGCGGGCCACGGGCGACGAGTCGGACGACGTTGACCGTCCTGTCGCCCGAACTTCCTGCGACCCAACGCATCGTCCTCGTCTCACCTCGATCGGAGTCACTCGCCCCGCGAATCCGGTCTCCGCTCGGCCCGGATGATCCGGCTGGAAAAATACGCATCGAATTCGATGTTCCGGGGTCCGACACATACTTGCTCGCGCTCATCGAGTTCGATCCTGCTGGCTCTACTTTTGAAACATTGTTGAAATTGCCACTGTGGCTCGACGGGCCGACCCAAGCCGTCGTTCTGCCCGCGGAGGGATCCATCTCGAGCAGCGCCGACGATCCCGACTGGGCGCGGGGCTACGAGCTGGCTGAGACATGGTCAGCGGAGGCAATGCGGCTCGGGGAAGAGGGGAAATATGAACAACTCGAGAGGCTCGAGATGCGGGTCATCGAAGACGCTTCGACCTACGGACCCGCCATCTCGGCGCTACTGAACGTCTATCGTGTGGCCATCTTCGCCGCGTTGACACCCGATCCTGAGAGGCTCGTAGAACTCGCTCGGGTTCTCGCTGTGGATGATCGGCGCTGGTCACTGGTCTGCAGGCAGCTCCCGGTGCTCGCGTCGAGCTCGGCAGATCTGGGCTTTGCGTCGGCGCTCCTCGGCGAGCTCGCACGAGGCAACCCGTCGCTCTCGGTCCGGGTATTCGCCAGGCAGTGGCTGCTGGAGCAGTCCCTCGCTACCGGCGACGACAACGCGACGGCGGAGCTGCGCCGACAGATCGGAGACACGAGCTTCGGGGACAGCATGGAGCCACACCATCCGCTCCGAATCGGCGCCCCCATTCCGCGGGCGATCCTACCCTCTGGGATCGAGTCTGCGCTCGCTCGTTCGCTCGGGCAGCGTCGACCCTTGCTCATCATGCTGTGGTCCCCGTGGTGTGGGCTCTGTGAGTCGGAGTTTCCATGGTGGCGCCTCGCTCGTGACCAACTCGCCGACGATTTGGACTTTCTTGCCGTCGTTACACAGGGCAGCAGCGAGGAGATCGACGCTGTCTCGGATGAGTTTCCGATGCTCCGGGAGTCCCTCGTTCTCGACGAGAGGGACCAAGGTCGGCTCGCCGAGCAATGGCGGTTCTCGGGCATCCCGCACATGATTCTGGTGAGCCCCGACGGGAAAATCGCAGCCGGCAGCAGAAGCCTCCGAGGGCCTGAGATACTGGTGACCCTGGGTCGCTATTTGGGTCGCGGGCTCGGTCGACCGAGCCGGCAGTCGTCACCTTGACAGCCCCAGCGTGGCCGTCGAGAATGGGAGTCTACAGATCGTCGATGCTTGGGACGGCCCAGGCTTCACACGACCGACATGGCTCGAGACCACGACTAGAGGCTGACCGGTGGCCGAAAACGACGAATTCAACCACGAGTCCCTCCAAGATCGGAGCTCGATCGTCCAGTACCTTCGGGCCCTGACCGCGGGCATCGAGAGCGGTCGCATCGAGCTGTCCACGGCCGCCCAGACCCTCGTGCTCGAGCCCGAAGGCATGCTCGACCTACAGATCCGCGCCCGGCGAAAGGCCGGCCGGATCAAGCTCAGCGTCAAGATCGGGTGGCGCGAGGGCGAGAGCGAGGTCGTTCGTGCCGACCCGCTGAGCATCCGCGCCGACGATCCGGACCCGACCTGAGGCCAGCGCATGGCGACGCGAGACCGAGACATCGCCGTGGTCGGCATCCGCGAGAACTTCAAGTTCTTGACCCTCGAGGTCGGCAAGCTCGTCGAGGACACCCAGCGCGCGCTCCTCGACCCCCGCGAGAGCCTGCACCCCAAGATCGCCGCCCGCGACGACTACGTCGACAACCTCAAGAGCATGATCGAGAACAAGTGTTTTCGCCTGCTCGCCGACGAGGACCTCGACAAGGCCGCCATCAACCTGATCCGCGCCGTCAACGTCGCGACCATCAACCTCGAGCGGATCGCCGACTTCGCCGTCAATATCCTCGGCCAGCTCGCCCACATCCGCGACCTCGACGTCCTGCACAGCTTCGACGCCGATCCCTTCTTCGCCGAGGTCCTCAGCGCCCTCGAGGTCGCCGAGGACGCGCTCTTCCAGCGCGACATGTCCAAGGCCCTCGAGCTGTGCCGGGCCGAGGTCGAGGTCGACGAGCTCTACGAAGCCGTGTTCCGCCAGATCATGGATCGGCTCCGGGCCGGCCACGGCCCCGAGGATCTGGTCACCAGCTTGTTCATCTATCGCTACCTCGAGCGCGCCGGCGACTCGCTGCTCAACATCGGTGAGGCCGCGATCTTCGCGATCTTGGGGGAGAGGCTCAGAATCAACGAGTTCCAGGCCCTCCAGGAGAGCCTCGCCAACGCCGACCTCGACCTCGACCTCGCCGACGCCGAGCTCGAGAGCGCCTGGGAGACCCGCTCCGGCAGCCGGGTGGGCATGGTTCACAAGGCCGGCAAAGACGGCCGCTCGGTGGTCTTCAAAGAGGGGCGCACCAAAAAGGTCCTGGAGGAGAAGCTGGCCCTCGAACGCTGGGAGCAGCTCGAGCCCGGGCTCCCCCCGCGCGTGTTCAGCTACCACGACCACGGCCCCAAAGCCTCGCTCTTGCTCGAGTACCTGCGCGGCGACACCCTCCAGCGCATCTTGCTCGACACCAGCCCACGGATCGGTGCCGGAGCCCAGGGCCTCCTGCTCGAGACCATCGGGCGGGTCTGGAGCAGGACCATCGAGCGCCAGCCCTGCGCGCCGAGGTTCATGCGCCAGATCAACAAGCGCCTCGCCGACGTGCTCAAGATCCACCCCGAGTTTCAGACCCCGACCAAGCGCATCGGGACGCTCGAGATCAGCTCCCTCGAGGCTCTGCTCGCGCGCGCCGAGAGTCTCGACGCCGAGCTCGTGGCCCCCTTCAAGGTCCTCATCCACGGCGACTTCAACACCGACAACGTGATCGTCAATGCGCCGCAGCACCGGGTCCACCTCATCGACCTGCATCGCTCTCGGCCCTTCGACTACCTCCAAGACGTGTCCGTGTTCATCATCTCCAACTTTCGGATCAAGATCTTCGATCCGACCCTGCGCCGGCGCCTCGACCAGAGCAGCCGGTCCATGTTTCGCTTCGCCCGGGCCTTCGCCCGCGAGCACGACGACCCCAGCTTCCACGCCCGCCTGGCCCTGGGCCTGGCCCGCTCGCTCCTGACCTCGACCCGCTTCGAGGCCGACCCCGCGTTTTCGTGGACCTTGGCCGCGCGCGCCCGCTACCTCCTCGAGCGTCTGTTGGCGTTCCGGGCCGAGTCCGGGTCGGCGCCCCTCGATGCCCGCGGCTGGTCCAGCTTCGCCTTCGACGAGGCCACTCTCTATGTCTAGCTATGTCTAGCTATGTTTAGCTGCCCCGACTCGTGACCGCCGTGAGCACCCCTGCCCCCCTTCGTATCGCGGTCGTCGGCACGGCCGACGGCTGGTCCACCGAGCGCCTGCTCGACGCTGTCGAGGCCGAGACCGGCTACCGCCGGCTCGTCGAGATGCACGAAGTCGTGCTCGAGCTCGGGACCGGAGCGCTGCGCCACGGCACTCTCGATCTGCGCGAACTCGACGGGCTGATCGTCAAGAAGATCGCCAGGCGCTACAGCCCGGCGGCCCTCGATCGGGTCGAGCTCCTGCGCTACCTCGAGGGCCAGGGCGTGCGTGTGTTCTCCCGACCGGGGGCCATGTACACGCTCATCGACCGGCTCTCGGGCACCGTGGCGCTCCAGCTCGCCGGCATCCCCATGCCCGAGACCGTCGTCACCGAGAGTCTCGAGCTGGCCCGGGCCGCGGTCGCGCGCATGGGGGCGGTGGTCGCCAAGCCCCTCTACACCTCCAAGGCGCGCGGCATGGTCTTGCTCCGGGCCGGCGCCGCCGACCTCGACGAGGCGCTGGCGAGCTTCGCCGCCGCCAACCCGGTGATGTACCTCCAGGAGCTCGTCGACATCCCCGGTCGGGACCTGGGGGTCGTGTTTGTGGGCGGGCGCTACCTCGGGACCTACGCCCGGGTCCGGGCCGCCGGCACCTGGAACACCTCGACCCGCGCGGGCGGTCGCTACGCCGCAGCCGAGCCCTCGCCCGCGATCATCGAGCTGGCCCGCCGCGCCCAGGCTCACTTCAACCTCGACTTCACCTGTGTCGATGTGGTCGAGACCCCCGCCGGCCCCAAGGTCTTCGAAGTCTCGGCCTTCGGGGGCTTCCGGGGCCTGCTCGAGGCCTGCTCCATCGACGCAGCGGCCGCCTACACCAAGCACGCAATCGCGGTCTTGCGCGCCGAGGGAACACATGCCTGAGCCTGAGCCTGGGTCTGAGTTTGGGTTTGGGTCCGGGTCTGGGCAGACGATCGCTGCGACCGCCCAGGCCCTGCGCCACGCCCACCCGATCACCGCGGGCGCAGGCTGGGACTTCGGCGGCTTCAAGGTCTGGGTGCAGAGCAACGACGCCGCGCTCATCGAGGTCCTCGAGCGCTATTTCGCGGGTTTTCGATGCCTGCCCGCTCCCCCCGCCCCAGATGCCACTCTGATCACGGCCCTCCAACACGGCGCCACCCTCGATCTCGGGCGTGGCCACGAGATGACCCCCGGGCCCTACAAGGCCAGCGTAAACGGGCCCAAGGAGGCCTACGTGGACCTCGTCGACGGTCGCCTCGCCCACAAGCTGCGGACCGGGATGTGGTTCTTGTTCGGCGGGGACCTCCACCTGGCCGTGGGTCCCTGCCGCGACAACCCCAACCAGGTCATCAACTTCATCAACAACCGGATGATCCAGCGAACCCTGCACAGGGGTGCGCTCTTGGGCCACGCCTCTGCCGTCGTCCATCAAGCGGGGCGCGACCCGGAGGCCCCACGCGCCGCGGTCGCGATCGCCGGGTTCTCTGGCATGGGCAAATCGACCTTGGCCCTGCACCTGCTCAACGACCGCCGGCTCGACTTTTTGAGCAACGACCGGGTGATGCTCGAGGCCCCGACCCGCGATTCCGGCGACGATTCTGGCGACGGCCCGGGCATCTGGGGGGTCCCCAAGCACCCGCGCATCAACCCGGGCACGATCCTCCACAACCCCGCTCTGGCCCCGCTGCTGGACCCCGACCAACGGGCACAGTTCGAGGCCCTCGACCCGGCTCAGCTGTGGGCCCTCGAACACAAGTTCGACGGTCTCATCTCGACCTGCTTCCCCGCCCAGCGCTTCTTGCTGCGCGCGCGACTGTGCGGCCTGGTGATCCTCGACTGGACCCGGGGCGGCGGCCCTTGCCGAGCCCAGCGCGTCGACCTGCGCACACGGACCCAGCTGCTCCCGGCGCTCATGAAGGCCCCCGGCAGCTTCTACCAACCTGGCCCCCGCGAGCTCCCGAGCCGGGACGCGACCCGCTACCTCGAGTTTCTGGACGGGGTCCCGGTCGTCGAGCTCAGCGGTGGCGTCGACTTCGATCGGGGTCGCAGCGCCGCGCTCGCGCTCTTGGACCTGTGACCCCACGTGACCCCACCATGAACGAGCTCGCGCGCAGCCCGGAGCGGGGCCCGAAGCTGCTGTTTTTCTCGGGTGGGAGTGCCCTGCGTGAGACCGCCCGGGCGCTCACCGAGCTCACACACCGCTCGACGCACCTCATCACCCCCTTCGACTCTGGAGGCAGCTCGGCCGAGCTGCGCGCGGCCTTCTCCATGCTCAGCGTGGGCGACCTCCGCAACCGCATGATGGCGCTCGCCGACCGCTCCGCGCCCGGGGTCCCCGAGGTCTACCGCTTGTTTCGGACCCGGCTCCCGGTCTCGGGGGAGGTCGGCGCCCGGTCAGACACGCTGCGTCGGCGCCTCGAGGCGATGGTGCTCGGTCGAGACAGCGCCGTCGCGTGTCTGCCCGAGCACCTGCGCGCACCGATCTGCGCCCACCTCGAGGCCTTCGCGGCCGACATGCCCGCCGACTTCGAGCTCCGCGGGGCCAGCGTCGGCAACCTCATCCTGACGGGTGGATACCTGCGCAGCGGTGGAGACATCGACGCGGTGCTCCAGACCTTTCGGGAGCTCGTCGCTGTGCGCGGCCTGGTGCGCCCGGTCGTCGACACCGACCTCCACCTCTGTGCCCAGCTCCGCGACGGCACTCAGGTCATCGGTCAGCACCGGATCACCCGAGCCTCGCTCCCCCACACACGCCCCCCCTCCCCGATCGCCGAGCTCCGCCTGGTCGACTCGCTCCGCGAGGACCCCCGCCCCGCCCAGGTCCAGATCGACGCCGTGACTGCGGCCCTGATCGCCGACGCCGATCTGATCTGCTTTCCCATCGGCAGCTTCTGGACCTCCGTGGTCGCCTGCCTCCTGCCCGGAGGGGTCGGTGCAGCGATCGCCGCGGCCCCCTGCCCCAAGGTCTTTGTGCCCAACTGCGGCCTGGATCCCGAGTCTCGGGGCCTGTCTGTGGGCGCCCAGGTCGAGGCCCTGCTCGCGGTCATGCGTGCGGACGCCGGACCACGGCCGAGCACAGACAAACTCCTGAGCGCGGTGCTCATCGACAGCCGGGGCGGCGCCTACCCGGAGGGCCTCGCTGCCGAGCTCGTCGAGAGATCAGAGATCCCGATCATCGACGCCCCACTGACGACGGAGCACAGCGCCCCCCTGCTCGATCCTCATCGCCTGGCCGCGCGCCTGCTCGCCCTCGCCTGACCCAGGGCCGCAAGCCGACGCGTGACCGTCTCGGCCGGATCGCACTTGGGCAGGGCGCTCGGTTGCAGGGCCCGGCCCAGGTCGAAGCGATAGCGACAGCCCAATTTGTGCTCGCCCTCGCCCTCGCCCTCGCCCTCGACCTCGCCCTCGACCTCGCCATAGATCCTTCGCGGCCGGGCCAGCGAGCGGGTCGCCAGCTCGATGGTCTTCTCGGCGAAGCCCATGGCCGTGTACTCCACACACAGGTGCCAGGCGCCCACGCTGCGCACCTCCACGTCGATGCGTCCGTCCTCCACAGCGACGACCATGGCGCCCTCGCTCGCGTAGGCCCGCCACAGACGAGCCAGGATTCGGGGGACCGCCTCCGCCCTCGCGCCCGCCAGGAGGTGACGGTAGGGGCCGTGGACCAGCGCCCAGCCGGCCATGGCCGCCCCCATATGCCAGTACTCGCGCTCGTCGCCCGCGTAGAAATGGTCTAGCCAGGCCTCCTGAAAACGAATGTAGTCGTCCAGCGGGACCAAGGTCGCGCCCGTGACCGGGCCACAGAACAGGGGTGAAATCGCATGCAGCTCACCCTCGAGCTCCGCCCAGGCCCGGTCCCCAAACTCCCGAATCAGTGTGTCGCGCTGCGCCGCAAAGAAGGTTCCCTTGATCTCCACTGTGAACTCCCTGAACTCCCGAGCGGCGCAGATCCGCCGCCCTCGCCAACCTGCGCCCGATGGCCCCGTTTGACCAGCCTGCGCCGGGGCCGGGAAACGCCCCCACCTGCGATCCAGCTGTGGGCAACTTCAACCGATCGCGCTAGCGTTTCGTTGGGGGAGGGAGGGTCTCGCGCCCGACCCGCCGGAGCGGTCAGAGCGACGCCAACATCATGTCGAACCGGAGCATCCCCGCCCTCACCAATCAGTCGCTCGGCCAGTCGCTCGGCCAGTCGCTCGGCCAGTCGCTCGGCCTCTCGCTCGGCCTCGCGCTCACTTCGGTCCTGGCCTGTGGCCCCCGAGCCCAGAGCTCAAACCCCAGCCGGAACCCGACGGGGATCCAGCCCCCCCAGGCTGCGCTCACCGAGCCCAGCCTGACCCCGATCGCGGGTCCTCCCCGGAGCCCGCTCGCCGATCTGTCTGGGATCGTGCTCGTGCTCGACACCCCCGAGCCCTCTCCGGACTCGAGTCTCGACCAGGGAGGGCCACCTCCGGCCCCGGCGACTGCAAACCCCCACCTCGACTTCAGTCGGATCCCCGACCCGATCCGCCCGGCCGACCCGCGGGTGGACCGCTACCAAGATCCAGATACGCCCCGCTCGGCGCCGCTGCACGACACCGACCCGAACATCGAAGCCTACGACCTCGGCGGGCCCTCGATCACCAAGCTGCCCCGCGGCGCCACACAAACGCAGATCACCCAGGCGCTGATCGGGGTCTCGGGCCTGCGCGACGCCAACCTCGGCGGCACCGCGCTCACAGACCTCACCCCCCTCGCCGCCCTCGAGTCGGTGGAGCGGCTGATCTTGTGGGACACGCTCGTCGTCGACCTCGAACCCATCCGCCATATCCGCGACCTCGGAGGTCTCGAGGTCCTCGACATCCGCGGCACGGGCATCGACGATCTGTCCCCGATCGCCTCGGCGACCGGCATCCGCGAGCTCCTGGCCAGCGAGAGCAATGTCTGCGAGCTCGCCCCGCTCCGTAAAATGGGCGAGCTCGCCATCCTCGACCTCGCCGACACCCCGGTCCGCAAGCTCGACGCCCTGACCGCGCTCACCCGACTCACCACCTTGCACCTCGACCGCACGGCCATCACCCACGTGCGCCCCTTGGCCGAGCTCGGGCATCTGAAGGTGCTCTCGCTCGCGGGTACCGCCATCCGAGACATCAAACCCCTGCTCGGCCTCGAACACCTCGAGACGCTCTCGCTCGCAGACACCCCGATCAAAAACGTCGCCGTGTTGGCGAGCATGCAGGGGCTCTCGACGCTGGACCTACGCGGCACTCGAGCGAGCGTCAGGCAGATCGACGACCTGGAGGCGGCCATGCCCTATACGCTGATCTTGGACGACGCCTGGCAGCGGGAAAACCAGTGACCGCGATCCCCAAAACACCTGGCACCGGAATCTCCCCTGGCGGCCCTCGCTGCCCACGAGCGCGCTGCTAGCCCGCAGCGCACGCGCCCATGGGTTGGCCACACTCGCCCGCCCCCGCACAGATGCCGCTCTCGCACTCGAGGTCGAAGCGACAGGCCTCACCGACCTCGATCGAGGCGGGGCAGTAGGGCTCGTCACACTCCTGGGGGTACTCCCCCAGACGCACGAAGTGGGAGGGGTTCTCGACCACGCCGCTGAGGTCGACGTCGCCATCACCGGCGACAGGCCCGCTGCGCTCTGCGACGGCCCGCTCCCACATGCGGACAAAATCGTCGGCTGAGCGCCGCAGCGGCTCGATATCCGTGCCCAGCTGCTCGAGATCGGCGAGTAGATCGCCGAGCTGTCCGACCTGGCCGAGACCCCAGGTGTCGTAGTTGGTCCCCAGGGGCGGCGTGGACCCGGGCGCCCTCTGATCTCGGGCCTGGCAGGCTGCCTCCACCGGAAACGAGGCCGAGCAGGCCCCCGCCCCGAAGCGCGGCCGGGTCTGCTGGATGAAGCCGTTGAAGTCCGAGCCCAGGCCGATGTTCACCTTCAGGCCGAGGCGGCCGTAGTCGTAGGCCTGGGCGAAGGAGCGCGCGCTCCCATGACAGTTGTTCTCGACCGCCGAGGGTGCGTAAGTGTTGGTCTCTTCGTGGGCTGTGCGCAGACCCAGCACCCCCCCGGTCTCGCGGATCATCTGCACGATCCAATAGGGGGTGGTCTTCTCTTCGCGGGCCTTCTCGGGCCGCATCATCTCGCGGAAGTGGGCGTGTGAGGCGTAGAGCGGGTAGTAGTCGTTGTCGACGGCGATCTCGTGGACGTCGCGGGTCAGCGCCTCGGACATATGCGCGAGATCGATGAGCATGCCGCGGGCGATCATCTCTTCGACCAGGGCCCGCCCCTCCTCGCTGAGACCCACGACGTTGCGGCAGTCTTGGTCGACGTCGAAACCCATGGTCAGATCCTGGGTGGTGATGCCGCAGTCGTCGTCGACGTGGCAGCTCTCGTCGAACTGGGCGAGGTGAAAGATGGTGTTGTGGGGGGCGGCCCCGCCGAAGCGGTTGTCGAGCTGGTGGACGAGCTGGAAGGTGCGGACACCGAGCGCGTAGACCTCGTCGAGCGCGGCGTGCCAATCCCCGTCTCCAAAGATGTGGGAGGCCTCGATGCTGAGCACCATGGCCAGCTTGTCCTCGCCGATGATGCGCCGGGCATCCTCGGCCGTCAGTGCGATCTCGACCCACTCGTGGCTGGCCGCGAACGCGTTGGCACGCTCGAGCTGCACCCGGACGTCGTCCATCTCGTCGCACTGGGGGCGATCGACGTTCTCGGGTGGGAGCGCCTTGCACAGCCAGTCGAGGGACACGGCCGACATCACGCTCACGCGCAGGCCCGAGTCGTAGGCATCCTCGAGCCACCCCTCCCACGACTGCTGGTGGGCGATCGTGTCCCAGCGCGGCCAGCCGGGGAGCTCGGGCCACCCCCCGGTCCGGTCCGCGTGCTCTCCCGTGTCTCCCGAGCTCCCCGGGATATCGGCCAAGAGCTCACCGATGCCCGCACCGCCGAGGGTCAAGACCGCCTGAAACAGGGGCACGTCGGCCGCGGCCGCGTCGATCGTGTCCTGGTCGCAACCCTTAAACAACCCGGAGAGTTCGTCGCGCAGGCGGCCGTGATCACCGGGGGACCCGCCGTCACACAAGCTGAGCGCGACCTCGCCGGGCCCGTCGACCTGACCGTGGAACCAGCCCCCGCCGAAGGCCTCCTCCCCGTACATGTGCAGGTGCAGATCGGCGTAGCCCTCCAGGGGCGGCGGCGACTCCTCCCCGGTCTCTCCATCCGTGTCTCCGACCTCGTCACCCACGGTCTCGTCGCCAGCGTCCTCCGTGCTCGGCGGTTGTGCGCAGGCGAGGGTGAGGGTTGCGAGTGAGCACAAGACAGCGCGCGAGGTCGACATCGGGTGCACGGTAACAGGGCCGAAATGTCACCATTGATCGCGCCCGTGCCGCTTCCCTGTCTGGCGCCCATCCGGCTTCCACGCCCACGCCCACGCATATTCAAGGCCAGAGCCGCGCTCACTGCGATCACTCTGCGATCACTCTGGGCTGGCGCAGATCCCCACGTTCTCGAGCCCGGGAACGTCGGACTGAAGGTCGATACACTCGTTGCCCATCTCGCAGGGGTCGGGCTCGCTCAGATCGCAGTAGCGGGTGCAGCAGTTGAAGGCATTTTCGCAGCCGAACACCTCACTCGCGGGGATGCAGGCCAAGCCGACCGCGCAGTCGTTGGCGAGCAGACAGGGGTCGTACTCGAGCTTGGGCGAGCTGGTGAACGGCGGCATACACAAAAACGAGGGCGAGCTGGCGCCCTCCGGGAGACAGGACCAACCCGGCCGGTCCTTCGACTCACAATCTTGGAGCAGGGGATCGCAGGCCGCCATGCACAGGGGCACGGTCTCGACCGCCTCGATCATCTCGAAGAAGGGCTTGCAGATCTCGTTCCCCGCACAGGAATCATCATTGTTGATGTCACAAAAGACCTGGCAGTAGCCCGTCAGAGAGTCGAGATCATCGACCACACACATGGTGTTTGCGGGGCAGTCGTCGAGGCAGCTTCCGTCGTAGTCCTGGACGGTGCAGGGGTCACCCAGAGAGACCGGGTTGCTGCTGAGGTCGCAACATTTCGAGGCGTCGGGGATGCGGTCGGGCTGCTCCGACCAGGGCATGCACTTGAGGTCGGGTGAGTTGCAGTCGTCCGGTTCCCACACCTTGCACTCACCACCGACCGAGTCACCACTGTCCTCGGTCGTGTCCCCGCTCGTCTCGGTCCCGGCCTCTCCCCTGCCCGAGCTGTCCCCCGAGTCCGAGCTCGCCCCGTCCTCCGACCCCTCCTGTTCTGGCTCGCCGGAACAGGCACCGACGACCAGCCAGGCGGGTATGCTGAGGAACCAGGGCATCTTCCGAGCGGCAAACGAAGGGGACATAGGCCCAGGGTACCGGGTCCACTCAGGTTGCATGAACAGGCACCGTCATTGGGGCAGAACACCGCAAGCACATCGTCTTGATTGGTCAGGGTCGATCATCTGAATCGAAGACGGCAATCACTGCGGCGCACGAGAAAGACACGCCCTTTCCCACGCATGTTTTTCGCCTGGTAACCGTCCGAAGACACATATTTGTCCCAACGACCACCACTGATCTCGACGGAACGTTTCACCAACCCCCGAGGATCGCTGCTATACCAGTCTCGAAATCGCTTGGTTTCGACCGTGCGCGACCGGTCGAAAGTCCAAACTCGAACCCCGAATATGTCCAGCTCCAACTCGAATCTCGTCATCGGCATGGACATCGGATCGACCACGGTCAAGGCCGTGGTCGTCGACCGGCACAGCCATGAGATCCTCTGGAGCGACTACCAGCGCCACCACACCAAACAACCCGAGAAGATCCACGAGCTGCTCACGGCCATCATCGAGGCCCACCCCGAGGTCCTCGACGGGTGCCAAATATTCTGCACAGGGTCGGGCTCCGGGCCGATCGCCGAGCCGACCGGCGCCAAGTTCGTGCAAGAGGTCAACGCCGTCACCCTCGCCGTCGAGGAGCTCCACCCCGATGTCCGCGCGGTCATCGAGCTCGGTGGTCAAGACGCCAAGATCATCGTGTTCAAGGAGGACCAAGACGGCAACCTGACCGCGAACGCCTCGATGAACGACAAATGTGCATCGGGCACGGGCGCGACCATCGACAAGTGCATGATCAAAGTCGGGGCCGAGCCGGGCTTTGCGACCAGCCTGCACTTTTCCGACGAGGGCCTGCACCACGTCGCGGCCAAGTGCGGCGTATTTGCAGAGACCGACATCGTCAACCTGGTCAAGTCGGGCATTCCCAAGGCCGAGATCCTCAACTCCCTCGCCGACGCGATCGTCCTCCAGAACCTCTCGGTCCTGACCCGAGGGAACACTCTCAAGCCCAAGGTGATCCTCCTGGGCGGACCCAACACCTACCTGCCGTTTTTGCAGGAGTGCTGGAAGAAACGCATCCCCGAGACCTGGCGCGACCGCGGCTTCGTGCCGCCGGCCGACATGGATCCCGACGAGATGATCTTCGTGCCGAAGAACGCCGATCTCTACGCGGCCTTCGGCGCCGCGGTCTACGGCATGTCCCTGTCGATCGAGAACGCGGAGTTCCGGGGCCTCGGCCCGCTCGAAGACTTCATCAGCAATGGGCGCCGGGCCAAGCTCGGGGACCAGGCCGGCCCGCCCCTCTCGGCGAGCCTGGACGAGACCGACGCGTTTCGCCAGACCTACACCATCCCCAAGTTCGTGCCTCCGAAGCTGCAACCCGGCGAGGTCGTCCGCGCCGCGATCGGACTCGACGGCGGCTCGACCTCGTCCAAGGCGGTGCTGATCCGGGAGAACGGTGAGATCGTCGCCAAGGCCTACCAGCTCTCCAAAGGCAACCCGATCCTCGACACCAAAGATCTCCTGCTCTCGCTCAAGACCCAGGTCGAGGACCAGGGCGCGAGCATCGAGTGCATCGGCTTCGGCGCCACCGGCTACGCGGCAGACGTGCTCGAGGAGGTCGCTCTCGCCGACGTGAACATCGTCGAGACCGTCGCCCACATGATGAGCGCGGTCCACTTTTTCGGCGACGTCGACGTCATCTGCGACATCGGTGGTCAGGACATCAAGGTCCTGTTCATGCGCAATGGCGACATCCAGGGCTTCAAGCTCAGCAACTCCTGCAGCGCCGGCAACGGCATGTTGCTGCAGGCCATGGCCGACCAGTTCGACATCCCGATCACCGAGTACGCCGACAACGCCTTCGAGGCCTCGCTCGCGCCCAAGTTCTCCTACGGCTGCGCCGTGTTCCTCGACACGGATCGGGTCAACTTCCAAAAAGAGGGGTTTCAAAAGCAGGAGCTGCTCGCGGGCCTCGCCCAGGTCCTGCCCAAAAACGTTTGGCAGTACGTGGTCCAGATCCCGCGCCTGGCGTCACTGGGCCGCAAGTTCGTGCTCCAGGGAGGCACCCAGTACAACCTCGCAGCCCTCAAATCCCAGGTCGACTATATCAAGGAGCGGGTCCCCGACGCCGAGGTCTTCGTCCACCCCCACACGGGTGAGGCCGGGGCCATCGGTGCGGCCATGGAGACCCTGCGCCGCTACGAGCGGACCGGGACGTCGCGCTTCATCGGCATCGAGGCGACCTTGAACCTCGACTACAGGACCATCAACGACGCGTCGACGACCTGCCACTTCTGCCCCAACGAGTGCAGCCGAACCTTCATCGACACCACCCGACCCGACGGCAGCGTATCCCGCTACATCTCCGGCTTCTCTTGCGAGAAGGGCACGGTCGAGAGCAAGGAGGCCATGCTCGAGGTCGTCCGCGAGAAGAAGGCGATCGCCGCTCAGTACCCCAACATGGTGACCCACGAGGGTAAGAAGGCCTTCCAGCGCTTCTACGAGCCCGCGCCCCTGCCCCGGGCGGGGACCATGATGAAGGACTTCGAGGTCATCCGTGGGGTGCTCAAGATCGAGCGTAAAGCGATCACCCGCCCCTTTCAGCGCAGCGACGCCCACGAGCGCCTCAAGAAGATCCGCATCGGCATGCCCCGGGTGCTCAACTTCTACTCCACGGCGCCGTTTTTCCGAGCCTACTTCGAGAGCCTGGGTGTGCCCAAGACCGGCATCGTGTTCAGCGACGTCACCGACGACAGCCTGTGGACCGAGGGCGGCCGCTACGGCTCGGTCGACCCCTGCTTCCCCGCAAAGGTCTGCCAGGCCCACATCCACAACCTCCTGTTTCACAAGCACCAACCCGAGAAGGACCGGCCCCTCGATTTCATCTACTTCCCGGTCAAGACCTTCATCCCCAGCTTCGTGGTCGACACCCACAACAACGGGGTCTGCCCGGTGGTCGCCGGCACCCCCAACGTCATGCGCGCGGCCTTTTGCAAGGAGAACGACTTCTTCGCCGAGCGGGGCATCGAGTACATCGACGACCCTCTCAACATGGACCAGCGCAACTTCATGAAGCGCAGTCTGTTCAAGACCTGGGGCGAGCGGCTCGGGATCACCGAGGACGAGAGCGACTTCGCGGTCGAGCAGGGCTTCAAGGCCCTCGATGCTTTCGACCTCGATCTCGAGCAAAAGGGGCGCGCGATCCTCGACACGGTCGAGGCCGAGAACGACATCGCCATCTTGGTGCTCTGCCGCCCCTACCACGCCGACCCGGGTATCGGGCACAGCATTCCCGAGGAGTTCCAGGCCCTCGGCTACCCGATCCTCTCGATCCGCTCGATCCCCAAAGACCGGGAGTACCTCGACCGTTACTACAAAAAGGAGCTCGAAGACGGCCTGATCGGCAGCCCCCTCGAGATCTCCCAGATCTGGCCCGAGAACTACCTCGCCAACAGCGCCCAGCGGGTCTGGGCAGCCAACTTCGCCGCCCACCACCCCAACGTCGCCATCCTCGATCTTTCGAGCTTCAAGTGTGGCAGCGATGCGCCCACCTACGGCCTCATCGACTCGGTCATCCAGGCCGCCAAGATACCCGCGGCCGCGCTCCACGATCTCGACGCCACCAAGCCCGGCGGGTCGATCAAGATCAGAGTCAAGACCTACACCCACTCGCTGGGCCTGCACAAAGAGCGGCTCCACGACGCCGCCGAGCGCCGGGTCGAGCTCGAGCAGTCGATCGAACGCAAGCGCATGGAGCTACTGGAGCTCAAGCAACAGCAGCTCCTGAACATGCAGCGCCGCGACCCGACCCTCGACAAGGCCCTCGAGGCCGTCCGCAGCCGGGTCCGCGCCTATATCCCCACCCCCGGCAAGAAGCTCCTCGACCAGGCCCGCAACCTGATTCAGATCCGTCGCCGACCCAAGCGCGATGACTCCCCCACGCCCTGAGCGGGCCGGCGCCCACTACCCCGCCCCGCCCCGCCTCTTCATTCACTTCAGGATCACCATGAACGACGTCATCCCGCACAAGCTCCCCATCTACGGTCAATCTCAAGTCGACGCGCTCAGCGACGTCGACAGGGAGCTCGCCGCTTTCGAGGTCCAAGAGCGCAAGCGCCTCGGTCTCGAGCCCGAGGGCGAGACCACGTACTGGACCGACGAGATGGTGGACGCGGGCTTCACCAAGTCGGAGAAGGCCAAGGTCACCCTGTTGTTGGGGGGGCTCACGGTCGCCCAGGACGTCCTGATCGAGGCCGCTCTCAGAGCGGTGGGCTACAACATCCTGGCCCTCGACCGCGCCGACAACGAGGCCCTGCGCCTGGGCAAAGAGTTCGGCAACCGAGCCCAGTGCAACCCGACCTACTACACGGTCGGCAACCTGGTGAAGTTCCTGACCCAGCTCCGCGACGACAAGGGCATGTCGCCCGAGGAGATCATCGAGAAGTTCGTGTTTCTCACCGCCGGCTCCTGCGGTCCCTGCCGTTTCGGCATGTATGCCACCGAGTACCGCAAGGCCCTGCGCGACGCCGGCTTCGACGGCTTCCGGGTCATGCTGTTCCAAGAAAAGGGCGGTGTCGATCAAGCCTCGGGCGAAGGCAGCGGGCTCGACCTGAACCCGAAGTTCTTCACGGCGGTCGTCAAGGCCCTGCTCATCGGCGATGTCATCAACGGCCTAGGCTACCGCATCCGCCCCTACGAGAAGGTCGAGGGCGCCACCGATGCGGCCATCGTCGACGCAAAAAAGCTCTGCCACGACGCCTTCACCAACAAAAAGCCGCTTCTGCCGGCCCTGCTCAAGGTCCGCAAACGCATGCTGGAGATCGAGGTCGACCATCTGCGGATCAGGCCGCTCGTGGGCATCACCGGCGAGTTTTGGGCCATGACCACCGAGGGGGCGGGCAACTACTTCATGCAGCAATTCCTCGAAGAGGAGGGCGCCGAGGTCAAGATTCAATTCGTGTCCGAGTGGCTGCTCTACAACATCTGGGAGGAGATCGAGGACCTCGAGCTGCGCCTGGACCTGCGCCAGCACGACGCCGACAGCGGCATGGGTGAGCGCGGGGTGTTCGGGCCGTTCAAGAAAATGAGCATGCTGTGGGCGGCAGATCAGGCCGTACGCGGGATCTGGAACACCTACTCCAACGCCATGGGCTACAAGAACTACACCCTGCACAGCGTCGCCCACGGCAAGCAGGTCGCCGATGGTTTCTACAGCGCGGAGCTGCGCGGTGGCGAGGGCCACATGGAGGTCGCCAATACCATCGAGAACTTCGTCCACCGCAAGACCAACATGACCCTGAGCGTCAAGCCCTTCGGCTGCATGCCGAGCTCGGCGATCAGTGACGGGGTCCAGTCTGCGGTCGCCGAGCGCTTCCCGGGCACCATCTTCTGCGCGGTCGAGACCAGCGGCGACGGAGCCGTCAACTTCTACTCGCGGGTCCAGATGTTCCTCTTCAAGGCCCAGAAGAACGCCGAGCGAGAGGTCCAGAGCGTCTTGGAGGAGACCGGCCTGAGCATCGAGGAGGTCGGCGCCTACATCGCTGTGACCCCCGAGTTTCGCAGTCCCCTCTACGTGCCCTCGCACCGCAAAAAGGTCGCCTGCAAGGCCGCACGCATGATCGAGGACGTGGCCGACCACATGAAGACCAGCAAACTCGAGCGAGCGACCGCCAAGGCCCTCGAGGTCGCGGACCAAGCCAAGGGCTTCGCCGCGGCCGCCTACAGCTCCGCCCCCGGCGTGGCCCGCAGTGCCGCCTCGATCGCCCGTGAGCTCGGTGAAGAGGCCTGGGTTCAGATCAACGCCCGCATGCGCGGCGAACAAACGCGCCCCTGGACCTGACCCCTCCCCTTCACGAGCGGCAGTCAGCCGTCGCATCGCCGCTGATGCGACGGCTTTTCCGATCCGATCTATCCGGTCTATCATTGCCCGATGCAGGAGCGCCTGCCGTCGCTGGAGAACCTGCGCTGCTTCGAGGCGGCGGCACGCACCGGGAGTTTCCGCGCCGCGGCCAAGCTCATCGCCCTGACCCCAGCGGCCTTTGGGCAACGCATCCGACAGCTCGAGGAGCGACTCGGCGCCCCCCTCTTCGTCCGCACCACACGCTCGCTGCGTCTGACCTCGGCCGGTCAGCTCCTGCTTCCACAGGCCCGCAAGGTCCTCATCGAGGCCGGCGAGTGTGCCCGCCTGGTCCGCGACGAGGCCCCGGTCTCGGCCCTCACCGTCGGGACGCGCTTTGAGCTCGGGCTCTCTTGGCTGCTCCCCCTGCTCCCCATCCTGGCTCGCGCTCGGTTCCAGACCGACCTCTACTTCGGCTCTGGTCCGGACATCTTTGCTCGCCTGGTGGCCGGGAAACTCGACTGCGCCGTCAGCTCGGCCCGACTCCCCGATCCGAGCTTCGAGAGCGAGGTCATTCAAGAGGAGCGCTACGTATTTGTGGGCGGCGCCCAGCTCCTGGAAAAGCGCCCCTTTCGCCGCCGCCGCGACGCCCAGCGCCACCGGCTCCTCGACGTCGATGCGGAGCTCCCCCTCTACCGCTACCTCCGCGACGCCCCCGGTCTGCGCGGGCCCATGGACTTCGCCGATCACCGCTACGTCGGGCTCGGCGAGGCCGTAAAACGGCAGGTCCTCGACGGTGAGGGGGTCGCCGTGCTCCCCGAGTACATGATCGAGACCGAGCTCGGCGACGGCCGCCTCGTGCCCCTGCTGCGAAGCGTGGAGCTGCTGCGAGACCACTTCAGGCTCGTCTTCCGCAGCGGTGACCTCCGTCGAGAGCGCTTCGCCGAGCTCGCCCAGGTCCTGCGCGCACACCCGATCGCCAGCTGACGGACGACGCGGGATCCCAGTCAGCCCGCGTCCATGGGTCAGCCCACGTCCATGGGTCCAGTCAGCGGTCCTGGACTCGGTCCGCGACCATGCTGGCCACCGCCCGCCGGGCGTAGACCCGCAGCATCTGGCGCCGGTACGGAGCCTCATAGGGCACGTTCTCGAGCGGCTTGCACTGCTTGTGCACGGCCTCGCTCACGACCGTCGCGACCTCGGCGTCGCGCAGGGTCCTGCCGACCACCCCGTCGAGGCGCAGGACCTCGCGGGCCTTGGCGCCGAGCACCCCGACCACCACGCGCGCGGCCGTGATCGCGGCTTCAGGGCCATCCCCGTCGAGGTCGAAGCGCAGCGCCAGAGAGACCAGGGGGAAGTCGATACTCTTGCGCACCGTCCACTTGCGGTAGGCGGTCGCCCGGGGACCCGCGGGCAAGGGCAGACGCAGCGCCGTGGTCAGCTCGCCATCCTCGCGGACCGTGTGGCGCAGCCCGTCGGCCTTGAAGTAGCGCCCCGCCGGGACCACTCGCTCGCCCTCGGGCCCGGCCAGCGCGACCTCGGCGTCCAAACTGATGAGCACCGGCACACAGTCGCTGCTCATGGCCGCCACACAATTGCGGCCCTTGGGCACCACCCAGCACACCGAGCCCTCCGACTTGAGGCAGCCGCCGCCCAGAGCTTCGCGCCAAAACTCGGTCTGGTTGACGTAGCGACAGCGGGTGTCGAGGTTGAGGTTCCCGCCCATGGTCCCCATGTTGCGGATCAGCGGGCTCGCCACCAACCCAGCGGCCGCGGCCAGGCTCGGAAAGTGCTCGCCCACCAGGGGGTGCTCCGCGACCGCGGTCAAGGTCGCGCCGGCGCCGATGACCAGCTGGGTGCCGTCCTCGCTGAGCCCGACCTCCGACAGGCCGGCGACCTGCGCCAGACTGATCAACAAGGGCGGCCTGTCGAGGCGGTGCTTGAGGTTGGGCAGGATGTCCGTGCCCCCAGCGACGATCCGCGCCCCCGGGTGGTCCCGCAACAGGGCGACGACGCCCCCGATGTCCGTGGGCAGCTCGATCCCGAATTGTGGCAGACGCAGCATCAGGGGTTCCTCCGGTCGTGGGCCGTGCCCGCACGTAGATCGGGTTTGTACAGGCCGAGCTCGCCCTCCCGCTCTCGGGCCTCCCGGGCTTGGATCGCGGCCAGCACCCGCGGCGGCGAAAACGGCAGCGTGTCGACCCGGACGCCCACGGCGTCGTAGATGGCGTTGGCGATCGCCGGGATGCTCGGGTGCAGTGGGCCCTCGCCGGCCTCCTTGGCGCCGTAGGGGCCCTGCTCGTCTGGGGCCTCGACGATCAGCGCGTGCAGATCGGGCGTGTCCAAGAACGTGGGCATGCGGTAGTCGAGCAAGCTGGGGCCTATGTGCACGCCCCGGTGGTCCGCGTCGACGGCGTGGCGCTCCATGATCGCCTCACCGAAGCCCATGTAGGCCGAGCCCTCCATCTGGCCCTCGACGATCTTGCGCGACAGGGCCCGGCCGCAGTCGTGGGCGACCCAGATGTCCCCGACGACGACCTCGCCGGTGTCCGGATCGACGTCGACCTCGGCCACGTGGGCGGTGAAGCTGTAGGCCGGCGAGGCCCCGATGGTCCCGCCCCGGTAGCTCCCGTGCCGGTCCTTGGGTGTGTTGTAGCTGCCGACCTCACCGAGCAGACCGTTGTCGGCCTCGGCCCACGCGAAGGCCTCCGACAGGGGCACGCTCTTGCTCGGGTCCTCGATGTCCATGGCCTTGCGGGCGATCAGCGTGACCCGCCTGCGGGGCAGCTCCCAGCGCTCGGCGACCGCGGTCCGGACCTTGCGACGAAGCTTTTGGGCCGCCTCCATGCACGCGTTGCCGACCATCAAGGTGATGCGCGAGCTGTAGGCGCCGAGGTCCACGGGACACAGATCGGTGTCGGCCGAGAGCACCCGGATGTCGTCGAGCTCGAGCCCCAGCTCCTGGGCGACGATCACCGCGAGCATGGTGTTGCTGCCCTGGCCGATGTCGTTGGCGCCCGAGAACACCCGCGCCCGGCCGCTGCGGTCGAGGCAGACCTGGACCGCGGCCTGGGGCATCTCGTTGGGGTAGATGGGGTAGTTGGTGCCGCAGATGTAGGTGCTGCCCGCGACCCCCAGACCCCTTCCGTAGGCCAGGCTCGGCCTCCGCTCTCGCCAGGTCGAGGCCCGCTCGACCTGCTCGAGGCACTCGAGGAAGCCGTTGCTCCCGATCTTGAAGCCGTTGATCGTGGTCACGTTCGGACCCAGGTCGTTGCGCCGACGCAGCTCGATGGGATCGATATCGAGGGCTACCGCGGCCTTGTCGAGCTGAACTTCGATCGCAAACCGGGGCTGCACCGATCCGTGCCCGCGCTTGGGGCCACAGGCCGGCTTGTTGGTGTAGGCCCGGCTGCTGTGGAAGCGGTAGGCCGGGAACAGGTAGGGCGCGCACAGCAGCTGGCCCGAGTAGTAGGTGGTCACGAGCCCAAAGCTCGAGTAGGCGCCGCCGTCCAAAATCGTGCGCGCGGCGACCCCGGTGAGCTTGCCGTCTCGGGTGAACCCAGTCCGGTAGTGCATCTTCATGGGGTGCCGGCCGCGGTGGGCGTAGAACACCTCCTCGCGCGTGTAGAGACACTTGACCGGGCGCCCGGTTCGGATCGCCAACAGGGCCACACAAAACTCGAGGTCGAAGGGCTCGGACTTGCCCCCGAAGGCCCCGCCCAGGGGCGGCTGGATCACCCGGATGGTGTGGGCGGGACGGGCCAAGACCTTGGCCAGCTCGCGGTGGAGGTAGTGGGAGACCTGAGTCGCCGACCACACGGTGAGCAGCCCGTTGGGCTCGATCTGGGCGAGGGCGCAGTGGGGCTCGATGGCCCCGTGGGTCGCACCCTCGTAGAAGTACTCACCCTCGATCAACACATCGGCCTGGGCCAGGCTGTCCTCGACGTCGCCGAACTCGAGCACGACGTCCTTGGAAAGGTTGCCCCGTCGCGCGAAGGGATTGATCGTCACGCCGCCGCCCTCCGCATCCCCGTAGCCGGTGGCCGCGAGCGCCTCCTCCGGGTCGAAGTAAGCCGGCAGAATCTCGTAGCGGACCTCGATCGCGGCCAGGGCTGCGATCGCCGTGTCCTCGTCCACAGCCGCGACCGCTGCGACCGCGTCGCCCACGTGGCAGACTTTTTCGACCGCGAGCGCGGTCTCGTCGGGCGTCCACGGGATGATCCCGTAGGGCGTATCGAGATCGCGGCCCGTGATCGCCGCGTGGACCCCGTCCATGGCCAGGGCCGCGCTCAGGTCGATCGATAGGATATTGGCGTGGGCATGGGGACTGCGCAGGATCTTGCAGTGCAGCATGCCCGGGAGCTTGATGTCGTCGGTGTAGCGGGTGATGCCGCGCATCCGCTCCATGGCGTCGACCTTGCGGTGCGACTTGCCCAGCTGCCAATCGGGGGCGGGGTCATCCTCGTCCGAATCGACTGAATCGACCGAATCGTCGTCATGGGGGGCGGGGTCTTGCGCGAGTTGCTCGGAATCCTTAGCCATGTGTTCAGCTCCCCGCGCTCTGGTCCCGGTCGGGCGCCGAGCCCCCGTGCAGTCGCTCGCTGGCATCGACGACCGCGTCGATGATCTTCGTGTACCCGGTGCACCGGCACAGGTTGCCCGCCAGCGCCTCGCGGACTTCATCTCGGCTCACGACCCGGGCCCGCTTGCGGATCAGGGCCTCGGCGCTCATCAGGATCCCCGGGGTGCAAAACCCACACTGGGCGGCATCCCAGCGATCGAAGGCGTCCTGGAGGGGGTGGCAGCCCGCCTCTGACTCCGGGATCCAGCCGAGACCCTCGACGGTTCGGATCTCCCGTCCCTGGACTGTGACCGCCAGGGTCAGGCACGCGAGCACGGGCTCACCGTCGACTTGGACCGTACAGGCGCCACAGTCGCCCTTGTCGCAGCCCTGCTTCGACCCGATGAGGTCGAGGCGATAGCGGAGCACCTCGAGCAAGGTCCAGTGGCTCGGCGCGGCCGCGGCCACCGCCTCACCGTTGATTCGCAGGGACAGCAGGCTCTCGGCCATGGGAGCCAGGGTCGCGCCCGGCCGCCGGCAAGGCAACCCAGGGATTCATGGTGGGGCGTGCGAAAGCTCTAGCGCTCTCCTATGTTGAAGGAGATGGACCGGCCCTCGCTGCTCGCGCTCTTGGTCGCGCTCTCGCTCGCACCCGCCTGCCAACGGCTGCCCATTCCCAGCGACGACGAGAGCCAGCCCAAACCCGAGCCCGACCTGCCCGATTGGGGCGACGAGATCGACGAGGTCTCGGACTGGGATGACCTGGGGGATCAGGGGGATCAGGGGGACCAGGACGAAGACACCGGCCTGGCCACCACCAAGTTCGACACCGAGCCGCCCTCGACCATCGAGTGTGGCCAGGTCGATCTCCTGTTCGTCATCGACGACTCCCACAGCATGCTCGCGGAGCAGACCGCCCTCATCGCCAGCTTCGACGCTTTCATCGCCGGCATCCAGAGCCAGCTCGACGAGGACAACGACTATCACGTCGGCATCGTCACCACCGACGCCTACGTCGCCAACGCCCCCGGGTGTCGAGACATCGGTGCCCTCGTCACCCAGACCGAGGAGGACAGCTGCGGACCCTGGTCGCAGGGGCGCTTCATCAGTCTCGACGATCCCTTGGCCGAGGCCTTCACCTGTGCCGCCGAGGTCGGTCTCGACGGCGACAGCGACGAGCGCCAGATCCAAGCTGCCCTCGAGGCCCTCGGCCCGACCCACGCCGGGGTCGGCGGCTGCAACGAGGGCTTCTTCCGCGACGACGCGCTGCTCGTGCTGGTGTTGATCAGCGACGAGGACGACGGCGGCTCCCCGATCCCCGGGTTCACGGGCAGCCCGGGCGACCCTTCCCAGTGGTTCGAGCAGTTCGCCGAACTCGAGGGTGGGGTCGAGAGCAACATCGTGGTCCTCGGTCTGATCGGGGTTCCGCCGCCCAACGCCTGCGACCCCGACGATCCCTTCGAGCTCAACATCGTCGCCACCCGGCTCTCCAACTTCATCGACAAGTTCACCTTCGGCTTCGAGGGTGACGTGTGCGCCGACGACTACGGGCCCTTCTTCGAGGATGCCCTGTCCATCATTGAGGAAGCTTGCCTCGGGTTCACGCCTATCGAGTGAGGCGATACGACCCACCCGGCGCGGACCTGCCCTCCCCGGCTGGCCGACCACTGAAGCGGGGATCTGCGCGAACTCGCATCGAAACAAAAAAATCCGACCTCTGCGCGCTCGGCCCACAATCTCGAGGTCGAGGTCGAGCTCCGCTCACGACTCGTCCAGAGCAACCAGCACAGGTTTTTCGGACCGCCATCCCCGATACGGGGCTCTCTCCCCGACCTCCTCCCCCACCCTGAGCCGACGATTTTCCCGCCTCACGGCCAGTTGCGGAGCGCGAGCACAGAGCCTAGGTTCCGCCGCAGATGAGCGCGGTCCCCAAGAGTGTGGTGAAGAACTTCGAGGTCTATCGCCGCGACAAGGGCCGCACGGGCATCTCTCGAATGCTGTCACACGACTTCCAGACCGGCCGGAGCTGGCTCACCGAAGTCCACGAGAAGACCGGAGCCAACGGCGACGTGCTCCGGATCGAGACCGTCACGCAGCTCGAAGACATGGACTCCGACGAGCGCGCCCTCTACGAGCTGCGCCTCGACAAGGAGCTCGCTGCAGAGCTCGCTGCCATGCCTGCCCTGTGATCAGGCGAGCCCACCCAACACGCTTGTCGGCCTCTACGAATGCGCAGTGATCAGGCCTGTGTCGAGGCCTGGCGCGCCGGAGATGCGGCGGCGGGCGAAGAGCTCTTCACCCGCCACTTTCAGGCCGTCAGCCGCTTCTTCCGCAACAAGTTCAGCACCGGGATCGATGACCTGATTCAGCAGACCTTCGTGGCGCTGGTCGAAGGTCGCGAGCGACTCCGGGCCGATCGCAGCTTCCGCAGCTACTTGTTCGGCATCGCCCACAACGTCATGCGGGCCCACCTCCGGGCCCTCGATCGGGCCCGTCAGTTCGACCCGGCCTCGTCCTCGATCCTCGAGCTCGATCCGAGCCCGAGCACCATGCACGCCCAAAAACAAGAGCAGCGTCTGCTCCTGCTCGGGCTGCGGAGGATCCCTCTCGAGCACCAGATCGTGCTCGAGCTCGTCTACTGGGAGGGGCTCAACGCCGCGGAGATCGCAGAGGTCGTCGGCGCTCCCCACTCGACGGTCCGCAGCCGGATTCAGCGGGCTCGCACGCTGCTCGAGGAAGCCATCGCCGGACTCGGGAGCTCGAGCGAGCTGCGCCGCAGCACCCTCGATGGGCTCGAGCGCTGGGCAGACCAGATCCGTCGGCGGCCGAGCACAGGGTCCTGAGCGCCCGGTCCTCTCCGCCAGCTCAGACCGAGCCGTCGCCACCGAACACGCCGCTGCCCTGAGGCTTGGGGCGCACCGTGACCTTGACGGTCTTGGAGTTCCCGTCGCTCAGGGTGTAGGTCATCACGCAGCACACCTCCTTGGACTCCATCGCCGCGGTCACCGTGAGTGACTTCTGGCCCGCGCCAGAGCCCTCCATGGCCTGTTGGGGTCCACCGTCGATCTTGTAGACGCCCGTCGAGCTCACGGGGCTGTCGGGAAAGTCGAAGCGGAGGGTCGGTGTCCCGGTGGACCAGATACAGTGGATATCGTCGCTCCAAGTGTCGTGCGGGCGCCCATCCATGTGGGTGAGCTTTTTGACCTCGGTGTCGTCGACCGAGAAGGTCGCAGACTTGCCGGTGCCGTCGGTGATGAGGGCCAGATCGCGGTGGTAGGTGGTGGAGGTGTCGCTCATTGCGTTGCTTCTCTCTCGCTCGGGTTCCGAGCGGGTCGGTGGTTTCGGAGGTGGTTTCGGACGATGAGTCTTGCGCGCGATCAGTCTGGGGACTCGAGCATCGCCTCGAGATCTGCGGGCGAGACCCCGGCCACAGCCAGGGCCCGGTTGTGTCTCGCCTCCGGCACCGCGGCTGCGCCCGCTCGCAAGTGCTCCCTCGCCGAGCCCCGCTCTCCGAGCCGCCAGCGGGCGACGCCCCGCCACAGTTCAGCCTGGGCGCTGTCGTCTGGGTTGCGCCCGAGCTCGAGCATGGCGTCGAGGTGAGCCAGGGCCATCCGCGCCCGCCCTTCGCTCAACGCCAGCACACACAGCCCGAACAGACCCGACTCGCGCATACCCGCGAGGTCGGCCGCCGCGCTCAAGGGCGCGTCGGCGGCGAGGAAGTCGGCCCTGGCGAGCTCGAGTTCCCCCCCGGCCAGGCGTGCCCAACCCCGGTCGGCCCGGACCTTCGCCAGGTAGGGATCCTCGGGACCAAACACGGCGTAACGCTCGATCGCCAGGCTCAGGGCGTCGCTAGCGAGCTCGAAGTCTCCGCGCGCGAACGCGATCGCTCCCCGAGCCGAAGCCACATCTCCGAAGTCGGGGTGCTCGGCCGGGCGTGTGTCCCTGTACACACGCTCGGCCGCGTCGACCTGCGCCTCCCCAGCCGCGAGGCGCCCTGCCCCGAGGTCGAAGGCCGCCAGCAGAATATGGGTGTTGCCCAGATTGGGGTGGGGCTCGGCGTAGGCCTCGGTCCACACGGCCACGGCCTCGCGCAGCGCCAGCTCGGCCTCTGCCTCGCGCCCGAGCGCCAGCAAGGTCGCGCCCACGTCGTAGGCCCGAGACCCGTAGGTCGGATGGTGCAGGCCAAAACTTCGCCCGGCCTCGCCCCGGGCCCGCTCGTACTCGGCGAGCCCCTCCTCCAGCGCCCCTCGGCGGACCAGAGCCTGGCCTAGCCCACTGCGAGCATCGACCAGGCGCATGGTCCGAGACCGAGCCTGGAGGTCGCCCACGGCGGTCCGAAACTCGATCTCGGCCTGCTCGGGGTCGTTTGCCAGCAGGGCCCGATGCCCACGGATCGTCGCCAACTCCCCATCCTCCGCCGGCGCCCGACCAACCCGCCGTGCGCTGGCCTCGGCCCGGCGTAGCCAACGCTCGCCCCGATCCGAGTCGCGCGCGTCCAAGAGCGCGTGCAGAGCCAGGAAGCGCCAGGCCGACGCGAGCACCCGGTCGTCTCCAGATCCCTCGGCGAGGTCGGCAGCCTCGAGCAAGCTCGTGAACCCGGCCTCGAGCTCTCCCTCGACCAGCTGCGCCCGCCCGCGCAGCTCCAACAGACGAGCCTGCACGGGCACATAGCCGATCTCGAGCAGCTCGGGCTCCACCCCCCGCAAGCCCGCGCGAGCCCGGCTGTAGCGCCCGCTCCAGATCTGGACCTGGGCCCTGTCCAGGACCTGCGTCACCCGTGTCACCGCCGCGCGCTGTTCGGGACTGGGCCCAGGTGTGGACGCGAACGACCCTTGGTCGTCGACACAGGTCCGCGGATCCCCGAGCGCTCCGGACTGCCCGGGC